>Ga0310811_10003243_pt1 | contig 20451 bp, 17 predicted proteins | sample YCmetagenome_FD_207642 | JGI IMG/M metagenome (GOLD analysis project Ga0310811, IMG submission 207642) | Soil microbial communities from experimental microcosm in Duke University, North Carolina, United States - YC | ecosystem: Engineered > Artificial ecosystem > Soil microcosm > Unclassified ...
CGGCAGCTGGTCGACCGCGGCGTGGACGTGTTCCTCGACCTCAAGTTTCACGACATCCCGAATACCGTGGCAGGCGGTGTGCGAAACGCTGCCGCGCTCGGCGCGCGGCTCGTCACCGTGCATGCGGCCGGGGGCATGGCGATGCTGGATGCGGCCGTCGCGGCAACGGCCGGGACTCGCTGCGGTGTACTGGCCGTCACGGTGTTGACGTCGATGTCCTCGAGCGAGGTCGCTGATGCGTGGGGGCGGGAGGAACCCCTCGACCTCTCGACCGAGGTCGTTCGGCTGGCGTCGCTCGCCTCGCTGGCCGGGGCCCACGGGATCGTCTGCTCCGGTAGGGAAGCGGGGCGAGTCCGGGCGGAGCACGGGTCGGGTCTCGCGATCCTCGTCCCCGGCGTCAGGGCGGCGGGCGGAGCCGTGCAGGATCAGGCGCGGGTCGTGACGCCCAGGGAAGCGGCCGATGCCGGAGCGACCTACATAATTGTTGGCCGCATGGTGACCGCGGCGCCGGACCGACAGGCTGCGATGGATCGGGTGCTGGCGGAAATCGCCTAGGCGACCTTCGCCAGCCGCTGCGCCTAGAGGCTATCGGAGCAGAGCCCCTTCGGAGGGTCCGGCTGTCGGCCTCAACCATTTCTTCAGAAGAGGGCCCCGCGGTGCAAAGATGCGTAAACCCGTCCCCTTGCTTGAACTTACGATCCTAGCTACTGTTCGGGTCTGGCCGTGAAATTTTTGATTGTCTTTTCGTCCGTTTCGGAGCGCCTGTGAAAGTTCGCACAAGCGTGAAGCCGATCTGTGAGCACTGCAAAGTTGTGAAGCGCAACGGCGTGACTCGCATCATCTGCAAACGCAACCCTAAGCATAAGCAGCGTCAGGGCTAACTATGGCTCGTATTGCTGGCGTCGATCTCCCTCGCGACAAAAAGGTCGAGATCGGTCTGACGTACATCTATGGCATCGGTCGCCACGCGGCTCTGGAGATTGTCCAGAAGGCGGGCATTGATGCATCCCTGCGCGTGCGCGATCTCACCGACGCGGACGTCAACAAGATTCGCGGCGTGATCGAGCGAGACTTCAAGGTCGAAGGCGCGCTCCGCACGGAGGTCGCGATGAACATCAAGCGATTGATGGACATCGGATCGTACCGCGGAATTCGCCACCGTCGTGGGCTGCCCGTTCGGGGCCAGCGCACGCACACGAACGCGCGCACCAAGAAGGGTCCGCGTCGCGCAATCGCCGGTAAGAAGAAAGTCACCAAATAAGTCTTAGAGAACACTCAGTCATGGCAACCGGGAAGAAGGCAAAGCGGGTCGTCGAAGCGGAGGGCGTGGCGCATATCAGCGCGACGTTCAACAACACGACCATCACGATCACGGACTCGCATGGCAATGCGGTGTCCTGGGGTTCGTCTGGAAAGGCGGGCTTCAAGGGATCGAAGAAGAGCACACCATTCGCCGCCACCGTCGCCGCCGAGCAGTGCGCTCGCGAAGCGCTCGGCCTCGGCGTGAAGCGCGTGCACGTGCGCGTGCAGGGTCCGGGCTCGGGTCGTGAGTCGGCGATTCAGGCGCTGGCCACTGCGGGATTGCAGGTCAAGTCGATCAAGGACGTGACGCCCATTCCGCACAACGGCTGCCGTCCTCCCAAGCGTCGGAGAGTCTGAACATGGGTCGCTATACAGGGCCGAGCTGCAAGCAGTGCCGGCGTGAGGGAACCAAGCTGTTCCTGAAGGGCACCAAGTGCTTCACGGAGAAGTGCCCGGTCGAGCGTCGTCCGTACGCGCCCGGTCAGCACGGCCAGAACACCGCGCGTCGCCGCAAGTCGTCGGAATACTCGAAGCAGCTGCGCGAGAAGCAGAAGATCAAGCGCATCTACGGGATCAGCGAGCAGCAGTTCCGGAACACCTTCCAGAAGGTGCGTCCGCTGCCTGGGATCACGGGCCACAACCTTCTCGCAGCACTTGAGAGTCGTCTAGATAACATGATTTACCGCATGGGCTTCGCTGCGAGCCGTAAGGCTGCGCGTCAGCTCGTTCGGCACCGTCATGTGGAAGTGAACGGGAAGTCGGTCGACATCCCGAGCTACATGGTTGCCCCGGGCGAAGAGGTGAAGGTTCGCCAGAAGTCCCGCGAGATGGTGTCCGTGCTGGCCGCGATGGATCAGGCCTCGCGTGGCGCTCCGCTGGCTTGGTTGGCGGTCGATCGCGACACGTTCAGCGGCCGTATGCTCGAGCGTCCGTCGCGTCCGAACATCCCGATCGCGGCGCAGGAGCAGCTGGTCGTCGAACTGTATTCGAAGTAGGGCCGTCATCCTCCGGTCGCGCGTCGCGCGACCGGAGGATCTATCGTCCTTATCCGGTGGCTAGCCACTAACACAGGACAATAGATCCCCCGCTCGCTGACGCTCGCAGGGGATGACTGCTGACAACCGGTCGGAGCCCTCATCTCCGTTCGAGCTTGCCGCGCATGAGGGGCGGGGCAAGGCGATGCCGAGGCGAATCTCGGCAAGACCCAGGAAAATCACAGCAATGGCAAATACGATTGATCTCCGCGGACTCGTCCGCCCGCAGCTGGTCGAAGCGACCAAGCGCGAAGAAAACCCCAATGTCGCCGAATTCCGACTGCAGCCGCTCGAACGCGGCTTCGGTCACACCCTCGGCAACTCGATGCGGCGCATGCTGCTGTCGTCCCTCCGCGGGGCGGCGGTGTGGGCGTTCCGGATCGACGGGGTTGTGCACGAGCACCAGACGATCCCGGGCGTCGTGGAAGACGTCCACCAGATCATCGGTAATCTCAAGACGCTCACGCTGACGCTCCCGGACGACGTCGAAGACGTCGTGCTGCATATCTCGAAGTCCGAGGCCGGCGCGGTCACCGCAGCCGACATCAACGCCTCGGGCGGCGTGCGTATCGTCGACGGCTCTCATCACCTTTTCACCCTCCAGGACGACCGCGACCTCAACGTCGACCTGTACGTGAACAAGGGCCGAGGCTACATCGAGTCCGATCAGCACCCGATCGATCGCGGACTGCCGGTCGACCTGGTTCGGATCGACTCGATCTACAATCCGGTGCGCCGGGCGAACTTCACAGTCGCTGAAACGCGCGTTGGACAGCGGACCGACTACGATCGCCTCGTCCTCACGGTCGAGACGAACGGCACCATCTCGCCGGAGGAAGCGGTCAGCTACGCCGCGGCGCTGGCGCAGACGCACTTCCAGTACTTCGCGGATTTCGGCTCGCACTCGTCGGCCCCGATCGGGCAGTCGAGCGAGAGCGGTGCCGGCGACGGCGCTCGCCTTGGCGGGTTGCTGCGCACGCCGATCGATGATCTCGAGCTGTCGGTTCGTTCGGTGAACTCGCTCAAGAACTCGAACATTCGCACGTTGGGCGATCTGGTCCGCCAGACCGAGAGCCAGATCTTGCAGGTGAAGAATTTTGGTAAGAAGTCGCTCCAGGAGATCGCCGATCTGCTCGAGCGTGAAGGATTGAATTTCGGGATGCGCTTCGAGGAAGGCGGAGACGGGAGTGTGCGTGTGCTGGATTGGGGCACGCCGCCGAGCCGCGCCGCCGCTGCCGCGCCCGACGACATGGAGGAGTGAGGCAATGCGGCATCGTAAAGCGGGGCGACAGCTTCGCCGGACCAGCGAACAGAAGCTCGCGCTCATGCGGAATCTCGCATCGTCGCTCATCGAGCACGGCGCGATCGAGACCACGGAAGCGAAGGCGAAGGAACTCCGGCCCTTCGTTGAAAAGCTGATCACCAAGGCCCGCGCGGGTACGTTGCACGCGCGCCGCCTGGCCGGTCGGCACATCCAGAAGCGTGAGACGGCGGACAAGCTCTTCCAGGAGCTCGGTCCGAAGTTCGCTCGCCGCCCGGGTGGTTACACGCGCATTCTCAAGACCGGCCACCGCAAGGGTGACGGCGCCGAGATGGCGCGCATCGAGCTGGTCGAGGGCTGAGCCATGGGAATCCAGAGAAACCGTTGCTTCTCGTGCGACAAGGGCGTTGCCTTCGGCAACAACGTGTCCCACGCCAACAACAAGACTCGTCGCACCTGGAAGCCGAACCTGCAGGTCGTTCGCACCGTGGTCGACGGCAAGATCGAGAAGGTGAAGGTCTGCACGCGCTGCTTGAATGCCGGCAAGGTCAAGCGTGCGCCGCGCGGGACGGCGGTGGCGTGATACCACGCTTGACCGTGCCGCGTGTGAAACGGGGGGAGCTTTCGGGCTTCCCCTTTTTTCTGTCAGCCCGTCATCCCATGCTCACGAAGCGAGCGTGGGATCTACCATCTCTTCCGCGAAGGTAGCCACATGGCAATGAAAGTGGGCCCTACGCTCGCTTCGCTCCCTACCTCGCTACACTCCGTAGGGCGGAGCGCATAGGATGACTACAAAGACCGCTCTCATCACCGGAGTCACCGGCCAGGACGGGTCGTATCTCGCCGAATTCCTGCTCGCCAAGGGCTATCGAGTCGTCGGCACGGTCCGTCGCAGCTCGACGACTCCGTACGAGCGCATCGGTCACCTGGTCGACCACGTCGAGCTGGTCTCGGCTGATCTCCTCGATCAGTCGTCGCTCACCGACGTCGTCGCCGAGTGCGAGCCGGACGAGATCTACAACCTGGCCGCGCAGAGCTTCGTTCAAACGTCGTGGAATCAGCCCGTGCTCACGGGAGAGTTCACTGCGCTCGGCGTTACGCGCGTGCTCGAAGCCATGAAGAAGGCCGCGCCGCGTGCGCGGTTCTACCAGGCCAGCTCGAGCGAGATGTTCGGGAAGGTCGTCGAGAGTCCGCAGCGCGAGACTACGCCGTTCTATCCGCGCAGCCCGTACGGGGTGGCCAAGGTTTACGGACACTGGATCACGGTCAACTACCGCGAGAGCTTCGGCCTGTACGCGGTCTCCGGAATCCTGTTCAACCATGAGAGCCCGCGGCGCGGCCTCGAGTTCGTGACGCGCAAGGTCACGGACGCCGCCGCACGCATCAAGCTCGGGCTGGCGAAAGAAGTCCGTCTCGGGAATCTCGATTCGCGGCGCGACTGGGGCTTTGCCGGTGACTACGTCGATGCGATGTGGCGGATGCTGCAACAGGACGAGCCGGACGACTACGTGATCGGGACGGGCCACACCTGGTCGGTTCGCGAGCTATGCGACGCGGCGTTTCGGCGCGTCGGCCTCGACTATCGCGAATTCGTCAAACAGGATCCAAGGTTCATTCGCCCGGCCGAGGTGGACCTGCTGGTCGCCGACCCGTCGAAGGCGCGGAAGAAGCTTGGCTGGTCTCCCGCGACGACCTTTGCTCAGCTCGTCGACATGATGGTGGACGCGGATTTGGCGAGACACGCAGCCGCGCAGCGATGACTCGTTTCCTGCTGACGGGCGGCGGCGGCTTTGTCGGCCAGTGGCTGGCTCGCCTGTTGATCCAGCGGGGACACGACGCGACGCTGGCCGGACTGGGCTCGTGGGACACCGCTCCGGCGATCCTGACCCCCGAAGAACGAGGCGCTGTCCGGTGGATCGCGACGGACGTTCGCCAGCAGGCCAATGTGAATGCGATGCTCGACGCGTCGCGCCCGGATATCATCGTTCACCTGGCCGGCATCGCCTCTCAGCCGGCGGGTGACCAGAATCCGGCGCTCGCGTATGACGTGAACGTACTTGGCGCCGTGCGGCTGTTCGCGGCGCTGAACGAACGACGAACGGCGGGCACATTGGATCCGACGACGCTCATCGTCGGAACCGGGCTCCAGTACGGGATTCACCCCGGAGAGGAGCAACCGCTCACCGAGGCCGCCGAACAGAGGCCGCTTACGGCATATGCAGCCAGCAAGACCGCGCAGGAGGCGGTGGCGCTGCAGGTCCAGCGTTCGAGTGGCGGGCGCGTCGTGTGTACACGAAGCTTCAACCATTCGGGCGCGGGACAGTCCGCGGAGTACCTGCTGCCGGCTCTCGTCCGACGCGCGCGCGCGCTCAAACGCGACGGCGGCCGGACGCTATCACTCGGGAACGACGTGCTGCGTGACTATCTTCACGTCGCCGATGTCGCCGAGGCGTATCTCGCGCTCGCCGAGCGAGGCCGTTCCGGCGAGGTGTACAACGTCTGCAGCGGAGCGGGGATCGGCGTTCGAGAGTTGGCCGCCGCTGTCTTGCTTCGTGCCGGCGTTTCCGCTGAGATTTCGACCGCACCATCGCTCGTTCGAGCGACCGATATTCCGGCACTCGTAGGCTCGCCGGCAAAGCTGATGCGGGACACGGGGTGGTCGCCCCGGAAAACGCACGCTGACATCATAGACGATTTGCTCAATGCCGCGACGGAATGACCTGCACAAGATTCTTGTCATCGGTTCCGGTCCGATCATCATCGGACAGGCCGCCGAATTCGACTATTCCGGAACGCAGGCGACGAAGGCGCTGAAGGAAGAAGGGTTCGAGGTGATTCTCATCAACTCGAACCCGGCCACGATCATGACCGATCCGGAGTTCGCCGATCGGACGTACATCGAGCCGGTGACGCCCGAGTTCGTCGAGCTGATCCTGGAGAAGGAGCGACCCGACGCGATTCTGCCGACGATGGGCGGCCAAACGGCGCTCAACGTCGCCATGGCGCTCGCCGAATCCGGCGCGCTCGAGAAGTACGGCGTCGAGCTGATCGGCGCGACGGCGCACGCGATCGCGATCGCCGAAGATCGCAAATTGTTCGGCGAGGCGATGGCGCGGATCGGCCTCGCGGTCGCGCAGGGCGGCATCGCTGAGAGCTTCGACGAAGCCGAGGCGATTCTCGAGAAGACCGGCTTCCCGGCGATCATCCGTCCGTCATTCACGTTGGGTGGCACGGGCGGCGGCATCGCGTACAACCGCGAGGAGTTCGAGGCGATCGTCCGGAACGGACTCGATCTCTCGCCGACGCACCAGGTGCTCGTCGAGCGAAGCGTGATCGGCTGGAAGGAGTTCGAGCTCGAGGTGATGCGCGATCACGAAGACAACGTCGTGATCGTCTGCTCGATCGAGAATCTCGATCCGATGGGCGTGCACACCGGCGACTCGATCACGGTAGCGCCGGCGATGACGCTGACCGATCGCGAGTATCAGACGATGCGCGATGCGGCCGTCGCGATCATTCGGGAAGTGGGCGTCGACGCGGGCGGTTGCAACATCCAGTTCGCCGTCAATCCACAGGACGGCGAGATGCTGGTCATCGAGATGAATCCGCGCGTGTCGCGGTCGTCGGCGCTCGCGTCGAAGGCAACCGGATTTCCGATCGCGCGCATCGGCGCAAAGCTCGCCGTGGGTTATCGACTCGACGAGATCCCGAACGACATCACGAAGACGACCCCCGCCTCGTTCGAGCCGGTGCTGGACTACGTCGTGGTGAAGATCCCGCGCTTCGCCTTCGAGAAGTTTCCGTCGGCCAGTCCCTATCTCACGACACAGATGAAGTCGGTGGGCGAGGCGATGGCGATCGGTCGGACGTTCAAGGAGGCGTTCCAGAAGGGGCTGCGGTCGCTCGAGAACGGGCGCCATGGCTGGACCGTTTCGCCGCGCCTGCAGGATGATCGTCTTCCGGACGAAACGGAGCAATCGCTTCGCGGAGCGCTGCGACAGCCGACTCCCGAGCGAATCTTCCAGGTCAAGCGAGCCCTCGAACGTGGGCTCTCGGTCGCCGACGTGTACGAATTGACGGGTATCGACCCGTGGTTCCTCGACCAGATGGTGGAGCTGATCGATGCTGAGCGGGAGTACGCAGCGCTCACCGAGATCACCGAGGACGACATGCGGCACATGAAGCGCCTCGGCTTCTCCGACCGACAGCTCGGCGCGCTCCGCGGCGAGGACGAACGCGCGGCTCGCGAACGCCGCTGGGCGCTCAAGGTTCGTCCGTCGTACAAGATGGTCGATACCTGTGCCGGCGAGTTTCCGTCGTCGACGCCGTACCTGTACGGATCGTACGACGAGGAGAGTGAGGCGCCCCGGAGCGGCAAGCGGTCGGTCGTGATCCTCGGCAGCGGTCCGAATCGCATCGGTCAGGGCGTCGAGTTCGACTATTGCTGCGTGCGTGCCGTGCTCGCGCTACGCGAGCGCGGGTTCGAGACGATCATGATCAACTCGAATCCTGAAACGGTCTCGACGGATTTCGACACGTCGGACAAGCTGTATTTCGAGCCGCTGACGTTCGAGGACGTGCTCGAGATCGTGCAGCGCGAGCAGCCGGAAGGCGTCATCGTACAGTTGGGCGGCCAGACGCCGCTCAAGCTGACGCGCCAGCTCGAAAGCGCCGGTGTTAGGATTCTCGGAACGTCTCCGGACGCGATCGACATCGCCGAGGACCGCCGCCGGTTCGACAAGATTGCCCGCGAGCTCGGTCTGACGCAGCCGCCGAACGGTACCGCGACGAGCTTCGAGGAGGCTCTGGAAGCGGCGAATCGGATCGGCTATCCGGTGCTCGTGAGACCGTCGTACGTGCTGGGTGGGCGTGCGATGCAGATCGTGTACGACGATGCGTCGCTCGAACACTATTTCCAAACGGCCGTGCGTGTGTCGGAAGAGCGGCCGGTGCTCGTCGACCGTTTCCTCGAGGACGCGTTCGAGTGTGACGTCGACGCGATCAGCGACGGCAACAGGGTCGTCATTGGCGGGATCATGCAGCACATCGAGGATGCCGGCATCCACTCCGGCGATTCGGCGTGCGTGCTTCCGCCGTACCTGATCGGCGAGTCCGACATGCGCGCGATGCGGGAGCAGACGGTCGCGCTGGCGACGGCGCTCGGTGTCGTGGGCCTCATCAACGTCCAATACGCGATCCGGAACGGCGTGGTGTACGTGCTCGAGGTCAATCCGCGCGCGAGTCGGACGATCCCGTTCGTCTCGAAGGCGATCGGCGTGCCGCTCGCGTCGCTGGCGGCGAGAGTGATGGTCGGCGAGACGCTGGACGAGATCGGATTCACCGAAGAGATCGTTCCGCCGTACGTGTCCGTGAAGGAGGCGGTGTTCCCGTTCAACAAGTTCGCGGGAACAGATCCGGTGCTCGGGCCCGAGATGCGCTCGACGGGTGAGTGCATGGGCATCTCGGATTCGTTCGGCTCCGCGTTTGCCAAGTCGCAGCTCGCGGCGTCGAACGGATTGCCGCTCGAGGGCTCCGTGCTGATCACGGTGGTCGACTCCGACAAGCCAACGGTCACGCCCATCGCGCGTCGCTTTCACGAGATGGGGTTCAAGATCGTGGCGACCGAGGGCACAGCGGCGTACTTGCGCGCCCGCGGTATCCCCGCGCAGCGCGTGTTCAAGGTGCACGCGGGGCGGCCGAACTGTCTCGACATGATCGTGAATCGCGATGCACAGCTTCTCATCAACACGCCGATGGGAAAGCATGCACAGCTCGACGACTATCTGCTTCGGCAGGCGGCGATCGTGAATCGCGTGTCGTACACGACGACGATGTCCGCGGCGAGTGCGGCGTGCGACGCGATACTCTCGCTGCGCTCCCGCCCGTCGACCGTACGATCGATTCAGGAGTGGCAGAGCGACCTCGTGGCGACGTCCGATACGTCGAGTGAAGTTCCCGCATGACCGCTGCTCCGGGAGGAGGAGGGGGAGGGGGAGGGGGGACGTTCATTCACGAGTCGGCGTACGTCGATGACGGCGCGACGATCGGAGCCGGCACCAAGGTGTGGCACTTCTGTCACGTCATGCCCGGCGCGGTCATCGGCGAGCGATGCAGCCTCGGCCAGAATGTCGTCGTGATGAACGGCACGCGTATCGGATCGAACTGCAAGATCCAGAACAACGTGTCGATCTATGAGGGTGTCGAGCTGGAGGACGATGTGTTCTGCGGCCCGTCGATGGTGTTCACGAATGTCGTAAATCCGCGCTCGCACGTGTCGCGCAAGGACGAGTATCGTCGTACGCTCGTGAAGCGAGGTGCGTCGATCGGAGCCAACGCCACGATCGTCTGCGGCGCCACGCTCGGCGAATACGCCTTCGTCGGCGCGGGCGCGGTGATCACCAAGGACGTTCTTCCATTCGCGTTGATGGTCGGCGTGCCGGCGCGCCGCGTCGGCTGGATGTGCCAGTGCGGGGAGCGGTTGCCGGATTCTGGCGTAGGAACATGCGCCGCGTGCGGCAGCGTGTACGAGAGGAGCGGCGACGGAATTCGTCTTGTGGGTAGAGAGTAATCACAGGCACTCATGAACGATCGTTCGTTTCGCATCGCCCTGGTCGGCTGCGGCCGCATCAGCAAGAATCACTTCGATTCAATTCGGCGCGTCGAAGGACTGACGCTGTCGGCCGTCTGTGACGTCGATGCGGAGCGGGCGCGCACCGCGGGCGAAGAGCTCGGCGTGCCCTCCTTCGTCTCGTACGACGAGATGCTTCGGAAGGCCGACTGCGACGTCGTTGCCATCTGCACGCCATCGGGGCTGCATGCAGCGCAGGGCGCGGCCGCGGCGGCCGCGGGCAAGCACGTCGTGACCGAAAAGCCCATGGCGATCTCGCTTCGCCAGGCGGACGATCTGGTTCGCGCCTGTGATCAAGCCGGGGTTCAGCTGTTCGTCGTCAAGCAGAACCGGCTGAATCCGCCGATCCAGTTGCTGAAACGCGCGGTCGACAAGGGTCGATTCGGGCGCATCTACATGGCGAACGTCACCGTCCGCTGGCAACGCCCGCAGGAGTACTACGACGCCGAACCGTGGCGCGGCACCTGGGAGTTTGACGGCGGCGCGATCATGAATCAGGCGTCGCACTACGTCGACCTGATTCAGTGGCTCGTTGGTCCCGTGGAGAGCGTACTTGCCAAGACGGCGACGCAGGCGCGCCGGATCGAGACCGAAGATTCGGGCATCGGGATTCTGAAATTCCGGTCGGGCGCCCTGGGCGTCATCGAGGTCAACGTGCTCACCTACCCGAGAAACCTCGAAGGATCGATCACGATCCTCGGGGAGAAGGGCTCGGTGAAGATCGGCGGCACCGCCGTGAACCGGGTCGAGCATTGGGCGTTCGCCGACTACGACGACGACGACAAGCTGATCGATTCGGCGAACACGAGCCCGCCGAACGTGTACGGATTTGGGCACGAGGGGTACTACCGAAACGTGCTCGCCGTGCTGCGGGGCCAGGCGAAGCCGGAGACCGACGGACGGGCCGGGCGGAAGTCGCTCGAGCTCATCCTGGGGATCTATGAATCGGCCAAGACCGGCTGCGAAGTACCAATTCCGCTAAAAAGCGTCGGCTAAATTGACCGAGTAGCCCGATCCGATAGGTTTTGAAGGTTCAGGGGCAGCCTCGAGTGCCCCGCCGCGCCATCGACGTGAGGCGCGATCACAATTTTCCGACCCAGACAATGCCGGTCCCCCTCCTGGATCTGCGTGCGCAGCACGCGACGATCCGCGATGAAGTCGTTGCCGCAATGATGAAGGTCGTCGACTCCCAACTCTTCATCCTCGGTGCCGCCGTCGAGGAGCTGGAGGTGGCGGTCGCCAAGCTGTCCCACACGAAGTACGCGGTCGGTTGCGCCAACGGCACCGACGCGCTCCTGCTGGCGTTGCGGGCCCTCGATTGCGGCCCGGGAGACGAGGTCATTACGACCCCGTTCACGTTCTTTGCGACTGCTGGGACGATCCACAACGTCGGCGCCAAGCCGGTTTTCGTGGACATCGACCCGAAGACCTTCAACATCCTCCCGGACGCCGCCGCGGCCGCCCGAACTTCCCGGTCCAAGGCCTGTGTGCCGGTCGACCTGTTCGGCCAAATGGCTCCCATCGAGGACGTTATGAAGGCCCTGCCGGGGCTTCCGGTCATCGAGGATGCCGCTCAGACGATCGGTGCTCGTCGGTCCGTCGACGGTGAATGGAGAATGGCCGGCGAGATGGCCACGATCGGGACCTTCAGCTTCTTCCCGTCCAAGAATCTGGGTGGTTACGGAGACGGTGGGATGATGGTCACACAGGACGAGGCGCTGGCCGCGCGGCTGAAACGGCTCCGCATGCACGGCGGCTCGAAGATGTATTTCCACGACGAAGTCGGTTTCAATAGCCGGTTGGATGCCCTGCAGGCGGCCGTCCTTTCTGCCAAGCTGCCGCACCTGGCTGGCTGGAGTGCCAAGCGTCGAGCGAATGCCGCGTACTATGACAAGGCGCTCGCCGATGTAGCAGATCTGACCACGCCGTTCATCGATTCCGCCAACGAGTCGATCTTTAATCAGTACACGATCAGGACCGAACGACGCGACGAGCTGCAAGCGTTCCTGAAGCAACGGGGCATTGGCACGGCGATCTACTACCCGCTGCCACTGCACCTGCAGCCCTGTTTCGCTTACCTCGGGTACCAAGCAGGGAGCTGTCCGGAGGCTGAGCGAGCCGCAACCGAAGTCCTGTCTCTACCGATCTATCCCGAGCTGACGCAAGGGCAGCTCGACGAGGTAGTCGAAAACGTGCGGGCATTCTATGGCTATTGATGGTTCTATGAAACAACGACTGCTGAAGCGAATCGAGGACCGATCTGCGGTCATCGGCGTGATCGGATTGGGGTACGTGGGCCTTCCGTTGGCCGTGGAATTCGCCAAAGCAGGATTCCATGTGATCGGCTACGACGTGAGCGAGCGGGTGTGTTCGCTGCTCATGGCGGGCGATTCGCACATTCAGGACGTCCCGGCGTCCGAGGTTGCGGCCCTCGTCCGCAGCGGCGCTTTCGAGGCGACCACCGACGAGAACCGCCTCGCCGAAGTCGACGCGATCTCGATCGCGGTCCCGACGCCCCTGTCGAAGACGCGCGACCCGGACATGAGCTATGTCATCTCGGCGGCCGCGACGGCCACGCGACAGGCACATCCCGGATTGCTGGTGGTGCTCGAAAGCACGACCTATCCTGGCACGACGCGAGAGGTGCTGCTTCCGGCGCTCACCGAGCGTGGCCTGGTCGTGGGTGAAGATGTGTTCGTGGCGTTCAGCCCCGAGCGCGTGGACCCCGGCAACCCGGTGTATCACACGAAGAACACGCCGAAAGTCGTCGGCGGAATCACGCCCGCATGTACGGAGCTCGCCACGGCCCTGTACAACAGTTGCATCGATACCACGGTGCCTGTGTCGTCGCCTGAAGCGGCCGAGCTGGTGAAGTTGCTCGAGAACACCTTCCGCTCGGTCAACATCGCGATGGTGAACGAGATGGCCATCGTGTGCGACAAGCTCGGCGTCGACGTGTGGGAAGTGATCGATGCCGCGGCAACCAAGCCTTTCGGTTTCATGAAGTTCACGCCGGGCCCTGGCATCGGCGGTCACTGCATTCCGCTCGATCCGCACTACCTCGCGTGGAAGATGCGGACGCTCAACTACAAGACGCGGTTCATCGATCTGGCGAGTGAAATCAACAGCCAGATGCCGAACTTTGTCGTCGACAAGGTCGCACAGGCGCTCAATGACGAGCGGAAGCCCGTGAACGGCAGCAACATCATGGTCCTCGGCGTCGCGTACAAGCGCGACATCGACGACGTTCGTGAGAGCCCCGCGCTCGACGTGATCCGCCTGCTCGAGGAACATGGCGCGACGGTGACCTTCCACGACCCGTACATCTCGACGATTCGCGAGGATGGTCATGTGCGCGCTGGCGTGGACCTGACGGCACGCACGCTGGCCGACACCGACGCCGTCGTCGTGGTCACGGACCATCGTTCGGTCGACTACCAGCTCGTGATGGACCACGCATCGCTCGTCGTGGACAGCCGCAACGTGATGACGGGACTGGTGCGGACCAAGGCGCGTGTCGTCACGCTCGCGGCCACATCGCGTGATTCGGCCAGTGCGACCGTCTAGCGAGAATTCTACAACATGAAAATTTGTATTGTTGGTACAGGGTATGTCGGCCTGGTCGTCGGCGGATGCCTGGCCGAGACGGGGAACCAGGTCATCGGCGCCGACGTGGACGCTGGGAAAATCGAAGGGCTCAAGCGGAATGTGCTCCCGATTTACGAGCCCGGCCTCGATCAAATGATCGAGCGTAACCAGGCGGCCGGACGCCTTTCCTTTACGACGGACGTCGCCGCCGCGATCGCCAGCAGCGAGGTGGTCTTCATCGCTGTCGGCACGCCACCAGACGAAGACGGTTCGGCGGATCTCAAGTATGTCCTCAATGTGGCGGACCTCGTCGGGCGCAGCATGTCCCGAGAGACCGTCGTCATTACCAAGTCGACAGTTCCCGTTGGCACCGCGGCGAAAGTCGCCAAAGCTGTCGGCGCGAACGCCCGCTACCCCTTCCACGTCGTCAGCAATCCGGAGTTCCTGAAGGAAGGTGCCGCGGTCGACGACTTCATGAAGCCCGACCGTGTGGTGCTCGGCGCCGAGACCGACCATGCGCGGAGCGTGATGGCAGAGCTGTACGCGCCGTTCGTGCGGACGGGGAAGCCGATCATCTTCATGGACATCGCGTCGGCGGAGATGACGAAGTACGCGGCCAACGCGATGCTTGCCACCCGTATCAGTTTCATGAACGACGTCGCGAACCTCTGCGAGCTGGTGGGCGCGAATGTCGACATGGTTCGACGCGGTATTGGCTCGGACGACCGCATTGGTCCCGCGTTCCTCTTTCCGGGACCGGGTTACGGCGGGTCATGCTTCCCCAAGGATGTGAAGGCTCTCGCGAAGACCGCGCGATCGAACTCGAGCTGCCTCCGCATTCTCGAGGCGGTGGAAGCGGTCAACGAAGATCAGAAGCACCGCCTGTTCGCGAAGGTGACGCAGCTGCTCGGCAGCGAGCTGACCGGCGCACGGATCGCCGTTTGGGGGTTGGCGTTCAAGCCGAATACGGATGACATTCGCGAGGCGCCGGCCCTGACTCTCATCGATGAGCTCCTCGTCGCCGGTGCCAGCGTTGTCGTGCACGATCCGGTTGCGATGAAGGAGGCCCAACATCGCCTTGGCGATCGCGTCGACTTCGCCGCGTCCAGCTACGACGCGCTCGTCGGCGCCGACGCGCTGGTCGTCGTCACGGACTGGAACGAGTACCGGCATCCGGACTTTGGGCGTATCAAGGAGACCCTGCGGCGCCCCGTAGTTGTCGACGGTAGAAACCTGTACTCCGTCGAGAAGATGCGTGCGCTCGGTTTTGCGTATGCGTCGATTGGCCGCGCCGTCGTCGCCTGAACGTGCCGATCGTTCTTGTCACTGGCGGTGCGGGCCATGTCGGGTCGCACGTGGTAGAGATGCTCGCCGCCGATCCCGCCAACCGGGTCATCTCTCTCGACAACTACTTCAGCGGGCGAACGGAAAACCACGTCCCGGGAGTCGAGTACCGCCGCGGCCACACGAAGGACATCGACGCGCTGATTCCCGAGACGCCGGATATCGTCTACCACCTCGGGGAATACGCGCGGATCGCACCGTCGTTCGAAGACGTCCGCCTGGTCTACGACATGAATGTCACGGGCACCTTTGCCGTCGTGGAATTCTGTCGGACGCGCTCGGTGGCCAAGCTGGTCTATGCCGGATCCAGCACCAAGTTCGCCACGGAAGGCGATGGCCGCCATCAGAATCCGTATTCGTTCAGCAAGGCAACGAATGTGGATTTGATCAACGACTACGGTCGCTGGTACGGACTGCCATACGCGATCTGTTACTTCTACAACGGATTCGGCCCACGCGAGCAGGGGGCTGGTAAGTATGCGACGCTGATTGCCAAGTTCGAGCAGGCGTACCTGGCGGGCAAAGCGCTGACCGTCGTCCGCCCTGGCCATCAACGTCGTGCGTTCACCTACGTGAAGGATCTGGCGCGCGGTCTCATCCTGGCGGGAGAGAAGGGCCATGGCGACGGCTATGCGCTCGGCGTCGCCACGAGCCGTTCCGTGCTCGAAATCGCCGAGGCGTTCGGCGGGCCGATCGAATTGATCGACGGCTATCCGGGACGAGAGGAGTCGGAGAACGACCTCTCCAAGGCCCGCGACGAGCTTGGCTGGGCGCCCACGGTCGATGTCATGGACTACATCCGCTCATTCGTTCGGGAGCATCCGCGGCCCCCTGTGTCGGCCTGAACCTAGCGTTTGGGTCGGGAGGGACCAGCTGATTATCTTTCCCGATTCGATTTGAAACTGATTGCCACAGTAGCGGGTAGAAGCCCCGATATGCACCAATTCTCCTGGAGACTCGCCGCGGCGCTTTCGTTGTTGGCTGTCGCAGCGTGCCGGCCGGAATTTCAACTAAAGAATCTGACCACCAACGAGGCGCTCTATACGGCCTCGCTGAACGAGTTCCAGCACAGGCGCTGGGACAATGCGGTGAGCGGCTTCGAAAAACTGACCACCGACCTCTCAGCCCGCGATTCATTGCTGCCGAGGTCGTACTGGTATCTGGCGACGGCGCACGAGCGGCTCGGTGAGCACTTGCTGGCCGCCCAGAGCTACAGCCGAATCGTTGAATCATTCCCGGAAGACACGCTCGCCGACGACGCCGCATTGGAATCCGCGCGCTCGTATCGACGGCTGTGGCGGAAGCCTCAGTTGGATCCGATGTACGGCGAGACGGCCATCGCGTCGTACAACACCATGATCGGGCTGTACCCGACGTCGCCGCTCATTCCAGTCGCGCAGAAGGAGATCGCGGAGCTTGAGAACTGGCTCGCGATCAAGGACTACGACGCCGGGATGTACTACTTCCGGAAGAAGTGCTTCGATTGCGCCATGATCTACTTCAAGGACGTGCTCGCGAAGTACGCGACATCTCCGATGGCGCACGACGCCTCCTTGAGGCTCGTGGAGTCGTACAAGGCGGTCCGCTATCGTGACGACGCCGCCGAGCTGTGTGCGCAGATCAAGGAGCGATACCCGAACGATCCGGACGTCCGGAGCGTCTGCCTGAACGTCGCCGTCGTTGCTGCGGCAAAGCCGGACACCGTGCCGCGGGCCCCGACGAAGCCACCAGGGCGCTGAGCTTGAGGATCGGGCTCCTCGGGGGGAGCTTCGACCCTCCGCACAATGGGCACCTTCTCGCCGCGGGCGACGCGTTCGACGCGCTGTCGCTCGATCGGCTGATATTTGTCCCGGCGGCCGTACAGCCCCTCAAGGTCGGTAAGGCCGCCGCGACCGCCGCCCAGCGCCTGAGCATGGTCCGCCTCCTTGTCGATGCTGACCCTCGTTTCGAGGTGAGCGAGATCGAAATAGACCGAGGCGGGTTATCTTACACGGTTGACACATTGTCAGACCTAGCGGGCCGTTGGCCGTCCGCCGAGCTATTCTGGCTCGTCGGCGCGGACGCGGTCCGGTCGTTCGACAAGTGGCGGGAACCCGAGCGAATCGTCGAGCTTGCGACCGTCGTAGTACTCCAGCGGGCGGGCGACGCGATCGAGACCGGGAGCATGCCCGGTACGCCGCGCTGGTTGTCTACGCGTCGTATCGACATCTCGTCGACCGAGATTCGTGAGCGGGTACAAGCAGGGAAGTCGATTCGTGGGTTCGTTCCTGAGGCCGTTGCCGATTTCATCGCGGCGGAACAGCTGTACCGATAGAGGATTGCATGTTCAAGCGAGTCATCAGCGCCGTCATCGGAACGCGCCACGAGCGCGAACGGAAGAAGATCCAGCCGATCGTCGACGAGATCAACGAGCATTACGCCAGGCTTCGGCATGTTTCGGACGAGGAGATTCGCGGCCAGACCGCGAAGTTCCGTGAGACCATTCGCCAGCGAACCGGCGAGCTCGAGGAGCGCGTCGCGACGCTCAAGGAGCAAAAGCGCGGCGCGAGCGATCCAGCGGAACGGGACCGGATCGACGCCCAGCTGACCGGCGCGGACGGCACGGGCGGAGCCGAAGCGGCGCTGCGGCAGGAGCTCGGCGACGTCCTCGACGAGCTCCTTCCCGAGGCGTTTGCCACGGTCCGCGAAGGCGCTCGGCGCCTGGTCGGGACCAAGGTCATGGTCACGGGCCGCGAGCTGTCCTGGGACATGGTCCCGTATGACGTGCAGCTCATGGGCGGTATCCAGCTGCACCTCGGCAAGATCGCGGAAATGGCCACCGGCGAGGGCAAAACCCTCGTGGCCACCCTGCCGCTGTACCTGAACGCGCTGGCCGGGAAGGGAGTCCACCTCGTGACGGTGATCTCCTACCTCGCTCGCCGCGACTCGCAGTGGATGGGTCACCTCTACAACTACCTGGGTCTCACCGTCGGATGTCTCGACGACACCGAACCCGGAACCGCCGAGCGGCGCGCGGTCTATTTCTCCGACATCACGTACGGAACGAACAACGAGTTCGGCTTCGACTACCTACGCGACAACATGGTCGTGTCGCTCGACCAGCGCGTCCAGCGTCCGCATTCGTACGCGATCGTCGACGAAGTGGACTCGGTGCTGATCGACGAAGCCAGAACGCCGCTCATCATTTCCGGTCCGGTCGGGAACGAGAACGACGGGATGTACTTCGAGCACAACGCCGCCGTCGGACGTCTCGTCCGCCGTCAGACGGAGTTGGTCAACACGCTCGTCGGGGAGGCCGAGCGCGACCTCGAGAAGGGCGACACAGGTGCGGCGGCGCTGCACCTGTACAAGGCCCAGATGGGAAGCCCGAAGAATCGGCGCCTCATGAAGGTCCTGCAGGAGCCTGGCAACAAGCAGCTCGTGCAGAAGATGGAGCTCGAGCACATCGCCGATCGTCGGTTGCCGGCGAACAAGCAGACGTACCGCGACATCGAAGAGGATTTGTTGTTCGTCCTCGACGAGAAGGGGCACTCGGTGCACCTCACCGACATGGGCGTGGAATTCATGTCGCCCAACGAGCTCGAGGCGTTCGTACTGCCCGATCTCTCCCAGGAAGTGATCCGCATCGATCGCGATCACGACATGCCGCCCGAAGCCAAGATCGAGGCGCGGCGACAGCTCGAGATCGAGTACGCGTCGAAGGCGGAGCGCCTGAACATCGTGCACCAACTCCTGCGCGCGCACGCGCTGTACGACCGCGACGTGAACTACGTCGTGCAGGACGGGGAAGTGCTGATCGTCGACGAGTTCACCGGTCGTACCATGCCGGGCCGTCGGTGGTCGGAAGGACTCCATCAAGCGGTCGAGGCGAAGGAGGGCGTTCGCGTCAAAGGCGAAACGCAAACCATGGCCACGATCACGATTCAGAACTACTTCCGCATGTACGACAAGCTGGCCGGCATGACCGGTACAGCCGAAACGGAAGAGAGCGAGTTTTTCCAGATCTATAAACTCGAAGTCGCGGTCATTCCGACGAACCGTCCGATGGTTCGCGAGGACCGGCATGACCTCGTCTACAAGACGCGTCGCGAGAAGTACAACGCGATCGTCGAGGAGACCCGCCGGCTTCACGACCTCGGCTTCCCGGTCCTCATCGGCACGACGAGCGTCGACGCGTCCGAGACACTGGCCAAGATGTTCAGCCGCGCCGGCCTGCAGCACAACGTCCTCAACGCCAAGTATCACCAGCGCGAGGCCGAGATCGTGGCGGGCGCGGGTCAGCCCGGCGCGATCACGATCGCGACGAACATGGCCGGCCGCGGAACCGACATCAAACTCGGTGGCGGCGTCGTCGATCCGAAGGCGTCGAAGGTGAAGGATCCGGACGGGAAAGAGATCAACGTCATGGAAATCGGCGGCCTGCACATCCTGGGCTCCGAGCGCCATGAGTCGCGCCGCATCGACCGTCAGCTGCGCGGACGATCGGGCCGACAGGGAGACCCGGGGGCGTCGCAGTTCTTCCTCTCGCTCGAAGACGACCTGATGCGACTGTTCGGGTCCGAGCGGATCGCGAAGCTCATGGACCGCTTGGGGGCCGTCGAAGGCGAGATGCTCACGCATCCGCTGATCACACGGTCGATCGAGCAGGCACAGAAGCGCGTCGAGCTGCAGAACTTCCAGGCGCGTAAGCGACTGCTGGATTACGACGACGTGATGAACCAGCAGCGTGAGGTGATCTACTCGCTCCGCAGCTTCGCGCTCGAGGGCGGGGAGGAGCTGAAGGGTGAGGCGCTGAAGATGATCGACAAGGCGATCACCCACCGCGTCGAGACCAGTCTGGCCGAGTACGAGGAGGCAGCGCAGTGGGACTTCGATCTCCTGCGCCAGGACCTGCTGATGCACTACCTGCTCCAGGTCCCCGAATACGAGACGGCCGACCATCGTCCGACCGACGAGGAATCGGCGCGCAACGCGGCTGTCGAAGCGGCGAAGAAAGCGTTCTGGGCGAAGCTGGAGAGCCTCGACACGGTGCGCGACGAGTTGGGCACGCCGTACGGCGATCGCCTGCTGTCCCTCGTCATGCTGAACGTGCTGGACGAGAAGTGGAAGGATCACCTCTACGATCTCGATCAGCTGCGCAACGCGATTCACTACCGGTCGTGGGGCCAGAAGGACCCGCTCATCGAGTACAAGCAGGAAGCGTACACGATGTTCGTGGACCTCATGAACGACATTTACAACACGTTCAGTGAGCGTTTCCTCAAGGTCCAGCTGGTATTCGAGCAGCAGGCTGC
>Ga0310811_10003244_pt1 | contig 20449 bp, 22 predicted proteins | sample YCmetagenome_FD_207642 | JGI IMG/M metagenome (GOLD analysis project Ga0310811, IMG submission 207642) | Soil microbial communities from experimental microcosm in Duke University, North Carolina, United States - YC | ecosystem: Engineered > Artificial ecosystem > Soil microcosm > Unclassified ...
GGCTCGGGCTCGGGCTCGGTAGGGTACGCCGCGACTCTAAGAACTGCGCCAACGCCGTCACCACCGCGATCCAGGCGATGCCGGGCATCGCCGAAGCCGCGTTCGACCTAGCCGCCGGGCAGGTGAGCGTGAGCGCCGATCCGCAGCCCGGGCGGCAAACCCTCGCCGGTGCCGTCGCGAAAGCCGGATACACCTTGCGCCCGTGAGCCCCAGGGATCGACCCGGCGGCTCACACGCGCAACCGGCTGGTGAACACGGCCGTCACCATGCCGGCCACCAACCCGAGCGCGCCTCTCGCGACCGCCCCTGGCCACCGGCCGATCGCGTACCCGACGACACACACCAGCATCCGACGGGGACGAGCAGCGAGACGACGGCCGCGAGGACGTCGAACGGGCCGCCCCGGCGTATCCGGCCGCGTTTGCCCGCCGCCTGCTGCGTCACACGAGCTTCGCCAGGATCGCATAGGCCATCGTGACCACGATCGCCACCTCGCTCAGCGCGAACAGCCGCGGAGCAAGTGCCCGGGTCGCGCCCGTGTCGCCCGGCGCGGTCTCGACCGGTGCCCGCGGGAGGCGGTCGAGCGCGGCGACGGCGAATCCGAGCAGCACGACGGCGAACGCGACCCCGAGCGCGGGATACGTGATGGTGTTGTCCTTGGACATCCCGGCCATCCCGGCCATCGTGTAATACCCGGCGGTTGACCCGTTGATGGTGGACGGCGCGATCCCGGCGAGCAGCATGTAGACCCCGATTGCGCAGACCGCCGCGGCGGCGAGGGAGCCGCGCGGCGATCCAGGAACGGCACCTACCTCCTCGGGGCGCCGATGTGTTTGCACGGCATGCGCGGCGAGCCAGACTCCCGTGGCGGCGAGCAGTACGGCCCAGGCCCCGGGGCTCAGCAGGTGCATCCAGCGCACGAGCATCCCGGCGGTGGCCAGGGCCAGCAGCAGTATCGCTGCGTCGTGTGCGAGGTCGGTTGGTGCGCGCAGGACACCGGCCATCGCGATCCGCCAGATGCTGAAGGCGGCGATCGCGAGCATCACGTCGGCGAGGATCGCGGGCAACCAGGCGGGGGCGTTCATCGGCTACTCGCCGTCGTCGGCCAGTAGGTGATTGCGAGCAGAGCGAGCAAGGGTCCTGAGTTCGGGTCGGTGGCCATCCCGAGGAACACCCCACCAAACGCCTCGACCACCACCCAGATCACCGCGCAGAACACGAGCGCGGCCACAAGGAATCCGCGCCGTACCCGCACCCAGGGCAGGTAGACAGAGACGGCGATCCCGGCCAGCACCACGCCGAGCACGACCGAGATCGCCAGATCACGGCCGTTCGCCAGGTTCGCCGCGTAGTTCATGATCGACGCGAGCCAGGCGGGCTGCCCGTCGACCGTCGCGGTGATCTGCCCGGCGAGAGCACCCGGGGCATCATGGCCGCCTGCGAAGGTGAAATACACCAGGCTCGCCCACATGATCAGCCACAGCGCGCGGGCCGCGCGCACCCCGACGAACCGGGCCGCCTCGAACGGCGCCGCAGCGCTCTGGTCTACCGGCCAGAGCAGCACGGCGAGCAGCGCGTAAAGGATCACCGCACCCGGCGCGCCGCTGATCGGGTCGGCGCTGCCACTGAGCACGCCACCCAGACCCTCACCGAACCACCACACCGCCACCGCCCACGGAATCGAGGCGGCAAGGCCGAGCTTCACGGTCGGCCGGTACGCGATGGCCAGCCCGAGCGCGAGCTGGACGCAGGCGAACGCCGTGTTGGTGCCGACCGGGTGGTTGAAGATGATCGTGCGCACCCAGTTCATCGGCGAGGCGACGACGGCCGGATTCCCGGCGATCGTCGGATAGATCATCATCTGGACGAAGTTCTTGGTGAACATCGCCGGCTGGAACTGCAGCACGCCGTCAAGCAGCCAGAAACCGGCGAGCACCAACTGCAGGGTGCGGCGGCGTCCACCGGCAACCTCACCGCCGACGAGCGAGCGCAGCGACAACGTACGGGTGGAGGAGAGCGGAGCGGAAACGGTCGACTCGGTCACGCCCGGCCTCCCGGCGGACACGGTGAAACACACAGAACACGCATCGAAACAAACTCCCAAGTCACGTAAGCGCACGCGCCGCGGACTGAACGCCGGCCGACGCGCACACCGCATCGAAACAGGAGGAACAGGCGGCGCGTCACCGCTCTCGGCGGACGCGTGCCGCGGTCCCCGGGACCGGATCCCGCAGAGCGGAAAATCCGGCGCGACGTACTACGTGAACAAAGGAGCACACGGCGGGCCGCGCAAGGCCCGACTGGCGAGCAGCCACTGCGATCGCAGCGAAACCGCGACCGGCTCGGCCGGCAACACCACGCGCACGCCCCGATCCGCAAAAGGCAGCACGCGTATCGGCGCAACGGACCACCGCACGATCCAGCGCGCCGCACTACGGGCCACCGCGTGCACGGCCGCCTCGCCCCGGCGCAGCCACCACGCACACACAAGCGCCGCCAACGCGTGCCCGACCAGCATGCCCACGCCCATCCGCCCACCTGCACCCGCGCCCGGCGTCGCCATACCGGGCATCGAGACCTGCACGGAAGCCGCAGCCTGGTGCTGCGCGAAGGCGAATAGCACATGCAGCCCGACCTGGAGCACACCCATCAGCAGCGTGATACCCAGCAGGCCGCGCTCACGACCCGCGCCGCGTCTGGCCGGAACGTACACACCGATCCCACCAAGCACCAGAGCCCACTGCGGTATCGGCGCCTGCGACATCACCCGATGCGCGGCCACACCAAGACCAAGACACACCGCGGCGAACACCGCAGCGCGCGCGGCGGGCAGGACCGGTTCGCACGTCATGATGGCGCCATCCTCCCACCCGCCCGCCGCGCTGGGAACCGGGCCCCCGCGTCCACTCGGGTCGAAGTCGATGCTGCCATTCCGCCAGCGGATAATCCGTGGCGTCGCCGAGGCAGCGCAGGCCGCGTAGCAGCTTGTTGCAGTGTGGGACCGGGGTAAGTACGCCACAGCCTGCACCTACGTATCCGCCGTCGGCCTCTGCGGCTTGTCGGCGTGTGCCGAGGCGGCGAGGATAACGCCGCCTCGGCACACGATCACTGTGTCGGGCGAGAACTGACCGGACGCTGGGTGGGGTGTCAGCCCAGGTCCGTAAGGAGGGTGTTGAGTTCGCTCTCCTGCTGCGCCGCTGGCAGCGGTGCGTTGGGGTGGTCGATGCCGAAGGTCTTGAGGACCTTGTCCATCTGGGCGTCGATGGAGGTCCAGCCGGTCTCGTCCAGCGGCTGGAGTGTGTCCTGGTCGGCGTCCCACAGGTCACGCAGGGACTGGGCGGCCGTGTGGGCGCCTGTCGCATCCCCCGAGCGTGCGTCGGTGAGCGCGGTTGAGGCGAGGGTGCGCAGCGCGGCGACCTTCGCGGGCGGAAAGTTCTTCACCGCCTGGCCGGGAGCCAGTTGGACCGTGGAGGTGGTGTCGGTCTCCGGCGCCGGGCCGGTGTGCGGCTGACTGTGGGCCCAGACCAGCAAGCCCGCGGTGGCGAGGGCCAGCAGCCCGAAGCCGGCCAGCGCGACGCGCTCCCTGCCACGCGTGGTGGCGTTTGCGGTGTCGTGGGTCGCCTCGTAGGTCTCGGTCACATCCGAGCGCGTCACCGTCAGGTAGATCACCGTGGCTAGGATCAGGCCGAGGAAGATCAGGCTGGTGGTGAACGTGCCCAGCGCGAGTCCGGTCGGGTCGCCTGGGTTCTGGGCGAGTTTGGGGGAGGCGAGCCAGTCGCCGATGTTGGCGCCGAGCGGGCGGGTGAGGATGTAGGCGAGCCAGAAGGAGAGCACCGGGTTCGCGCCGAGGCGCCACAGTGCGGTGACCGCGGCGATCAGGCCGAGCGGCAGCAGCACGGAGACGCCCGGGCTCCAGCCGGTCAGTTCGAGGGTCCAGTCGCCGGTCGCGGTGCCGAGCGCGAAGGTGACCAGGACGGTCAGCCAGTAGAACGATTCGCGTGCCCGGGTGGTGACCGAGTGGATCGAGAGCGTGCGCTCGCGTAGCCACCAGGTGCCGAAGACCACGGCGAGCAGGACCGAGAAGACCGCGGAGCTGATCCACAGCGGCACGTTCAGCTGGTCGGTCAGGATGTCGGTGTAGAGGGTGCCGGTGACGCTGACGACGACAACGGTCAGCCAGTAGGGGAACGGGACGTACCGCTTGAGCCGCAGCTGGACGGCCAGGACTACCACGAGGACCGCGGTGAAGATCCAGGCCGTGTTCACCAGGCCGACGCCGAGCTGCATGTTGATCCAGTCGGCGAAGCTCTCGCCGACCGTCGTGCACAGGACCTTGATCAGCCAGAACCAGACGGTGACCTCGGGGACCTTGTTGAGCATGAGCTGCCCGCTGCGTGGGCGGGCTTGAGTTGTCGTGGTGGTCATGCGGGAAGGTTTTCGCAGGGAACCTGCAACCCACCTGACTACGTGGCCGTGCGCGGCGCGGGCAGCGTCACCTCGACGTGGCCGCGTCCGTCGGCGATCGCGCGCACCTGCACCCCGGCCGGCCCGGCGATGCGCCGGACCAGGGGCAGTCCCAGACCGTACCCGTCGCCGCCGGTCACACCCGCGTCGAAGACCCGCTCGAGTTCCGCGGGATCGAACCCTGGGCCGTCATCGAGGACGTCGAGCACGATCGCCTCGCCCTGGATTCGCGCACTGACCCACACACGCGAGCGCGCGTGCCGCAGGCCGTTGTCCAGCAGGGGTGAGAGCAGCGCCACGACGGTCTCGGCCGCCACGGCGACCTCGAGCTGCGCCGGAAAGGCGACCTCGACCGGGCGCCCGGCGATCGCCTGCCGCGCGGCCGAGGTCAGATCGCACCGGGTGCCTGCGTCGATGCGTGCGCGCGCGGCACGCAGGATCGTCGTGATGGCCGTGTTGAGGCGGTCGACCTCGCTCAGCACCGCCTCCGGCGCCACGGGCTCTCCGGACAGCTGCGCCAACTGTGCCTCGCCCCGCAGCGCCGTGAGCGGGGTCCGCAGCTCGTGGGCGATCTCGTCGGTGAGCCGCCGCTCGTCCGCGAGCGCGTTCTCGACACGCTCCAGCAGGTGATCCAGCGTCCGGCCGAGCTCCCCGAACTCATCGCGGGGGGTTCCGAGGTTGAACCGGCGCCCGGGCTCGTGATGGCCCCAGTCTTCTGCGAGGGTGGCCATCTCCCGCACGACCTGCAGCGCACGACGTACCACGAGATGCGCGAGACCGCCTGCGAGCAGGACCGCGATGCCGCCGAGTATCAGCGACAGCGTCAGGCTGAGCTGCTCGGCTGTCTCATACGGTGTCAGGTCCACTCGGACGATGACTATGACGTGGTGGCCGTCGATCGGGACCTCCTGGGCGTACAGGAGGTAGTTGTCGACGACGACGGTCTGCGACGTGCCCGAGGCGGCCAGTTGCTCGACGCGATCGACCACACTCGTCGGCACGTTCCCGTCGATCAGGCGGCCGTCGGCATACACCCAGGCGACCGCGTCCAGCGCCTCGCTGCCGTTCTCCGTGAGCACAACACGGCCGCCCGCGACGGTGATATTCGCGACGACGGCCTCGGCGCGGGTGCGCGCCAGGTCGTGCGCGTCGGCATCCTGCACTCGGCTCAGCAGCACGTGCAGGAGTACGACCAGTACCGCGACCACGGCGGTGGCGATCAGCACGGTGAGCGCGACAATCCTCCCGCGCAGTCCCGTCACTGCCATCGGTATCCCACCCCGCGCACGGTCGCCAGCCGCTCGGCCACACCCAGCGGACCGAGCTTGGTCCGCAACCGGCGCACGAACGAGTCGAGGGTGTTCTCGCTCACCTGCGCCCCGTGCGGCCAGCCCGCGGCGACCAACGCGTGGCGGCGCACCGCGTCGCCCTCGGCCGCGATCAGGCGGCCCAGCAGCCGGAACTCCGTCGGGGTCAGGCTCACATGCACCGATCCGTGGGTGACCGCGTGCTTCGCCGGATCGAGCACGACCTCGCGCGGAGCGGGCGCCAACCTGGCCCGGCGCAGCAGCGCACGAACGCGGACCAGCAACTCCGGGATGTCGAAGGGTTTGGTCACGTAGTCGTCGGCGCCCGCCTCGAAACCGCCCACCTTGTGATGCAGCCCGTCCAAGGCGGTGAGCATCACCACCGGCGCATCGACGCCGCGCGCGCGAAGGGCCAGGCAGACGTCGCGCCCGTCGGCGTCTGGCAGCCCGAGATCCAGGACAAACAGCTCAGGTGCCGGTTCGAGCTGCCGCAACAGGCTGCCGGCGGTGGCGGCGACGGAGACGGTGTGGCCGTCGTGCTCCAAGGCGCGCTTAAGGACGCCGCGGACCGTCGCATCGTCTTCGCACACCATGATAAAAGCCACGCGCCGACCCTAGATGCTTCCGCCCTCGTTCTCCATCCGCCCTGATCAGCGACCTGGTCGGAAGCAGGCCGCTGATTACGCGACCTGCCGCCATGCGGCTGCGACGGTCGGGCACAGTCCGGGCGGCCGGGGTTCGCGGGCGGGCCGCAGCCGATCGTGTGGCGCGGCGCAGGCGCACACCGAGGCCGTTACCGGGTCGCCGCGCGCTCTTCGACCGGATGAGTGCTTTGGCCGTGGAGGAACTCCGGCACGCGAGCGCGGCGCTGTCGTGTGCAGCGCCGCGGAAAGCTGGTGAGGAAAGCTGGTGAGTTGCGAGTGGCCGAGTTCCCGGGGGTGACGGCGCAGTAGTACGACGCCGTCGACGAGCGGGCGGGCACGGGCTCGGGGCAGCGTGTCGAGGGGCTGGCCTGCTACAGCGTGATGGTCGTGGACGCGGGTCTGCGCGTCGTGGACGTGTGGGCGCTCCGCGCTCCCTGTGGCGGATTGCCACGGTGACGAGTTTCTGCTCCCGTCGAGGTGAGTGTCAGTCTCGTCGCGGTCAGGGAGAGCTGCGGGCGTGCCCGTTGTCGCGGACAATGGAGGCGTGGATGAGCAGGTCCGCGCCTACATCGATGCCGTCGACGCCGAGGTCCGGCCGCAGTTCGACCGGCTGCACACGTTGATACTTGATGCGTGTCCCGGGGTGCAGGTGTCTTTCAGCTACAAGATGCCGACCTACGTCTGCGGGAGCCGCAGGCTCTTCCTCGCCGCGTGGAGCCACGGGGTGTCGGTCTACGGGTGGGCGCCGGGGCGCGGCGCCGGGTTCGTCGAACGCCATCCGGATCTCGTCTCGGGCGTGCGCACCCTGCGCCTGCGCCCCGAGGACGCGGCCGCTATCCCTGACGAGGAGTTCAGCGCCTTCGCCCGCGCCGCACTGATCGACGAGCCCGACTGACCGCACTGTCGTGGGGGAGCTACGTCCGATCGGGTCCGGTCGGTGTGCTTCTTGGGCCGTGCCCGGCGCCCGGCGAGAGCACTCGGTCTGGTCGCGCTTCGCCACGTGCCGTTGTCCCGGCACCATTCGAGGCTGGCCGGTGCCACGCGCGCTCGCGATGCTAAACGCGGAGGCGCGAGGTAGTAGGGCCCTCAAGATAGAGCTCCACCAAGTACGCCTCCGCGTTTGTGCGCATCTGCACTCGCGCTCGACGCCGGTCGAGGTACCGGCCGGTTCGTGACGGGTTGGAGGGTCAGGGCAGGTAGATCAGGCTGTGCGGGGTCAGCTTCACGCCCTGGGTCTTGACCGGCGCCACCTCGCCGGTGGCCAGGTCGATGGTGCCGAAGTAGTTCGGCGCGGTGTTCGTCGGAGCGTTGTTGGCGTTGCCCGGGTTACGGCGGTGTAGGCCGCGTTCGCGGTGAAGGTGCCGGTGATCGCGTCGACCGAGTCGGTCTTCGCGTCCGCGCTCAGCAGCGTCCCGCCGCTGGTAGTCGGGAACGCGACATCGTCGACCGACTGTGTCAGCTTCAGCACCTGCGGCGCACCGGACTGTCCGAGCTTGTCGAAGATGAGCTCGTCGTCGCCCTGAGAGTCGAGCATGTACTCGCCGCCAACCTGCGGCACGCTGCTGGGCACCATCGTGCTCGAGTCGGGGTCGGTGAGCGCCAGGGTGGTTGGCTTGCCCCCGCTCACGGCCGTGGCCGCGCTGTTGATGTTGAACGGGGTGGGCGAGGCGATCTGCGCGGTGCTGCCCGAGAGCGTGACTTTGAAGACGGCGGGGCCGGTCGAGCCTGAGGGCGCCGAGGCGGAGATGTAGAGCGCTCCGCCGTCGGCGGCGACCGAGTCGGTGCCGCCGCCGTGCGGCAGCGGGTTCTGGCTGTAGGTGTAGTGCTTGACGGTGCCGTCGAGGCCGATGGTGTACAGGCTCGAGTTGCCGTCCTCGTTGACCGTGGCGACGATGCGGGAGTTCGCCGAGTCCGCGCCGAGGCCGTCGATCTTGCCGGTGATCGGCCAGCTGTGCTCGACGGTGCCGTTGAGCTCGAACTCGACCAGCGTGCTGTTCTGCGGCTTTCCGGCGGTGCCGCCCTTGGAGTCGACGCCGTTCTGGAAGCCCGCGAACAGGTGGCTACCGACCGCGGCGAGGTCGTCCGGCTGGGTCCAGCCATGCGCGGTGCCGCTGAAGATCGTACGCACGGTCAGCGCCGTCGACGCTGTCGAGCTCGACGATGCGGTTGAACCGGACGAATCCGCCGTGGTGGAGGACGAGCAACCGGCCAGTGTGATCGCGGCGGTGCCAACGCATGCGGCCAGCGCGGCGAGGGTGGGTGTGCGCTTCATCAAAGCTCCCGACAGTTGAGCGGCCCCGGCCCTGAGCCGGATGGCCGCGCGCGTAGATATCGCGGAAGCCTCGCGGTCCCGGACATCGCGGCCGCAGAGCCGGACTGAACCCACAGTGAACATCTACAATCCTGTAGAATTATCGGCGGTTCGGGGAATGACCGGTGCTCCCCTCCGTGCCGCTTCCCCGAACCGTCTCGACCCACCTCATCGCGCGGCTGCGAGAAAGGCCCACCGACGTGCAGAGCTTCATCGCGAACTACGGGTATCTGGCGATCTTCGTGCTCATGCTGGCCGAGTCCGCGTGCATCCCGATCCCCTCCGAGCTGATCATGCTGTTCGGTGGGGCGCTGGCCGCCGGCGCGGTCGCCGGAACCCACCTGAACCTCGAGGCGGTGATCGCCGCCGGAGTCGCCGGGAACCTCGCCGGCAGCTATCTCGCGTACGCGGTCGGCCGCTACGGCGGGCAGGCCGCCCTGTACAAGTGGGGACGCCGTATCTACCTGCGCGAGCACGACCTGGACAAGGCGACGGCCTGGTTCACCAAGTACGGCCCGGCCGCCGTCGGCTTCGGCCGCTGCCTGCCGGTCATCCGCACCTTCATCTCGCTTCCCGCCGGGATCGCCGGCATGAACGCGGTCCGCTTCGGCCTGTACACGCTCGTCGGCTGCATCCCGTGGACCGCCGCGCTCGGGGTGGCCGGATACGCGGTCGGATCCAAATGGGAGCAGGTCGCCAACGACTTCCACGGCCCGACCTACATCATCGCCGGACTCGCCGCACTCGCCGTAGTGATCGGACTCGCGGTGTTCGTGCGCAACCGTCGCGCAAACAGAGGCGATCCGGCCGAAACCGCACCGGCGCAGGCGATGTCACACCGCCGCTGACCCGCCGCTACTCCTGCTCGATGACGGAGGGACGACCGGTCCGAATCCAACAGTTCAGCATCTCCGGACATGACCTGAACGTCCGACGGGGCGCCACCTCCGGGCGGTCGGCGTCGGCGGCAGTGAGGGGCGCGGTCTCCAATTCGGGAACTGGAGTGTGACCGGGTGCGTCATGCCGATCGGCAAGTTTTACATTCCTGTAGAAGCGTGGTCGGAGGGCGAGGAGCTTGGACGGGAACGGATGGCGAGACGGCGGGCCAGGCGGCCGACCGTCCGCATCGGGGAGCGGGACGGACGCAGGCGAACGGGCAAGCGGCGAGGAGCTGTGGCTCCCGCCGCAGCGCTTTGATAGCGCCGCATACGGCACCACGCGTACCGACCTGCCGCCCGCTGCGGGTGTTGTCTCCTGGCCGGGCGACCGGTCGCGATCAGAGCAGCCCGGTCGGTCCGGGCCGGGGCGCACCGCGCGAGAGCGCGCCCTGCGGGTGCCCGAGGTCGCCCTCGCCTTCTGGATCGTCAAGGCGCTGTCCACCGCCATGGGCGAATCAGCCTCCGACGCGCTCGTGAACTCATCCCTGGGCGCACAGGTAGCGGTCGTGCTCGGCTTCGTCGTATTCGTCGCGGCACTCGCCCACCAGTTCAGGCAGGGGCGCTACCGTGCCTGGCCGTACTGGCTCGCGGTATGCATGGTCGGGGTGTTCGGGACGATGGCTGCCGACGTGATGCACGTCGCGCTCGGCGTGCCATACACGGTCTCCAGCGCCTTCTACGCGATCGTGCTCGCGGCCGTGTTCTTCACCTGGCGCCGTAGCGAACGCACGCTCGACATCCACAGCATCGACACGCCCCGGCGGGAGACCTTCTATTGGGCCGCGGTCGTCGCGACATTCGCGATGGGCACAGCGGTCGGCGATCTCACCGCCAACACCCTCAACCTCGGCTACTGGCCCTCGGCCGCGCTGTTCGGCGCGCTCATCCTGATCCCGCTGCTCGGCTGGAGGGTTCTACGCTGGAACCGGGTGCTGTGCTTCTGGTCGGCATACGTGCTCACCCGCCCGCTCGGCGCGTCCGTCGCCGACGGCCTGGCCAAGCCGAAGAACATCAGCGGCATGAACCTCGGCGACTGGCCCGTCACAGGCGTACTCGCGGTTCTCATCATCGCGTGCGTCACCTACCTCGCGGTCACCAAGAAGGACGTACAGCGCGAACACGCTCCCGAGCCGGGATCCGCGTCCGGCGGAACCGCACCCCGCCAGGCGAGCGCCAGCCGGCTGCGGTGGTGATCCCGCCGCCGCAGCCGGCTGGCCAGTAACTGACCTCGCGCACAGGGTGGCGGGTGCATCCCGGGCGGCGGGTCCAAGCAGTGTCGCGGGATTACGGCGTCTCGGGTGGCTCGGCGTTGCCGGCCGTTGCTCCGGCGATGGCCCGGCGGGCGATGCTCGCGCCGCTGGTGGCCGCGCGGCGCCAGGGAGCGACCCCCTCGATTTCGATTTCGAGGGAGAAGCTCAGCAGGGTTCGGATCAGCACGATGATGCCGAGGACGCCCACACTCTCCAGCGTCGGTGTCACCGCGACCGTACGCAGCAGGTCGGCGGCGACCAGGATCTCCAGGCTGAGCAGCAGCGCGCCGCCGAAGAACTCGCGCAGCAGCCGAAAGGCCCCACCGCCATCCAATCGATTGCGCAGCCACATCACGCCCGCGAGCACCGGCGCGGCCACGAGGCCCACGGCGAGCACGGCAGCCGCGACCAGTTCGAACGCCTGTGCGGCGTGGTCCATGAACTCGGTGAATGTCACGACCGGCCTCGCAGGTGAGAACCCTCCACAGCTCCATCGTCGGCGCCCCTCGCATAGCCCGCATCTGTGCCCGGGCTCAAGGTTGCGCACCGGCGCTCCTGCTGTAGGCCGCGGCTCTTGCCGCCCGTTCACACCGCCGGCGCCGGGCAGGAGCGAGGGAACCCCCACCTCGCCACCCTCGGCGACCGCCCCGAACAGGACCAGAAGCCACGAACGCACCCGCACACCCCGACGAGAACTAGAAAGGTCACCCCCGGCGTCGGACCGGGCACTTCTCACTTGGTCAGGTGAGCACGGGCCCGGTAGCGGCCGGATTCGGCTCCTCCGTACTCGCCACGGAGGCAGGGGCTGCGCCCTCTGGCCCCGGTACGGCCGCCCTTTCGCGGTCACGCTCGCCGGTGGCGACTTGACGATCGATCTCCCGCTGCTGCCGGGCTGTACGGGACGCGGTGCGGGCGAGCGCCGCCTCGCTGCGATCCAGACGCGCCGTGCTCGCCGCCACCAGCACCCGGCCCCGGTCAATCGATTCCTGGGTGCGCCGCTCGATCGATGCGGCCAGCACGCCGAGGTTGCGGGAGCGGCTATCGACCCGCTCCTCCCACGCGGCGAGATGCGTCTCGCGCTCGTCAGCGGCCTGCTCACGCCGGTCGGCCGCCTGCTCGCGGGCATCCGCAACCGTCTCGCGCCGGTCGGCTACCTCCTCGCGGGCATCCGCAACCGTCTCGCGCCGGTCGGCCGCCTGCTCCCGGCGAGCGACCGCTTTTTCCCGACCTTGCACGCTCGCCTCCCGCTCCACCATTCGGGTCTCGCATTCGGCCATACTCATCTCAAGCCGGTCGAGGTCCAGCGGACTGCCGTCAACGCGATACCGCCCATCGGATGCCATACGGCCAGCATGCACCACCAGAGCACCATCCGGCACAGGCGGAGACGCCTAAGCCGGCCAGCAAGCCGACACGCCGGACCGGCCAGCGCGAAACACCGGCCGAAGTGATCGCCTGGAGGCCTACACGGACTCGGGTCGGCGCCGTCATCGATGAACGCTGGTCGTAACCCATTTGAATCGCCACCTGTGCGCCAGGGCGACTTCACCGCTAACATGGATCACAGCGCCAATTCACCGAATTTGCCGCCCCGGATGACCGGTTTTCCGACCGGATTGTGGGAGCCATGTGGGAGCGCGTGTCCCGTTTACGGGTGCGCACGCTATAGTACGGGCGGGACGATTCGCCCCACAAAAGCGGGACGTATGCGGCCACAGTGGACGCAAGTCCACACATGGACTCAAGTGGGAATGTCAGCCCGCTGACTCTTAATCAGCGGGTTCGGGGTTCAAGTCCCTGACGGCGCACCAGGTATGACATGCAGCGGTACCCGGAGAGTCGGGTGCCGCTGTTCTTGTGTGGGTCCGCGGTCAGGCCGTGTGGGGCCGGCTTCTAGCGCGGGTCGTAGAGGCTGGCATCGCTGTGGGCTGCTGCGAAGGTTTCGGCGGACGCGGTTTACAGTCTGATTCTGCTTTTTAGGCGTGCCGGGCCGCCGTTCGGGCAGCGGCTGGGGATCGGAACTGTTCAAAGGGCTTTCGCGGATGACAGCAAGCAGTTAATCAATGCCCGCAGATGCCCTGGATTACTGGTCGGCCTCGGCTCTGCGCTTCCCTGGCGCAATGCCGCCGTGGGCCGGTTGGAACTTCCGCGGGTTAGATCGCTCCGGTACCTGCCGACGTGAGCAGGTTGGCGAGCGCGCTCATACGTGCGGGGATAGTCCAGTAGTAGACCCAGGTGCCGCGGCGTTCGCACTCGATGAGTCCGGCTTCGCGCAGCACTTTGAGGTGGTGGCTGATGGTGGGACCCGTCAGGTCGAATCCGGCGGTGAGGTCGCAGACGCAGGCTTCGCCGGACTCGGCGGAGGCGATCTGGGAGAGCAGGCGCAGGCGGACCGGGTCTCCGAGGGCTTTGAAGGCGCGGGCGAGGTCGACGGCCTGCTCGGCGGTGAGGGCTGCGTGGCTGATCGGGATGCAGCAGGCGGCGTCGGCGCGGGGGGTGGGTTCTAGTATCAGGGCCGCAGTCTGCTTCGACATGCCTCTATCTTGACACTTATCGAAACAGGAGGCAAGGTGGAGGCTGTTTCGATGAACGTCTACACAGGTGGGAGAACGCTGGTGAGCGGGACGGAGCAGGGCTCTGGACTACCGGTCGTGGTGATCGGCGCGGGTCCGGTGGGTCTGGCGGCTGCGGCGCATCTGGCCGCGCGCGGCGTGGAGTTCACCGTGCTGGAGTCGGGGAGCGAGGCCGGTGCGGCGGTGGGTGAGTGGAGGCACGTGCGGCTGTTCAGCCCGTGGCGGTACAACGTTGATGCCGCGGCCCGGCGGCTGCTGGAGGCCGAGGGCTGGTCTGCGCCGGACGCGGACGGGCTGCCGACCGGGCACGAGCTGGTCGAGGCATATCTCGCGCCGCTGGCCAAGCACCCGGCGATCGCCCCGAATGTGCGCTTTGGGCAGCGGGTTGCCGGGATCACCCGGCAGGGCTTCGACCGGGTGCGCACGCTCGGGCGCGATGCCGCGCCGTTCGTGTTGCGGGTTGCCTCGGATGCGGGCGAAGAGCGGATCAGGGCGCGCGCGGTGATTGACGCGTCGGGCACGTGGCGCAGTCCGAACGTGCTCGGCGGTGACGGGCTCGCAGCGACGGGCGAGGACGCGGCGCGTACAGCCGGGGTGATCGCCTCGGCGCTGCCGGACGTGCTCGGTGATGAGCGGGACGAGTTCTCCGGGCGGCGGGTGCTGGTGGCCGGTGCCGGGCATTCGGCCACGAACACCCTGATCTCGCTTGCGCAGCTGGCTGAGCAGGAGCCGGGGACCGCCGTTGTCTGGGCGTTGCGGGGCCGGGTGGGTGCGCGGGTGTTCGGCGGTGGCGCGGACGACGAGCTTCCGGCGCGCGGCGCGCTCGGCTCTCGGCTGAAGAATCTGGTCGACTCCGGGCGGGTTGAGTTGTTGACCGGTTTCTCCATCGACGCCGTCCACGAGGCGGCGGACGGGGTGCGGGTGACCGCGCTGGACGGGCGGCAGGTGACGGTGGACCGGATCGTGTCGGCGACCGGGTTCCGCCCGGATCACTCGATCGCGGCGGAGTTGCGGGTGGACTGGGATCCGGTGCTCGGCGCCACCCGTGCGCTGGCGCCGCTCATCGATCCGAACGAGCACTCGTGCGGCACGGTCCCGCCGCACGGTCAGGAAGAGCTCGCGCACCCCGAGGCTGGGTACTACGCGGTGGGAATGAAGAGCTATGGGCGGGCCCCGACGTTCCTGATGGCCACGGGGTATGAGCAGGTGCGCTCCGTGGTCGCCTACCTCGACGGCGACCTTCAGGCCGCGGCCGAGGTACACCTGGAATTGCCGGAGACCGGAGTGTGCTCGGCAAATCCCGACGAGTCCGCGGGCGGCGGCTCGTGCTGCGGTCCGGCGCCGGTGACGGTCTCGATCGGCCGGGGCCTGGGCACCGGTGTCAGCGGCGGGCTGCTTGCCTCTCCGCTTGCGGTGCTCGGCCAGGACGAGGGGCAGTGCTGCTGACCGGCACCTGATCGCGCGTGGCCGGCGCCTGATTGCGCGCTCCGGCCGGGGATACCGGCTGGAGCGCAGGGACGGCGGCGGGTGGGGTGATTGCTGTTCTCTCGGGGTCTTTCGGGCGTGGCCCGGGTGACTGATGGCCCTGCCCGATCTTGGGGGCTGGGGCGCACGGTGTGGGTATGGCCGGTTCAACGAGTGTTGTATCAACTTCCGCTCAGGTGGCGGCCGCGGTGGCGGCGCTGGCCGACCCGTTGCGGTTGGAGATCGTCGGCGCGCTCGCGGACGGCGAGCACCGCGTATGCGATCTTCTCGAGCGCCTCCCTGTAGCCGGGAACCTGCTCTCGTACCACCTGCGGGTTTTGCGCGAGGCCGGGCTGGTGCAGGCGCATCGGCACGGGCGGTGGGTCGACTACCGGCTCGATGCCGAAGGCTTCGCCGCGCTGTGGGCGGGCCTTGGGTCGGCCGGGGTGCCGCTGCCTGGGCGGTTGGTGGCCACCTCGCCGGCCGCGTCGCTCTGCCAGAACCTGGGAGGTGCGCGATGACCAGCACCGAGCAGCGCAACAAGAACGCTGCCGGTCCCGGCCGGGAGGGTGCGGTACTGGGCCGCCTGTCTCGGCTCGACCGGTTCCTGCCGGTGTGGATCGGCGCGGCGATGCTGCTCGGACTCGGCCTCGGACGCCTGTGGCCCGGGTTGAACGAGGATCTCGGGAAGGTCGCGGTGCACGGCACGAGTCTGCCGATCGCGGTGGGGCTGCTGCTGATGATGTACCCGGTTTTGGCGAAGGTCCGCTACGACGAGGTCGGGCACATCGCGGCGGACCGGCGGATGATGGCCACCTCCCTGATCTTGAACTGGGTGGTCGGCCCGGCGGTGATGTTCGCGCTGGCCTGGCTGCTGCTTCCGGATCAGCCCGCGTATCGAAGCGGCGTGATCCTGGTGGGCCTGGCCCGGTGCATCGCCATGGTGCTGATCTGGACGGACCTTGCCGACGGCGACCGGGAGATGGCCGCGGTGCTGGTCGCGCTCAACGCCGTGTTCCAGGTGCTGGCCTACGCCGCCCTCGGCGTGTTCTACCTCAACATCCTGCCCGGCTGGCTGGGGCTGGAGAACCTGAGCCTGTCGGTGTCGATGGGCACGATCGCCGCGACCGTCGGGGTCTTCCTGGGTGTGCCGCTGGCCGCCGGGTTCCTCACCCGCACGATCGGCGAGCGCCGCCGGGGCCGGGAATGGTACGAGCAGCGCTTCCTGCCGAGGATCGCGCCCGTCGCGCTGTACGGATTGCTGTTCACCGTCGTGGTGCTCTTCGCCCTGCAGGGCAGGAAGATCACCTCTGAGCCGGCAGACGTGGCGCGCATCGCACTGCCGCTGCTGGCCTACTTCGTCGTGATGTGGAGCGCGGGGTTCTTCATCGGCCGGCGCCTGCACCTGACCTACCCGCGCACCGCCGCCCTGGCGTTCTCCGCCGCGAGCAACGACTTCGAACTCGCGATCGCGGTGGCGATCGGCGTGTTCGGGGTCACCAGCGGGCAGGCGCTGGCCGGGGTGGTCGGGCCGCTGATCGAGGTGCCCGTGCTGGTCGGCCTGGTCTACGTCGCGCGCTGGACCAGGGGCCGGCTGTGGCCACAGGAGAAGGAGGAGTCATCGTGAACTGCTACGACTGCGCCGTCCCCGGGCTTACGAGTCCAGCGGTCGCGGTGTGCCGCGACTGCGGGGCCGCGGTGTGCGCGGACCACGCCCACCCGGTGACGCGCCATCTCACCCGAACCCTGGTGATCAATCGCATCGTGCCGATCGAGCCTGCCGCACGGGCGATCTACTGCGGCCCGTGCTACACCGCCCACCGGGCGCGCGGAGACGTCCCCGCAGCCTCCACGGCACGTGTGACACGTTCTGGCCGAGCGTGAGCATGCAAACCGCACGGGCGCACCGCAGCGAGCTCGACCGCAGGAACTTCTCGATGGTCTCGGTGCCGAAGATCCACTCGAACTCGCGGCGCAAGTCCACGGCGGCGGTACGCAGGGCGTGCTGCTGGTCGATGCTCGAATCAGTCGGGCGGAAGCTGTCCATTCTGGTCGACTCCTTCATCGAGCCCTAAGGGATGGATCACCGGCGCGAGCAGGTCAATGCGTTCGGCGAGCTCCTCGACCGCGGCGTCGAACGCCGCGTCGGTGCCTGCGGGTGCGGGGTCGGGAACGGCCCAGTGCAGCCACGGATCGGTGCGCACCCCGGGGTGTTCGTGGGCGTGGTCGCACACTGCGACCACCAGGTCCCCGGGCCGCAGCACCTGATCCAGGCGGCGGGTACCGGTCCCGGCCAAGGCGAGGCCGTGGCGGCGCGCGGCCTTCACCGTGCCGGGGTGCACGTGCGGGGCGGGTTCGGTCCCGGCCGAAGCGGTGGGGATTCGGCTGCGCTGTGTCCACAGGGCCTCGGCCAGCGGCGAGCGCGCGGAGTTCGCGGTGCACACGAACACCACCCGCGACGCCTCCCGCCCGCTTGCCGGAACCAGGTCCGCCAACGCTTTCGGGACGAGGCGGACGTAGGTGCGCCGGTGGTCGGACTCCGAGCGCGCCCGGGTGATCAGCCCGACCTGCTGGAGTTGCGCTAGGTGGTGGGCGAGCAGGTTGCTCGCCAGCCCGAACTCGCGGCCGAGTTCGGTGGGGGACGCGTCAGAGAGCAGCAGGCGCTCGACGATCGCCAGGCGCGCGGGCTCGCCGAGGGCGGCGTGTCGCTTCGCCCGCAACTCCAGATCAGTTCGCTCAGCGTTCATTGACTCAATTGTTGCTGAGTTATAGTGTCGCGTCAAGGGCGCCGCACAGAGGCGCCCCGCCAGGCTGTATTCGCAACCGTCTATCCTGCCGGACCTGGTGACCGCTTCCCGCCGACCGTGGAGGACCCCGTGAACCCGCCGCATCCAGCCCGCCTCGCCGCGGCCGAGTTCCTCGGCACCGGGCTGCTCGTTACGCTCGTCGTCGGCTCCGGGATCACGGCCCAGCGGCTGTCCCCGTCCGACGTCGGCCTGCAGTTGCTGGAGAACTCCACCGCCACGGCATTGGGTCTCGCGGTGCTGATCCTGATCTTTGCGCCGATCTCCGGTGCGCACTTCAACCCCGTGGTCACCCTCGCCGACTACGTCCTTGGCCGCCGCAACGCCGACGGTTTGGACGCTCGCACCGTCGGGCTGTACATCCCCGCGCAGATCGCGGGCGGCATTCTCGGGACGGTGTTGGCGAACCTGATGTTCGCCCTCCCGGCCGCGACCGCGTCCACGAAGGACCGCAGCGCGGGGCACCTCTGGCTCGGGGAGATCGTCGCGACCGCAGGGCTGATCTTGCTGATCTTCGCACTCGGACGTACCGGCCGCGGCCACTACGGTCCGGCCGCCGTCGGCGCGTACATCGGCGCCGCCTACTGGTTCACCAGCAGCACGAGCTTCGCGAACCCGGCCGTGGCCATCGCCCGCGCGTTCACCAACACGTTCGCCGGCATCAAGCCGTCCTCGGTGCCAGGATTCGTCGGCTTCGAACTTCTCGGCGCCGCGATCGGCATCGCCGTCGTCGCGCTGCTCTACCCGGCCGACCGCGCACCCGCACCGGCACCGCTGGACATCAACATCGATCCGAACACGGCCGAAGCCGACCTGGTTCAGGCCACCGGCAACGGGAGCGCCCCGTGACCGTGCACGTAGACCCCGCTGATCCCATCGTCGCCGACATCCTCGACCGCGCCGCCGAAGACCTCGCCGCGAAATATCAGGGCACCTTCTCCGCCGAATCCGTCCACTCCCTGGTTGCCGAGTCCTACCGGCTGCTTGCCCACATCCGCCGCTACCTGCCGGTCCTCGCCGTGCACTTCGTTGCCGACCGGCTCACCGCCGCTGCCCCCACCGCGCACCAACCTGAAGGAACAACGATGACCGAGACCGCCAAGCCCAGTGTCCTGTTCGTCTGCGTGCACAACGCCGGACGCTCCCAGATGGCCGCCGGATTCCTCAGCCACCTCGCGGGGGAGCGGATCGAAGTCCGCTCCGCAGGCTCTGCTCCACGCGATCAGGTGAACCAGGTCGCCGTCGAGGCGATGAAGGAAGCCGGCATCGACATCTCGACCGAAACCCCGAAGATCCTGACGATCGACGCGGTCAAGGCCTCGGACGTGTGCATCACCATGGGCTGCGGCGACGTGTGCCCCGTCTTCCCCGGCAAGCGCTACCTCGATTGGACCCTGGACGACCCGGCCGGCCGGGGTATCGAAGCCGTCCGGCCCATCCGCGACGAGATCGAGAAGCGCGTTCGCGGTCTGATCGCGGAACTCCTACCGGAGACGAGCACCGAGGCATGAGCGAGTCCATCCATCAGGTCGTCATCGTCGGCGGCGGCGCGGCCGGACACACCGCCGCGATCTACACCGCCCGCGCTGGCCTCAACCCCGTCGTGTTCGAAGGCTCCGTCACCGCGGGCGGCGCCCTCTACACCACCACCGACGTCGAGAACTTCCCCGGCTTCCCCGAGGGCATCCAGGGCCCCGAGCTGATCGATGCCATGCGCAAGCAGGCCGAGAAGTTCGGCGCCATCTATACCACCGACGACATCATCGCCATGGATCTCACCGGCGACATCAAGACCCTCAGAGACGGCGATGGGCAGAACCACCGGGCCCGCGCGGTCATCCTCGCCACCGGCTCCGGATACCGGCACCTGAACATCCCCGGCGAGGAAACCCTCGCCGGGCACGGCGTGTCCTGGTGCGCCACCTGCGACGGCGCGTTCTTCAAGAACAAGCACGTCACCGTCATCGGCGGCGGCGACAGCGCCATGGAGGAAGCCCTCTTCCTGACCCGCTTCGCCGCCACGGTCACCGTCGTCCACCGCCGCGACACCCTGCGTGCCTCGAAGATCATGCAGGGCCGGGCCCGCGCCCATCCGAAGATCCGGTTCGAGCTGAACAGCGAACCCGTCCAGTTCGTCGGCGGCAAGCAGATCGCCGAAATCCTCCTGCGCGACACCATCACAGGTGAGCTGCGCACCCTGCCCACCGACGGGGCGTTCATCGCCATCGGCCACGACCCCCGCAGCGAACTCGTCGCAAGCCAGATCGACCTCGACGACGCCGGATACGTCCACGTCGCATCCCCCACCACCCGGACCAACCAGCCCGGTGTGTTCGCCTGCGGCGATCTCGTCGACCACACCTACCGTCAAGCCATCACCGCCGCAGGCACCGGCGCCGCCGCAGCACTCGACGCCGAACGCCATCTCGCAGCCATCGAGCACGGAACCGTGTGAGCCGGCAATCAACGGGCGCGGATGCGCCACCATGCGCGTGCCGCGTACACGGCACGCGCGAGGCTCATCCCGGCCGCCACGAGTACAAGCCATCCCCTCACCAGACCCTGTGCGATCCTGCTGGTTAATTCGGTGGGGGCTCTTGTGGCTGGTCGTGGCCTTGCGAGAGGCTGTGGGCTGGTGCTGCGATGGTCGTGGCTGGGTTGGGGCGAGTGGGATGTCGATGCGGCCGATGCCGT
>Ga0310811_10003245_pt1 | contig 20447 bp, 24 predicted proteins | sample YCmetagenome_FD_207642 | JGI IMG/M metagenome (GOLD analysis project Ga0310811, IMG submission 207642) | Soil microbial communities from experimental microcosm in Duke University, North Carolina, United States - YC | ecosystem: Engineered > Artificial ecosystem > Soil microcosm > Unclassified ...
ACCCTTCCTTGCCTGAAAAATATGATCAGTTCATACAACAAACAGCTTTCATGATCATACTTACTATATCATACCAAGTGAAGCATTGGTAGCTGTATCAGCTTGGTTTGTTTTTGTGTGTCCCGAAATTGGCTGCTCAGATGCAGCTCAGACAATAGGATAATTGTGCCAATGAAGGCATACACTTCTGGTCAAATGCCAACAAATCTGGACAAAGTTTTAGATGATTCTAGTAAGACACAACAGTAGCACACATCAATTTAAGGATCTCACTTGAAAATGATACACATAGCTAAGGACTCCGTCCTTCGAATGAAAGGTGAGATGGACAGGGAGCTGGGTACCTATCACATTTGTCTAGCTGTCTTAACAGACTGACACATGGAGATGATGAGTACATCAATGAGTGCCTTCAGACAGATGTCAGGACGAACGGCGTGATGTTGCAAATAAGTCCAAGACATCAAAACAAACCAGTAGAAACAATGGCGCTGGTAGAACTGGACCTGAAAGAGATATAAAAGACGGAATAGACTTTCCTCAGATTGGAAAAAGCTCTGGGGATTGATAACAAGGTGACCCAAAGGACAAAACTCACTGTTACTGTACTCATTGTCCCACAACTTGGATATGAGCATTGAGGTGGGGGTTGCTCCTGACGTTTTAAGAATGTTAAGAAAAACAATCCAACAGTGGTGCGGAATAACTCATGTATGCATTGGGCAGACGCAGTCCAATTGACTACCGAAGTTGTTGACAGAACTTGACGTGCTGCAGTGTCAGGAAATGGTGAGATATTGAGTATAATAACATGGGGGTGTACGAAGTCCCGCAGCTGTGTGACGCTGACTAACGAGTGCGGTGGTCCTGGGTAGTGATGGACCTACCGAAACTAATCCCAGTCAACTATTTAAGTTGCATGATGCATCCAGAGACTAGATGCCACATCAGCGTGTTATAGAAGTGCTGCGATTGGAAGGAAGTGATAAGCGATAAAAATCAGGCCATGCCACATTCAGGAGTCAAACGAGACGTACATAGAAGAGAATCCAAATCAATTACAGCTTAAACCATGTTTGGCATCCGCATACCCAGAATATCAGAGATTTGGCCAGTCTGGGACAACGTCAAGGCCAACGTCTGGGTCAAAGTCTGGGACACAATGGCAGTCAACGGCACTCCTAGCAGAGTTTAAACCCCGCTCGATGTGTCGAACAGCCATGCCAATCAATCCCACCAACGCGCCCATACGGAAACCTTTACACTCCACTTGGAGGTGCCGATGGGCCTGCCGTGTCCCAGACTTTGGCCCGTACTTCATCCCAAACCGGTCATTTCAGAGATGTCCTTGTACACGCCCTGTGACCGTCTGAGCCGAATGCACTAAGGTTCGGGATAAAATTAATTGACGAATTATTAGCCTGCTTTTTAGCCAGGTGGCTCTTGGGGAGTTATTAACTATCAACGCACATACAATGATTGGGGCCTTCTGACAAAATGCCACTGATCCGACTTTCTGATAGCCTAAAGTCATAAATCATAAATGTTCGAAGAACCCGTCGAACGTACCCTAGCAGACCCTGGGGTATGATAAAAAAGTTAATAACAGGCTGGTCATAACATATGTAGGATAAACAAACTTAGTTCCACGCCTGATAAGCCCGCAACACTTTTTCCCCTAGATGCACCACAAAAACTAACGGCATTGCAACAACCAACACATGATTAAGATTACTTACGGCTACGTTTAAGACCCTTCAAGACATCAACTCATACGTGTAAGGCGGAAGAGGGAGCCTAATCTCCAAACCTGCGCTTTTTGCCTCTGCCGAGACCGCTATCACTGCCACCTCTATCCGCATCACTGCCACCTCTACCCCGTCCTCTCCACTGACTTCTCCATCTTCCGCGACTCATTCCCCCCCTGGGCGTCCCTCTTCCCCTTCCTCTGCCACGCCCTCTTCCTCTCACTATCTCACCCACCTCAATCACTCCTTCTAGTAATACTACCTCATCCTCCAGCTCCATTGTCACACCCGAAAATTCTTCCTCATTCAGACCAGCAGCAATGGATATACGCATGAAGTCGTATGCAACAACGGCTTCGCCACCTTCCCATGCTTCGCTCGCTTGTCGTTCAATTTCGGTGATGACGGCAAAACGGGAGTCGTGAGGATTTTTGAGTTGTTTAGGAGCTGGAAATCTGCGACGAGTGAGGAAATGAGCAGCAAGGCAGAATATGGGCGTGAATATGACGTTCGAGAAAAATGATATAATAATACATAAGCAAGTTAAATGAGATCAACATCAGAGCATGTGGCGTACTCACCGGCTACCAATATGATTCAGAACGACTTTCTGAGCTCCAATTTGTTTTGCAAATGTGCCCGCCATTACCGGAGTAGAGTGACCCCTTGCCGCAACCTTGATATCCACTTCGTCTTTGGTTCGTCGTGCTGATGGGTCAATTTGTCGAGAGATGTATGCATCTGTCGCTTCATGAATAAGGAGTGATACGGGCGTAGTTGTAGAGGGCTGTATAAGCGGGATAATCGGTGATGCATCGTATGTATCGCCCAAAATGACAAGTTTGCGATGCGGAGGGTTAGGCTCATAGAAGACATAACCTATGCAAGGGTCTGTGCGGATTCATTCAGCACTAGAGAAAGAAAAAGTTAAAATTTCTCACCCCGATGTAGTATTGGTCCTGCATCAACTACAACTTCACCGTAATAACCTGTGCCACTTGTAACACCTTTCCAGAACCCATCGTCATCACAAAAGAAATTCTGGCCAGGGCACTCGCTCGGATGAAGCACGGCAGGATCGCATGAAGTCGGTGTGTCGGACGATGTTAGTAGTTCATGGACTACGTAGCGCTCTCCTGTGTGGGTGAGGGTCATAGCAAAGATTGAACGAACAAATGTACGAAGGCCAGCGGGACCGTAAAGCTCAATCTGGGGCTTTTAAGGGGTTAGTCGTGAATATCATACAAAGCTTTATAACACACGGGACCGTCTGAGGGTGGGAGGTCGCCAGAGGGAGCTATCAGTGGCGGGTGGAGGACATGTCTAAGGAAGGTGATTATTCCCATTACATGGTCAGCTAAAAGGGCACCAGGGTAAAGATAAGAATTCCACAAGTCCGATGAAACAAACCATGCATATGAGTGACAAATAACTTGGTCACTTTGAACGCTTTAAGGACCGGGTCTCCTTGGCTGCGATGCTGCATCTGAAATTGTCGCACCGTTCCTTCTGCACAGTCGATCACTGATGATAGCCAGTCAATTAAGTCAAGTGCTAAAGAAATAAAGCGCACTCCATAGCGAGCCGTCGCCGATGATGTCTGCGACTAAGTATTGATAGTCTCCGTAAGATCAAGATGAAATGTCACAAAGTGAAATTTCATACCAAGACTAGAACAGTTGCGAGAAATTGAAGGGCCACCACCGCTGGAGGTGCCCAGGAAAGATATATTCATGTTTCGTGCCATGACAATTCAAAGCAAGATTTGCATCCGTTCCTGCATTCACGTAAAAGGCAAGTGAAGTTGAACGTTGAAGAGAGATTGTGGCTGACGACTCTTGTTTGCAATCGAACCGTCAGTGCTATCGCAAAGCCATTGCGCCTATTGCGCTCATTTACTATCGTTTTGTTATAACACACTGTCGTTCATTCAAGCTACTGTCATTATGTTCATGGACCCTTCTGCTCGCGTGCCTCATGTCTTCGTTATACCCCCCGAAGAAGAGCACTCGCAAAATCCTCCTTGGTGCTGTTTTGATGCAGACCTGCCTCCAGACAATAGCAGATCCATTGAGGTGTCCTCTCCTAACCAGCCTGATATCTTATTCGATGTACCCTTCTTGCTGCACAAGCCAGAACCGACTCCCTCCCTCCACTATGAGCAGCCTAGTGCAAGCCCGGTGGTTGTCTCACAGTCCAGGAGCTCTACATCTAGCTGTAGGAGCGAGCACCCACATCATATCATCATCTCTTCCATGCACAATAATGACCTCATTCGCATTGTCCAACATGATGTGCGAGAGGACTCGGACGTGATTGAGGTCGTCAAGGTCAAACGTCCAAAGGACAATAAATCCAATCACACATATCATGTTCCGCCTTCGTCATCTAACCAAGAGCCACAGTTAAAACGCTCAAAGACTTTCCGCGCTCGTGCATCCCGTGCATTCCGATCCATAAAGAATGTCTCTCTCCCCCGTGGCAAGCAAAACAACTCTAAACCACATGTCAAAGATCTTTGGACATCCACAGAAAGCATGCCAGGCATTTTCAGAGGCGTTTTGCATTCCAGAGAGGATGTGCCACCAACGGCGAGTCGCAAGCTTTCGAGTCTCTTCCAGAAACAGCCATTTTCCTCACCGGAGGGAATCCTCTCGAGCTCGACAACTACCTCATTGCCTTATCTCAAGGGCTCTGACACCACTCCTTCCTTCGATGAGATCCGGCCCTCGTATGAGTTCATCGAGCGCCCACTCACTCCCTGTGCACCCACGTACGACCATAGTCTTCGTCGTCCAGTGTCTTCAGCCGACTTTCAGCGAGCTCCTTCACCCGAGTCTAAGTCCAGCAAGGATTTGAAGCGACCCGTCTCATCACAGGACCTCCAACGTTCGGAGAAAGACATGCGTCCTGTATCTTCGGACGATTTCCAGCAAGGCGAACGCCCGACGTCACCCAGCCCCCCTTCCACCCAAAGATCGCGCAAACGCTTTTCCGTTAATGAGCTGCACCGCATTTTCTCTTTCTCTTCAGAACCTCCCTCCTCTTCCACAGTTCCATCCACATCCGCATCGACCTCGAGTACACTTTCTTATCCCGATGTTCCATACGCCGCGGTGCATTTTGTTGATGATGATTACGGAAGGGAGATTGAGGGCAAGTATGGTCGCAATCTCGACCTGTTTCATGGTGACGATGATGAGTTGCCCTCGCCCTCACGGCCAAGGGATATTAGTTTCGAGTTGCAGCTTGATAGCTTGCACTTTGACTCGCTTTCATTCAACGCTGAGGATTTTGATGTGAGCATGAACTTGGGAACCTCAGGGTTAGGGATTTCGCAGCGGTGATCTTCGTTTTTCCTATGTTATGAAATGACAATTGTTGCAATTTGTTTGCGGAACACATACATATGATTAGTAGGCTGGACCTCGCCGTGGCAGGTTTCATGGTCCATTTCGTATTCACCTGTGCTTCATTTCGCAACCTGTACGATGCCGACCACATTTACAACTTAACCATCCCTCTATGCCGACCTATATTGCACCCTTCTTTAAAATGTTCTTATTCATCATTACTCGCTTATAGGATGTGACCGTGACATGACACCGTGACAATAATACAATTACACGACACCGTCCGACTGAGAGAATTTGTTCGCAAAGGACTTGTCCGGCTTCCACTACATCAATGCTCCAGCTTCAGAGAGCAACGCAAAAAGTATGAAACTTTACCTCCCGACTTCTACATTACTTACTGCTATTGTAGAACGTTGCACGGAGGTTGCATAAAGCAACTGTCCAGCTCGGCGCGTGGAACTCTCACCGGGGACTTGCTACGCCCTCGGGTCCATATGACGCCGTCGTTATTGGTGGAGGTAAATTGCAGCAATGCAAAAGAAACCAAAGTTGACGAGTATTGAATTCACAGGCCCTGGTGGATATGTTGCAGCAATCAAGGCTGCTCAGCTCGGATTGAAGGTATTGTTCGGATCACGGAACATGGGTAAGCACTGACGATTACCCAGACCGCATGTATAGAGAAGCGTGGCAGCCTTGGAGGCACTTGTCTTAACGTCGGTTGCATACCTTCAAAAGCCATGTTGAACAACTCTCATATCTACCACCAAACGAAACATGACCTCCAAAAACGTGGTATTGATGGTGTGTATAGTCTTACGCGCATCTTTCATGACTGATTGCTTACGATGAAATCAGTTACTGGCGTTTCCCTCAACCTTCCCCAGATGCTGCAGGCCAAGGAGCAATCCGTCGTTGGCCTCACCAAGGGTATTGAGATGCTCTTCAAGCAGAATAAAGTCGACTACATTAAGGGTAGTGCATCGTTTGTATCTTCAACGCGTATCGCAGTTCAGCTCAATGATGGCGGGTCGACCGAGGTGGAGGCGAAGAACGTAATCATTGCCACTGGCTCCGAGGTAGCACCCTTCCCAGGCGGTGCTATTGAGATTGACGAGAAGCAAATCGTCAGCTCAACTGGTGCTCTTGAATTACAGAAGGTACCTGAGAAGATGGTCGTCATCGGTGGTGGCATCATTGGCCTCGAAATGGGCAGCGTATGGAGTCGCTTGGGTGCAGAGGTGACCGTTGTCGAGTTCTTGGGCACAATTGGAGGTGCCGGTATTGATGAGGAAGTCGCGTGAGTCTACGCGAAATCAGGATGCGATTCCTAAGCTCATGGTTCCAACAGCAAGCAATTCCAGAAAATTCTCACCAAGCAGGGTATCAAGTTCAAACTCAACACCAAGGTTCTTTCTGCGGACAAACAAGGCGGGAATGTCATCATTCAGACTGAGTCTGCCAAGGGCGACAAGCAGGAAACGGTAGGAGGCGATTTATAGGCTAGTCTAATTTTTTACCAATGGTTTCATTACAGCTTGAAGCAGATGTTGTCCTTGTTGCTGTTGGCCGTCGTCCGTACACCGAGGGCCTCAACCTTGAGGCTGTTGGTATCGAGAAAGATAACAAGGGCCGCATTGTCATCGACGATCAGTTCAACACATCAGTGAAGAACATCAAGTGCATTGGTGATGTGACTTTTGGACCTATGCTTGCTCACAAGGCTGAGGAGGAAGGTAAGCTCGATCGGGGTTGTATTATAGCTCAGAACTGACGAAAAGGAAGGCATTGCTGCTGTTGAGTATATCAACGCAGGGCACGGTCACGTCAACTACAATGGCATCCCTTCTGTTGTGTACACTCACCCTGAAGTAGCATGGGTTGGAAAGACTGAGCAGGAACTTAAAGCTGCTGGTGTAAAATACAATATCGGCAAATTCCCGTTCGCTGCAAACTCACGTGCCAAGACCAATCAAGACAGCGAGGGTTTTGTAAAGTTCATTAGCGAGAAGGAGACGGATCGCATTCTGGGTGTCCACATCATCGGTAAGCCTGGTAGATAGGGACTTTTCCTACCATGCTGATCATGATATTCTTTTCTAGGCCCTAATGCCGGCGAGATGGTTTCAGAAGCTGTTTTGGCTATGGAATACGGTGCAAGCTCTGAGGATATTGCACGGACAACACACGCTCACGTACGCACTTTGTCATCCCATTTAAATCTGTGATACTAATATATTTTCTTGGACAGCCCACCCTGAGCGAGGCATTCAAGGAAGCAGCAATGGCTACCTACGGGAAAGCCATTCACTTCTAGACTGGGATATCTTTACCTTTGTTGTCATAGTCTGATGATGTGTTGCACGCCACCTACCAGTAATGGCATTTGATCATAGAGCGACGCGTTCCATATGTGATCTATTGATTAGGAATACAGTTGAGTTATGAAATTACAAGCAGTCCCATTGAATTTCGCTATGTATCTCGCAGAACATTACGTGGTAACAACATGATAGCTCCATGGAGCGTGCCAAGACATTTTGATTTTGGGCGTTGCAAATACGCTCTGATGTATATAATTCAGGCAGAAGTCTCTAGTAGATGTTGTAGTTGGACAATGCAGTAGTGACGGTTGCCAGCTGTCGACATTGAAGTCGAGTAGGACCGTCAATCTGCAGGTGGAGCTGATCGCGGCGTCAAACCGAGTGACTCTGTGTCAGCGGCGTGAGAATATTAATGAACGTTAACTTTATGTAAGTATCGTTTTGTTAGTCTCAGTGCGATATCACGCTCGCGCACCTCATCTTACCCTTTCCTCTGGCGTTAGTACAGTGCTAAGTCTGATTGTAAGGCAGTTGCAGGCACAGTGGCAGTCAATATTAAGGTTAGCAACTATCAATTCAACGGGAGTATGCAACTACAACTACCAAGTATTCATCCTAGTATCTTCAGGAAAGAACCTGTACTATGTGCATCACGGATACAGAATATACACGGGACCCTGCTGGGAACGATTATATTCCATCGTCTATAAAGGTCTTCCTACTAGGGGAAACTACATGGGCACGGTGATCGGGCCTAGTGACGGTCCAAACTGGGTGTTCGTGCAACAACTGCCCCTCTCAAATAGACACATTCAATCTATTGTGTCCTTGTGGTAAACAATATCTGTATCTACAAAGATACCACCTTTACCACCCTTTTGCTGCGATTACACACCGACTTAGCGGAAGTATACCTACAATCTCAAGGACTCGATAAACGAGAACATACATCGAGGTTGTGCTGCTATCCATTTGTTCCTGTGATCGCACTCCCCTACAGTCTCGTAAGAATTTAAATGTACTGCAGTATTTTGATATCATTTATGTCTATTTCGTCGTCAAGAAAATATATTCGTATACCTACAGTGCAATAACAAAATTGTGTTTAATTACAATAGCCATGGCTACAATACCGAGGACTCGCCGGTTCACTGATGATCCTCAAGTATTTCAATCTTTATGCAGGACTCGCACTCAAAGAACCAAAAGAGTCAAGGTTCCGTGTTTCTCTCTCGTTGATTACTAGCTGCTAAACGAACTTCCAGCCTGTTATCGGTGAACCAATGACCACACGCCAGCACTCACCCAGCTGTGGCAGCCCCTCCTAGCACTGATGCGTCCGACAAAGGCATAACTTGCATCCGACATGTGCGGTAGCGGTGAGGAGTATTAAATACGCTTTCGATAAGGTCTGTCCTACCCATCTTCCGCTCTTCCAATCTGCCATGCTACTGCTACCTGGCCTGCATATTGATGAAAATACGCAGCTCGTCCTCGGTGTTGCGGCTTGTCTTGTGATGGTGGTAGTAATTTCTCGGGTTTATCGTCTTAGATCAAAGAATAGCCTTCCTCTCCCACCTTCCCCTCCCAATTGGAGACTTATGGGACACTTCCTTCCCTCTCACAAGTAAGAAGTCTCATCCACTGCTGTTTTTGAATCTTAATCGTGTCCCATCGGTGGCCAGGCCATTTCTCACTGTAGCGAAATGGATTGACAAGTACGGTCCTCTAATTACCATTCGCACAGGAACTGAGAAAGTTGTTATTATCGGCCGCTACAAAGTCAGTCCCTTCAAGCTGAGTTGTCAGAATCAAGCTCAACATTCTACAGGCCGCGGTGGATATTATGGAGAAGCGGGGCGGAGTGTTGGCTGATCGTCCCCCCATGAGTGCTGGACAAATGCTTACCGGTGGATTGACTATCGCTTTTGCATGCACTGGGGACAGATTTCGTCGGATGCGTAGGTTCGTAGTCTGCGTATCGTGACAGAGAAACCCCTACCTGACACTGCAATGTAATCCAGAGCACTTCATACGCATCTCAAACCTAAGGCAGCTGAGACGTATCAGCCTCTGCAGATGTCATTCGCAAAGAACACGGTCCTTAACATTCTTGATGATCCATCTAACTTCCAGAACCACGTGGTTAGGTAAGCGCTTTTCTATTTCGCGTGTGTATTACTTTTACTTATGGGTGTTGTGAAGTTATGCTGTGACGACGGTTTTGACAGTAGCATATGGGAAGGCTACACCCACATCTGCGACTGATCCTGAAGTCAGATCGGTCCGTCAGCTCATGAGTGTATTTCGGACCCTGCGTCCTGGCGCTTACTGGGTGGACACGATCCCCTGGCTTAGATACCTTCCTTGGTACGGCAGAAATTTTAAAAGGGAGTTTGAGAGCAACCGGAAACTCTTCGCTAGTCAGATGAACCGCTTGAAACAACAATTAGTACGCGTCTCTGATCTGCCGGTCTTCGCATGCTATCTCAACTATCCCACAGCAGAGCAATGTGGACGTTGGTCCTTCGTTTGGGAGATATCTGCTGGAAAATGAACATCTCCTTGGCTTGTCAGACTTGGAGATGCACTTTCTTTCTGGCACCTTTTTTGCAGCTGGAAGCGATTCGGTGGGGCCTGGTTTATCGTTTCCGATGATATGCGGCTGATATCAAGTGTTAGTCTGCTGCAGCGATATGCACGGTCCTGATGGCAGCTGCATGTTTTCCCAAGGAGCAAGCTAAAGTCCAGGCTGAGCTTGATGAGGTCGTAGGAAGGCACCGAGGTAGGTCCGTAGTATTTTATTGCAGTCCTTTCGATTCAATGATTTCTCCACCAAAGCACCGACCTTCGCTGACCAACAATCCCTTCCTCTGCTGTCGGCCTTCATCTCTGAGGCTTTGAGATGGAGACCGCTAGGTCCCAATGGTGGGTATCTTTATTGTCGGTCCCATACCTGAAGTTCACGTCATTCACTCTGCAGGGTTTCCTCACCGAACAACTGAAGACGTGATTTGGGCAAGTGCTCTTTGAATAATATGTCTCCTGAAGGATAATCTGATATCCACTCGGTAGGAAAACTATTGCATTCCCGCCGGGACTACAGTACTCGGTAGCCATTGGTAAATATCGTCCTTCAAATTGCGAAGGTCTTAACAATTACCTTGTCAGGGCCATCTCGCGAGATCCAGAAGTTTACCCTGATCCCGACATGTTCAAGCCTCAGCGTTGGATTGGTGGCCAAGGTCACTTGAGAGATGATCTTGCATTTTTTGTCTATGGGTTTGGTCGGCGGTGAGTAGTGCTGCCTTTCGGGGATACATTCTCTTTGACTGTCATTCATTCTAGCGTATGCCCCGGTCTACACCTTGCGAACAGGTTAAGATATTCTTTCATGTGCATAATCCTCCGAGCTCATTTCGACCTGTACAGATCGGTGTGGATCAACTCGGTCCTTCTTTTTTGGGCCTTCCGGCTCACTCTGGATCCTACGAAGCCCTTGGATGACGTTGGTTTCATGCGTGTGGCGATGCCACATGTCTCTTGCCCTATTGTGTTTACACCGAGGGTTCCAGACGCGGAGCTCAGGCGCTTCATGCACAGTTATCCTGAGGTCGAATGAGAAGCCTCTACGCGTGTGTCATCACCGCTGAAGAGGGAATGAAGAATATGAACGATGCCTCGCAGTATGATATTTCAATTTTCACCACGGTCCAAAGGTTATGTTGTATAAATGTTATGTAAATATATTTGATCGATGTTTTCGGAGAGCGTGTGCAGGTCTATCACATTCCTACAGAAGGGATCAGACACGTGCCTTTGAAAATCGCCTGAACAATGAAGCTTACTGAAGAAGCGAACAGTTAGATCGTTACAATCTTAAAGATCCGGATGACCTGGGGTCACTCAAAAATCTAATGTTTTATTCAGTGAATTTCAAAGCGTACTTATACTGACAACTTCACACGCTTGAATGTGATTGTAGGGATTGAAGCAAAACTCAGTCCCTGTGCAAAACTCACGACTCATCTGCATCGCATATTACGCGTCTTACATTTACAGTGTTGTGGAAGGCGGAAAATAATTTATGGCTTAACGACTCACCCGTGCCGTCTGGCAAGCCTGTAGTGAGAATCCCCACATGTGCTCCACAGTGCACCGCGCCAAGCAGAGTTGTTCATCATGCTATATAGATTTTACGGTTCCGCTAATTCTGCCGATGGTATACACACCTCTATGTAGCGTATATTTTCTCCTGGCTAATGTCTGGCTAGGGTCTGATTTAGTATTTCTCTGCGAGGACTGTTATATAAGAGGTAGAAGTTAGACAATTTCATGGCCAAAGTAGAGGGGAAATACTAACTGAGCGTGATCAACGATGTCCAACCAGTGAAAGGGTGGCTGCAATATGAACGATCAGCGCCAGGGGTAAACAATTAGAGATAGAACACGAACCTCCTCCGTCCCTCTCCAGTAAGGGCATCGTACTGTTCCCATACATATCCTGTTCTTTGATATTCCTATGCCAAGATGAGCACTAGAGAACAACGCCCGAGGCCACCTTCGAGGAAGACCCACCTTGAACACATTATTTACCACATTTCTCCTCAGCTCTTCATACATCTCCTTGGCCCTCGCCTGGAACGGTCCCTTCTCGCGCGCATACGTGTTATGCAACGCGCCAAGTACCATATAATTCATCTGCACCCATATTGGACCTTTCCAGTAGTTCTCCCCCTGCCCGAACTCGGGATGACTCTTGCTCAAACTTCGGATACCATACTCCGACCAGAGTTGTTCGGGATCACGCAGCATGTCAAGAATGGGCCCAAGGTGTGGGGAGTCCAGGGGGAGCAGCGAGAGCATGAAGGGAAAGAGTGAAACATAACCCGCATGACAGATATGAGTCGATTCATCTAGTAGATAGCATCATGAATAACAAAATGACACACAAGAAGGGAAGAGCTCACCGTCTGAGTCAATCCCAACGTCACAGTACATTTCACTTTCCTCGTTCCAATGCAGATCTGCATCAGTCAACAACAAATCAGCGCTTCTTGAAAACCCGGAAATTTGTCACCATCAATATTGTTTATTATAGCCCACTCAATTTCAGCAAAACTTGCGGCATCTTCTTCTTCGTCAATGAACTGTGCAAAGTCCTTCATTGTTCGGGTGAAGAAGCCCATCCAGCTGATTAAATCTAAATGAAGCTCCCCTGCATGCGGTGGACCTCTTGGATAATCGTCCATTCCGCTTGTCAAAACATGTGCTTCAGAGCGTCCTCGCCAACGATACCCTTCCGCACGTGACCGCGCCCGACGGCCGTACTGCTTGATCTGCCCACGCTGCGTCCGACGGAACCACTCATAGTGCCGCTTTAAGGGTTCGTACATGTCGCGCAGAACAGACTGCACAGCCGTGCGGTCGAGAACCGCACTGGACTCGGGATTGCCAATAAGGGGCATTTGTCCACCCATGCCATAGTCCATCCCAAGATCCGCGGCGGAAGGCCCATTATGTGCAGCGTTGAATTGTTTTATAATGGCTGTTACTGCCATCGTCAGAGTTGGAGGGTTTGCGAAAGTAGGCACTTGGGTCTGGAATTGCACAGGAACTCGGCTGCGCGCCTCCTCGCCGAGGATCTGTTCACGTGCGACCCAGCCATTGTCATCAATGAGCTTAATCCAATCCTTGAGAATTTCGAGACTACAAGTGGTCAGATATCAAGATATACGACAAGGAGCTGTCTTTGCATACCTAAGCTCTGGGTCCCACGCGCCTATGTGTAGAAGGTGGAAGCCCTCATCCCTGTAAAAGTACATGAGTGAACTTAATTCGAACAATTGTTTGATTACCAGTAAAACCCTCTCGGGAAGAAGCTGCGGCTAGGCGTAGCGGTTAACAGAGCACGTGGTTCAGTCAACCGTGCACCGTTCTGTTCATCATCTTCGTCGTCGATCTCATCATCCTGGTCCCATTCATACGCGAATCCTTTGTCAACGATGGAAGTGCCGTAGAAGTAGCCGATACCACCAAAGAGATTGGAGGTGATCGCCTTACTAAAAGACTTCAGATGTGTAACATCATTGGCCACGTATGATGATGGGATTGGGAATGTCTCCTCAAAGCGACTGTCGAAGGACGCTACGACAGCCGCAATGCCTTGATCAATAGTGCTCGCTGTGGTGGAAATTTAGTGTATATTTAAATAGAAAGTACTTTGGACCAGACCATCAAATGTCTGGTTCGCACTGGCACTCTCGAAGAAGACATCAAACTGAAACTCTCCCTCGAAGAACTTCTGAACAGCAAAAAGATTGCTTGCAGTGAGAATATCATCAGGAAGCTGCAGGATAAATGAAGGATCAGGTGCCTGTTCAGCAGCGCGGAATTTCTCAGCAATCGGGCTTGCACGGTTAACGATGCTCTGTATGATGTGATCTGATGCCCTATGCTGTCACGGAATGATACAATCTCCGAAAGAGATGACTTGCCTTTCGCGGTCCAAAGTTGCCCCGGTGGCAGGCGCAAGCCCGCTAGATGAGTCTTTCCCAACCGTTCCTCGAAAGCCTCTGAGTGCGGGCCAGTAGTAACAGCCTCGTTGTCGGGCGCTGCACAGGATGAGGCGACGCTGTGTATTAAGTTATAACAAAACAAACATACCGTCGACTATGCGGATAGTAAAATCACCGAGGTCAGGCGTAGTGCCAGAAAATTCTACCGGTCCGTCGATTCCCTTGCGATTCAATCAACTCAATTGGCCATGTATGCACTTTATTAGGACTCACGTTCTCGCTCTCATCGGTGATCATATCCAACCCGCCCAGTCCTTCTAGACCGATATAAAATATAGTGGAAATTTTAGATGGATACACTGTTCGAGAGTATTAGTAGGCTGTGCCTCGAGTATGGAGCGTCATGACAGAAAAGCGCACTTGGGTTAATAGGTGCGCCTTTGATACGTGCAACCCAACCACCACCATGGGAACCACCAGGCACCTTCAAAAGTTCGGTGGTAATTTCCACATTGTTCTGGCTGTCCTGTAGTATTTGTACACCGCCCTGCCGTGGATCAAAGTGCGTCCAGGTGTAGCTGTCAAGGCCATCGCCCTGGTCACATGCGTGCCGAGCCTCTGATGAAGTATTTAGTTGACCTGCAGCAGTTGTATGCTTAGTTAACATACTGGCTATAGACTGATAGTTCTGAGTGCCGAACCACACCAGACCAGCCATAAGGGATTGGGGTAATCTTGGCCGGAGGCCGAAGTACAAGTTGGGTCTGTAAGCTCCCCATAACAGGTTCTCTGTGTTGTTAACAAAATTCGAGTATACCAATGGCAGCAGCGTCAAGAGCAGCCATAGAATCTGCATTGGGGCGAAACTACTGTGACGGTTGAGTTAAACAGTATTGCAAGGTCATACATGAATGTCACGTGCCAAAAAATTACGTGGCTCCAAAGGCTATGGCAAGCTTTACTAGCACGCTCACCAACACCTCCTCACCGCTACATACGTGTAGCTAGCACATACTCCGCCATGGAATGACCGAAAATTCTAAGTTCGGCGGAGTCTCAAGCTCAAGTCATATGTATGGATAAGTATATCAGATTATTGCTGCCAGATCAAGTTAACCTTCTCAGTACTCTACGTCCTTCCGTGGGCAGCGCCGACTTCCCTATTTACACTCTGCTGAAGTTTGATTGTCACCTGCTGCGGCTTTCATCTAAGATCCGTGCTACGACTCGGACCTTCAGTATTCAAGGTCCTTTCGCTTGTAATGCATCTTTAAATATTCATCTACTGCATGTACTATACTATACTTGAGCCCACCCATGGGGGACTGGATGCGACGCGATACAGCGTGTATTTGGCTGTCAGATTTGAGATCATCCAATAGTAACTCCACTGCCTCCAGGCCCTCAATATTCAATGCCACGGCCCCTTGGGGCCCCACCGCCTTGAGCTTGACACGCCAGCGTGTCAATCCGGAATAAGCAAGGTTTCACATATTCCCCCATATAAATGGCATTAAAGGAGACCCGCGTCTTTATTTATATCCTCAGACAGACAAACCAGATGGGTAGCAGAATTGACGATGAAGATGCCGACACGGTCGTTGGTGGCCCTTCTTACCCTGTAAAATATAAAGGCCTCAAGAAATCGGACCGCATCGACGAAAGCTATGATAGTTCTTCCACGCATCCCAGAAAAGGGGTATCTTTGCACGATTTCTCCAAAACCGCAGATTATGCATTGGAAGAACGGGCGTTCTTCGTACCCATCGGTAAGGACGGCGTCATTACTGCACTAGAGAAAATCGATAAGCAACTTCGGGACGTGAGTACCATCGTTTGTACATCTTTCGTTCTGGTATTCACCTCGTCAACCTACAGTCCGGGCGGACAGGTCTCTTGTCAAATAAGGTAAATTTGTATTTCTTAGTGTGACACCTACTTGGAAAGGTAGCTCACATCACATCACTACTATTAGGTCCCTGTGTCGTGGACCGGTAGGGAAGTTGCTCCAGGTTTCCTTGGTTTGATAAAACACGGTGGTCTCCCCAAGATATTGACCAAGCCTGGTCGATACCCTGGATTTCCCCTCCGCAATTGGTGGGCGCGCAAATGGTGTGGTACCAAAGGACGTGCGTGCACCGATATTCTACGCGATGACATACTGAAAGGTGGCCATCATCAGTCTCGGATACCGCGATTCAGTTTCAGGGTCTGACAGTCGTTCAGGTGTCCCAAAACCAAGCGGCCGTCATCTCCGATCCTCAGAATCGTATTTTTGTGATCAAAAATTCAGGATTTGTTGCATACGCAATCGATGGAACATATGACGTTCTAGCCATCGTTGACCAGACGCATCTGTCTAATTCAATCAAGGATTCAGTAACAGGTGCTACTCTCGGCTCGTACGTACTTCCGTATGCCATCTTGTTAATGATACTCATTTGAATCTTGATCAGGATTGCCGAAATTAAGATGCGGAGTCGCATCGCTTCAGGCAAAGAACAGGAATACGTTGTGGCATTATTGTTCGTTTACTCTCAATCCCAATCTTCTTGTTCTGATTGTTTATGGTGCACAGCTTGAACATCCCGGCAAATAATTGTGCAATTCTCCAGCGCGGAGACGACCTTGAGTTACTCCCTGCTGGACAACATTATATCACGAATCCCAACGTCACATTGCGCGGTTTGTTTACACTCGGAGAGAATCAGCTCGAGATGCCTACAAAGGATATGTAAGTAGTTCACTCAACTACTGACACCTATCTTACATTGCTGGCTTCCAGTTTCACAAGAGATCAAGTGCCTGTCGGCTTGAGGATTTATTTGAAATGGTAAGCAGTGAGAACGATGCATCTGATAACTCCAGTCGTTAATAAAATTGCTAGGCAATTGATGGAACCCCTGAAGGTGCACTTTTCGATAAATTGGCTTTCGCCAGCGATTGCTCACTTTGTCTGCAGCTTACCACACATGGCTACAACACCCCCTATGATGCGCTCCGTGACAAAACCCAGTCTATCCTCACACAGATTGTCGCTCATCGTATGTTCATCGATTATTCTCGTGTGATAGCCTGACTCAAGTATTGTAGTTGACTACAGCTCCATGGTGAAGCAGCGCTCTCTTGGACCTGATAACCTCGACGATGGCACGGACCCTTCATCTGCCTTCCTTGACGCTCTTCGTACCCGGGCCATGGACGAGATGCACGAGGCTGCACTTGAGTACGGTATCATTCTAAAGGATCTTGGTAAGAGTGGGGCGTTTTGATACAAGTGACATACCTGATCGTATTGTAGCCGTGATTGACCGACAATTCAAGGGAGAAATTGCGTCAACTATGGACAAGCTTACAACAAGGGCGTTACAAGCGCAGGTCGAGGCTGCGGTAAGTGTCATCTCTATGATGTAGCCCATTCTCTTCATTTACATACTGCAGAATGTGGACCGGGAAAACTCGAATAAAGTTAAACAGGAAGAAGGAGCTCTCGCCGTTGCTCGCATCAAGGCTCAAAGCCGTAATGTCAGTTCTGACTTATCTTTTAAGCCGTTCCTAACAAACATATATTTAATAGACGCAAGCCGATTCTGAGGCATATAGCGTCATTGCCGCTGCCAAAGCCCAGGCTGAGCGCACAAAGATTGAGGCTCTTGCAGAAGCGGAAGCTATTCGTCTCACCGCTGAGGCTGACGCACAAGCGGTCAGTGTGAGGGCGGCTGCTGATGCCAAGGTCACGGACCAATTCGCACGCGGGATGGAGATGCGTAGAGTGGAGGTTACGCGTGTCCAAGCGTTTGGCAACAAGACTGTCTTCGTGCCTACAGACGGGACTGGGGTGCAGATGGGCAATGCAATGGCAGTGGGCATGGCTGCCGGAATGGCCAATGGCCTTGGGGCTTAATTGTGACACGGCTTCGAGAGCTTCGATTTTTTCTCTTACACAGACTTTGTCAGTTATTTATCAATACTATACATATCGTAGTCTTGTAAATGTTACTGTGTACTGCTGAGCCCTGTATGCATTGGATTTGTCGTGTTTGTCAGCATGTTTGTCAGATCACCCTCGTCACCACAGCTGAGTCACGCGGCCGTCACGCGTCACAGCCGCGAGGAGGCTTTGAATATTGCGGCACAGCGAGCCGTCCTCATTTCATCCTGAACGCTGACCACCACCCACGACAAAGTCCTTCTTCTCTTTTCAGAAATCAATTCTTCTTACTTACTAAACTCGATCATCGCTTGTAACGTTCGTCATGAGGTCTAAATTCAAGGATGAGCACCCATTTGGTACGTACTATCATCGTCCCGCAGTCGTCATGTAGGCATGAGTTACTAACGCGTTCTCCTTCCTCAGAGAAGCGCAAGCAGGAGGCCGAACGCATCAGGCAGAAGTACCCTGACCGTATTCCTGTTAGCTTTTCCCTCTTATCCTTGCCACGTTTCTTGTCCCTGACAGGAGTGGCATCGACTCTAGGTAATTTGCGAGAAAGCTGACCGGACAGATATTCCTACCATCGACAAGAAGAAGTATCTCGTACCTTCAGTGCGCATCGCCCTGCTTATCACGAGTGCCGATGGGTAACTGATCATCGATTTTATATGTTTGCTCCCTGTACAGGATCTGACGGTTGGGCAATTCGTCTATGTCATCCGGAAGCGTATCAAGCTTGCACCAGAGAAAGCCATCTTCATATTTGTTGACGAGGTTCTCCCACCGACGGCAGCTCTTATGAGCGCCATTTATGAGGAACATAAGTGAGCGCACCCCAGAATGCTACCAAGCCAAATCTCATCTTTTTAAAGGGATGAGGATAACTTCCTTTATGTCAGTTATTCGGGCGAGAACACGTTTGGGCAGGAAGGGTGGATTGAACTATAAGCGCGCACTCGACGGCACATGTTCAGTCGCGGTTGGTGCCCCCGGAAAGCTATAGATTGTCCCGGGCAGCAAGCGTCTGGTCTTGTCTCGAAAGTTTCTGTCATCGTCTCCATCTCCATACCCTTTTCCTATGCCCGCTTTGCTCACCGTTTGTACTCTAGTTGTTACTTCTGGCTTGGTTGCCTTTGGTGTCTCAAATCGAATTGATTGCACCTGTATATGGATAATTATATTTCATTCATTCTAGCATACTCGATATAAGGTGCTCTTCAGGCTGGCTGGCCTTAGTTAGGTTATTAAAGTTTGTGTCTTGAGTAAGTTGTCTTCCTTCGAAGCTGGTGAACATGATGCATGAGAGGGTCAATTATGATTCTCAAGTGCAAGTTCTATATATATGTATGTGCGTGTGCACTCGGAATGTTTATAGAACCTAGCTTAGAAGGTGACTAGTCGCTAGTCAGCATTAACTTTGAACAATCCATGATCGGTGAAAAACCACGGACAACCAGCAATTTGCCAACGGTCACATTCAAAAATGCACACGTAGCTGTGCACTGCTGCCACATGCAAAATGCATTGCGCTCATAGCCCGAAACCCTGCAGGAGTCAGAAATTCATAAGTGACTCGAGCTTCGAGTCGGCTATAGGAGACTCCGACTTATCGCAGAAGCTTGGATTCGGCTTCAACCCTGGTGCAAACGGTGACCCGTAGTCTAACCTAGTGCTAGTGTGCAGCGCGACAAACGCACATTCGAGTATCAAACAGACATCCTCCGCTCGGCGAACAGTGAATACTGATGTTATTCGGCATCTCAAGTTTCATGGTAAGCAATATCGGAATGGCCGGTCGTGATATTATAACGGCAGGCTTGTGCTGTTAACTTTACTGAACTCCGAGTTCTCTTTTAACTATGTGCGCAAGGAGCACCGGATTAGGACCATTCGATATGTCGATGTCGGGGTGTATTGGCTTCTTTGAGACGTTTCTGAGCGGTCTAGCAAAGCACCCTTAAGCATTTTAACACGGGTATGTGTCTCACCCTATGTAATTAAACTCATGTGATCTTCTCCAAGCATCATCAACTAGGCCTGCAAGGTGGTCCACGCACCGCAGTTTGGTCCACATAGATTTGAAGTAACTTATTGACCATACTTTTGAGAACAATGGTGATATAATTGGCTTTCGCTTCGTTCCTCCACAAGCCGCTTTTATCTTTTACCACTCGGGAAGGCCACAGTCCACTCGAGGCGAAATGGCTCGATATAAAACCTCAGCACATGGTAAATGCACATCACACAACGTTCCTCCGCAGGCTCAATCTTCTTGTGCATCATCACTTTCATTGCATCGCCCCATCTACATCGGTTGTCTGTGACACCATGCCCTTCCCATTCGCTCCTTTCCGTGAACTCTTACTCCGTACGCTCACCATGCTCTGTTCTTCTCGTACGAGACGTTTACTCATGTATTTCTTTCAAGTCGCTATTGGTATCTGCAATATCACATCGATTGTGATTCTAAGCCCGGTAATTGTTGCGCACACCGCAGGACGTAAGTGCTTTCAACCTAGCTTTAGTCTTCACGCACACCGATTTGTTTTAGCCTTCGAGGTCATTGC
>Ga0310811_10003246_pt1 | contig 20440 bp, 18 predicted proteins | sample YCmetagenome_FD_207642 | JGI IMG/M metagenome (GOLD analysis project Ga0310811, IMG submission 207642) | Soil microbial communities from experimental microcosm in Duke University, North Carolina, United States - YC | ecosystem: Engineered > Artificial ecosystem > Soil microcosm > Unclassified ...
TCGGCTCGTCCGGACCACCTCTCCAGTGTAAAGGACGGACCCGCCCGGGTTAGGGTCAGTGACCATGAGCCCCGACACCCCTTCGCAGGCCAACAGCGCCACCTACGACCTGGCCGGACGATCCGCGTTGGTCACCGGAGCCAGCCGAGGCATCGGTTACGCCATCGCCGAGGAGCTGCTCTCCCGAGGTGCGTCGGTCACGATCACCGCGCGCAAGGCCGACGAGTTGGCGGCCGCGGTGGAGTCGCTGGCCGACGGGGCCGGGGACGACGGGTCGAAGCGGGTCCTCGGGCTGACCGGTAACGCCGGCGACGCCGACTCCCGGGCCGAGACCGTGGCCCGTGCGGTCGAGCAGTTCGGCGGACTGCACATCCTGGTCAACAACGTCGGTGTCAACCCGGTGTACGGCCCGCTGATGGACGCCGACCTCGACGGTGTACGGAAGATCTTCGACGTGAACGTGGTGGCGAGCCTGGGCTACCTGCAGCAGGCCTACAAGGCCTGGATGGGCGAGCACGGCGGTGCGGTGGTCAACATGTCCTCCACCGGCGGCCTGCGCTCCACCGGCGTGATCGCCGCCTACGGGGCCGCCAAGGCCGCGCTCATCCGGCTGACCGAGGAGCTGGCCTGGCAGCTCGGGCCGAAGATCCGGGTCAACGCGGTCGCCCCGGCGGTGATCAAGACGAAGTTCTCCGAGAAGCTCTACGAGCGGGGCGAGGAGCAGGTGGCGAACGCCTACCCGATGAAGCGTCTCGGCACCCCCGAGGATGTCGCGCACCTCGTCGGGTTCCTGGTCTCCGACGCCGCCTCCTGGATCACCGGGGAGACCGTCCGGGTCGACGGCGGCATCCTGGCGACCGGCTCTCTCGGCTGACCCACCACCGGATCCGCGCGGTGCACGACGTGCTCGTGGTCGGCGCCGGGCCGGCCGGGCGCGCGGTGGCCGCGGCGTGCGCGGAGCACGGGCTGCGCACCGCCGTCCTGGACAGTGCCCCGAACCGGCCGTGGGCCTCCACCTACGGGATGTGGTCCGACCAGGTCCCCCCCGGGCTGCCCGATGCCGTGGTCGGGGTCCGGGCCCGGGGCGTGGCCCTCGCACGCACCCGTCACCGGCTGGGCCGTGAGTATGCGGTGCTGGACACCCGCGCACTGCGTGCGCACCTCGACGCCCGGCTGGCCGCGGCGGAGGTGGCGGTGGGCCGGGGCCGCGCCGCACCCGGATCGCTGCCCCCGGCGCGGCTGGTGATCGACGCGGGGGGCGCGGGTCAGCCGCTGAGCCGGCGCCGCACCCGCCGGGTCGCCGCCGAGCAGACCGCCTTCGGCCTGATGGTGCCGCCGGCGGTGGCCGCTCCGCTGGTCGGAGACGGTGAGGCGCTGTTCATGGACTGGCGGCCGGTTCCGGGGACCGGCGGCTGGCCGACCTTCCTGTACGCCGTACCCCTGCCCGACGGCCGGGTACTGCTGGAGGAGACCTCCCTGGCGCGGCGGCCCGGGCTGCCGATCCGTGTGCTCGAGAACCGGTTGCTGGCCCGGCTGGCCGGCCACGGCGTCGCGGTCCCCTCCGATGCCGGGCGGGAGGTGGTCCGCTTCCCGCTGGACGTTCCTCGACACCGGGCCCCCGGTGTGCTGGGGTTCGGCGCGGCCGCTCCCCTGACCCATCCGGCCACCGGGTACCAGATGGCCGCCGCCCTGCACCTGGCCCCGGTGGTCGCCGCCGCGATCGCCGGCAGCTGGGCGGACGGCCCCGAGGCGGCCCTGGCCTCGGCACACGAGGTCCTGTGGCCCCCGGCCGCCCGGGCGACGCATCTCCTGCGGCGTCGCGGGCTGGAGAGCCTGCTTCGGATGCCCGCCCGGCACGTGCCGGACTTCTTCGAGGGTTTCTTCGCCCTACCACCCGGGGACCGCGACGCCTACCTCGACGGCCGGGCCCGTCCGCGAGCCACCGTCATGGCCATGGCAGGCTTGTTCAGGACCACCCCGTGGCCGGTCCGCCTACGCCTGATCGGGTCATCCTTGCTGCTCAGTGCCCCACCTCGTTACGACGAACGGAGCAGCGGGGAGTACCGTTCCGCGCCAAGTGTCAACTAGAGAGGGAGGCCCACCATGGGCGCCTACCAGAAGGTCATCGTCGGCACGGACGGCTCCGACACCTCGATGCTCGCCGTCGACAAGGCCGGTGCGCTGGCCGGTGCCGCGAGCGCCGAGCTCGTGATCGTGTGCGCCTACGAGCCGCACGACGACGACGAGGTGAAGGCCGCCGCCGACGTGCTCGGACAGGACGCCTACCAGGTCGTCGGTTCGGCCCCGGCGGAGAGCGTCCTGCGTGACGCCGCGGAGCGGGCCCGCGCGGCCGGCGCGGAGAAGATCGACACCCTGGCCGTGCAGGGTCCGCCGGTGGACGTGCTCGACCAGGCGGTCGCCGACCGCCGGGCCGACCTGCTCGTCGTCGGCAACGTCGGGCTCAACACCTTGACCGGCCGGATCCTGGGCTCGGTGCCGCAGAGCGTGGCCCGCCGCGCCGGCGTCGACGTGCTCATCGTCCACACCTCGTGACCACGTCGTTCGTGGCCGGCCGTTCGGCGGCGACCGACCGGCCGGCCACGAGCGATCAGCCATGAGCGATACCAACATCGAGCGGGACCATGCGTGGCTCACACGCCTGGCCCGCCTGTTCGACGTCGCCCGCGACGAGGCGGACGGCAAGGACGGGTCCGGCAGCCCGGCTCCGCACGGGCGTGTCGAGGAGCTCATCCTCGGTGGCCCGCGTCGGTACACCCTCGACGAGCTGCTGGCCAGGACCGAGATGGACCCGGAGCTGGCCGCCCGGCTGTGGCGCTCGATGGGGTTCGCCGAGGTCGCCAGCGACGAGGTCGTCTTCACCGACGGCGACCGGGACGCGCTGCGGCAGCTCGAGCAGCTCCGTGCCGCCGGGATCGTGCCTCCCGAGATCCAGGAGGCCATAACCCGCACGGTCGGTCAGGCCATGGCGGGGCTGGCCGACTGGCAGGTGGAGATGCTCTACCAGCTGCTGGACTCCGGGCCGGCCGAGGTGGACGAGGGCCAGATCCTGGACCTGGGCTCACGGGTGCTGCCCCTGCTGCAGAAGATGCAGAACTACGTCTGGCGCCGGCATCTCGCCGCCGCCGCGGGGCGGTTGCTCACCACGTTGCCCGACGAGTCGGAGACCCGCACGCTGGTGGTCGGGTTCGCCGACATGGTCGGTTTCACCCGCACCACCCGCCGGCTCACCCCGCTGGAGCTGACGACGCTCATCGACCGGTTCCAGGCCGTGGCGACCGAGGTCGTCGGCGGTCAGCACGGCCGGGTGGTCAAGACGGTGGGTGACGAGGTGCTGTTCGTGACCGAGCAGCCGGCCGACGGTGCCGAGATCGCGCTCCAGCTGGTAGAGCGGCTCGACGCTGAGGAGACGCTGCCGGAGCTGCGGATCGGGCTCGCGGTCGGGCCGGTGGTGACCCGTTTCGGCGACGTGTACGGGGAGGTGGTCAACATCGCCTCCCGGCTCACCACGCACGCGCGTCCCGGCCGGATCCTCATCGACCGCAACCTCGCGGCGTCTCTCGAGAGCGACGACCGGTACCGGGTGCGGCACCGCCGGCCACTGTCGGTGCGCGGCTACCGACACCTCCAGCCGTTCGGGCTCACCCGCCCCTGACAGCCGGCCGGCGGCCGTCGGGGACGGGTCTCCTGGCTTCGACGGTCAGACGGTGAAGCCGAGGGCCCGGAGCTGCTCGCGGCCGTCCTCGGTGATCTTGTCGGGGCCCCACGGCGGCATCCACACCCAGTTGATCTTCACATCGTCCACCAGGGCGCCCGGGCCGCTGATCAGCGCCGAGCGGGTCTGGTCCTCGATGACATCGGTCAACGGGCACGCCGCCGACGTGAGGGTCATGTCGACGGTGGCCACCCGGGCCTCGTCGACCCGGATGTCGTAGACCAGGCCGAGGTCGACGACGTTGATGCCCAGCTCGGGGTCGACCACGTCGCGCATGGCCTCCTCCAGGTCCTCCAGGCTGGGGATCTCGCCCCCGCCGGCCGCGACGTCCGGCATACCGGCCGCGCCCCGTACGACGTCGTCCCCGGCGGGAGTGTTCTCCTGGGTGGCACTGTCCTGGGTGGCGCTCATGAGCTCGCTCCGTCCTGCGGTGACCCGCTCGATGATGATTCCGCGGTGGCTCTGGTCACGGCGTCCTGGTAGGCCATCCAGCCCAGCAGAGCACACTTCACCCGGGCCGGATACTTGGACACCCCGGCGAAGGCGACGCCGTCGCCGATGACGTCCTCGTCGCCTTCTATCTTGCCCCGGCTCTGCACCATCTCGCGGAAGGCGTCGAGGATCGTCATCGACTCCGCGACCGTGCGGCCCACCACGAGATCGGACAGCACCGACGTCGCGGCCTGGCTGATCGAACACCCGAGCGCGTCGTAGGAGATGTCGGAGACGACCGCGTCCCCGGGCTCGTCCGACCCGCCCGACTTGAGCGTGACCCGCAGCGTCACCTCGTCGCCGCAGGTCGGGTTGACCTGGAACGACTCGGCGTCGAACGGCTCGCGCAGTCCCGCGCCGTGCGGGTTGCGGTAGTGGTCCAGGATGATCTCCTGGTACATCTGGTTGAGCTGCATCAGACCACCCCGCCCCGGGCTCCGACTGGGGCGGCGTCCGCTGAGGAATCCGCGGAGTCCACTCCGAAGAACGCCCGGGCGGCCCGCACGCCATCGACCAGCGCGTCGACCTCTTCGAGGGTGTTGTAGATAGCGAAGCTCGCCCGCACGGTGGCGGCCACCCCGAACCGGCGGTGCAGAGGCCAGGCGCAGTGGTGACCGACCCGGACCGCAACCCCGCGGTCGTCGAGTACCTGGCCGACGTCGTGCGCGTGCACCTCGTCGACCAGGAACGACACCGCACCACCACGCTCGTGGGTGGAGGTGGGCCCGATGATCCGCACGCCGGGTACCTGCGCGAGACCGGCCAGTGCGGCCTCGGTGAGGATCCGCTCGTGCTCGGCGACCCGGTCCATCCCGATCGCCGACAGGTAGTCGACCGCGGAGGCCAGACCCACGGCCTGGGAGGTCATCGGCACGCCGGCCTCGAACCGCTGCGGGGGCGGAGCGTAGGACGAGGACTCCATCCGGACCAGCTCGATCATCGAGCCGCCGGTCAGGAACGGTGGCATCGCGGCCAGCAGCTCCTCGCGGCCGAACAACACGCCGACCCCGGACGGGCCGAGCATCTTGTGCCCGGAGAAGACCGCGTAGTCCACGCCCAGCGCGGTGAGGTTCACCGGCCCGTGGGGCACCGACTGGCAGGCGTCCAGCACGACGAGGGCATTCACCGCGCGCGCCCGGCGGACCAGCTCCGCGACGGGGTTGACGGTGCCCAGCACGTTCGACTGGTGGGTGAAGGCGACCACCTTGGTGCGCTCGGTGATCGGGTCGGAATCGAGGTCCAGCCGGCCCTCGTCGGTCACACCGAACCAGCGCAGCGTGGCACCGGTCCGGCGGCACAGCTCCTGCCACGGCACGAGGTTGGCGTGGTGCTCCATCTCGGTGACCACGATCTCGTCACCCGGGCCCAGGGCGAACCGGGCGGCCACCTCGGGGTCGACGTCGCCGATGCTGGCGTTGCCCAGCGCGTAGGCCACCAGGTTGATGCCCTCGGTGGCGTTCTTCGTGAACACCACCTCACCGGGCTCGGCGCCGACGAACGCGGCGATGCGGGCCCGCGCGGACTCGTAGGCGTCGGTGGCCTCCTCGGCGAGCTGGTGCGCACCGCGGTGGACCGCCGCGTTGTGCTGCTCGAGAAAGGCCCGCTCGGCGTCGAGGACCTGGCGGGGCCGCTGCGAGGTGGCCCCGGAGTCCAGGTACACCAGCGGCTTGTTGTCCCGGACCCGCCGGGACAACAGTGGGAAGTCGGCGCGCAGCTTGCCGACATCGAGGTCGGACATGGCGCTTACCGCGAGGCCGCTGCGGCCGGCTGATCCGACCCGGCCTGGTCACCCGAGGTGAAGCGCACGTAGCCGTGCTCCTCGAGCTCGTTGGCCAGGTCGGGCCCACCGGACTGCACGACCTTGCCACCGGCGAACACGTGCACCACGTCGGGGGCGATGTGCTTGAGGATGCGCGTGTAGTGGGTGATCAGCAGCACGCCGACGTCGCCCTCGGCCCGGTAGCGGTTCACGCCCTCCGAGACCACACGCAGCGCATCGACGTCCAGGCCGGAGTCGGTCTCGTCGAGCACCGCGAACTTCGGCTTGAGCAGGGCCAGCTGGAGCACCTCGTGGCGCTTCTTCTCCCCGCCGGAGAAGCCCTCGTTCACGCTCCGCTCGGCGAACGCCGGGTCCATCTCCAACTCGGCCATGGCCGACTTGACCTCTTTGACCCAGTGCCGAAGCTTCGGTGCCTCACCGCGAACCGCGGTGGCCGCGCTGCGCAGGAAGTTCGACGTCGAGACCCCGGGCACCTCGACCGGGTACTGCATGGCCAGGAACAGCCCTGCGCGGGCGCGCTCGTCCACGGTCAGGGACAGCACGTCCTTGCCGTCGAGCAGGATCTCGCCCGACGTCACGACGTACTTCGGATGTCCGGCGATGGCGTAGGCCAGCGTGGACTTGCCCGAGCCGTTGGGTCCCATGATCGCGTGCGTCTCGCCGGACTTCACCGTCAGGTTGACCCCGCGCAGGATCTCCTTCGACTCCGTGTCGGACCCGGCACGCACATCGACGTGCAGGTCCTTGATCTCCAGGGTCGCCATCTTGGCTTGTACTCCAGGTGTGTGGTGGTGGGAAAGAATGTGTGGCCCTCAGGCCAGGTCGCTTGCGGCCAGCTCCGCTTCGACGGCCGCTTCGAGCCGTTCGCGAACCGCCGGGATACCGATCTTGTTGATGATCTCGTTGAAGAACCCGCGAACCACCAGCCGGCGTGCGTCGGCCTCCGGGATGCCCCGGGAACGCAGGTAGAACAGCTGCTCGTCGTCGAAGCGGCCGGTCGCGCTGGCGTGGCCGGCGCCGGCGATCTCGCCGGTCTCGATCTCCAGGTTGGGGACCGAGTCGGCGCGCGCACCCTCGGTGAGCAGCAGGTTCCGGTTGAGCTCATAGGTGTCGGTGCCCTCGGCCTCGGCCCGGATCAGCACATCGCCGATCCATACCGTGTGCGCGGCGTCGCCCTGCAGCGCCGACTTGTAGACGACGTTGGAGCGGCAGTGCGGCGCCGCGTGGTCGACCAGTAGCCGGTGCTCCAGGTGCTGGTCGGCGTCGGCGAAGCACAGGCCGGCCAGCTCGGCGTCGCCACCGGGGCCGGAGTAGCGCACCACCGGGCTCAGACGCACGAGGTCGCCGCCGAGGCTGACGGTGGTGACCCGCAGCGTGGCGTCGCGGCCGACCCGCAGGTGCTGGGCGCCGACGTGCACCGCGTCGTCGTTCCAGTCGTCGATCACGACCAGGGTCAGCTTCGAGGCATCGGCGAGGACGACCTCCAGGTTGTCGGCCAGGGTGCCGCTACCGCGGTAGTCCAACACCACGACCGCTTCGGCGTGCTGTGTCGTGCGCAGCTGCAGGTGCGCCACCGCGACACGGCCCTCGCCGGGCCCGGTCACCGTCACCGTCACCGGCTCGGGGTTGCCCTCCAGGGTGAGTACATGTGCCTCGCTCGACTGGGACCAGGCCAGCGCGGCGACCCGGTCGGCCGGTGCCCCGGCCTCCCCGATCCGCTCGTCGGCCAGGGCGACCGTCTCGACGGTGACCCCGTCCCCGGCCTGTACCGCCACGTCCGCGGTGCCGTCGATCAGGTCGGCGACGGAACCCGCCTCCACCGAGTGCAGGCCGTGCAGCCTGCGCATCGGGGTGAAGCGCCAGTTCTCCTCACGACCGCTGGGCACCTCGAACGCCTCGAGGTCGTAGGAGGTGAACCGCTCCCCCGCGCTGGCCAGCGGCTTGAGGCCGGTTCCGGCCTTGGCCCCGGCGAGTTCCGGGGCCAGGCCCGCCACTTCCTGTGTCACTGCTCGGCTCCCTTGCGGTCGCCTTCGGTGGTAGTGCGCGAGCTCATCCGACCGAACCCTCCATCTGGAGCTCGATCAGCCGGTTCAGCTCGAGGGCGTACTCCATCGGCAGCTCACGGGCGATCGGCTCGACGAACCCGCGGACGACCATCGCCATCGCCTCCTCCTCGGTGAGGCCCCGGCTCATCAGGTAGAAGAGCTGGTCCTCGCCGACCTTGGAGACCGAGGCCTCGTGGCCCATGGTCACGTCGTCGGTGCGGATGTCGACGTAGGGGTAGGTGTCGCTGCGGCTGACCGTGTCGACCAGCAGTGCGTCGCACTTCACCGTGGACTTCGACCCGTGCGCCCTGGGGTTGATGCGGACCAGACCCCGGTAGGACGTGCGGCCGCCACCGCGGGCCACCGACTTGGAGATGATCGTCGAGCTGGTGTTCGGCGCCAGGTGGGTCATCTTGGCCCCGGCGTCCTGGTGCTGGCCCTCGCCGGCGAAGGCGATCGAGAGCACCTCACCCTTGGCGTACTCGCCCATCAGCATGACGGCCGGGTACTTCATCGTGACCTTCGAGCCGATGTTGCCGTCGACCCACTCCATGGTGGCCCCGGCCTCACACTTGGCCCGCTTGGTGACCAGGTTGTAGACGTTGTTCGACCAGTTCTGGATCGTCGTGTAGCGGCACCGGCCGCCCTTCTTCACGATGATCTCCACGACGGCGCTGTGCAGCGAGTCGCTGGAGTAGATCGGCGCGGTGCAGCCCTCGACGTAGTGCACGTAGGCGTCCTCGTCGACGATGATCAACGTGCGCTCGAACTGGCCCATGTTCTCGGTGTTGATCCGGAAGTAGGCCTGCAGCGGGATGTCGACGTGGACGCCCTTGGGCACGTAGATGAACGACCCGCCCGACCACACCGCACCGTTGAGCGCGGAGAACTTGTTGTCCCCGTGCGGGATCACCGAGCCGTAGTACTCCCGGAACAGCTCGGGCTGCTCGCGCAGCGCGGTGTCGGTGTCCAGGAAGAGCACGCCCTGCTGCTCGAGGTCCTCACGGATCGCGTGGTAGACGACCTCGGACTCGTACTGCGCGGCGACACCGGACACCAGGCGGGCCTTCTCGGCCTCCGGGATGCCCAGCTTGTCGTAGGTGTTCTTGATGTCCGCGGGCAGGTCGTCCCAGGTGGCGGCCTGCTTCTCGGTGGAGCGCACGAAGTACTTGATGTTGTCGAAGTCGATGCCGGACAGGTCGGAACCCCAGCGCGGCATCGGCTTGCGATCGAACAACGACAAACCTTTGAGCCGGCTCTCCAGCATCCATTCGGGTTCGTTCTTCAGCGCAGAGATGTCCGCCACGACGTCGGCCGACAGACCGCGCCGGGCGTTGGTGCCGGCATCGTCGGAGTCGGCCCAGCCGAAGGCGTACTTGCCCAGAGACGCAATGGTCTCGTCCTGGGACATGGCCTGCGGCGGGGCGGTCCGCTCAGGAGCGGTTGTCATACGCGCTGCCTCCCTTTCGGGATGGTTGTGGTGGAAATCTCTGGCGTCATCTCGGGCATCCCCAGCGGGACGTGTGTGGTGCACGCGGCGTCGCCGCGCGCGATCGTGGCCAACCGTTGGACATGGGTACCCAGAAGCTCGGCGAAGACGGTGGTCTCGGCCTCGCACAGCTCGGGGAACTCGGCCGCGACGTGCGCGACCGGGCAGTGGTGCTGGCAGAGCTGCTCGCCGCTGCCGGCCCGGCGGGAGGCCGCCGCGTAGCCCTGGGCGCTCAGGGCCGCGGCCAGCTCGCCGGCCCGGTCGGTGACATTACTCCGCGCGGTGATCCGCGAGCGGTAGCGATCCACGAGCTCGCTGGCCCGTCGCCGCGCGAAGATGCGGACCGCCTCCGGTCCGCCGGTCTCGGCGAGGTAGCGCAGGGCCGCGACCGCGAGGTCGTCGTAGCCGTGGCCGAAGCGGACGCGGCCGGCCTCGGTCAGCAGGTACAGCCGCGCCGGGCGGCCCCGGCCCCGCTGGCTGCGGGTGGGTGCCTGCCGGGTGGTGGCCTCACCGTCGGCCAGCAGCGCGTCGAGGTGGCGGCGCACGGCCGCCCCGCTCAGCTCCAGGGCGGCGGCCACCTCGGCGGCGGTCACCGGGCCGAGCTCGAGCAGCAGGCGGGCCACGGCCACACGGGTGCCGCCGTCGGCGCTGGAGCCGCGCGCGACAGCCTCGACCGGCACCGGGGACGCCATGACGTCCGGTGCGAGGGAGCTGTCGCGTGTTTTCACAACAACAGTGTTGCGTATTTCCCCGCTCACGTCCAAGCCGGGTACCCGAACGGTGATCGGCCTCACCGAGGTGTAGCCGCGGAGACCTCTGGCGGGGACCTCCCGGGGACCCTCAGGATCCGCTGCCATACGCTCCCTGTTCATGGCGGCGCCCGAGCTGAGCACAGCACCGGACGGGGCTGTGACCGGCGACGCAGACCTCGACGGCCCGGACCTCGGGCACCCGAACCCGTCGTCGTCCGCCCGCACCGTGCGCCATTTCGGCATGACCGGCGCGCTGCTGATGGCGATCGGCTCGCTCGGCGCCGGTGCCCTGCCGGTGCCGAATCCCGCCTTCGGCCTGCGGCTACTCGGGCTGCCCTCGCGCAACGCCACCGTCTCGATCGCCATCACCTACGCCGGTATGGCCATGGTGGTACTGGGCTGGCTGTGGCTGGGCCGCCTGCTCAAGCGCGACCAGAACGGCGGCACCCCGCTGCCCAAGGGGTTCATCACCCGCACGATGACGCTCTGGGCCCTGCCGCTGTTCGTGGCACCGCCGCTGTTCAGCAAGGACGTCTACAGCTACCTGGCCCAGAGCGCGATCGCCGCCCGCGGGCTGGACCCCTACCTGCTCGGCCCGGCCGACGCGCTCGGCATCGACGATCCGCTGACCCGCAGCATCCCGACGGTGTGGCGCCCGACGGCCGCTCCGTACGGACCGCTGTTCCTGTTCCTCGGGCGCGGCATCACGGCGCTGACCGGAAACGACGTCGTCCTGGGCATCTTCGCCCACCGGGTGCTCGCGTTGTGCGGGATCGCCGGCATCGTGTGGGCGCTGCCCAGGTTGTCCAAGCGGCTGGACCTGGACCCGCGCTCCGCGCTGTGGCTGGGGGTGGCCAACCCGCTGGTGATGTTCCACCTGTTCAGCGGGGTCCACAACGAGTCGCTGATGATGGGCCTGATGCTCGTCGGCCTGGAGGTGGGCCTGAGCCGGTCGTGGCTGCTCGGCACCATCCTGATCACCTGCGCGGCCGGGGTGAAGCTTCCCGCCGCTCTGGCCCTGGGCTTCCTCGGGATGTACGTCGCCCGAAAACGCGGAGGGCAGTGGCGCGACGTGGCGATCGTGGGCTCGGCGATGGGCGCCGTATCCGCCGCGGTCATGTGCACCATCGCGTTCGGCACCGGACTCGGGTTCGGCTGGGTGTACACCCTCGACATCCCCACCCTCATCCGCAGCTGGGTGTCGGTGAGCACCGATCTCGGAGTCCTCGGGGGCCAGATCGGGATCCTGGCCGGCCTCGGCGACCACACCGACGCGGTGCTCACCCTGACCCGGGCCCTGGGCGGTGTGGTCTCGGCGGTCATCTGCGTCCGGCTGCTCATCGGGACTCTGCGCGGCCGGATCGACCCGGTCACCGGGGTCGGCTGCGGCCTCGGCGCGGTGGTGCTTCTCAGCCCGACGGTGCACCCCTGGTACCTGCTGTGGGGCGCGATCCCGCTGGCCGCCTCCTACGCCCGGATCCGGTTCCGCCGGGTCGCGGTGGCGGTGTCGGCGATCGTGGCGCTGCTCGTGCCGCCCACCGGCGCCGACTTCGCGTTCCGCGCCTACCAGCTTCCGATGGCGATCATCGCCGGCGTCGTGATCCTCTTCGTGCCGCTGTACCTCGTCCGCCACCGGATCCCCAGGTAGGTCGGTGCACGTGGTTCCGGTGGACACTCCTCCTTTCGACACCCCTCCCTCCGACGTTCCTCCTCCGGACACGGAGGTCGCCCTGCACGCCCAGGGGCTGGTCAAACGCTTCGGGCGGGTGGTCGCGGTGGACGGCCTCGACCTGCGCGTGACCCGGGGAAGCGTGCTGGCCCTGCTCGGGCCCAACGGCGCGGGCAAGACCACCACCGTCGAGATCTGCGAGGGGTTCCAGCGGCCCGACGAAGGCACCGTCCGGGTACTCGGCCTCGACCCGGTGGCCCAGGGCGAGCAGCTGCGGGCCCGGATCGGTGTCATGCCCCAGGGCGGCGGCGCCTACCCCGGTGTGCGCGCCGCGGAGATGCTGCGGCTGGTCGCGGCCTGCTCCGCGCGGCCGCTGTCACCGGACTGGCTGCTCGACGTCCTCGGGCTGGCCTCGTGCGCCCGTACCCCGTTCAAACGCCTCTCCGGCGGCCAGCAGCAGCGGCTGGCGCTGGCCTGTGCGGTGGTCGGGCGGCCGGAACTGGCGTTCCTGGACGAGCCGACCGCGGGCATGGACCCGCAGGGGCGGCGTCTGGTGTGGGAGCTGATCGAGGGCCTGCGTCGTGACGGGGTCGCGGTGCTGCTGACCACGCACCTGATGGACGAGGCGGAGGCACTGGCCGACCAGGTGGTGATCGTGGATCGGGGCCGGGTGGTCGCCGAGGGCACCCCGGCGTCGCTGACCGCGCACAGCGGCGACCAGCAGCTGCGTTTCCGCGCCCGCCCGGGCATGGACCTGACCGCCCTGGCCGGCGCCCTGCCGTCGGGCTATGACGCCCAGGAGCCGGTGGCGGGCAACTACCTGGTGCGCGGCCGGATGACACCCAAGGTGCTGGCCGCGGTCACCGGGTGGTGCGCGGAGCAGGGTGTGATGGCCGACGAGGTGCGTATCGCGCGGCGCAGCCTCGAGGACGTGTTCCTCGAGCTGACCGGTCGGGAGCTGCGGTCGTGACGGTGTCAGACCGGCCGTCGGAGCGGCCGGCCGAGCGGTTCCCCGCCGGCACCTTCACCCCCGACCCGGGCCGGGGTGGCCTGGGCGCGATGCTGGCCGCCCAGTCCGGCGTCGAGATGAAGCTGGCACTGCGCAACGGCGAGCAGGTCCTTCTCACCCTGCTCATCCCGCTGGCGCTGCTGATCGGGCTGACCTGGATCAACGTCGTGCCGCTGCCTGCACCGAGGGTGGCCAGCGTGGCCCCGTCCGTGCTCGCGTTGGCCGTGCTATCGACGGCGTTCACCAGCCAGGCCATCTCGCTCGGGTTCGATCGCCGCTACGGGGTGATCCGGCGGCTGGCGGCGACCGCGCTGCCCCGCTGGCTGCTGGTGGCCGGCCGGCTGGTCGCGGTGCTCGGGGTCGTCGGCGTCCAGCTGGTCGTGCTCAGCGGCACCGCGTTCGCCCTGGGATGGCGCCCGGAGGCGGCCGGCCTGGGCTGGGCGTTGCTGCTGGTCGTGCTGGGGTGTGCCGCGTTCGGGGCGCTGGGCATCCTGCTCGGCGGCACCCTGCGGGCTGAGATCGTGCTCGCGGTGGCCAACATCGTGTGGTTTGCACTTCTGCTCGGTGGTGGCATCCTGCTCCCGGTCGCGCAGTTGCCGGGCCCGCTGGCCGCGGTGGCGACCGTCCTGCCCTCGGGAGCACTGGCCGAGGGTCTGCACACGGCGCTGATGGACGGTCGGTTCCCCGGTCTGCACCCGATGCTGGTCCTGTTCGGGTGGGCGGTGGTCGCTGCGGCGGTCGCCGCGCGGACGGTGCGGCTTCGCTGAACCCGTCCGGCTTCGGCGGTGCGCGGCCGATGGGGCTCGGGGAGGGAGCTGACGGATGAGCGAGTCGCTGCTGGCCGGGTTGCTCGACCCCGCGACGCGGCCGGACCCGTTCCCGCTCTACGCCCGCATCCGGGAAGCCGGCCCGCTCCCGGTGCCGTCGCGGCCGGCTGTCGTCTTCGCCGGCCACGCGGACTGCCTGGCGGTCCTGCGCAGCCCGGGGGCCTCCAGCGACCGCCGTAACTCGATCATGGTGGCCGACCGGCTCGCGGAGATGGCCCGTCGTTCGCCCGGAGCGGTCCTGCCCTTCGCCAGCCCCTCGTTCCTGTTCCTGGATCCGCCGGACCACACCCGGCTGCGCCGGTTGGTCAGCTCGGCGTTCACCCCGCACGTCATCTCCCGGCTCGAACCGCTGCTGACCGCGCTGATCGACGATCTGATCGACGCCGCGGCCGAGCGCGGGAGCCTGGACGCCCTGGCCGATCTGGCCTACCCCGTGCCGGTGGGCGCGATCTGCGCGCTGCTCGGGGTGCCCGAGCGCGACGAGCCGAAGATCCACACGTGGTCGGAGCTGCTCGCGCGCTCGCTGGACCCGATGATCGCGCTGACCGGCGAGATGGACCCCGATGCGCCCGTACGTATGCGGGCCGGGGGTGAGCTGCGCGAGTACATGCGAGATCTGGTGCGCCGGCGCCGGCGCGAACCCGGTGACGATCTTCTCACCGGGCTGATCCGGGCCAGTGACGGCGGAGGGGCGCAGGAGAGCCGCCTGTCCGAGGAGGAGCTCATCTCCACCTGTGTGCTGCTGCTCATCGCCGGGCACGAGACCACCGTCAACCTCATCGCCAACGGAGCGCTGGCCCTGCTGCGGGCCCCGGAGCAATGGGCCGCCCTGGCCGCGGACCCCTCCCGGGGCCCGCGGGTGGTCGACGAGACGCTGCGCTACGACCCTCCCGTGCACCTGGTGGGCAGGGTGGCTCGGAAGGAGATCAACGTCGGCGGGGTGACCCTGACACCGGGGGCGTTCGCGCTGCTGCTGATCGGGGGCACCGGCCGCGATCCGCTGCTCACCCGGGACCCCGATCGCTTCGACCCGGACCGGGCGGAGGTGCGGACGCTGTCGTTCGGGATGGGCCCGCACTTCTGCATCGGGGCGCCGCTGGCCCGGTTGGAGGGCCGGCTGGTGCTCTCCCGGCTCACCCAGCGGGTCCTCGGGGCGAGGCTCGTCGACGAGCAACCCCGCTACAAGCCCAACATCTCTTTACGCGGGGTCGTGTCGCTTCCGGTGCACTTCGACCGGATCGCACCCCGGTCGACGCCCTGGGGAGGACCGGCTGGCCACGGGGGCGCCGCACGGGCATGAGGGCGCCGTCGGGGCGCGGCCTACGATGGTCGGGTGTCCAGTGCGTCCCTGCTCCCCCGTACCTCCAAGGTCCCGCCCAGGCTGATGCGGGTGCTGGCGATCGCCGCGGTGGTGGCCCAGGCCGGCATCTCGGTGACCGGGTCGGTGGTGCGGGTGACCGGCTCCGGTCTGGGCTGCCCGGACTGGCCGAGTTGTTTCCCGACCAGCCTGGTGCCCGACCCCCGGCAGGACGTGGCGTTGCTGCACCAGTGGGTGGAGTTCGGCAACCGGCTGCTCGTCGGCGTGGTGAGTGTGGTGGCCCTGGCCTGCCTGGCGGCGGCGCTCGCCACCCGGCCCCGGAACCGGCGCCTGACGGTGTTGGCCGCCGCGATGCCCGCCGGTGTGCTGGCGCAGGCGGTGATCGGCGGGTTCACCGTGCTGATGGGCCTGGCGTGGTGGACGGTGTCGGTCCACTTCCTCGTCTCGATGGTGCTGGTGTGGCTGGCGGTGCTGCTGGTGCACACGGCGGGCACGAACACGGCGATGACGCACCCGGCGGGAGGGGATAGCGCCCCCGCGACCGACCGCCCCGCTCCCCCACACATCCGCCGCCTCGTGATGATCTGCACGGTCGTCCTGGCGGCGTTGCTGACCGCCGGGACGATGGTGACCGCCGCAGGTCCGCATGCCGGGGACTCGAAGACACCGCGCCTGGACATCGCGGTGCCGACCCTGGCCCAGGTCCACGCCGACCTGCTGTTCTGCTTCGTCGGGCTGCTCGTCGGCCTGGGGTTCGCGCTGCACGCCGTCCGGGCCTCACGGCCGGTACAGCTGCGTTTCCGGATCCTGGTGGCCACTGTGGTGGCACAGGGTGTGCTGGGCGGCGCCCAGTACGCCCTCGGGGTGCCCGAGACGCTGGTGTCGCTGCATGTGCTGGGTGCGTGCCTGGTGACCGCGGCTACCGCCGCCGTGTGGGCCGCCACGGTGGCGCCGCGACCCGCTCCGGCGCCCACGGCCGACGCGGCCACGATCCGAGGGGAGTGACGTGCGCGCGATCCAGGTCTACGAGACCGGCGGGCCCGAGGTCATGCAGCTGGTGGAGGTCCCCGACCCCACCGCGGGCGAAGGCCGTCTGCTGGTCGAGGTCACAGCGATCGGCGTCAACTACATCGACACCTATCACCGGTCCGGGATCTACCCGAGGAGCGCCCCCTTCGGGCTCGGCCTCGAAGGCGTGGGTGTCGTGCGTGAGCTGGGCGCCGGGGTCACCGGGTTCGCCGTGGGCCAGCGGGTGGCCTGGTCGCAGACCCCCGACAGCTACGCCGAACTGGTCGCCGTCCCCGCCGAGCAGGCCGTTGTGGTCCCCGACCCGGTGTCCGACGAGCAGGCGGTCGGCGCGCTGCTACAGGGCATGACCGCCCATGTCCTGGTGACCGCCACCCACCCGGTCGCCGAGGGCGAGTCGATCCTGGTGCACGCCGCCGCGGGCGGGGTCGGCCTGATGCTCACCCAGCTGGCCGCCGCCCGCGGTGCCCGGGTGATCGCGACGGTCTCCACGGAGGCCAAGGCGGAGCTGGCCCGGCGGGCCGGGGCCGCCGATGTGATCAATTACACCGAGGTGGACGACCTGGCGGCCCGGGTCCGGGAGCTCACCGGGGGCGAGGGCGTGGCGGCGGCCTACGACGGGGTGGGACGGACCACGTTCGACGCCAGCCTCGACAGCCTGCGCCGGAGGGGGATCCTGGTCCTGTTCGGGGCCGCGAGCGGTCCGGTGCCCCCGGTGGACCCACAGCGTCTCAACGCCGGAGGGTCGCTGTACCTGACCCGGCCGACCCTGTTCCACTACACCGCGACCCGCGAGGAGCTGGACTGGCACTCGGGCCAGGTCTTCGCGGCGGTCGCCGACGGATCCCTGGACGTACGGATCGGGCACCGGTACCCGCTCGCGGACGCCCGCCGGGCCCACGAGGACCTCCAGTCCCGTGCCACCACCGGGAAGCTCATCCTGCTGCCCTGAGAAATCCCGGAGCCGCGGGCCGGCCTCACTGAGAGGTCGCTGAGGGGACGTCGGTTTTCGGGACGAACGTCACCCTGGTCCGCCGGCGGACCCGTTCCCGCGACGGCCTAGTGGAAGGGCCAGCCGATGACGGGCAGCCCCACGGCGGCGTCGACCGCGATGGTGAGGAACAGCCCGCACAGGTAGGAGTTCGACAGGTGGAACAGGCGCATCGGCCTGGCCGGCTCGCCCGCCCGTACCGCCACGTGCAGCTTGTGGGCCATGATCACGAACCAGGCACCGCCCAGCGTCGCCGCGGCCAGGTAGATCCACGAGGTGACCGGCACCAGCAGCAGTGACCACAGGGCCATCGCCCAGGAGTAGGCCACGATGCGACGGGACACCTGGACCGGAGTGGCCACCACCGGCAGCATCGGCACGCCCGCCGCCGCGTAGTCGTCCTTGTAACGCATCGCGAGCGCCCAGAAGTGCGGCGGAGTCCAGAAGAAGATGACCCCGAACATCACCAGTGCCGGCCAGCCCACGTCGCCGGACACGGCGGCCCAGCCGATCACCACCGGCATGCATCCGGCCGCGCCGCCCCAGACGATGTTCTGGGCGGTTCGCCGCTTCAGCAGAAGCGTGTAGACCAGCACGTAGAACGCGATGGCCGACACCGACAGCGCCGCTGCCAGCCAGTTGGTGGTCAACCCGAGCCACAGAGCGCTCAGCGCGCCCAGCACCAGGCCGAAGATCAGCGCGTTGCGCGGCGGGACCTGGCCCCGGGCCAGCGGGCGTCGCGACGTGCGCTTCATCACCGCATCGATGTCGGCGTCGACCACGCAGTTCAGCGCGTGCGCGCTGGCCGCCGCGGCCGCCCCACCGATGAGGGTCGCCAGGATCAGCCAGACCGACGGGATGCCGCGCTGGGCGAGGAACATCGCCGGGACGGTGACCACCAGCAGCTGCTCGATGATCCGCGTCTTGGTCAGCGACAGGTACGCGAGCAGCGTCGAGCGGCCGCGCTCAATGCGGGAGTGCAGCGGCGTCGAAGGGGCCGACGGGCTCAACACTGGGCGGTCGCCCGCCACGATCGGCACACCGGGAGCACCTCACAGCACGTCAGCTCGAGCGACGCCGGTCGGCGCCGTCGGGAACGCCGCTGGGGATGGCGTTCTGATCTGGATCCTAGCTGCGGGGGGTTGAGCGGGGCCCTGCCGGGTAGCCCGTGTCGGGGTGAGGAGCCCGGTCGTCTGTCAGGTCCTCTCACCGGGATGGGTCCGGTCCGGTCACCGAGATCGGTCCGTCCGCCCGCGCGGGACTACATTGGTCCTCGCGGAGGGCCGCCGGCAACGGCGTGGCGGCTTGGAGCGATCCCCCGCCGACATACCCGTCACCGCATGTCAGGAGCAACCGACCCGTGGCCGACTTGACCATCACCGAGCTCACCCACCGGACCGTGCCCTCTGACTGGGACGAGCTCGACACCAGAGCTGTGGACACCATCAGGGTACTGGCCGCCGACGCCGTCCAGAAGGCAGGCAACGGCCATCCCGGCACCGCGATGAGCCTCGCACCGCTGGCCTACACGCTGTTCCAGCGGGTCATGCGCCACGACCCGTCCGACCCCGACTGGATGGGCCGGGACCGGTTCGTGCTCTCCTGCGGGCACTCCAGCCTCACGCTCTACATCCAGCTGTTCCTGAGCGGCTACGGCCTGGAGATCTCCGACCTGCAGGCGTTGCGGACCTGGGGCTCGAAGACCCCGGGGCACCCGGAGCACGGGCACACCCGGGGAGTGGAGATCACCACCGGGCCGCTCGGGCAGGGACTGGCCTCGGCGGTCGGCATGGCGATGGCGGCCCGCCGCGAGCGCGGTCTGTTCGACCCGGACGCGGCGCCCGGGCAGAGCCCGTTCGACCACGACATCTTCGTCATCGCCTCCGACGGTGACATCGAGGAGGGCGTCACCTCCGAGGCGTCGTCGCTGGCCGGGACCCAGCAGCTGGGCAATCTCACGGTCATCTACGACGACAACAAGATCTCCATCGAGGACGACACCACGATCGCGCTGGCCGAGGACACCGCCGCCCGGTACGAGGCCTACGGCTGGCACGTGCAGGTGGTGGAGGGCGGCGAGAACGTCACCGGCATCCTCGCCGCGCTGGAGGCCGCCAAGGCCGAGACCGAGCGGCCCTCGTTCATCCTGCTGCGCACCGTCATCGGGTTCCCGGCGCCGACCAAGATGAACACCGGCAAGGCCCACGGCGCCGCACTGGGCGAGGAAGAGGTCGCCGAGGTGAAGAAGATCCTCGGATTCGACCCGGAGAAGACCTTCGAGGTCGACGACGCGACGCTGGCCCACGCCCGCAAGGTTGTCGACCGGGGCCGCGAGGCCCACGCCGCCTGGCAGAAGACCTACGACGACTGGGTGGCCCGCGAGCCCGAGCGCAAGGCCCTGCTGGACCGCCTGCTCGGGCGCACGCTGCCCGAGGGCTGGGAGAAGGCTCTGCCCAGCTGGGACCCCGACCCCAAGGGGGTGGCGACCCGCAAGGCCTCCGGTGAGGTGCTGAAGGCCCTGGCCGACGTGCTCCCCGAGCTGTGGGGTGGTTCGGCCGACCTCGCGGAGAGCAACAACACCACCATGGAGGGGGCGGACTCGTTCGGCCCCACCTCGATCGCCACCAAGATGTGGAAGGCCCAGCCCTACGGGCGCACGCTGCACTTCGGTGTCCGGGAGCACGCGATGGGGTCGATCCTCAACGGGATCGCGCTGCACGGCCCGACCCGGCCCTACGGCGGCACCTTCCTGGTGTTCTCCGACTACATGCGCGGCGCGGTACGGCTGGCCTCGGTGATGAACTCGCCGGTCATCTACGTATGGACCCACGACTCGATCGGCCTCGGCGAGGACGGACCCACCCACCAGCCCATCGAGCACCTCGCCGCCCTGCGGGCGATCCCGGGGCTGTCGATCGTGCGCCCCGGGGACGCCAACGAGACCGCGGCGGCGTGGAAGGCCATCCTGGAGCGCCCGGAGGGTCCGTGCGGGCTGGCTCTGACCCGGCAGAACCTCCCGGTTCTGGAGGGGACCTCGCCGGAAGGGGTCGACAAGGGCGCTTACGTACTGGCGCCGGCCTCGAACGAGGCCGACGGCGGGGTACCACGCCTGATCCTCATCGCCACCGGCTCCGAGCTGCAGATCGCGGTCGAGGCCCGGGACGTGTTCGAGGGCGAGGGCGTACCCACCCGCGTGGTGTCCATGCCGTGCATGGAGTGGTTCCAGGACCAGGACGCCGACTACCGCGAGTCGGTCCTGCCCCGGGAGGTACGGGCCAGGGTCAGTGTGGAGGCCGGGATCGCCCAGCC
>Ga0310811_10003247_pt1 | contig 20439 bp, 16 predicted proteins | sample YCmetagenome_FD_207642 | JGI IMG/M metagenome (GOLD analysis project Ga0310811, IMG submission 207642) | Soil microbial communities from experimental microcosm in Duke University, North Carolina, United States - YC | ecosystem: Engineered > Artificial ecosystem > Soil microcosm > Unclassified ...
CGCGCATACTCCGCCGTCTGACGGCCCATGAGCTTGTCGCTGCCGAGAATCCCGGCCCCGCCCGGGTCTCCTGCCTCGGCCGGGGGGCGATGCTGGGCGAGGAGGGAGATCTCCGTCCGATAGAGGCCAATGCCCACGGCCCCTGCTGCCTCCAGCTGGGTTAGTTCCAGCGGCAGGCCAAGATTGACCATCAGCGAGACGGCCAGACCGTCCGAAGTGACGGCGGGTTGGTCCCGGAGCGCCTCCCATTCCGCCGCATGCGCCACTTCCGACGAAACCGCACTCACATAGGCCTGTCGGACCTCATCCTCCGGCCGCAGGATGAAAAGCCCATCCTCCGTGTCGAGAATTCCCTCGTCGCCGTCTTGGCAGGCATCCACCACCCCGCGTGCGTCGGACAGAGCCGGCAGACCCAGCGACCGTGCCAGGATCGCCGAATGGCCAGCAGCACTGCCTTCCTCGATGACGAAGCCGGCAACACCCCGCCGGTACCAGTCGAGCAGCTCGGCAGGTCCTAGCCGCCGCGCAACCACGATCGCGCCCCGCACATCCCGTTCCGCCGGCTCTGCCGTTCCATTGTGGACACCAGCCTCGCCGGCAACGATCGCAAGCTGGCGCAGCAGCCGATTACCGAGATCCTCGATATCAACCAGCCTTTCCCGCAGATAGGGGTCGGCGATGCGCCGCATCCGCTCCCGCAATTCACCGAGGACGCGCATCACCGCCGCCTCGGCGGAAAAGCCGCCCTCGATGACCGCCGAGACACGCTTCAGCCAACCGGTATCGGCGGCGATCAGACGGTAGGCTGCCAGAATGTCACGGGTAGCCTCCTCTCCTGCCCCGTCGGAATTGCCCGTCCCAATGCCCCCCACGAGATCGTCCAGGCCGCGCTGCAGATGCTCGGCCGCCATGGTCAGCCTCTGTTGCTCAGCCTCGGGATCGGCTGCCAGCACCCGCCGACTACCGAGGGACCGTTCCCCCCGGACAACCGGCCCCATGACGATCCCCGAGGCCAGGGCCAGCCCGTCGAACCGCCGCGGCAAGGCGGCGCCGAATCCCTCGCCGCGCACCTCCACGGCCCCCGCCGAGGTCAGGATTTCGGCGAGCAGCATCGCCACGGTCTCCAGCGATTCCTGCTCGATATCGGTGAATTTGCGGGGCTCCCGGTTCTGCACGGTGAGCACGCCGACGATATGGCCGGACCTGCGGATGGGGATCGCAAGGAGCGACGCGAAGGCCGCCTCCCCGGTCTCCGGCCGTTGGGCGAAACCCGGATGGTCCCGCGCATCGGCAAGGTTGAGCGGGCTGCCCATGGCCGCTACCAGGCCCACGATTCCCTCTCCGAGGCGGAGCCGGGTCTGGCCGACCGCCTCCGCCTCCAAGCCGCAGGTCGCGGTAAGTTCGAGAATTTCGCCCGTCCGCATGACATAGAGGGCGCAGACCTCGGTCGCCATCTCGCTGGCGACAAGTTCGATCAGCTTCGGAAGCGGCGTATTGCCGCGCGCCAGGCGCTCGCGCAGGCTCGCGAAAAGACGCCGTGGCGTCCAGGATGTGATGTCAGGCCGGGTTGCGGGCTGATCCACGGCTTGCCAGCATCGCTTCGGCCTCGTCGAGCAATTGCGCCATGACGGCGGCCACGGACTTTTGCGCACGTACCTGGCCGACGGACTGGCCGGCCATCACGGAACCTTCCTCAACATCCCCATCGATCACGGCTCGGCGGAGCGCCCCCGCCCAGAAATGCTCGATCGAGAGTTGCGCTTCCTCCTTATTGAATTCGCCGGCCTGGAAGCGCCGGACGGTCTCGGCTTGATGCTGCAGAAAGCGTCGCGTGCCCGCGTTGTTCAGGCCCCGCACCGGGATCACCGGAAAGCGCTCGTCGAGCTGGACGGAGGGCATCGCATCCCGCGCATTGGCCCGGAAGAAGGCCTGCTTGAAATTCGGATGCGCGATGCTCTCCTCGGTTGCGGCGAACATGGTGCCGAGCTGCGCGCCGGCTGCGCCCATTTCCAGCAGGCCCACGATCGCATCGCCACGGCAGAGTCCGCCGGCGACGAAAACCGGCACCTCCCGGATAACCGGCAGGATCTCCTGCGCCAGAACCATCAGTGACACTGGGCCGATATGGCCGCCGGCTTCCGACCCCTCGATGACCAACGCATCCGCACCGGAACGCACCAAACGCTTCGCCAACACCAATGCCGGGGCGAAGCAGACGAGCTTGGCGCCGCCGTCCTTCACGGCCCGCACGGCCGAACCTGGGGGTACGCCGCCCGCGAGCACGATATGCCCCACGCGGGCGCGCAGGCAGACCGCGATCAAGGCGTCCAGATCGGGATGCATGGTGATCAGGTTGACGCCGAAGGGCTTGTCCGTCAGCGCCTGGGTCGCCGCGATTTCCGCTTCAAGCAGCGCCGGTGACATGGAGCCGCAGGCGATCACGCCGAACCCGCCGGCATTGGAGATGGCGGACACCAGGTGCCGTTCGCTCACCCAGCTCATGGCCCCGCCCATGATGGCGTATCGGCTGCCAAGGAATTCCGTGCCGCGTTGCCAGAGCGCCTGCAGGTCGGGTGTCGCGACGCGCTCGGCCAAAACAGTGCCTTCCATGGAAGCTATACCCGCGTCACGAGGCATCGAGGCCATAGGCCGTATGCAAAGAGCGCACGGCCAGCTCTGTATATTCGGAAGCGATCAGGATGCTGACCTTGATCTCGCTGGTGGAAATAACCTGAATATTGATCCCCTTGTCCGCCAGCGCCTTGAACATCGTGCTCGCAATGCCCGCATGGCTACGCATGCCGACGCCGACGACACTGATCTTGGCGACATTGATATCGGCCAGCAGCTCGGCATAGCCGATTTCCGGCTGCACCGCAGAGAGTGCGGCCTGCGCGCGCGGCAGATCGGTCTCGCCCACGGTGAAGGTCATGTCGGTCATGCCCTCCTCCGAAATATTCTGCACGATCATGTCGACATTGACATTCTCGGCCGCAAGCTTGCCGAAGACCGCGGCCGCAACGCCGGGACGATCCGGCACGCCCCGCACGGTCAATTTCGCCTCGTCCCGCGAATACGCGATTCCGGACACGATTTCCTTTTCCACGATCTCATCCTCATCCACGACGAGCGTGCCGGGCAGGTCCTGGAAGCTCGACAGAACCTGCACCCTCACCTGCTCCTTCATCGCCAGTTCTACACTACGGGTCTGCAGCACCTTCGCACCCACCGACGCGAGTTCCAACATTTCCTCGTACGAAATGCGCGCAAGCTTGCGGGCGCGAGGCACAATGCGGGGATCGGTCGTGTAGACGCCGTCCACATCCGTATAGATGTCGCAGCGGTCCGCCCCGAGAGCGGCGGCGAGCGCCACCGCGGACGTGTCGGAGCCGCCGCGGCCAAGGGTGGTGATCCGGTTGTCCGGGCCAAGACCCTGGAACCCCGTCACCACGGCGACCTGGCCGAGCCCCATGCGGCGGATGAGTTCCTGGCCCTCGATCGCCTCGATGCGCGCCTTGCCATGCGCTCCATCCGTGCGGATGGGAATTTGCCATCCAGCCCAGGACCGCGCCTCGATGCCGAGGGTCTGGAGGGCAATGGCCAGAAGACCTGCCGTAATCTGCTCACCCGTCGAAACGACGATGTCGTATTCGCGCGCATCGTGCAGGGACGAGAGGCCCTGGCACCAGCCGACCAGTTGATTGGTCGTGCCAGACATGGCCGAGACCACCACCGCGACCTCGTTACCCGCCTCGACCTCGCGCTGCACGCGGGCCGCAACATTGCGAAGCCGATCGAGATCGGCGACGGAGGTGCCGCCGAACTTCATGACTATCCGGGCCATGATACCTTTCCGAAGCGACCCCGCTGCACGGGGTGCATGATGACTGCTGGCCCTTGGGTCGCCACGGAGGATTAGGCGCGCGCCGGCCGAGGCCCTATGATTGTACCGTCGCCGCAAAAGCGCGCCGCCACACGGGCGGAACACATAGCGGTGCCAAGGCTCAGGGGCAATGATGCAACAAGATGGAACCCTTTCCTCTGATGAGGTCGCGCGTTTTGATGCGCTGGCCGCCGATTGGTGGGCACCGAATGGCCCCATGGCGCCCTTGCATCAAATGAACCCCTTGCGCGCCGGCTGGATCGAGCAGCGCATTCGCCAGCGATTTCCCGCAGATCTGCCCGGCGAAATTCTCGACATCGGCTGCGGCGCCGGCCTTCTGTCAGAAGCCCTGGCCGGTCGCGGCTTCCCCGTCCTCGGCCTCGATGCCGCCACTGCCGCCATCCGTGCCGCCGAAACCCACGCCGCCGGGCGTGGCCTGCCGCTTCGTTACCGCGCGGGGCGGCTCGAATTATTGGTAGAGGAAGGCGCGCGCTTCCCCATCGTCACCGCCCTTGAACTGATCGAACATGTCCCCGACCCCGCGCGCTTCCTGGAACTGCTCGCAACCGTCGTGGTACCGGGCGGCCTGCTCTTTCTGTCGACCCTCAATCGTACCCTGCGCGCACTGGCGACGGCCAAGATCGGCGCGGAATATGTCGCTCGTCTCCTGCCGCGCGGCACGCATGACTGGCGCCAGTTCATGCCTCCGCGGCAACTCGGGGCCTACGCAACCCGCGCCGGGCTCCGACCGTTGGCCAGTGCAGGGATGAGCTATGACCCTTGGCGCCGCCGCTGGGTAGAAAGTCGCGATCTCTCCATCAACTACATCATGGCCTTCGAGAAGCCGGCTGCCGTCGGCGCGGGCAACTAACAGAAGGGGAAGCCCGGCAGAGGGTTTGCTGCGTTGCAGAATTTCTCATCCCGCGCTCAACCGCTCAGGCGTGAATGCCTGGCTTAGAGCCCGATTTCCTGCTCAGGGCAGATGTTGCTCCGAAAATGGGCAAAGTTTGGTCGGTGGATCGCTGCCGGGCGGCAACGGGATGGCAAAACCTCAGTCCTGCTGCCGAGCGATTGTATTAACCAGTTGACAATTGCGCAGTTCAGCCGGAGATTTACGGGCAACAATTCCAAGACTCACGAGGGAGGGACTTCGCGCATGCTCGCAGCATCTCACGGGCAGGACCATCGGTCGTGAACCGCATCATCAATGATCCGGAGCAGGTCGCGGACGAGACGATCGCCGGCGTGCTGAAGGCGTTTCCCGAGCTGCTCGCTCCGACCGACAATCCCCGCGTTCTGCGCGCCGCCAAGCACCGCGGCCAAGGCAAGGTCGGCATCGTGACCGGCGGCGGCTCGGGCCATGAACCTGCCTTCCTCGGCTTTGTGGGGCCGGGCCTGTGCGATTCCGTCGCCTGCGGCGAAATCTTCGCCTCGCCGACCGCGAAAAGCTTCCATGCCGCCTTCAAGGCCGCTGATTTCGGCGCGGGCGTCGCCTGCCTCTACGGCAATTACGCTGGCGACAACATGAACGTGAAGATGGCGGTGAAGCTCGCGGCCAAGGACGGCATCGAGGTCCGCTCCGTCGTCGCCAATGACGATGTCGCCTCCGCGCCCCGCGAAGATGCTGGCAAGCGCCGCGGCGTCGCCGGCGAGATCATGATGTGGAAGACCGCGGGCGCGCTGTCCGACGAAGGCGGCAGCCTCGATCAGGTCATCAGCGTCGCGCAGAAGACCATCGACCAGACCGGCAGCGTCGGCATCGGGCTATCGGCCTGCACCATTCCGGCGGCCGGAAAACCGAATTTCACCATCGAGCCGGGCATGATGGAAGTCGGCATCGGCCATCATGGCGAGCCCGGTGTCGCGGTCATGCCGATCAAGCCCGCGAAAGAAATGGCCGGGCTCATGCTCGACCGCATCCTGGAAGACAAGGGCTTCGGCCAGGGCGATGACGTCGCCGTGCTGATCTCCGGCCTCGGCGCCACCCCGGTCATGGAACTCTATCTTCTCTACAGCCATGTCGACGAGATGCTGCGCGGCCGGGGCATCACCCCGCGCCACCGTTTCGTCGGCAACTACTTCACCTCGCTCGAGATGATGGGCGCCTCTGTCACGGTCACCCGTCTGGACAGTGAGCTTGACCGGCTGCTCGGCCGCCCCGCCCATTCGCTCGGGCTTACGGTGCTCGGCAGCTAGGGTCGATCGCGGGAGGGATCCAATCTGAACCGTTCATCAGACCCTTATCGATAGCTTAGACGATGCCGGCCGCACGCAGCGCCCGTGCGGCCGCACCGAACCCGCCTCGAGACCGCTTAACCACACAAGATTTCGTTGCGTCGCCAAGGACGCAACGGTTTGAAGGGAAACCGACATGAGCAGTTCAACACGGCCCAACGATCTTCCGGCGATGATGGACGCGGTCGTCGCCTATGCGCCGGGCGATTATCGCTTCGAGCAGGTCGAGGTGCCCCGCGCCGGGCCGGACGACATTATCATCGAGGTCGAGGCGGTCGGCATCTGCGCGGGCGACATCAAGTGCTACCAGGGCGCGCCCTCCTTCTGGGGGGACGACAAGGGCCAGCCGAAATACGTCAAGCAGCCGATGATCCCGGGCCATGAATTCATCGGCCGGGCGGTGGAGATCGGCGCGAATATCGCCGCTGACGGCCGTTTCAAGGTCGGCGACCGGCTCATCTCCGAGCAGATCGTGCCCTGCGACAAATGCCGTTACTGCAAACGCGGCGAGTATTGGATGTGCGAGGTTCACGATCTTTACGGTTTCCAGAACAACGTAAATGGCGCGATGGCGCGCTACATGCGCTTCCCCAAAACCAGCCGCACCTATCACGTGCCGGAAGATCTCTCGCTGGAAGCGGCAGCCCTGATCGAGCCCTTCGCCTGCTCGGTGCATGCCGTGAACCGCGCCCGCATCGAGCTTGACGACATCGTCGTACTGGCCGGCGCCGGCACGCTCGGCCTTGGCATGGTCGGCGCCGCGCGCCTCAAGAACCCCAGCAAGCTTATCGTGCTCGATACCAAGGCCGATCGGCTGGCGCTGGCCAAGAAGTTCGGTGCGGACATCGTCATGAATCCCCTCGAGGTCGATGTCGTCGCCGAAGTCAAGAAAATGACCGACGGCTATGGTTGCGACGTCTACATCGAGGCGACAGGCCACCCGGCCAGCGTCCGCCAGGGGCTGAACATGATCCGCAAGCTCGGCCGCTTCGTCGAATTCAGCGTCTTCGGCGAAGAAGTGACGGCGGATTGGAGCATCATCGGCGACCGCAAGCATCTCGACATCTACGGCGCCCATCTTGGCCCCTACTGCTATCCCTTCACCATTGCCGCGATTTCGGACGGCCGCCTGCCGTTCGACGGCGTGGTGACCCACAAGCTGCCGCTGAAGGACTTCAAGACCGGCTTCGACCTGATGAAGAAGGGCGAAAACTCGATCAAGACCATTCTCATTCCCTGATTTCGATTGACTGACCACGACTGGGCACGTGGCATGGCGACATGCCGCGTGTCCCAAAGGTGAGCGCGGCGCGCTTCGACGCAGCCCACGTCTCGCCACTCAGAAGAAAAGAACCGTCCCGCCAATGTCCGAGCCGCAAAAGCGATCCTGGCCCCTGTCGCAGCGTTCCGACGAAAAGGATGCCGAGCTGGACGTGATGACCGAAATCGCCGCGCTCTATTACGCGGATGACGTGACGCAGGAGGAGCTTTCCCAGCGCTTCGGCATGTCCCGCGCCAAGATAGGCCGGCTGCTCAAGCGCGCGCGCGAGGAAGGTATCGTCGAAATCCGCGTGCGCCCGCATCCCGGTGTCGCCGGTGAGATCGAAAAGGAATTCGTCCGCCGTTTTGGGCTGGACCGGCTCATCGTCGCGGTCGACCACCGGCACCAGGAGACCCAGCGCCAGGCGCTGGCAAGCCTCGTCGCCGCCCATCTCAACCGGCTGCTGCGGGACGGCATGATCATCGCCGTCGGCATGGGCCGCAATGTCGGCGCAGTGGCGGACGGGCTGGTCTCCCCGGCCGCCCAGCGCGCTGTTACCTTCGTCTCGGCCATCGGCGGGTCGCTCCGCGCCGGCGAGATCATGAACCCCGATCATATCGGCCGGCGTCTGGCCGCACGTTTCGGCGGCGAGAGCGAGACGCTCTATGCCCCGGCGCTCGTCGAAAGCCCCGCCGCCCGCGCGACCCTCATGCAGAACGACACGGTGCGCCAGACGCTGGACCGGGCACGGCGGGCCGATATCGCCCTCATCGGGGTGGGTGATCTCAGCGAGGACAGCAACATGGTGCGCATGGGCTGGTTCACGCCCCAGGAGGTCACGGAAGCCCGGCTTTCCGGCACGATCGGCGACATGATGGGTTATGACTTCTTCGACATTCAGGGCCAGCCCTCCAGCCAGCCGCTGCAAGGCCGCATCATGGGTCTGACCACCCCCGAACTCCGCCGCATTCCGAACGTCATCGCCATTGCGAGCGAGAGCACCAAGGCCGCCGGCATTCTGGGCGCTCTGCGCACCGGCGTGATCAATACCTTGGCGACCACTCTCAGCAACGCCCATACGGTGCTGAGCCTGGATGACGCGACGCGCCAGCGCCGCGATCTGCCTGCCCCGGCCGCCATCGAAAGCGGACCGAACGCCGCCTGACGTCGGCCGGCAGCAGCCAGCGGCGCCGGCCTAATGCGCTAGTCTAGTGCGCCGTCTGCATCAGCGCGGCGATCGCGCGGGGATCGACCTCCTCCAGCCGCCCGGGCTGCCAGCGCGGCCTGCGATCCTTGTCCACCACCATCGCCCGCACCCCCTCGGCAAAATCCGGCAGGCGAATGATGTGGCGCACGAGGGCTCGTTCCGCGGCGAGGCAGGCATCGAGATCGCGCGATGCGCCCGCACGCAGAGAGGCGAGTGTCCAGCAAAGCGCCGAGGGCGACATCCGGCGAAGGACCCCGAGCGTCTCCGCTGACCAATCGCTGCCCTCTGCCTCCAGCCGCGCCTCGATCTCGGCCAGGCTGTCGGCGCCAAAACAAGCCGCGATCGTGCCGAGCTGCGGGGCCAGCGAAAAGGGCGGCGGTGGCGCCACGAAACGCGCGATGGCGGCTCTGCCTTCCGCTGCCAGGGCTGCCGAGAGGGCGCCGACCGCCGCCTGCGGCACGAAGGCCGTGGCGAGACCGGCATGCACGGCATCCCCGCCGGACAGCCGTGCCCCGGTCAGGCCAAGATAGGTGCCGAGGAAATTTGGCAGACGCGGCAGGAAGAAACTCGCCCCGATATCGGGCGTGAGCCCGATTCCGGTCTCCGGCATGGCGAGCATCGCCGCCTCCGTCACCACCCGGTCCGAGCCATGAACGGAGATGCCAAGACCGCCGCCCATGCAGATGCCATCGATCAGCGCCACATAGGGTTTGGGAAAATGGCCGATGGCCCCGTTCAGCGCATATTCCTCGGCGAAGAACTCTTCTGCCGCGTCATGCGCGCCCGCGAGAACCTGCTCGCGCACCGCGCGCACGTCACCGCCCGCGCAGAAGGCCCGCCCCTCGCCTTCCACCACCACGGCCTCGACCGCCGGGTCCGCCGCCCAGCGATCCAGCCACTCCCGCATGAACCGGATCATGGGCAGATCGAGCGCATTGAGCGCGCGAGGCCGCATCAGCCTCAGGCGCCCTATCCGCCCGTCTCGCCGTGCCTCGATGCCGGGGCCGGTGATCGTCGTTGCCGTCATGGCCAGGTTTTCCCTTCAACTGGCGATCTGAAGGAAGCTTTGGCCAAGTCCCGATCCGGCGCAAGGCTCAGGGTCTGATCGGTTGAGGTTGAACCGCGGGAGCGATTCATCCGGACCGTGACTCAGATCCTCGCCCATCCGTCAGAACGCAATTCCCATCTCAGACCCAAGCGGAATCGCCCCAGTCTGACGCGACCGCACTCTACGCGGCGCGGCTTGCCCCGCCATCGCGCGCACTGACCGCCGCCGCGCGGGCCGCCAGACGCGCCCGCACCTGTTCGATCTCCGGTCCCAGCACGCGGATGGGCGCGCAGGCCAGCGCATCGCGCAGCAGTTGCAGATCGGGCCGATCCTGGCCCGCGAAATCCCGCCCCAGACCCAGTTCCGGCCGATCGCCGACGTCCATGTAGCTTTCGGCGGCCAAACCTTCGGCGAAAATCGCTGCATGGCGAGGGAGCTCGATATGATGATAGGTCACCATCTCAACCGCCACCTGTCGCACCGTCATGTCATTGACGAGGTATTTGACCGGGATCAGCACGCCGCGCGCGAGGATCGCGTGGTCGGGCGAGAGATAAAGATCCCGCGCGGGCACTGCGGGCGCAAAGGCACCCGCCTCCACCAGGATCGGCTGTATCTCCGTCGGTCGCTCGTGCACGGTGCAGTCGATCCTCTGCTGCCCCACCCAGATTACCGGCAGGCTCTCCCCGCAGACGGTCGTCACGAGATCGCCCTCTCTCAAACACTCGATCGACCTCGACCCGTCCGGCGTCCGGATTTCCGTTCCGGACCGGAAACAGGCGAGCGTGACCACCGTGTTGCTGCCCACCGCCTGCACCTGCAGCGTACCTGCGATGGTACCGAAATTCATCGATTCGGTCGTGCCGTTGCTGACCAGCGTCAGCGTGCTGCCACTGACGCTCGACGAGACGCCCGTCACCCCATTCAGCACGAGCTTGTCGTCATGATCGAAGCCCGAGATCGTCTCGCCACTGAAGGCGGAAAAGCTGCCGGCGAGAGACCAGCTGTCCCCGCTGTCGAAAACGATCGTGTTGAAGCCGGTGACCTGGCCGCCGAGGCCGGTCAGCGTTCCACTCGTCGCCGCGCCGAGTTCGAGCACGCTGCCGCTGCCGCCGCCCGTGACCGAGCCCACGAAGCTTGCGCCCTGCTCCACCACCAGACGATTGGTGAGGCCGGTACCGAAGACCACCGCCTTGCCGGTCGCCGTTCCATCGATCGTACCGGCATTGACGACGGTGCCGCCATCGACCGCCACGCCGGTCGTCACAGACGCAATCACGCCGCCAGCGAGATTGGTGATGATCCCGCCGCCATAAAGCCCAACGCCCAGGTCGTAGCCATAGATATAGCCGGCATTGGTCACCGTGGCCGTTCCGGCGCCCACGTCGATCCCGTCATAGGTACCGATGACCGATCCACTCGCGGTATTGGTGATGGTGCCCCCGGCGCCGAGATAGACACCGTAGCCGTTGAGGCCAACCGCATCGATGACGGCGCTATTGGTGATGACACCAGCCCCGCCGTAGACCGAGACACCGGAGAAGTCGCCATAGATGCCGGTGGTGCCTGCATTGTTGATGATGCCGCCGTTTTCGAGCGCCACCCCATTGCCTTGCAGCGTCGTCGTGTAGATGAGGCCGGTATTGGTGACCGTCCCGGTGGCATTCGCGATGTCGATGCCGCCGATGCTACCGAAGATCGTGCCCTGGGCCGTGTTGGTCACGCTGCCGCCGGCACCGAGATAGATGCCATCGTAGACATAGTTGGGCGAACCGCTGACGATCTTGGTCGGGCTCGAATCGATCACGCCGCTATTGGTCACGCTCGCGGCGCCGCCGGTGACGTCTATGCCATTCCGATAGCCCGCGATCACGCCGGCATTGGAGATGGAACCGGCCGTTGAAAGATCGATACCATTGGCGCCCGCGGCCGACGCGGTCACACTTCCTTGGTTCACGACCGTCCAGCCTGAGACCGGCGCGCCGGCCGTGGTTCCGGTCACCGCATCGCCGCTCGCCGCGATAACCGCGCCGCTGCTGGTGATGGTGGTGGGGCTGACACTCAGGGTTACGCCCTGGGTGACAGTGGTTGAAATCGTACCCGACATGATGCCTCCGTCCGATCGACGGATGCCGATACCACAAGAGGTTTTAATGATTGCTTAACAGCAACCCTTCGTCCTGATGGACTTAACAATTTATTGGAAGTCGGACCCGATGCGAACGGCGATCGACCGGGCATGCGCGCCAAGACCCTCGGCCTCGGCCAGGGCGATGGCCGCCGGTCCCACCGCCGCCAGCGCCGTCTCATCACCCGCAACCCAGGTCGTCCGCTTGAGAAAGTCGAAGACCGAAAGCCCGGAGGCAAATCGCGCGGTGCGGCCCGTCGGCAAGACATGGTTCGGGCCGGCCACGTAGTCCCCCACCGCCTCCGGCACGTGGCGGCCGAGGAAGGCTGCCCCCGCATGCCGCACGCGGGCGAAGAACGTCTCCGGTTCCTCGGTCATGACCTGCAGATGCTCGGGCGCGAGACGATTGACGAGCGCGGCCGCCTCCGCCCAGTCGGCGACCAGGATGACGGCGCCATGCTGCGCCCAGCTCGCCCCCGCGATCGCCGCGCGCGGCAGCGTCTCCAGCGCCCGCGCCACCGCCGAGACAACGGCATCGGCAAAGCTAGCATCATCCGTCATCAGAATGCTTTGGGCCGATTCGTCATGCTCGGCCTGGGCCAGCAGGTCCATCGCCACATGAGCGGGATCGTTGCGGCCATCCGCCACCACCACGACCTCCGAGGGACCCGCGATGCCGTCGATCCCGACGCGGCCGAAAACCTGCCGCTTCGCCTCGGCCACATAGGCATTGCCGGGGCCCACGATACGGTCGACGGGCGCGATGCTCGCCGTGCCATAGGCCAATGCGGCGATCGCCTGGGCGCCGCCCACACGATAGATTTCGCTGACCCCTGCCCGTTCGGCCGCCGCCAGCACCAGCGGGTTGAGCAGGCCGTCCGGCGCCGGCACGCAGATCGCGATACGGCCGACGCCCGCGACCTTCGCCGGCAGGGCGTTCATCAGAACAGAGGAAGGATAGGCAGCCTTGCCGCCCGGAACATAGAGGCCGACGGCATCCAGCGCCGTCCAGCGCATGCCGAGCCGGTAGCCGGCCGCATCCTTCATGGCGAGGTCAAGGGGCAGCTGGGCCCGGTGGAAAGCCTCGATCCGGCTGGCCGCGAGATCGAGCGCGGCGCGCAGAGCGGGCGCGATCTCGGCCTTCGCCGCCGCGATCTCCGCCGCCGTCACGCGCAGTCCATCGGGTGTCATGGAGACACGGTCGAAGCGGCTGGTATAGGCGCAGAGTGCGCCATCGCCCTCGTAGCGCACGGCCTCGATGATGGCCGAAACCTGCGCGCCCACCGTCTCGGTCGTTTCCCGCGCCTCGGCGAGCAAGGATTCGAAGTCCTGGGCGAAGCCCGGGTCGCGGGTGGAAAGCCGGCGCATCAGCCCTTTTCCCTTTCCTGCCCCTGCTCCAGCGCCTGGCGGAAGCGCGCGAGCCAGGCGCCGATCACCTCCGGCCGGGTCTTGAGTGCGGCACGGTTGACGATGAGGCGGGAAGAGACGGAAGCGATGACTTCCGTCTCGACGAGACCATTGGCCTTGAGCGTCGATCCGGTCTGCACGAGATCGACGATGAGGCGCGAGAGGCCCAGCCGCGGCGCGAGTTCCATGGCGCCGCTCAAATGCACGACCTCTGCATGGATGCCCCGCGCGGCATAATGGCGGCGCGCGATATTGGGATACTTGGTCGCGACCCGCACGCGGGACCAGAGTCCCGCATCATCCGTGCCGGCCGTCTCGGCCGGTTCCGCGACCGAGACCCGGCAGCGGCCGATGCCGAGGTCAAGCGGGGCATAAATTTCCGCATAGTCGAATTCCATCAGCACATCGGCGCCGCAGATGCCGATATCGGCCGCGCCGAAGGCAACGAAGGTCGCGACGTCGAAGGAGCGGACGCGCACGATATCCAGCCCCGGATGGCTGGTCGGGAAGCGCAGCCGCCGGCCGCTTTCTTCCACCAGATCCTGCGGCAATTCGATGCCCATGCGGGTGAAGAGGGGCATGCATTCGCCGAGGATCCGGCCTTTGGGCAGCGCCATCACGATCTGCTCCCCGGCCGGCGCGGGAAGGTCCTGATCGGGGCTCGTCAGTTCGGCGATCTGGGTCATGCGGCGGGCTCTAGCATCCGGGGCGCCGGGGGCAAAGCGGCCTCAGCGGTCAGCGGCCAGAACGGTGCTGCACAGGAAGTGGAGCAGCGGGTTGCGCGCGACCTCCGCGGTCGCGGCCGGAGGCGGCGGCGTGCCCTGCATATGGCGCTTCCGGTAGGCGCTCGCATTGAACCAGGGGTTGGGGTCGAGATCGCGTATCGCGCCGATCGCCAGGTAATGGGCAAAGATATCCCGCGCCCGGCCGAGTTCCGCACCGTAGCGGGCGACGTAGAAATCGATATCGAAAAGCGGCAGCGGGCTGAAGCGCCGGGTCGGCCGATGCGCCAGATAATGGGCGAGGGCGATCTGCCCTTCCGGCAGGCCATAGGTGCGCCGATACCAGCCTGGATCGAAATAGAGGCCGGGCCGATAGCCCTTCGCCTCCCCCAGCAATACATAATGGCAAAGTGGGCTCATATGGCCCGGAATACCGTAGCGCTGGGCGTACCAGACCCCGTCGAAATAGGGATTGGGCCGGCGATATTCCCGCCAACCCTCCTTGGCGTAGTGATCGACCGCGTCGAGCCCCGCCTGATGCACGTCCGGCCCGTTAATGTAGTAGTAGTTCGGATCGACGAGGCCGGATTCCCGCAGAATCTCCCGCTCATCCCGCGGCAGCCGCCCCTCCGCCGCGCCGCGCGACCGGTAATGCTCGAAGGGGTCGAGCCCGGCGGCAGTGACGTCCGGATTCTCGGCCGCGTAGAAGCGTGCATCGAAACCCGGATTGGGGCTGACCGTGCCAGCGCGCCGATGGGCGAGGTAGTGGAGAAGGCAGGGCACCCCCGCGGCCAAGCCGTGAGCGCCGCGATACCAGAGCGGATCGAACCAGGCGATCGGGCGCAGTCCGCCACGCTCCCCCTGGGCCAGATAGTGAAGCAGCGGGTCCCCGTCCGGTGGGGCCGGAAACTGCGCCTTGTAGAAGAGGGGATCGAAGGCCGGGTTGGGCCAGCGCCCCTCCTGCCAGCCCAGCGTCAGGTAATGCGCGACGGGATCCACCCCCGCTTGCGCGATATCGGCATAGAACTCGCGATACCATTGGCCATCCACGCCGTAACGCGGATCGATCGCGGCACCCTGCGGCAATGCGGCTTCGGCAGTGGCGGCCAAAGGGCTCGTCTCCCTGGGGTCTGATCGGTTCAGTCTCACGCGCGTCAGCACGTCTTCTGAACCGTGAACCAGACCCTCATCAGCACGTTAAAAGAAAGCAGGTGCTTTATAGCGTGAAATTCCGGGTGCCACACCTCCGGCGCCGCTGGGTGCCCGCCACCGAGCCCCCTGCCCCCAGCGCCGCGAAGGTGCCATAACAACCGTCCCCTCGCGGGTCATTCGGCGCAAGCCGGAAAGGCCCGATCCCGACCCGGTTCTTGCTCAGGATCTTGCCTTGACCTTTCATCGCTGCGTCCCGCCGCCGCATGTCTGACACACCGAGCCCCCAGGGGTTTCGGAAGCTCCTCATCCCGCTCATCGTCGCCATCGCCTTCATGATGGAGCAGATCGACACGACGGTGATCACGACCGCCCTGCCCAGCATGGCGGCCAGCTTCCACCGCAGCGCGGTTACCCTCAATCTCGCCATCACCGCCTATCTCATCAGCCTGGCGATCTTCATCCCGGTCAGCGGCTGGGTCGCCGATCGTTTCGGTATGCGGCGCACCTTCATCGCCGCCTTGGGCCTCTTCACCCTCGGCTCCCTCTGCTGCGCCGCCGCGCCGGATTTCTGGACCTTCATCCTGGTTCGGGTGCTCCAGGGCGCGGGGGGTGCGATGATGACGCCGGTCGGGCGCCTCATTCTGCTCCGCGCCTTCCCGAAAAAGGAACTGGTGCGGGCGATGACCTATTTCACGGTGCCCGTAGTCATCGGCCCGACCCTCGGCCCCATCCTCGGCGGCCTGATCACCCATTATCTCGGCTGGCGCTGCATCTTTCTGGTCAACCTGCCCTTCGGCCTGGTCGGCATGGCCGCCGCCTGGCGCTATGTCGCCGAGCAGAAGCTGGAGCTGCCGCCGCGCTTCGATACCCGCGGCTTCCTGCTGACCAGTGCGGGTTTCGTGCTGCTGCAGATCGCCATCCAGATGGTGAGCGAGCGCGGGCTGTTCCTCTTCGCCCTGCTCGCGCTCGTCGTCTCCGCAATCATCTTCGCCCTCTACACCCGCCACATGCGGCGCCTGCGCCATCCGGCGCTCGACCTCCGGCTGCTGCGCATCGCCTCCTTCCGGGTCGGCGTGATCGCCGGCGGCATCAGTCGCATGGGAATGAATTCGGTCGCGTTCCTGCTGCCCCTCATGCTGCAGCTCGGCTTCGGCTACAGCCCGGTGCATTCCGGCCTTCTGACCTTCGTGAGCAGCCTCGGCACGGTCGTCATTCGCCCGCTCGCCGGCCGGCTCCTGAGACAATTCGGCTTCGGCCGGCTGCTGGCCGGCAACGCCCTCTATGCCGCCTGCGGTGTGGCCGGCTTTGCGGCCATGGGGATGGGTACGCCGGATTGGGCGATCCTCGCCTGGGGGCTCGTCTTCGGCGTCGGGCGCGGCCTGCAGTTCACAACGCTGAATACGGTGAGCTTCGTCGACACGCCGGCCGAGAAACTCAGTGCCAGCACCGCCTTCTCCGGCGTTGCTCAACAGCTCACCATGGGTCTCGGTGTCGCCGTCGCGGCCGCGCTCCTGAAGCAGTTCGGGCATCCGGAGAACGCTGTCTCGGTCGCGACCTTCCACGCCGTCTTTCTGATCATGGCGGGCGTGACGCTGCTCTCGATTCCCGGCTTCCTCACCCTGCCCGCCGAAACCGGCGCGGCGGTCAGCGGCTATCGGCGGCGGGGTTAGGAGGCGCGCCCGATGCGGCAGGCATGGTCCTGCAGCGCCTCGCCGCTTCCCACATTTCCTGCGGAGAGACGCGCCCGACCGGCGAGGAGGATGAAGCCCGGCGTGGATACGCCCGGCGTGGATACGCCCGGCGTGGATACGCCAAGCCTCCCTTCCTCGAAGCGAGCGCCCACCAGTACCAGCGTATAGGCGCCCATATGGCTGCGCGCGCCTTTCAGCCGATCCGCCAGAAGATGAAAGGGATTGGCCTGCCCCAGCCGCTCTCCGTCGATCCGCATCGCCTCATAGGGCTTTCCCGCGAGCATCGCAGGAAAGGGCGACCAATCAGGTCCGACGGCCCCTTCGTGATCCTTCAAGGCCGCCGCGACCTTGGGGTCGATGCAGTCGATATGGATATGCAGCTGGTCCTGCGTGCGGCCATGGATGGAATTGATCGCGAGGCTGAGATCCTGTCGCGGCAGGGCGTGGCCCAGGCGCGCCGCCACCAGCGGCGTCTGGCCCCAGGCTTCGGCAAAGAAGTTCGGCGTCGCCGGTGCCAGCACGGCCGGGCTCTCAATCCCGGAGATGCGGGTCGTGGGGATCAGCAAATACTGCGTCTGCCCCACGATATCCTTGAGGATCGCATAGCCGCCGGCGAGATCGACGCGGGCGCAGGGCGCGGGATGGCCGAAGGTCTTCTCGTCCATCACGCATTTTCCGTGCACGATCTTCCACAGGATATCGGGATCGGTTGCCGCACCCAGGAAAAGGATGGGCAAAAAGGCCGCAACGACGACGGCCGCCGCAATCACACCCCTGACCCAGGTGATCCGCCGGACCGCGCGGGACTTGATCACACCCATCGCCGCCTCCATTCCGGCCATGGACAGCCGGCGCTTCGCCCCATCTCTATAGCCGGCCCCTTCCTCTCTCTCCAGGAACCGCTTCATGACCACGCCGATGAGCCTGCTTCTCTGGTCCGTCCTGCTCGGCCTCGTGCAATGTCTGGCGACCGGCTTCGCCGTCAGCGCGGCGCGCGGCCTCGATTTCAGCGCCAGCCCGCGGGACGACCAGCAGCCCATCACCGGCCTCGGCGGGCGGGTGATCCGCGCCTTTGCCAATTTCCGCGAGAGCTATCCGTTCTTCGTCGCCCTGGTCCTGGCCGGCGAGGTGCTGCACCGTCATTCGGGGCTGATCACCACGGGCGCGGAACTCTATTTCTGGGGGCGCCTGATCTACTGGCCGCTCTATGTCGGGGGCGTGCCCTGGATCCGCTCGATCATCTGGCTGCTCGCCAGTTTCGGCTTGGTGCTGATGCTGATCGGGCTTGCCTAGGCATAGGGAGGGCCGGTCCCGGCTCAATACGAACCCTACAGCGCTCGCATCAGCCCGCCATCGACACGCAGATTCTGGCCGGTGATATAGCCCGCCCCGTCCGAGACGAGAAAAGCGACCGTGGCTGCAATCTCCTCCGCCGTGCCGTAGCGCGCCATGGGAACCGTGGCGCGCCGCGCCTCGGTCTCGGGCAAGCTGTCGATCCAGCCGGGCAGGACGTTGTTCATGCGGACCTTCCTGGCGGCATACCCATCCGCGAAAATCTTGGTGAAGGCCGAAAGCCCGGCGCGGAACACGGCCGAGGTCGGGAACATCGGCGTCGGCTCGAAAGCCCAGGCGGTCGAGATATTGACGATCGAGCCGCCCGCGGGCTGCGCCGCCATGAGAGGGGCGACAAGCCGCACCGGGCGGATCGCGCTCATGAGGTAGACATCCATCCCGAGATGCCACTGCTCGTCCGTGATTTCGAGGATCGGCGCCCTCGGCCCATGGCCCGCGCTGTTCACCAGCGCGTCCACCCTGCCCCATTTGGCCATGACGGCATCAACCAGGCGCTCCATATCCGCGTTCGACTGGTTGGAACCGGTGACGCCAATACCGCCAAGCTCCCCTGCCAGCGCCTCCCCCTTGCCGGACGAGGACAGGATCGCCACCTGATAGCCGATACCGGCGAGCTTTCGGGCGCAGGCAGCGCCCATGCCGGACCCGCCCGCCATGATGACCGCGACCTTCTCGCTCATATTCATCTCCTTTTCCCCCGAAGTCAGCTTGCGCAGACGATGCGCCACACACAAGGCTGACACGATAGTCGTTGATCTTTTTGCTGCGGTGCGGTAGCAGCCACCTCTGTGATTGTTCGTGAGACGCGCGAACGGTGACCTTTCGTTTCAGGCGCAATGCCGCGGGTCATCTTTTTCCGAGCAGTTTCCTTCCAAACCGTTCTACTCCGCATCGCGCGGGGAGTTCGAACACGAACCGCCCGGGCCAAGGCGCCTGGCGGCGTGGAGACTATTTTGACCGAAATTCCGACGACGACGAACGACAGCTTCGCTTCCCTCGGCCTTAACGAGCCCATCCAGAAAGCGCTGGCGGAACTCGACTTCTCGGCACCGACGCCGATTCAGGCACGGGCCATCCCCGAACTCCTCAAGGGGCGCGATCTCCTGGGCATCGCCCAGACCGGCACCGGCAAGACCGGCGCCTTCGGCCTGCCCGTGATCCAGCATCTGCTGGCCGAGAATCTGCGCGTGCGCCCCTACGGCACCCGCGCGCTGATCCTGGCCCCCACGCGGGAACTCGCATTGCAGATCAACGAAAGCATCCGCAAATTCGCGGCCGGCACCGGCATCCGCACGGTGGTTATCCTCGGCGGCGTCGGCCGCATGCCGCAGGTGCAGCGCATGCAGCGCGGCACGGATATCGTGATCGGCACGCCGGGCCGCCTGCTCGACCTCATGAACACCCGCGAACTCATCCTCGACCAGGTCAGCCATTTCGTGCTGGACGAGGGCGACCAGATGCTCGATCTCGGGTTCATCAAGGATATCCGTTCAATCCTGGCCAAGCTGCCGGCCAAGCGTCAGTCCATGCTCTTCTCGGCCACCATGCCGAAGGAAATCGGCCAACTCGCCAGCAGCCTGCTGCGCGACCCCGTGCGGGTCGAAGTGAAGGCCGAAACAGCGACGCCGGACAAGATCGAGCAGCATGTCTATTTCTCCGATGCCGGCGCCAAGAAGCGCCTGCTGGTGGGACTGCTGAAAGACCCGACCCTCGCCCGCGTCATCGTCTTCACCCGCACCAAGCGGGGTGCGGACAAGGTGGCCGAGCATCTTTCGGCCTCCGGCATTCCGGCGGATGCGATGCATGGCAATAAGAGCCAGAACGCCCGCCAGCGCATTCTGGATCGCTTCAAGGGCGGCCAGGCCCGCGTGCTGGTGGCGACCGATCTCGCCGCTCGCGGCATCCACGTGACCGGCATTACCCATGTCATCAACTACGAACTGCCGAACGAGCCTGAGAGCTACGTGCACCGCATCGGCCGCACGGCGCGCGCTGGTGCCTCGGGCGTGGCTTACGCCTTCTGCGACCCGACCGAGCGGACCTTCCTGCGGGATATCCAGAAGCTGACCGGCGTCGTCATGAACGTCTCGAAGCTCGAGGGCATCACCCCGGCGAACGACGTCGAGATGGCGGCCCTGTCTGACGGCGTCGCACAGGCGCCGAAGCCCCGGATGAGCGAGGACCGGCCGAAACGGCGCGGCAGACGCTCCGGCTCCGGCCGTCGCCCGCGCCAGAACCGCGCCGCCTGAGATCGGGGAAGGGGAAGCAACGCCTCCCCTTCCCGCCTCTGCCGCGTCTTTGCCTCTGGCCTTCAACCGGTCTCATCCGCAAGGTCTGATCGGCACAGATTGA
>Ga0310811_10003250_pt1 | contig 20436 bp, 18 predicted proteins | sample YCmetagenome_FD_207642 | JGI IMG/M metagenome (GOLD analysis project Ga0310811, IMG submission 207642) | Soil microbial communities from experimental microcosm in Duke University, North Carolina, United States - YC | ecosystem: Engineered > Artificial ecosystem > Soil microcosm > Unclassified ...
GCGTCGTCGCGATCGGACGCGACGCTCCTCGCCACGATGGATACACGCCGGCGAGAATCCCAGCGCCAACCAGCATCCCCAACGCCGACCACGCGTCGCGAGGCTCGAACTTGAAGAAGTCGATCGACGCGGGGAGTCCAGGGAACGATGCGAGGATCGAATTGAGATATCGCGCGGTGACGAGGCCGAGCCCCAGCCCGACCACCGCACCGACAACCATGATCGCCGTTCCCTCGAGCACGATCTGCTGCACGATTCGCGAACGAGCGACTCCGATCGCCCGCATGACCACGATCTCGCCGAGTCGCTCATTCACTGAAACCGTTACAAGCGTCGCGACGAGGAGAAAGCCGACCGTCAGGCTCACCGCCCCCAGAATCAGCGCGAGCTGACGGAAATAGCTCAGCCGCTCGTCGACCTGCCGCATCGCCGTTTCGGTGGAGATCGCCGACACGCGCGGGACCTCCCGCTCGATCCGATGCATCACTGAGTCGACGCTCGCGCCTTCCCGCACCCGGACCATGAAGAACGACGCGCGATCAGCCGCCGCGGCGCCCTGCATCGATTGCAACGTCTGCAACGGAAGCGCGACGGCCCGCTGCGCCGCCGGCATGTACAGAAAATGCGCGCGACCCACGAGCGTCATGGTTCGACGTCCTGAGTATGCGCGAAGCTGTGGGTCGTACCCGGCCGCAGCCGACAGCGTGTCGCCAATCCGTAAGCCGGTGGCGCGAAAGAAATCGTCGCTGGCTACGAGCTCGTTCGGACCGGTCGGTGTGCGGCCCTCGGTCACTTCGTAGTCGCCCTGCGCCTTTGCGTCGCCGCCGAGTGCCATGGCGGTGATCGTGCGATCGCCGATCGCCACGTGTAGCTGCCCACCGAGCACTGGACTCACAGTCTGCACGTCGGGCATCGAGCTCAATGTGCGGGAAACAGCGCTAGCCTCCGCGATCGTCGCATCGGTATCGAACGGCAACGTGCCCTTGGGTGCCAGCCGAATCTGAAAGCCGCGCGACAGCAACAGATCGCGGAACGACGCGCGCATTCCGCTCGAGAGCATCACCATGTCCAGCAGCATCGCGGCGGAGACGGCGACGCCGAGCATGGCGAGCAGGGTGCGACTTCGATGTCGCGTCAGGGTTGCCCAGGCGAGTCGGAGGAGCATCAGGACGCGCTCGCCGTTGCCACGCGCTCCTCATGCCGCCCACCGAGCAACTCCAGCGGCGGTACTCTCACGAGACGCTGCGCCGCGGCAAACCCCGCGACCAATCCCAGCACCAGCGACAACAGCACGGCGAACGCGACGATTCCAGTTGAAAGCAGCGCGAACGCGAGCGGCGTTCGATACACCCCGCGGTAGTGCCAATTGATGATCGCAGCCGACACCCACCCCAACGCCACGCCCAGGCCACTGCCCAACACAGCGACGACCGCCGCCTCGACCATCACGGATCGAACGATCGAGCCGGCGGAAATTCCCATCAGCCGCAGCGCCGCGACGTCGCGCCGTCGCTCATCGACCTTGAGCAGCATGATGCAAAGGAGAAAGACTGCGCTCGCGATGATCGTGATCATCCCGATGGCGCGATGAAATCGGCTGACGACGAGGAATGTTTGCGACGTTTCCACCGCGATGTCGTGAGACCGATATGCCTGGAAGCCGAACGCTACATCGTTGATTCGCGCGATGGCGCTGTCGGCCGACGCTCCGCTCCGCGCTGCAACCGCGAACCGATCCGTGCGATCTCCGTAGTCGATCAATGACTGCAGCTCGTCCAAATGCATGCGCACCCGATACTCGGCGCGTGCGACTTCGGACGGATCGGCGCGGCGGCGGACGGTGGCCGCCACGACAACCGTGTCGCCAGCACCGCCGGGCGCACGCGACAGAACCAGCCGGTCGCCGAGTCGAAGCCGTGCGTCAGTGGCAAGTCGCTCGTCGATCGCTATCGTGCGTGATGACGGTCGCGACGGACTGCTGTCGATTTGCGGAGCAGTGTGCGGTGGTGCCTGTTGGGTGAAGGCCGCGATCAGGAGCGCAGCGAGCATGCGCCCAAAACTAACTGGACGCGCGCTTGGCGCTCTCCGCCGCGGTAGTGAGTCCGTGCTTCACGAGCCAGGCACCCAGCGCCAGCTCGACGATTCCGGTGACCAGCGCGCCAATCCACATGTGTCCCGCTGTCACGCGACCGATCAGCGTGACGACGAACAACGTCAGCATCACCGCGCCAACGACCGCGACGGCGAACGCGATTCCCAGATACAGGGCACCCGTCCCGGCGCGCTGCACGCTCTCGTGCAGCTCGAGCTTGGCGAGCCGAACCTCGTTCGCGACGAGTCGCTTCGAATCGTCGGTCAACCGACGAATGAGGTCAGGTATTCCCACATTCGGATCGGTCGGCATCAATTGAACTGCCATGTGCCTCGCGTGCGTGTTCGCCGAGCACGCGGCAAAGAGCGTTCCGACGCTGGGGCCGAGACCGTCAGCTCGTCGATGCGACGAGAATCTGCCTGGCGAGCGCCGGCCCAATCGATCGCGTCGCGCGCCCCCCACCCACCCGCAATCCGATCGGCCCGTCGAACGGCTCTCGCGACAGGACTTCGACCCACTGACCCGGTTTGATGCCGAGCGTCTCCAGATAGCGCAGTTGCTCGGCGTCGCGGTCGCCGACCCGCTGAACGCACACGCGAGCGCCAACGTCGACCTCGTCGAGCGCGCGAAGCGGCGTTTCATCGAGCGTCCCGTCGCGCGATGGGATGGGCGCGCCGTGCGGGTCCGTCGTCGGCTCACCGATCGCCGCCGCCATGCGATCGATCAGCTCATCCGATGCGGCGTGCTCGAGTCGCTCGGCTTCGTCGTGCACCCGATCCCACGGATAGGACAACGCCGTCGTGAGGTACGCTTCGATGACCCGATGACGACGAATCGTCCGCAGCGCCGCACGACGACCGGCTTTGGTCAAGCGCACACCACGGTAGCGCTCGTGCTCGATCAATCCTTGATCTGCGAGTCGACGGATCATTCCACTGACCGACGGCGGCGCGAATCCGAGCTCCGACGCGATCTCCGTCGTGCCAGCAACCCCGGCCGCGCTCTCGAGCTCGAAGATCACCTTCAGATAGTCCTCGACCGGTCCGGTGACCGGCGGTACTGCTTTGGCCATCATTGCGCTGACTGCGTCGGTGTAGACGATGGAGTCTGGTCGTTGCGCTGGCCACGGACGAGGAGCACGGGCACGCGCGACATGTGTCGGACTTCGTTGGCAACGCTGCCGTACAACATGTCTTTGATGAATTTGTGGCCGTGCGTCGACATCGCGATCAGATCGCAGTGCTCGCGCGCCGCTGCCGCCGAGATTTCCTTGGCCGGATCGCCCGCGGCGAGCAGACATTCCGCGTCGAGCCCGGTTGTCTCGAGTGAGGCGCAGGTCTGCTCGAGGTACTCGCGGTCGAGCTTCATCTCTTCCGACTCGCGCAGGTCGAGCTGATTGAGATTGCGCGCCGCGAACCCGTCGGCGACATGGATGAGAATCACCGACGCGCCGCAGAAATGCGCGAGCTTCCGCACGTGCTCGATGATCGTCGCGTCGTAGCTCGAGTGTTCGACCGGAACGAGGATGCGCTTGTACATCACGCCAACCAGCCGCGGAACGTTTGCAGGAGCAGCCAGGCGTTGAGCGATGCGATGACGATCGCGACCGTCCATGCGAGCACCTTGAGCGCCGTCGAATTGACGAACGTGCCCATCTTTGCGCGCTCCGACGTGAACATCACCAGCGGGAAGACGGCGAAGGACAGTTGCAAGCTGAGAATCACCTGACTGAGGATGAGCAGCTGCGCGGTGCCGCTCTCGCCATAGAAAATGGCGACTAACGCCGCCGGCACAATGGCGATGAGTCGGGTGATCAGGCGCCGCAGCCAGGGACGGATGCGGATGTTGAGAAAGCCTTCCATCACGATCTGGCCGGCTAGCGTTCCGGTCAGCGTCGAATTCTGACCCGATGCCAGGAGCGCGAGCGCGAACGCCGTGCTCGCTCCAGCACCAAGAAGCGGCGTGAGCAGCTTGTGTGCATCCTGGATCTCCGCGACCTCGGGGTGCCCCGACGTGTGGAAGGTCGCCGCCGCGATGATGAGGATGGATGCGTTGACGAAGAAGGCGAAGGTGAGCGCGATCGTGGAGTCGAGAAAGGCGAAGCGCACGGCCTCGCGCTTGCCTTCCGCCGTCTCAGCGTACTTTCGCGTCTGCACGACTGACGAATGCAAATACAGATTGTGCGGCATCACCGTCGCACCGAGGATACCGATCGCGATGTACAGCATCTTCGGATCGCTGATGATTCTGGACGACGGAATGAACCCTCTCGCGATCTCGCCGACGTGCGGACGGGCGAGGATGATCTCGAAGAGGAAGCAAAGCCCGACGGTCGCAATCAGCGTGATGACGAGCGCCTCGAGCACGCGCACGCCGCGGTTCTGCAGCGAGAGCAGCAGCAGGACGTCGAATCCCGTCACCAGCACACCGACCGCGACCGGAAGACCAAACAGCAGATTGAGCGCGATCGCCGATCCGATCACCTCGGCGAGATCGCAGGCGGCAATCGCGATCTCGCAGAGGATCCAGAGGACGATGGCGACGGGCCGCGAATAGTGGTCGCGGCATGCCTGCGCGAGATCGCGCCCCGTGACGATGCCAAGCTTGGAGGCGAGCCCTTGCAGCAGCACCGCCATGAGGTTGGACAGCAGAACGATGCTGAGCAGTGCGTACCCGAACTTCGAACCACCGGCGAGGTCGGTCGCCCAATTGCCGGGGTCCATGTAGCCCACGGCCACGAGGTAACCCGGCCCGGCGAAGGCGAGCAGCTTCCGGAAGAACGTACCTCCGTCCACAGGAATCGTCCGATAGACGTCCTGCAGGCTCGGCGCGACGCGTGAGCGGCGCCAACCTGATTCGGGTTCTGTCTTCGGCGGTTCAGTGAGCTCGGACAAGGCCACGGATTAGCTGGTCAGCAAACGGAAATTAGGTTATCCTAACTTACGGACCGCAGACGCCTCACGCAAGCCTTGCAGCTGCGACTGGATCAGGGGGCGCGCACGACCTTCTCGAGCACCGGCACGGCGCGCGCCAGGGATGCCCGATCGGTCGACGGAAGCGCCGCCAGCGCCGTGGCGAGCGAAGCGACGCGCCGGGTTCGCCCTTCCTGGAGCAGCCTCGTGCCGCGCGCCGTGGCCTTCACGCGCATGACACGCCGGTCAGACTCATCGATCTCCCGCTCGACGAGCCCCGCCTCCTCCAGCGTCGCCACGAGCTTGGAAATCGTTGGTGGACGTACCTGCTCGGCGGCCGCCAGCGCGCCGAGCGTGATCGGCCCACCGAAGACGATGACGGACAGGGCCGACAATTGCGGCGCCGGCAACCCCGATGCGTCGTCTTCGCGGCGCAACCGACGGAGCAGATGGATTGCGGCGGAGTGGAGTCGATCGGCCAAGTCGGCAGCGTCCGTCGGGCGCGTGGCGGACCGTTTCCCTCTTGCGGTTTTGGCAGGCATCTCCAATACTATTACTTAGCTAAGCTAACTAATGTCATCGATCCAGTTCGTTAGCCAAGCTAACTGACACCACGGCCGGACCCTGGGCAAGTGCCCAGCCGGCCTTCGCACGAGGAGGCGTCGCCATGCTGGATCTCCGGGAGTCGCGCATTGGACAGATCGCCGTCGTCTGCAAAGACGTCGCACGCGCCACCGCATTCTATCGCGACGTGTTAGGGCTCCGGTTCCTGTTCGATGCGGGGCCGAATCTCTCGTTCTTCGACTGCGGCGGCACGCGTCTCATGCTCACGACACCGGAGCCAGGCGAGCACGATCACCCCGGGTCGGTTCTCTACTTCTTCATCAAGGACATCGAGGGAACGCACCGCGACCTCTCGGCGAAGGGCGTTCCGTTCATCGACGCGCCTCACATGATCGCGCAGATGCCCGACCACCAACTGTGGCTCAACGCCTTCCGCGATTTCGAAGGCAATACGATGTGTCTGATGGAAGAGAAGCGCTGACAGCTTGGGGCAGTCGTGACGCACGAAGGCCGCGCGTCACACACCACAGAGCTTTCGAACGCGATCGAGGCGGGCCGACGGCGGGCCGAGCTGCTGCAGGCGCTCGATCTCGCGAACCGTTCCCATCACGGCGGTGACAGGCCGGTTATCCCCGCGATTGATTGCCATCCCCTGATCGATCGCGTAATCGAGGCTGACCGTCGTGGTGCGAGTCTTCGCCTGCTGCGCTCGGCGCAGACTGTCGACCTGCTCGATCTTCATCCCTTTCGCCGCGGACATGTCGGGAATGCCACGTTGCTCGCTATAGCGGACGAGCCGACCTGCGGAATCGAAGGTGACGCTCACCTGCATCACGGCTTTGAGCCGCGCCGGAAAGAACGCCGTTACCACCGTTGCGCCGGAGCCGGTGGTCCGCGTCATGGAGCATTCTCCTCCGGCTTCCTGCGCGGAGGCATCGGGAACGAAAGCCCGGAGTGCCGAATCGCCACGCAACGGACGGAATGATTCACTCGTGGACACGAAGACATCGCGCGTCACAGGCACCGCCGTGACCGAACCGGATGTCGTCGCGCCGGGTCGAGCGCTGGCGGGCGTCGCGGGCGCTGCCGGCGCTGCGGGCGCGGGCGAGCTCGCCGCGCTGTGGCAAGCTGCTAGCCCGACGAGAGCAACCGCACAGAAGCCACGCATAGCAATCACGGCTTCCTTAGTGTGCGCGTTTGCATGTTGATCTCCCGACAGGTCGTATCTCGCGCCGGTGTCGTGACCGTCAGGCTCACCTCGACTGGCGTGCCCGCCGAATCCAGCTTCGTCCAGGTGCGGCCGACGATGCTGTTACTCGTCGCAGGTGCGCGCCAGCCCGAATCGAGGAGTTGCTTTCCGTAGTGATCGAGCAGCGCGATCGGCGTGAGTGCGGTGATCAGCGTCGCTCCGCTAGCGCTGTTCCCGTACGGCATGTACTGCGGCGAGCAGTTTGACCCCATTCGGGCGTCGGTCGCCGCGGAAGGGTTGTATAGGGTCGGAAGCGAAGAGCGAACGTATCCCGGCGGAAGCGGCTGCGGATTGCACGTGGAATAGGTCGCCGCGGGCGTCAACCGGAGCGTGATCTCGGTTGTCGTACCACGCCGACGGGTGGCCGACGCCGTCAGGAGCTGCTGATCGCCGCACAGAGTAATCCGGGTGGGCGTGCCATCCACCATGTTGTACATCGTCGCCGGCCGGAAACCACCACCGTACGAAGGCTGCGGTGGCGGCACCTTCCAGCCCTGATTGACGAGGTCGCGCTTCATGTCCGCGATCGCGGTCTCCGGGGAATCGGCAAGCGACAGGATGCCGACCACAGTGCTGCCCAGAAATGCCGAACCGACGACCGTCGCATTAGGTGGCGTCTTGATGCGCCCGACGACCCACCCCGGCAGCGACCCGACGAGGATCTGCGGCTCGCCGCCGAGGCCGCCGGCACCAACGAGCGCTGACGCCAGCTCGAATGGCACGGAGTCCGGCTGCGCGAGCCGTCGTGGTTCCTGGGCAACCCCGAGTGCAATGGGCAACGAGAAAAGCAACGCTCCGACCGCGGTTCCGACGGATCGCATTCGCCGTCCTCTGAGAAGAGTCATAAGCAATTCATGATGGCAGCGTCGCCCGCTACATGATGCCGAATTGCTGAGCCACCCGCAACGGTGACGTGCGTCACAACAGGCATTCTTTGCGGCCGAATCATTGCGGAACGGCGGGGGTACTCAGGGACACCCTAGTTGTTGCGCCGGTCGATCGACCGGGAATCTTCGAATCAGGTAGGAGGTACAGTGATGAAGCCACTTCGTGCTGTTCTCTCGGCCACCGCCCTTCTCGCCGTCGCGCTTCCCGCGGCGCGTGCACAGATCGTGATCGAACCGATGGTGGGCGGCTACGTTCCCGCAAGCAACGTCAACCAGGTACAAAGCAGCGCAACGGACATCGCGAAGACCCGCGACGGTACGCTGTCCCTCGGACTGAACGTCGGCCTCGGAATGCTGCGCGGCAGCCTCGCGTATGCGTCGGGCACGACGATCAAGAATGCCGCCAAACAGGACATCGGCAAAGGCAACGTGCTCGCCGCCGCGGCCGATCTCGTGATCCGGCCGTTGCCGAGGATTTTCATACAACCATATCTCCTCGCCGGCGCGGGCGAAAAATTCTACAAGTACGACAACGCGAGTACCCTGCTGGCGAGCGGCGGCGACGATCGCGATTTCGCCTTCCACGGCGGACTCGGCGCGGACGTGATGCTCGGAAAGTTCGGTGTTGCCGCGGAACTGACCGACTTCCTCAGCAAGGGCGCCGACAGCAAATGGAACGTCCACGACGCGTTCCTGATGGTCGGCCTGCGCGTTCCATTGGGTCCGTGATCTGGACCGTGTAGTCGACGAAACGGCCGAAGCGTTTTTCGCTCCGGCCGTTTCGTCGTTTTACCCGCCGCACGCCGCACGCCGCACGCGGACTATATCCATTGACAATATAGCCACAGTGGATATAGTGGACGACATGACACCCGACGACATGCTGCCGCTCCCGCCGGCGACCTTTCACATCCTGTTGGCCCTCACCGATGAGGACCGCCATGGCTACGCGATCATCCAGGACGTCGAGTCGCGCACCGATGGCGAGCTTCGACTGAGTGCCGGCACGCTCTATCGCTCGATCCAGCGTATGATCGTTGAAGCACGCAAGCGCCCCGCCCCGGCGCTCGACGATGAGCGACGACGCTACTACTCGATCACGCCATTCGGGACGTCGGTAGCGCGCGCCGAAATGCGCCGGCTCACGCAGCTCGTCCGACTTGCACGGGCGCGCGGGCTCACTCCGGAGACAACGTGATGCGATTCTATCGGTGGCTCTTGCATCTCTACCCTGCGTCGCTGCGTGCCGAGTATGGCGACGAGCTCGCGTCGACCTTCGCCGCCCGACACGTCGGCGCGTCGGGCGTGTTCGGCGCGCTGGGAATGTTCGTCGCCGCCATCGCCGACGTCGTGCCGAACGCCGTCGCGGCGCACTTCGATATTCTGGTCCAGGATCTCGTCTATACGGCGCGCGCGCTCCGTCGCGCACCCGGCTTCGCGCTTACCGCGGTACTCGTCGTCGCGCTCGGCATCGGCGCGAACACGGCGGCGTTCTCAGTCGCCGACTTCGTGCTCCTTCGCCCGCTTCCCTTTCCGCACCCGGAGCAGCTGGTCAAGGTCTGGGAGCGCACACCGGGCTACGGGCGAATGGAGCTCTCACCGCCCAATTATCGCGATCTCAAGACGGCGGCTACGACACTATCGGGATTCGGCGCGTACAGCGACGGCGCGGCCAACCTCGTTACCGATGGAGAACCGCGGCGAGTGTCGACCGCCGAGATCACTCACGACCTGTTGTCCGTCATCGGCGTGAAGCCCTTCATGGGCCGCCTGTTCACCGCCAACGACACGATTGCGAGCGACGCCATCGTCATCAGCCACGATCTCTGGCAGACGCAGCTGAACGGCGACGCCTCTGCGATCGGGAAGCGCGTCGATCTCGATGGCCGACCCTACACGGTCATCGGTGTCATGCCGGCAGATTATCATTTTCCCAACCGAGATGTCAGTGTCTGGCGTACATACGACATGATTGCGGACGACGCCGCTGATCGCTCGAACAACTACCTCACCGGCGTCGCGCGACTGCGCGACGGCGTCACGCTCGAGCAAGCGCAGGCAGAGCTCGGACTGATCGCCGCCCGGCTCGAGCGGGAATATCCCAAGGAAAACGAGAAGACGGGAACCAACGTGTATCGGATGAGCGACGAGCTCTCCGATCGAACGCGACTGCTCATCGTCGCGCTCTGCGGGGCCGCCCTCTGCACGCTGCTCCTCGCGTGCGCCAACCTCGCCAACCTTCTCCTCGCCCGTGCTGTAGGTCGTGAGCGGGAGATCGCGATTCGCGCTGCGCTCGGTGCGGGCCGCGAACGTATCATGCGCCAGCTCCTCACCGAGAGCCTGGTGCTCGCGACGATCGGTGGCGCCGTCGGTGTGCTCGTCGCGATTGCCGCCGTTCCCACGCTCGGGCGCCTCGTGCCGATCAACCTGCCGATCGCACGACAGCCGAGTGTCGACCTCCGGGTGCTGGCGTTCGCCGGTCTGTCGATCCTGATCACGGGACTCGTGTTCGGCGTCTTCCCCGCGTTGCGGACCGGAGGCACGAAGTCGCTCGACGCCTTGCGCGATGGCACGCGCACCTCCGGAGGCGCAAGACAGCGCGTCCGCTCGTTGCTCGTGATGGTCGAAGTGATGGTCTCCGCTGCACTGCTCATCTCGGCCGGCCTGCTCGTGCGCGCTATGTGGCGCATCCAGGCGATCGACCCCGGCTTCAAGACCGAGAATGTGTTGACGCTGCGCACCGCGCTTCCCTACCCCAAATACGCCTTCGTCAAACGGCGAACGGAGTTCTACACGCGGGTGCTGAGTGAAGTGCGTGCGTTGCCGACTGTTCAGAGTGTCGCGTATACGAGCTTCCTTCCGCTCACGATGGGCGGCGGCATCTGGCCGGTGAAGATCGCCGGACACGAAGTGATTCGCGATGCATCGAGTACGGCAAGCATGCGCTTCGTTTCACCACAGTTTTTTGCGACGATGCGCATTCCGATCCTCAGCGGACGCGACATCGCGGAGACAGACGAGGCGACACAGCCCTTTGTCGCGGTGGTGAGCGAGTCGTTCGTGAAGCGCTACTGGCCGAACGAAGACCCGATCGGAAAGAGATTCAACTTCGGCCTGCACGACCGCACCGTCATCGGCGTGGTTGGCGACATCCACGTTCGGGGCCTCGAGACACAGAGCGAACCGCAGGTCTATCTCGCCCCGAAACAGCTGGGCGACAGCGAGTTGGTCGGGTACGCGCCGAAGGACCTGGCGATTCGATCGACGGCACGCGCAGCGACGCTACTTCCGGAGATTCGTCGCATCATCCACGAGGCCGATCCGCAACAGCCGGTCTCCAACGTCCGGACGATGGAGGAGATCGTCGCCAAGGAGACCGCGTCGCGGGCTGCACAACTTCGCGTCCTCACCATTCTCGCGGCGATCGCATTGATGCTCGCCGGCGTCGGATTGCACGGACTGCTGTCCTTCACCGTCTCCAGTCGGACGCGAGAGATTGGCGTGCGCGTCGCACTCGGCGCGGAGTCCGGACGCATCGTTCGCATGATCGCGCGCGAGGGCATCCTGCTCGCTCTCGGCGGGTTGATCCCGGGCGTCGCGCTCGCGCTCTGGGCAGGGCGGGCCATGCAGGCGCTGCTCGCCGGTGTGAAGCCCGACGATCCGGTGACGTTCTCGGTAGCGATCGGACTCTGCGCGGCGACGGCACTCTTCGGTTCGCTGCGGCCGGCCCTTCGCGCATCGCGAGTCGATCCCGCGACGGCGTTACGCGCCGAGTAGCTCGACGAACTGTGTGAGCGCGCGGTGGGTGAGTCCCCACACGGTGTAGTCGCCGTGTTGGAATACGCTCTCCTCGCGCTCGCCGAGTCCGCGCACGTGGACCATGGCGCGACTCCACGCCGTGGTTTCGCGGATCGCGGCGAGGGGGACCCAGAACGCTTGGGCGACTTCGACGCTCGGCGTGATCGTCACCTCGGGCTTCACCGCGGCGACGAACGGCCGAATGATCAGCGGCGGCAGCGACGGCGTGCGTGGGCTGATGTCGTCGAGTGTTCCCAGCACGCGGCCGTCGCGCGCAAGGTCGATCCCCGTCTCTTCCCACGTTTCGCGAATCGCGGTGAACTCCAGATTCGGATCGGTAGGATCCATCCGCCCGCCGGGGCAGGCGACATGGCCACTCCAGGGATCCTGCTCATACTCGGCGCGCTTGATCATGAGCAGCTCGGGATCGCCGGCGGACGACGGGCGAATCACGAGTGCGATCGCCGCGTAGCGCATCGCACCCTCGGGCTCGATCATCCGTCCGGTTCGCGCGGCAAGCCGTCGCGCGAGTCGTGCGACGTCAGGCTGCGCGAGCAGCGCGTCGATCGACGTCACGCGTCATTCAATGTCGCCGCCCGCTTCGGCCCAGGCGCGGAATCCGCCGGCCATCGACGCGACGTGCGAGTACCCCATGTGCTCCAGCGTTTCCGCCGCAAATGCGGATCGATTGCCGGAGGCACAATAGATGATGACGTTGGCGTCGTGTGGAATCAGCGCCTCGATCTTCGTCTCGAGGTTCCCGCGCGATACGTGCACGGTGCCAGGAATCTTCCCGAGGTTCACCTCGTGAAGATCGCGAACGTCGAGAAAGGTGACCTTCTCGCCGCGACGCTGCATTTCCATGACCTCGTCGACGGTGACCTGTTTGACGCGTGCCTTGACTTCGTCGAGCAACTGCCTGCCTGTTTTCATTTTCAGCGACGGACCGAGAGAGTTTTTGAGTCGGCGTCCAGCTCGGCGATGGATCCGAAGGGAACAGTCCACTGATCGGCGATGTGCCCGAAAGGAATGTTAGCGAGGCACGGAACCGTGTGGCGCTGGGCGAACTCACGCAGCAGATCGATCAGCGTCCTGCCCTCGGGCGCATCATTGCCCGTCTCGACTGGGATCTCGGTGAATTGACCGAAGACGATGCCCGCGACGAGATGCAACGCGCCACTCAACCGCAGCTGCGTCAGCATTCGATCGATCCGATAGAGCGACTCGTTGACATCCTCGATGACGAGAATCGCGCCGGCGTACGACGGTGTGTAGCGCGTTCCGCAGAGCGCCGTGAGCAGCGCGAGGTTTCCGCCGATCAAGCGGCCTCGCGTGCGGCCACTACAGAGTGTGATCGCGTTTGGCGCGGCGCCGCACGATTCCGATCCGTCGACGACGGCGGCGCGGAGTGAGGCGCGACTGAATTCGGTGAGATGCCCGCGCGCCGTCGGACCGTGATACGATACGAGATCCGCGCGCGTGTTGAGTCCGCAGTGAAGCGCGGTGATGTCCGAATAACCGATCAGAGCTTTGGGTCGACGAAACCACGACGAGTAGTCGACTCGATCGAGGATGCGCATCGCGCCATAACCGCCGCGAATACACCACACACCGTCGATCGAACGATCAGCGGCGAACCGGTTGAGATCGGCGAGCCGATTCTCGTCGCTTCCCGCGAGATATCCGCTACGCTCGAGTACGTGATCGCCAACCACGGGTTCCCAACCCATGGCGCGAGCGTTGTCACAGGCGAGCTGAAGATCGCCTTCATCGCGGAGCGGGCCTGCTGGCGCGACGAGAGCGACGCGTGAGCCCGGTAGCAGGAGCGGAGGAACTTTCATCCCGCCGCACATACGCACACTGAACGCGCCTCGTCAACTCAATCGTTTGTCGACCCGTCAACTAACTGGCACTGGCCGTGCTGTGTTTCCAGGGCTGATCCGGCGGGGTAGTTGGGGAAACACGGCGCCGGACACTCACGCAGGTGCGGAGGAACACACTATGGCGGATCGGGACCGGGACAATCAGGGTGACGGCATGAGCGGCTCGTCGGGCAGCAGCTCAGGGTCGAGCTATTCTGGAAGCCCGAACAAGGACTCGGGATCGAGCAGCGATCGCGGTTTCGGAAGCAAAGGTGGTTCGAGCAGTGATCGTGGTTCCAGTTCAACGGGACGTGGTGATAGTTCCTTGGATCGCGATCGCGGCGGTATGAGTGGCTCGCCGAGCCAGGGGGGCCGATCGGACAGCGATAGAAATAAACAGGGCACCGGCCAAAGCTCCGGCAACTTCGGAAAACCGGGAAGCACGGGCGGGTCGGATAAATCCGGCAGCTCTGGCGGTTCGGGAGGTGTGAACAAGTCCGGAAGCTCTGGCAGCTCCGGAGGTTCGAACAAATTCGGAAGCTCTGGCGGTTCAGGCAGCTCCGGCAGTTCGGGAAGCTCAGGGAGCTCAGGGAGCTCAGGGAGCTCCAACCGCTAATCGGTTCCACCGCAGACGACAGCGCGGGGCGCGTTCGGCGCCTCGCGCTTTTTGTTCGACATCGATCGACAGCACCAGCTTCCGCCCGGTCGGTTCGAGCGTAGGTTTGCGGCGTGTCTCTCACTACACGTGTTCTCATCGCCCTGGCCGCGGGCGTCGGCATTGGGTTGGCGCTCAGCGAATTCGACGCCGATCTCTCGCGCAAGGTCGCCGCTGTCGTGGAGCCGGTTGGAACGCTCTTCGTCAACGCGATCCGGATGACGGTGATTCCGCTCGTCGTCTCGAGCCTGATCGTGGGTGTCGCGGCGTCTGGCGGCGGCGGCGGAGCGATCGCGCGAATGGGCGCGCGCGGCGTCGGGATCTTCATTCTGCTGCTCGCGGCGTCTGGCGTCGTGGGCGCGCTCGTCGCGCCGCCGGTGGTGTCGCGGATCAATGTGAGCGCGTCGGCAGTCGCCAGCCTGCGGGCGAGTGCGGCTCCCGCCGGCAGCTCGCTCGCCGCGAGCGCCAACGCAATGCAGTCGCCCGCTCAATGGCTCGTCTCGCTCGTGCCGTCGAATCCCTTTCGTGCTGCGGCTGACGGCGCGATGCTCCCGCTGATCGTGTTCGCGCTCGTGCTCGGCCTCGCGCTCGGATCGGTGCGGGTCGAATTGCGCGAACGCGTCGTCACGTTCTTTCGCGCGATCGCCGAAGCGATGCTCGTCCTCGTGCGATGGCTGCTCGTCGTCGCACCACTCGGCGTCTTTGCGCTCGCGCTTCCACTCGTGGCCCGAATGGGACTGTCGGCCGTCGGCGCGCTCGCCACGTACGTCGTGCTCGTTTCGCTCGCGGCCCTCGTGTTCATGTTGCTCGTGCTCTATCCGGTCGCCGTAGTCGCTGGACGAGTTTCGCTTCGCACCTTTGCTCGCGCCGCCGCTCCCGCGCAGGCCGTGGCCATCTCGGCGCGCTCGTCGCTCGCCGCGCTCCCGGCGATGATCGACGGATCGCGACATCGCCTCCATCTGCCGGAAGAGGTCACGTCGTTCTTCATCCCGTTTGCATCGGCGACGTTTCGCGTCGGCGCGACGTTGGGACTGACGACAGGCGCGGTGTTCATCGCGCGTCTCTACGACGTGCCACTCGCCGGCGCGCAGATCGTCACGATCGTGCTGACGTCGATCATCACGAGCTTCAGCATTCCGGGAATTCCCGGCGGATCGATCATCGCGATGGTTCCCGTGCTGACGAGCGTCGGTCTGCCCGTCGAAGGCATCGGAATCCTGCTCGGCGTCGATACGATACCGGACATGTTTCGCACCACGGCCAACGTGACGGGTCAGCTCGCGGCGGCAACCGTGGTCGCGCAGCCGGCGAGAGCGACCGAGCCCGCAGCCGCGGTCGTGTGATGTCGGCGACGGCCGCCGCGCTGTGGTCGCTGCCGTGGATCGTTCCACCGATCGTCGCACTGGTGCGTTTTCGTCGATCACGTTCGCTCGACGACGTCAGCCCCGCGCCGCCGACCCATGCGCCGCTCGTGTCGGTGGTCGTTCCGGCGCGAAACGAACGCCGCAACATCGAGCGGTGCGTCTCGTCGGTGCTCGCCACGAGCTATCCGTCGCTCGAAGTCCTCGTCGTCGACGACCATTCGACCGACGGGACCGGCGACATCGTCCGAGAAATCGGCGACCGCGATGCTCGCTTGCATGTGATCGAGGCCCCGGCGCTCCCTGAAGGATGGTTTGGAAAGCAGTGGGCGTGCGCGACCGGAGCCGCGCGCGCGACGGGTGACCTCATCCTGTTCACCGACGCCGACACGAACCATCAACGAGATCTGCTGCCACGCGCCGTCAACGCGCTCCTGAACGATCCCGTCGATCTGCTGACCGTCGCCGGACATCAGGAGATGCACAGCTTCTGGGAGCGTGTCATTCAACCGCAGCTCTTCGCCATGCTGGCGATGCGCTATGGCGGCACCGAGCATGTGAGCCATGCCAGACGTGCCGCGGACGTGATTGCGAACGGTCAGTTCATTCTCATGCGTCGGTCGGCGTACGACGCGATCGGCGGCCATGCGGCCGTGCGCGACCGAGTGGCCGAAGATCTCGCCCTCGCTCAGGAGTTCTTCCGTGCGCGTCGTCCGATCCTGCTCATCCTCGGCATTCACCAGTTCTCGACGCACATGTACGCGTCGCTCGGCGAGCTCGTCGCGGGATGGCAGAAGAACATCTTCGCCGGGGGACGGAATGCCGTGCTTGGCGGCGCCGTTGGGCGCGCGCTCTTTCCGGCGGTGCTACTCGGCGTTCCGTTGATCGGACTCCTCCCGCCGATCGTGTTTGCGCTGTCGGTCGCCGGCGTGCTCTCGACGAGTTGGCTCATCTGGTCTGGCCTCGCGATCGCCGGCGCGCTGCTCTTCTGGGCCGCGATCTATCGATTCAGCGAGCAGTCGTTGTGGTACGCGCTGCTGTATCCGCTGGGACTCGGCGCGCTGCTGTACATCGCGACCGGTGCCGTGGCGCGCGGAAGTCGCGTCGCATGGAAGGGCCGAGACTATACGTCGGCGTAGTCGAGAGATCGCGACGACCCCAAACTCCACGCGATGGCGCGAGCACCAACTCGCGAGGGCTTACACGGTACCGATCTCCCAGAAAATTGCTCGCGGGACAGTGGAGGGACAGGACGGGAACGGCTGGGGAACGCTACGAGCCTACCGTGCCAGCGTTCCGTTGTGGGTTCCCGTCAGCGGATCCCCTTCATGATCCTTGACCATAGGAGTGATTCCGTGAGTCCCTCAAATGCCGCGGGTTTGCCGCTCGGGTCGGCCGCCACAGTCCCGCAGCTCAACCCCATACTGCTCTATCACGTCATCTGGCCGAACGGGCACCCGCATGTGTTGTCGTCAGGATTGTCATCGAACGCGCCCCTGATCGGGAAAAGCGCCGGTGGAACCTCAGGAGCCAGTCCGACCACAGACGGCCTGCAGCTTCAGGTAACACGTCCGGCTGGCACATCAGGTTCCGCCTCCGTTGGGGCAATGTTGACCGGAGTAACATTCCCGCCTGGCGACTACCTGTTCGAGGCGACGTTGACCCACGCCTCCGGGCCAACCACTCCGGCCAACTACCTCTGGGCGATCGTCCTCGTCCTCAAGGACGGAGATCAGAATGATCTGCCGACGGACAAGAGGCTCGCCGAAACACTTCATTTCGAAAAAAACGGCACTGGCGCGGATAGCGCGATCGTAACCATGCCGAGTCTGAAAAACCTATCGCCGCCTGCTACTGATCCAACAGTCGAACTGGCGTCTGCAGACTATTCACGAGTCACGGCCACGTCCCACCCGGCGATCGATTTCACATTGAGGTTTCGGCTGGATTTTGGAGGCGGGACGGGCGATGCGACTGTCGCGGTCAACCAACTGCCGGGACTGGGTGGCACATCAACCGAATACCTGCGCCACGGTACGATCGACGGGCCGGCGCGATCAGTATCGTATGGCACTGCCGGTGTTCTGGTTAACCTGGCGCGTGGAGACGGCATGACTGCGTCCGTCATCCTCAAGGACTTCAAGATTTTCCAAATTTAAGTAATCGTGGTTTGGGGAGAGGGCGGCCGCATTCGTCGCAATTCAGGGCGCGACCGCCATCTCGCCTAGCCCGTCAACGGAATGGCGCGGTTCGAATCGCGTCACATATGTACTCGACCCGCTGTGTCTGGCGCGAGTACCGCCGCATCGTTTCAACTCCCTCCATCGCGACCATTTGATCGTACCGGCGTTCGAGTGATCGCGGGCCGGCACGCCCGGTGTCGTACTCTCGGCGCGTGCTTACCCTGCGCGCTGCCGGCGAGCTCCTCGCTGCCGCTGATTCGATCGACACACTCGTTGCCATTGCCAACGTCGCCGAATGCGACGGCGAGCCATCGCCGATGGATGCCGACACGCGCCGCACACTGGGGCTCGACACGTCTGTGGCTGACGCGGCAATCGTGGGCGGACAGGGCGCGCGGCGCGCCCTGCTGGTCGTCCTCGACGGTGACGCGCCTGTGCGCGACTGGCTCGCACGACTCGCGACCAGGCTCGCCAACCGGACCCCGCACGTCTTGTGGCTCGTCGTCGTCTCGCAACGCGACACCCATGACATCGCGCTCGCCGCGTGGACGGCGGACCGCAGACCGCCGCGGGTCGGTGCGCTCGTCGCGCGTCGATCGCACATCGTCGACAGCGATGCGGAGACACTGCGCGCGCTCGGCTCGGTCTCGCGCGATCACGACGTACTGGCACACGCGCGGTGGGTCGAGATCCTCGGGCGCGACGCGCTGTCGATTCGCTTCTTTCGCGCGCTGGATCGCGCGCTCGAGGCGCTCGCCGAGTCAGGCAGCTGTGGCTCGATGGCCGCGCGACGCGAGATCGCGCTGCTCGAGACCTCTCGGTTGCTCTTCCTCTCCTTTCTCGAGGCCAAGGGTTGGCTCGACGGCGATCGCGCCTTCATCGCCCATCGCTTCGATGCCTGCATGCTGCGCGGCGGCCGCTTTCACGAGCGCGTTCTCCGCCCGCTCTTTTTCGGAACGCTGAATACGCCCGCGCGGCGCCGCGCGCCGACTGCAGCCGCGTTCGGCCGAATTCCGTTTCTCAACGGCGGACTGTTCTCGCGCACTGCGCTCGAGCGCCGCAACCGCGGGCTGACGTTCTCCGACGACGCCTATGGCCAGCTCATCGCTTCGGTATTCGGCCAATACCGCTTCACGGCGCGCGAGGAGACGTCGAGCTGGAACGAGGCCGCGGTCGACCCCGAGATGCTCGGCCGTGCGTTCGAGACGCTGATGGCGTCGTCCGAGCGACGACGCACGGGGGCGTACTACACGCCGTTCACGCTTGTCGAGCGCGTTTCCGACGCCGGGCTCGATGCCTTCCTCGGCGAACATCCCACGCGTGAGAGCCTCGAGCGACTGACGATCCTGGACCCGGCGTGCGGTTCGGGTGCGTTCCTCGTTCACGCCCTGGAGCGCCTCGCCGATCGGTTGGCCGCGCATGGCGATTGGCGCGCCATCAGCGCGATCCGACGGGACGTGCTCACGCGATCGATCCACGGTGTCGACGTGAATCCGACTGCGGTGTGGCTCTGTGAGCTTCGACTCTGGCTGTCGGTCGCGATCGAGAGCACGGAGTCCGATCCGACGTCGGTGCTTCCGCTGCCGAATCTCGATCGAAACGTGCGAGTCGGTGACGCGCTCGCGGGTCCAGCCTTTCGCGGCGTCGACGTTCGGCTGGGCGGTTCGAAGACGTTGGCTGCTCTGCGCCAGCGCTACGCTCGCTCGAGCGGCGCGCGGAAGGATTCGCTCGCCCGACAGCTCGATCGCGCGGAACGCCAGCGCGCACTTGCCGTCGTCGACGCCGAGCTGGCGTCCCTCGCCCAGCGCCGCCGGGATCTCGTCGTGGCTCACCGTGGTCGCGATCTGTTTGGCGAGCGGTACCGCCCGTCGCGCGACGAGCGGGAAGCCGCGTCGACGTTACGGGCGCAGGCTGCTTCGATTCGCGCGCACCGACGTCGCATCCTCGCCGGCGGCGCACTGCCATTCTCCTTCTCCACTCATTTCGCCGACGTCGCGGCACGAGGAGGATTCGGGCTCGTCGTCGGCAACCCGCCGTGGGTGCGCTTGCACAATGTCGCCATCGAACAGCGCGCCGCCTATCGCCGACAGTACGACGTCGCGCGTGCCGCCGCGTGGGAGCCCGGCGCTGCGGCCGCCGGCGCGGGCCGAGGATTCGCCGCGCAGGTCGATGTCGCAGCGTTGTTCGTCGAGCGTTCGGTTCGATTGCTGGCGCCGAATGGATGTCTCTCCCTGCTGGTCCCGGTGAAGCTGTGGCGCTCACTCGCTGGCGGCGGCGTGCGCCGTTTCGTCGACACGGAGATGCAGTTGCTCCGCATCGACGATTTCGCCGACGCAGCGGTCGCGTTCGACGCGGCCGTATATCCGTCGCTGATCGTTGCGCAGAGGCGCGACGAAATCCAGGGCGATAGCGCACCATCGGTCGACGTCGCGGTCCATCACCGTGGTGACACGATGCTCGCGTGGAAGACTCCGACGGCGCGACTTGGACTCGACGAGTCTGGCGGCGCTCCGTGGCTGCTGCTTCCTCCCGACGCGCGCCGCGCGTTCGACAGATTAAGTAACGCTGGGCCGCCCCTCGCGCGAAGCGCCCTCGGACGCCCGCTGCTTGGGGTCAAATGCGGCTTCAACAACGCGTTCGTCGTTCAGCTGCTCGATGGCGACGACGATCTCGCCGAGGTTCGAACGTTCGACGGTCGATGTATTCCGATCGAGCGTCGTTTGCTCCGACCGCTGCTTCGAGGCGAAACGCTTCGCCGCTGGCGACCGCCGATCGCGCGTGAGCACATCATCTGGACGCACGACGCGAATGATGCGCCGCTAACAGAACTGCCGGCTCACGCCGCGCGGTGGCTCGCGCGGTGGCGACGCGAC
>Ga0310811_10003252_pt1 | contig 20434 bp, 13 predicted proteins | sample YCmetagenome_FD_207642 | JGI IMG/M metagenome (GOLD analysis project Ga0310811, IMG submission 207642) | Soil microbial communities from experimental microcosm in Duke University, North Carolina, United States - YC | ecosystem: Engineered > Artificial ecosystem > Soil microcosm > Unclassified ...
CAGCGTTGGGATGTCAACCAACTCGCCAACCTGGTCACCAACCTGCAGGAACAGGTTACCACGCTTAAGAAGAAGATGAATTAGCATCCAGGCCCAGGGAACCCGCTGATCACTGGATCTGGAAGATACTACCCGGCCCCTGCCAGCCGGCGCGCGGCTTCGCCGTGATCCGGTTTCGCGCAGCCGCACCCAGGGCCTTCCTGGCCGCAGGAGTCGCATCCCATACCCTCGCCCGCTCATCACCCGCCGGCGGAAGGATCGCAAACACATGATCATCCGGCGCCGGATCGATCGCCACCGTACCCGTCCATCGGCCAAAGGCCGGCAATACCGCAAACCCAGCCCCGAAATAAAAGCAGGGGAACCGCAGATGCTGCCTACCCATCCCCGTTATCCGGATGCCCGGATGGATATGCCCCGAGAAATAATAGGTATCCCCGCCAATAGCATCCTCGATATCATGCACAAAAGAAAAAGGCCCAAGCGGCAGAACACCCGGGTTCACCACAATGCCCGCCTTCTCATACCAGTCCTTATGCAGGATATCATGATTCCCCTCGATCAGCTGGATACCCAGATGCGGGAAATCTTCCCGCCACTTCAGGAACAGCTCCAGCTCCTTATTCTCCCGGCTGTGAAACAGGTCCCCAACCACCAGCAGCTGCCGCGGCCGGAAATACTGGATCTGGCACAGCAACCGCAACAGGTCCTCCCGATACACCGACTGCGGCACCGCAATCCCCGCCTTCCGGAAATGACCCGTCTTGCCGAAATGAAGATCCGATAAGATAAGCGATTGCCCCTCCTCCCAATAGATACACCGGTCGGCCGAAAGCCATAGCTGCTGATCCCGTAAACGATATGGAAATGCTGGTTGCATAGATTTGTTCCCTATAAGTGCAATATAGTAGAAAAGCACAAACTTCTTCATCCACCTCTTGGCGATTCCTGAAAATTGTATTTACTTAGACAGACTAAAATTAACTACCATGGCTGATTTCAATCGCCCCGCCGACAGCGGCTCCTTCCTCGAAGAGCCAAAAAAAATGCCGGATATGATCAATGTCCTGACCATCCTCACCTTCATAGGTAGCGGGGTGGGGGTTATCTTTTCACTCTGGGGCTTTGTAAAAGCAAAGTCCAACTATGATACGGCGACCACCATCGACGTGGAGAAGTTGCCGGCCTTTGCAAGGAATATGATGGGCAGCGACTATGTGGAAAAGGCGCGAATAGCGTATGAAAATCGCGTTCCCCTCCTGCTCATGGGCCTTATCGCCTGCGCCGTTTGCATCTATGGAGCCATGCAAATGCGTCAGCTGAAAAAGAATGGATTTTACATCTACGCAATTGGAGAAATTGTGATCCCCCTGCTTACCACCTTCCTCTTCCTTGGATCCTCCTCCATCGCCAGTTTTTGGGGTATGTTCGGCATGCTCTTCTACGTCCTCTTTATCGTCCTCTACGCCACCCAGCTGAAATACCTCAAGTAGCCGCGTCAACCAAAGCCCGCCCGTCACACCCGCTCACCGCAGCTGTGCCTGCATCCGGCGAACCCGGTCCTCCAGCTTCTCCGAGGACAGGTCCTCCCGCATACTGTCTACCTTTAACGGGAAACAGAACGGCGTGAGCTTCTTCGGCCAGCGTAACACGATCTTCCCCCGACCGATCCGCTCCAGCATGTTTCGCAACCGCCGCTCCTCCATCTGCTGGTCCATCACCTCATTATACGCCTGGCGGATCAACAGGTTGTGCGGGTCGTATTCGCTGAACACATTGAACAGCAAACCCGCCGAAGACTGCAGATGCCTCGCCTTGACATGCTCGCCGGGATAGCCCTGGAAGATAAGCCCCCCGATGACCGCAATATCCCGGAACTTCCGCCGGGCCATCTCCGCACTGTTGACGCTCCGCTGGATATCCGCCGTCAGATCATCGGCGCTGAACAGCTCCATCGCATTCGTATCATCCAACGGGATCGGCTGATCGCTCAACAGCTCGAACCCATAATCGTTCATCGCAAATGAAAAGCTGATCGGCGTCGTCAGGCTGATCCGGTACGCCAGCAACGCCGCCATCGCCTCATGCACCAGCCTCCCCTCAAAAGGATAGACAAATAAATGAAAACCATCCTTGGTCTCGATCTGCTCGATCAGCAGCTCATTCTCCTTCGGCATATACGATAAGGCCGCCTGTAGCTCAAAAAGCGGCCGCAAGACCTGAAGCTCGACGTCTTGCCCCCCATCGGACCGCTGGCGCCCCTCTGACTTGGGTGCCCGTCCGATTTCCACCATCGCCGAAGCCTCATCCAGCTTCCGCCGCAACATCATCCCCAGGTTCGCCGACAACGGCATCCGGCCCCCGTTCCAGCTCGGCACCCGCGATTTCTTCGCATTCGACTTCCGCGCCAGCACCGTCATCTCCTTGATCGCCACAAATTCCAGGTTCCTTCCCGCCAGCGTGAATACATCCCCCGGCTCCAACCGCGAGATAAAGTATTCTTCGATCATCCCGATAAAACCACCGGTCATAAACCGCACCTTCAGCATCGCATCGCTGACGATCGTCCCGATATGCAACCGGTGTCGCATCGCCACCCGGCGGCTGTTGATCTTATACAGTCCATCTTCCATCACCTCCACCTTCCTGAACTCATCATATTGTTGCAGGGCCACCCCGCCTTCCGTAATAAAATGCAGCACCTCCCGCCATTCGTCCTCCGTCATCTCACTAAAGCAATACGTCGACCGCAGCTCCGGGAACAATACATCGGGACGGAACCCATCCGAAATAGCCAACGTGCTCAGGTATTGGATCAGCACGTCGAAGCACAACAACATCGGCTCCCGGCTCTCGATCAGCCCCGCCGCCATGGCCGACTTCAATGCCGCCGCTTCCATCAGCTCCAGCGAATGTGTAGGCAGGAAATAGATCTTGCTCACCTCGCCCGGCTGATGCCCGCTCCGCCCCGCCCGCTGTAAAAAACGCGCTACCCCCTTGGGACTGCCCACCTGGATCACTGTCTCCACAGGGCGGAAGTCGACCCCAAGATCGAGACTCGCCGTACAGACCACCGCCTTTAGCTTCCCTTCATGTAACGCTTCCTCCACCCAGTTCCGAAGTTCCATATCGATCGACCCGTGATGCAGCGCCAGCGCACCCGCCAGATCGGGCGCCACATTCAGCAGGGACTGATACCAGGTCTCGCTCATCCCCCGCGTATTGATAAAGATCAGCGTCGTCCGGCTCTTCTCCAGTATCGGGATCACCTTATGGATCAGCCGCAACCCCAGGTGCCCCGCCCAGGGATAGTTCTCGATCTCATCCGGCAGGATCGATTCGACATCGATCGCCTTGTCGATCCGTGCCCGCACAATAAAGCTTTCTACTTTTCCCAGGGAAGACAAAAGCACATCCCGGGCCTGCTCCAGGTTACCAATCGTCGCGCTGATGCCGATAAGGGAAACATCTCCGCCCTTCATCCACGACAACCGCGCCAGCGCCAGCTCCACCTGGACACCCCGCTTGGTCCCCAGCAACTCATGCCACTCATCCACCGCCACGATCCGCAAATGCTTGAATACCTCGGGGTACCCCTTCTGCGCCAGCAACAAATGCAGACTCTCCGGCGTAATGATCAATACCTCCGGCATCCGCCGCTTTTGTCGCTGCCGCTCGCTCATCTCCGTATCCCCATTACGGCTTCCCACCTGCCAGCGCATACCCAGCGCCCGGATCACTTCCTGCATCGCACGGGCAATGTCTTTCGCCAGCGCCCGCAACGGCGAGATCCATAACAGCTGCAGCCCGCCACCGCTCCGCGTCTGGTAATCCTCCGGGTGCGCATTGATAAAATCGATCAACGCCCCGAGAAACACCGAAAAGGTCTTCCCGCAACCCGTCGGTGCATTCACCAGCCCCGACCGCCCCGCCAATATCTGTTCCCAGGCCTCTTCCTGGAATGCAAACGGCGTCCTTCCTTGCGAAGTCATCCACTCACGGATCACCCGGTATCCTATCGTGTCTTGTAAATTCACAGTGTCTTCAGGTATTCGATGACGGCCTTCCGCTCCGGCTCGCTTAGCTTATCGCCAAAGTTGTGACCATAATTCCCATAACCCGGCAAGCTCGTATTGTACACGGCCGTTCCCCTGGCACTGTCTTCACGGGCATATTTCCAGCCGACCTGCTCATAGTCGTATTGCGGGTGATCGAAGTCCCGGGACCAGTACGCCGGCCGAAGCTTGCTGTTCAGCAGCGCTTCCAGCGTAGGCACGCTCCCATTATGCAGGTAAGGCGCCGTGATCCAGATGCCATCCAGCGGCGGCGCGATATACCCGTCGAAGGGCTCCAGCCTCGCAGGGTGATCCCCCTGCGCAAACCAGCTCTTGTTAAACCATTCGATGAACTGCGGACTCTGGAAATTGGCCTTGTACAACATAGAATCCGTCTTCACAAGCGACTCGGGGATCATCAGGTTGGGATACTCTTCACGATTTCCATGACACTTCGAGCAGTTCTGCACAAACAGGATCCCTCCCTTCTTTGCCAATGCCGCATTGATCGGCTTCGGATATTTAGGGGCCTGAATCGAATAAATATAAGCCAGCACATCGTTGAAATGTCCATCCACCTCCCTCGCCTCCGAGCTGTCGCTCACCGTCAGCAGGTTCGACGCCATCAGGAACCGTCCAAAATCCCCCCGGCCAAAACCATTGTAGAACATCGCATGCTTCTTCTTCAGCAGCCACCAGGGCGGCGTATCCGTCGGGACCACGTCGCCCGACACATCGATCAGCGGGGTATTGCTCCAGCGCAGCGTCTGCGGATCACGATGCGCCACCAGCAAGTCTGCCAGCCGGTCGGCCGAATTGACCCCACGTACCTCCGTGTATAATTGACCGCTGATCGCCTTCATCGCCCGCAGAAACGGCAGTGCCGCCTCATATTTCCGCGCATCCCGTTGCATCAGCATCTTCTCCGCCAGCCCAGCCGCCCGGGGATTCAGTTTTTTCCGATCGGTAAAATCGATCATCGAATTCCCCAACCCGACATACAGCTTGTCCTCGAACACCTGCGCGTGACACTCCAGGCAGTTGGGCGCCACCACGACCTCGCCGTTGGCGGCCTTCACCGCCGTATATTCATGCGGGACCACCGCATTCAGGCTGTCCCTTTTCAGGTAATTCTGGGTATTCCTGGGGATGCCCAGGAAGAAAAGATCGTAGGGGATCCCGCTTTTGATATAGTCACCCGTGGTCAGGTAGTCATAGCCCCTGGAGGCATCTCCACTACGCTGCGGGCTGGCCGGGATCGGAACAGGTTCGTCCTCCATTCGCAACGCCTCCGTAAAGGCAATTCCCACCATCCCCAACAAGATCAGCACCATCATCTTTTTCATAACGAGTCAATTATTTTCCAATGGAGTTATGCAGCCGGCTTCGCCTCGTGTCATAGAGTAAATTTACTATTTCCCACGCAACCCGGGCAGTCCTTACTTCCCATACAGTTCCAGCATCTTCTTCAGCGCGCCCAGCGTATCGATATCCGCCGGGGTCTTATCCCTCCGCCACCGGTTGATCCGCGGGAACCGCAGCGCCACCCCCGACTTATGCCGGGACGAAGCCGCAATACCCTCAAACGCGATCTCAAAGACCAGTTCCGGCTTCACCGTCCGCACCGGCCCGAACTTTTCGAGCGAATGTTTCTTAACAAACGCATCCACCTCCGCCAGCTCCTTATCCGTCAGTCCGGAATAAGCCTTGGTAAAGGTCACCAGCTGATCCCCATCCCGAACCGCAAAAGTATAATCCGTATAAAGGTTGCTCCGCCGGCCATGCCCCTTCTGCGCATACACCAGCACGGCATCGATCACCAGCGGATCGATCTTCCATTTCCACCAATCCCCCCGCTTCCTCCCTACCTGGTAAGGCGACGTACGCCGCTTCAGCATGACCCCCTCGCTCCCCCTCTCGCGCGCACCCTCACGCGCCACCGCCAGCTCATCCCAATTACCAAAACCCACCACGGGCGACAACACCAGCAGCGGATGACCCGCCGCCGCAACAAGGACTGACAACTGCGCTCTCCGCTCCGTAAGGGGCCGGCTTCGCCAGTCCTCCCCGCCATACTCAAGGAGATCGTAGGCAATAAATCCCACCGGGACCTCCGACAGGTTCTTCTTCGTTATATTCTTCCTCCCGATCCTCGTCTGCAACGCCGCAAACGGCATCACCTTCCCATCTTTCATCCCAATAATTTCCCCATCCAGCACCGTCCCCACGGGCAGCCGCTCCAAAAACTCCTGGTATTCGGGAAACTTCTCCGTCATCAGCTCCTCCCCACGGCTCCACACCACCAGCACATCCCCCCTACGGATCAGCTGCCCGCGGATCCCGTCCCATTTCCACTCCGCCTGCCACTCCCCGGGCTCTCCAAGCGAAGCCAGCTCTCCCTCCAGCGCATAGGCCAAATAGAAAGGGTAGGGGCGCGAAACCTCGCTCCCGGCGCCCTCCCCACTCAACAACGCCACGAAGGGCGTCGTCGCCGCATCCCAGTCCCCGCTGATCCGATGCGCCACCACCGCCGCCTCGACACCCGCCGTTTTCGCCAGCGCATTCACCACCGTCTGCTGCGATATGCCGATCCGGAATCCCCCGGTGATCAGCTTATTGAAAACAAATCGCTCTTCCTTATTCATCGTGGCCCAGCAGCGTTGCACAAAGGCCTTCTTCTCCGCCTCTTCCTTTTTTCCCAGCCCCATCAGCTGAACCAAATAGTACGCCAGCGACTCGGTCTCCGGCAAAACCGCCGCTGACTCCGGCAGCAGCAACGCAATGGTCTCTGCCAGGTCCCCCACCGTATGATAGCTCTCTTCAAAAAGCCAGGCCGGCAACCCCGTTATCTCCCGGCACCACTCCCAAAGCTGTGTCGTCGACACCGTCCGCTTCGGCCGCCGCCCGCTGAACAACGCGATCATCCACACCTTATCGCCATCCGCCGCCTCATTGAAATACCGGTCCAGCGCCGCCAGCTTTTCGTTGGTCTTCGTGCTCGTCCCCAGCTTCGCCACCAGCGATGCAAACCGCCGCATCCCGCCAAAATTATCCTGCGTCTCCATCACCCGACGCCTCCTCATCGTCCCCAAATTCAGTTTTAATTTCCGCCGCAGCAATCCCCAACTCATTCAAATATCTCGTCAGCACCGCCTGGAACCCGTGCGTCACATACACCTTCTCCGCCCCCGTCGCAGCCACCGCCGCCAGCAATCCCTTCCAATCCGCATGATCGCTCATCACGAATCCCGCATCTGCATTCCGCCGCCGCACATTCCCCCGCACCTGCATCCAACCGCTGCATATGCCCAGCGAATAGGAGGTGAACCGCCGCATCCACGCCGATGACTCCGCACTCCCCGGCGCGATCACCACCTGCCCGCGCAACAGCTCCTTCGGCGTATCCGGCATAATCCGCTCCACCGGCGGCAACACGACTCCCGCATTCAACAAGGCCTGCTGAACATTCCAGATGGCCCCATGCACCCACACCGGTAAACCCGTCGGCTCAAGCGCCTTCAACAACCGCTGCGCCTTCCCAAGACTGTAGGCGATCAGCACGCTGGTTTTCTCCTGCGCCCGATTCTCCGCCACCCAGTCCCGAACTCCCGCAAACAGCTCCGCCTGCGGCTTCCAATTATAAATAGGTAATCCAAATGTCGACTCCGTCACAAAGACCTGGCAACGCAAAGGCTCAAAAGCCCCGCTGATCCCATCATCCTCGGTCTTGTAATCCCCGCTCACCACCCACACCTCCCCGTTGTACTCCACCCGCACCTGCGAGCTCCCGATTACATGCCCCGCCGGATGCAGGCTCACCCGGACGCCATTCAAAAAGCAGCCTCTCCCCATTCCAGGGTCTGTACCACCGGCGGTACACCATCGACACTCAGTCGCAGATCGAGTATAGGCTTGCAAAGCCGGTGACAGAGATAGGCGCCGCTGCCCGCCCGCGCATGATCGCTATGGGCATGGGTGATCACGGCCTTGTCCACCGGGCGCCAGGGATCGATATAGAAGGAACCCCTCGCGCAAAAAAGACCCTTGTCCGTAAATTCGATTAAAGACATTTTAATTCACTCCCACTATATTCCCATCTTGCTTCCTGATGAAGTACAGCTTCTTGTTCTCGAAGTAGTCCAGCGTGATCGGCGTCTTCATGGAGAACACCGGCAAGATTTCCATATCATTGAAAACCTTGAATTTCTTTTCCCCAATGCTACCGCTCAGGTCTTTCCCATGCAGCAGTAACATCTTCGCAAACCGCCAGGTGGCCTCATATCCCCGGAATACCATATCGCTGGGACGGGAATAGAATTTTGTTTTGAAATTCTGTGTGATCAGCTTTACCAGGGTATCCGCGGGATTGATATAGAATGGCGTGGAATAAGTGATCTCCTCGCCCGCAAATTCGGGCCGTGTGAAATCGATATTGTCCCAGGTCGGCATCCCGATGACCGTCGAATGATAGGATTTGTTCAGGTACGCCAGCTGGGTGCAGATCCTCGCCGCAAAATCTTCATCGAGTGAACCGGCGATGCATACCGTCTGGCCGGCACTGCTGTCCATGTTGGCTGCCATCGCGGCCGCGCCGAAATTGTCGTCCAGCGTCACATATTTTATCTTCAGCGGAACACCCGCGGTCTTCTTGTCCAGATCGGTAAAATATCCCTTCAACCGGTCCTCCTGCGCGCCCTTCTTCCGGAAGAAGATAAGGGGTTTGGTGGGGTAGTTTCGCTGGAGATAACGGTAGATGCCTTCGCAATGCGCCCGCAACGTGGAATTGAGAATGACAAGGCTCGCGTTGTTGGTGACCCCGCCGTCGTTGGGATAATTGCTGTTAATAAAGGGAATGTTCTTCTTTAACGCGGCCGCAGCCATCTGCTGCAGCTCGGTGGCATTGCTGACCTGCGCGATCAGCAGCCCGGCCCCCCAGGACATCGCACTGTCCAGCTCCTGTTGCAACGTCATTCCTGCCGAACGGGTATCATAGATGCGCACCTCCAGCGGCGCCTTCTCCGTGGCAAGGGTATCCAGCGCCATCTGCGCCCCCTCATAAAATTCCAGCCCGGGATTGATGAATTTGGGAAAATTCTTATCGTATCGATAGGCGCCCGTTGCATCGAACGCGGAGTCGAGATACAACGGGGCAAAGATGGCGATCATCCGCCGCGAGCTGTCCGGCCCCTGTCTCAGGCTGTCGATCCCATGATGCGTCGTATCCACCTGGGCCTTGACACCCAGGCACAGGAAAAATAACAAAGAATATAAATAAACGCTTTTCATTCTATTCCCACTCGATAGTCGCCGGCGGCTTGCTGCTGATATCATATACTACCCGGTTGATCCCCTTGACCGAATTGATGATATCGTTGGAGATATCCGCCAGGAACGTATAAGGCAGATGCGCCCAGTCCGCCGTCATCCCGTCTACGGAGGTGACAGCCCGCAAGGCTACCGTATATTCATAGGTCCGCTCATCCCCCATTACCCCTACACTCTTCACCGGCAACAGGATCGCCCCCGCCTGCCAAACCACAGAATATAGTTGATGATCCTTCAAGCCCTTCACATAGACATGGTCAGCTTCCTGCAATAATCGCACCTTTTCTTCGGTCACCTCGCCAAGGATACGGATCGCCAAACCCGGACCGGGGAAAGGATGCCGTTGTAACAGCTCTTCGGGGATCCCCAGCTCGGCGCCTACCCGCCGAACCTCGTCCTTGAACAGGAACCGTAACGGTTCCACCAGCTCGAGATGCATCTTCTCGGGCAACCCGCCTACGTTATGATGTGACTTGATCGTAACCGACGGCCCGTGGACCGACACACTCTCGATCACATCGGGATAGATCGTCCCCTGTCCCAGCAATTCCACACCGGCCACCTTCTTGGCCTCCTCCTGGAATACGTCGATAAAAAGCCGGCCGATCACCTTCCGCTTCGCCTCGGGATCGGTCTTGCCCGCAAGCTCGGTATAGAATAATTTTTTAGCGTCGACACCCCTTACGTTGAGCCCGATCCCGTGATAGGTATTCAGCACCTGCTCGAACTCATTCTTGCGCAACACCCCGTTGTCCACAAAGATCCCATGTAACCGGTCCCCGATCGCCCGATGGATCAGCGTCGCCGCCACCGTCGAGTCCACCCCGCCGCTCAACGCCATGATCACCTTCCGGTCGCCGATCTGCTTCTGCAGCGCGGCAATCGTGTCGCTCACAAAATGCGCCGGCGTCCAATCCTGTTTGCAACCGCAGACGTTGACCAAAAAATTCCGGATGATCTTCTTCCCCTCGATCGAATGATAGACCTCAGGATGAAATTGCAAACAATACAAAGGCTTCTCCACCCCATCCCCCTTCATAAACGCCGCATACGGTATATTCTCCGTATTGGCCAGCACCTCGAAACCCCCAGGCAGATCTAAAATGGTATCCGCATGACTCATCCACACCTGCGACAGCTCCGTCACATCTTTCAGCAAAACACTCTCCCGCTGTTTATGCAACAACGCCCGGCCATATTCCCGCTTGTTGGAATTGGCCACCCGCCCACCGAACTGCTTGGCCGTCAGCTGGGCGCCATAACAAACCCCCAATACCGGCAACCGCTGGTGCAAGGCCGCGATATCGATCTGAGGCGCATTGGCGTCATTTACCGAAAAAGGTGAGCCCGAAAGGATGATCCCCTTTAGCGATGCGTCGAAATCGATGGATTTGTGGTAAGGAACGATCTCACAGTATACATTCGCCTCACGTACAGCCCTGGCGATCAATTGAGTATATTGGGAGCCAAAGTCTAGAATTAAGATCTTTTCCGTCATGGTGACGCGAAGTTACCGCAGAAAATCCTAATTTTCGCGAACCTAAAACAAACAAAATGAGAAACGCTCTTCCTAAACTCCGGTTCGCCTGGGTTCTCGCCGTTCCGCTCTTCCTCGCCTCCTGTCAGGGTATCTTTGGAAAAAGAGTTCACGGCAATGGCAACGTCCGGGCAGAAGATCGCCAGGTCAGTGATTTTAAGAACGTCGAGGTCGACGGCGCAGCAAAGGTCCTTGTCTCCCAGGGCGATCATTCCGCCGTCAAGATCGAGACCGACGAGAATCTCCTTCAATACATAGAGGTCAGCCAGGCAGGCGACAAGATACATATCCACGAAAGACAGGGGTACAATCTGCGGCCTACAAATGGGATCCGCGTTTATGTCACCTCACCCGTCTTCCATTCCATCGACGCGTCGGGCGCCTGCGATATCATTGGCCAGACAAAGATCACCAACCCCGATGCCCTCGAGATGCACGTCAGCGGGGCCGGCGATATAAAAATGGACCTCGACGCTCCCAAAGTTAGCGCCGAAGTCACCGGCAGCGGATCGGTCTTCCTCAAAGGCCAGACGAAGGAGGTCACCCTCGACCTCACCGGCGCGGCTCATGCGCATTGCTATGATCTGCTCGCCGAGAATACGAAAGTGGACATCTCCGGCGCCGGAGACGCGGAAGTATACGCCAGTGTAAAATTGGATGCCGAAGTTAGCGGCGCCGGCAGCGTCAAGTATAAGGGAAATGCCAGCGATGTGAACCAGCACGTCAGCGGCGCCGGCAGCGTAAAAAAAGCAGAATAGACACTTTATAGACAAACGGGAGGCCCCCAGCCCCGGCTACCCCATAATCATTTACTATTGAGCGCTCGGCCTACGCCGGGCGCTCCCGTTTTAGAATCTTCTTAACGTACTATTTTCGACCTTAGTATATGATCCGCCGAATTGTCATCCTGATTCTCCCCGTTCTACTGGCCCTCAGCGCCCATTCCCAGCTGTCGCCATCCGGCGCCGCCTTGCCAAGCCCCGAAGAATTCGTCAACTCCATCGACACCACCGTCATCCCCAAAAACGTCAAACACTACTACCTCGTCGTAGGCGCCGACACCTGCCGGTTCGTAAAATATAACTACGATGACTGGATACAATACCACCTCAAAGAACCCCTCACCATCAATGTCCTCAACGAGCTTTCTGAAAAGGTCTACCTCTCCCGGTATCCCTATCTCTGGAAGCAGCCAAAGCTGAGCAAAGCCTTCTGCGTCACCCAAAAACAGGCCGACTCTCTCCTGGACAAGACCAAAAATGTCATCTTCAGCTTCTCCCTACCTCAGTTTACCGACAACGGCCAATATGCCGTCATCGACTGCAACTTCATCTGTGGTCCCCGCTGCGGTCAGGGTACTACCTATATCTTTCGGCTAACGACCGATGGCGAATGGAAACTGATCGGACAGTATGTCAATTGGCAGTCCTGAGAATCATAGGTTCACATACTTGACCCGGATCCACACGTTCCGGTTCCGCCCCTTGTCATCGGTACAAGAGATCTTCACAGGCCCTTCGTCAGGAACAAAGAACTCCTTGGCCCCCGCCTCGTCCGTCTTATAGAATTTGTCGTTGATATACCAGAAGACCTTTGCCACATCATTGCTCACCCGGCACCGCAGCAGCAACGGCTCCGGGTCCTTCCGGTTGATCAGGTACTCACTCCCGTTCGCCGGGGAGGTGACAACCGGCGCTTCTTCCCTGAACAATTTTTCACAAGCCGGATTGTGGGGAGGGATATGTTGATAGCTGATCCGGTTCATCTCGAAGTATTCCTTCATCTCCGGCGGTATCACGGTATACGACTTCTTTTTGTATCCCGCCGGCGGAAGACAAACCCGGCAATACGTCATCTTCTCGTCGGCCGAAACAAACAGCTCCTGCCGGTTATCGCATTTCTTCGCCGTCGAGACAAGTGGAATGAAGTAATCCGTTACCAGGTGCGTACAATCGTCCGTGGGCGGCAACCCCGTCTCCGAGCACACGGTCCGCACATCGCAATCCCCGGGCTTGCCGAACCAGGAAGCATCATCGTCATAATCGATCGTATTGAATACGGTGAACAAAAGCGGCGTCGCCACATTGGCCCCGCTGATCTCCGGAATACCGAGCCCGGAGAAATTACCCACCCAGATACCTACGGTATATCGTTTATTATACCCGATGCTCCACCCATCTCGCCGGCCATAAGAGGTGCCGGTCTTCCAGGCGATCTTCGGCAAATGCACCGTACTCTCCCAGTTCAGCGGAAAATCCGGCCTGTTCACCTTGGATAGGGTCTCGTTGATCATAAAGGTCGCCGCGGGACTAAGGATGGTTTTTTCAATGGTAGTACTATCATCCCAGTCATATTTCGGTCGCAGATACTTTCCGTTATTGGCGAATAGAGAATACAACCCCGTCAACTCCTCCAGCGTCGCCCCGCACCCCCCAAGGATCATCGACAATCCCAATTTCCTCCGATCCTTATCCACCTGCCGGAAATCGCAGTCCGTCAGCTTCCTGATCAGCCGATCCTTGCCCAGCGCCTTCAGGCTCTTTACCGCGGGGATATTTAAAGAATGCTCCAGCGCATATTCCATCGTAACATATCCGTTAAATCTTCTATCGTAATTTTCAGGCGCATATCCGTCATAGTTCACCGGCACATCCGTGATCATCCGTTTCGGCGTCAGCAAACCCTCGTCGATACAAAGCCCATAAAGCAAAGGCTTCAACGTACTCCCCGGCTCCCGGATCGCCGCCGCCCCATTCACCTGTCCCGCATCCGCCAAATCCCGGAAATCCGCGCTCCCCACATAGCTCACCACCCGGTGCGTGGCATTGTCCAGGACGATGACCGCGGCATTTCGGATATTCTTCAACGCCAACGTCCGCGAATAGTCCTTAACCAGCTTCTCCAGCTTGAGCTGCATATTCAATTCGATCGTGCTATGCACGATCGGCCCTCCGCGTTTTTTCAATTTCAGCGCCAGCTGCGGTACAAAGGAGGGAACGCTCCCCCTCGTCGCCGTCAGCGGCTCGGCCAACGCATCCGCTACCTCTTTGTCCGTAAACACCCGCTCCTTTGCCCAGCGCCGCAGCCATTTATTCCGCTCTTCGACGATCCGGTCATTGTTTTTGCCCATCACAAGCGAGGTAGGCCGGTTGGGAATGATCGACAGGGCCGTGATCTCAGCCAACGACAAATGATCCGGATTCTTCTTGAAATAGAGTACCGACGCGGCCTTCACCCCCTGGATATTCCCGCCATACGGGACTTTGTTGAGATACAGCTGCAGGATCTCATCCTTGGAGTACTTCCACTCCAACTGCAGCGCCCGGAACATCTCCCTCACCTTTCCCCAATAGGTCCGTTTCTTCGGTTCCAGCGCTCTGGCCACCTGCATCGTAATGGTCGATGCACCGGAAGTACGACGCAGGTGCACGATATTCCGGCCAAGCGCCCGGACCATCGCAAGAGGGTTGATCCCCGGGTGATAGTAAAAATACCTGTCCTCCTTTTCCACAATGGTCTTCCTAAGCAGCGGCGAGATCTCCGCCAGCTCCGTCTTCATCCGCCATTGCTGGTCTTGGGTGAGAAAGGCATGGATCACCTCCCCCTTATCATCCGTAATGATCGTGGAATATTCTATCTTATCCGGTAAGGGAAAGATCAAGTTGAGCAGCAGGAACAACAAAAACAACCCCGCCACACCGATGCCGGTGATCTTCAGCCACCGGACTAGCTTACGCCGACGCATAAATAGTAATTAACAAATTCTTATCATAGCCGCGCTTGCAAAAGCGCATATCGTTATTGTAATTTCATCACGGCTTTGAATGCCAACTTATGCACACCCCAAGCATCCCTCCTTAACTCCCCACACTAAATTCTGTCTTTCTTTAGTCCTTCGCAAGGAAATACAGCAGTTTATTTTATTGTCTTTCGTATATTACCATTGCCTTTAAAAGCGTTTCTCATCAAACTCTTATCGCCCCCCTTTATGCGTAACCGATCGGGCTTTATGCCCCTCCTCACGACCTCTCTTTTCACCCTTTTGATCCTTTCAGCCTGTAACCGCAGCACCGTCAGCCTCGACTACACCAACGCCAGGGACGAAGTGCATCCGTTGGACAACCTCACCTTCCGTTTCGACCAGCCCCTGGTCAACGATTCCCTGCTCAACCGCTGGGATTCCACTCAATACGTATCCTTCGAACCAAAGATACCCGGCCGCTTCCGCTGGGAACACCCGGATGAGCTTGTCTTCTCGCCGGCCCAACCCATGGCTCCTGCCACCATCTTTCGCGCGAAATTGAAAAGCGATCTCCTCCAGTACAGCAAATTCGGGCGGATAAAGAAAGGCGATGACCTCGTCTTCCATACCCCCGACCTCAAGCTGGAGCTCGCGGGCGCCACCTGGGTACAGCTGGACGAATCCAGCACCACGGCAGTGCCGCAGATGGAATTGCAGTTCAACTACCCCATCAATCCCAATTCCCTAAAGGATAAGCTGGCCATCCAACTGGATGGGCAGCCGGTAACCTACTCCCTCCAAACCCTTTCCCCCTCCGATCGCATAGCCCTCCGGCTCACCGGCCTGAAGCCGCAGGACAAGGATTTCGACGTAAAATTGACGGTAGACCCGGGCCTCGTTCCCGAAGGCGGAACCAATGGCCTGAAAGAGAAGATCGAGTCCTCCTCCGTCATCCCCTCCCCCTATGTCCTGGCTGTCGGCGAGGTGACCACCGATCACGACGGCAGCACCGGCACTATCCATGTCAGAACGAGCCAGCAGTTGATGGAACAAGGCCTCGCTTCAGCCATCAGCCTCAACCCCGCGATAAAATTCACCGCGACGGCAACAGAAGACGGCTTCACCATCCGCAGCGATAATTTCGACCAGGAGAAATCCTACACGCTCACCCTCGCCAAAGGCCTCCGCGGCCGCATCGGCGGAACCCTCCACGAAGAGTTCAGCACCAACATCACCTTCGGTGAGCTGGCGCCATCCATCAGCTTTGCCAATAACAAGGGGGTCTATCTCTCCGGCAAAGGGGCGCAGAACATCGAGGTAAAGATCATCAACGTCCCCCGCGTCCAGATCGTGGTTAGCAAGGTCTACGAGAACAATCTCCTCGCCGCCGCACGGTATGACTACGATCCCGCCGATCCCACCGAAGCCCGGCGCGTGGTCCAGGATACCGAAGACGGGGAAGAGGAAGGTGACGGCGGATATGCCCCCGCCACCAGCGGCGACTTCACCTTTGGGGATGTCGTCTATCGCCAGGAAGTGGATACCCGCACCCTACCCAGGTCAGGCAGCGGCGGCGGACGCCTTCTCAACCTGAGCATCGCCGACAAGCTCCCTGAATTCAAGGGTATCTACCACGTCATGATCCGCAGCCTGAAGAACTATTGGGTCAGCGACAAACGCTTCGTATCCCTCTCCGACATCGGTCTCGTAGCAAAGGAAGGCCAGGAAAAGATCCTCGTATTCGCCAACTCCATAAAAACCTCCAACGCCCTCCCGGGCATCAACGTCCTTGCCTATGGAAATAATAACCAGCTCCTCGGCATGGGTACCACCAGCGCGGAGGGCGTGGCCGAGATCACCTATACCCGCAAGGAGCTGGCCGGATTCAAACCGGCCATGATCATCGCAAAGTCCCCCGATGACTTTAACTATCTGCCCTTCAACACCACCCGGGTCAACACCTCCCGCTTCGAGGTCGGCGGACGTCACAGCAACCCCTCCGGACTCGACGCCTTCGTTTACCCCGAACGCGATATCTATCGTCCCGGCGAAAAGGTCAACTTTGCCCTCATCGTCCGCGATCACAACTGGAAGTCTCCCGGTGAGCTGCCGCTTAAGCTAAAGTTTCTCCTGCCGAACGGCAAAGAAATGAAAACATTCCGCAAGACCCTCAATGGCCAGGGCGCGATTGCCGGCGACGTGGACATCCCGGCTTCGGCCATCACCGGCAGCTACTCCCTCGAAGTCTATACCTCCAACGATGTTCTGTTGACTACCCAACCCTTCCGCATCGAAGAATTCGTCCCGGACAGGATCAAGGTCACCGCAAAGCTCGACAAACCCTTCCTCACCACCGGCGGCGAGGCGACCATCGATATCCACGCCGTCAACTTCTTTGGGCCGCCTGCCGCCAACCGCAACTACGAATGCGAGATACAGGTGAAACAGCGCGACTTCAAACCAAAAGATCACCGTAACTACGATTTCAGCCTTTCGGCCCAAACCTCCACCTCTTTCGACAAGGCAGTGCAGGAAGGCAAAACGGACGACCAGGGCAATGCGACGGAAAAATATGCCGTCCCGGACTTCTTCAAGAACATCGGCCTGCTGCAGGCTACCTTCTATACCACCGTTTTCGATGAGACCGGCCGGCCCGTCAGCCGCAGCAGCTCGATCGATATTTTCACGCAATCCGTTTTCCTGGGATTGTCGGATGACGGATATTATTTCTACCCGCTGAACCAGATCGTTCAATTTCCGCTCATCGCGCTGGACAAGAATGAAAAGGTCCTCGGCTCGGCAAACGCCCGTGTTGAAGTGATCAAACACGAATACCGTACCGTCCTTAAAAAAAGCGGCAACTATTTTCGCTATGAGTCACAACAGGAAGATAAACAGATCGCCGCAGGCACCGTCAACGTTGGCGGCGAGAACACCCACTATGACTTCACGCCCCGCAGCCCCGGCCACTACGAGGTCCGCGTCTCGATCCCCGGCGCAAACACCTACGTAAGCCGCCACTTCTACAGTTTCGGCGCCTGGGGCGGCGACAACAATTCTTTCGACGTCAACAACGAAGGACATGTCGATATCACCGTGGAGAAACCCAGCTACTACACCGGGGAGACCGTCACGGCGTTCTTCAAGACCCCGTTCAGCGGCCGCATGCTGGTGACGATGGAGACCGACAAGGTCATTTCCTATAAATATGTGGACGTCGACAAACGTACTGCGTCTCTCCAATTGCCGCTGACGGCGGACGCAATTCCCAATGTCTATATCACCGCCACGCTGATAAAACCTCACGAGGTCTCGGACATCCCGCTGACGGTGGCGCACGGGTATCAATCGGTGAAAGTGGAAGCGAAGGACCGGCGTATCCCCGTCGAGATCCTCGCGCAGGAAAAAGTTCGCAGCCATACGCATCAGCGGGTACGGGTTAAGGCTGTTCCCGGTAGCTTGGTCACCCTCGCCGCCGTCGACAACGGCGTCCTGCAGGTGACGGACTTCACCACACCCGATCCTTATGGCCATTTCTATGCAAAAAGAGCCCTCGAGGTAAGCGGCTATGATCTCTATCCGCTGCTCTTCCCCGAAGTAAAACCCACACTCAGCAGCACCGGAGGTGACGGCGAAAGCGATATGAAAAAGCGCGTGAACCCCATGCCGGCTAAAAGGATAAAGATCGTCTCTTATTGGAGCGGCATCGCCACGGCCAATGGCAGCGGAGAAGCGGAATTTGAATTCGACATCCCGCAGTTCTCCGGCCAGGTCCGGCTCATGGCGGTGGCTTGCAAGGACGATCGCTTCGGCTCAAAGGAATCCGCCATCACGGTCGCCGACCCCATCGTGCTGAGCTCGGCGCTGCCGCGTTTCATGAGCCCCGGTGATACGGTCACCATGCCCGTCACCATTTCCAATACGACCAACAACACCGCCGGCGCAACCGCAAAGTTGAAGCTGAGCGGCGCCCTCCGCACTATCGGCGAAGACCAACAGACCCTCAGCATCCCCGCGGGCAGCGAAGGCCGTGCCACCTTCCGCATCGTCGCACCGCCCGTCATCGGCACCGGCAAGATCACGGTGGAGGCGAACAGCATGGGCGAACGCTTTTCGGATGAGACGGAGATCGGTATCCGGCCCTCCGCGCCCCTGCAGAAGATCACCGGCGCCGGCGCCATCGCCGCCGGCGGCACCCTGGCGATAAACATGCCTACCGGCGACTTCATCCCCTCCTCCCTGGATTACAACCTCGTCGTCAGCCGCTCTCCCGCCGCGGAATTCGGCAAATATCTGAACTGGCTTGTCGAATACCCCTACGGCTGTACCGAACAAACGGTATCCGCCGCCTTCCCGCAGCTGTACTTTAGCGACCTCGCCGACCTGGTACAGGGACCAAACGTCAACAAGTCCCAGCGGGCGTCAGCCAACTACAATATCCTGGAGGCCATTCGCAAGATCAAAATGCGGCAGCTGTACAATGGCGCCGTCACCCTCTGGGATAACGAGGATACCGAGAACTGGTGGGCCACCGTCTATTCCGCCCACTTCCTGCTCGAAGCCCAAAAGGCGGGCTTCGACGTCGACAAGGGATTGATCAGCACCATGCTCGGCTATATCAATAGCCGCGTGAAGAACAGGGAGACGGTGATCTATCATTATAACCGCGATCAGGAAAGACGCATTGTTCCAAAGGAAATGATCTATGGCCTTTACGTTCTCGCCCTGGCCGGCCAGCCCAATGTCAGTACCATGAATTATTATAAGACGGCCTCCTCCCAGCTCAGTCTCGACTGCAAATACCTGCTTGCTGCCGCCTATTCCCTCGCCGGCGACAAGAAAAGCTTCCGCGAATTCCTGCCCACCCAGTTTGCGGGCGAGGAATCCCTCCCCCAGACAGGCGGCAGCTTCTACTCCGATATCCGGGATGAATCCATCGCCCTCGACGTATTGGTGGACGTCGATCCCAACAACTCCCAGATCCCCATCATGCAGAAGCACGTCGTTGACAAGCTGAAACAACGCTCCTGGTGGAGCACCCAGGAGATCGCCTTCAGCTTCCTGGCCCTTGGCAAGATCGCCCACAAGGACGCAGGCTCTACCGCCACCGGCGAGATCCGGGCCGACGGCCACGTCATCGGCTCGATGACGGGCAACCCGGTAAAATTCACGACAAAACAACTCGCCCCCGGCGGCAATGGCCAGCCCCATATCGACATCGCCACCCATGGCCAGGGCAAACTCTACTATTTCTGGGAAGCCGAAGGCATCAGCGCATCCGGCGCCTATAAAGAAGAGGACAACTTCCTGCGGGTTCGCAAACGGTTCCTCGACCGCTACGGCCGCCCCCTCACCGGCAACACCTTCAAGCAGAACGACCTCGTCATCGTGCAGCTCTCCCTCGAACGCACCTTCAGCACCGACGTCGACAACATCGTCATCACCGACATGCTCCCCGCCGGCTTCGAGATCGAGAACCCCCGCACAAAAGAGCTGCCCGGCATGGACTGGATAAAGGACGACCACACCCCCACCGCCCTCGACATCCGCGACGATCGCATCAACCTCTTCGTCGACCTCCATTCCATGCGCCAAACCTACTACTATGCCGTCCGCGCCGTCTCCCCGGGCATCTACCACATGGGGCCCGTCAGCGCCGACGCCATGTACAATGGCGAATATCACAGCTACAACGGCGCCGGAACCATCCGCGTCACACAATAAGCTCGTCGGCCGGGTCATCTGTGCAAATAGATGACCCGGCCGATTATCGCC
>Ga0310811_10003253_pt1 | contig 20434 bp, 17 predicted proteins | sample YCmetagenome_FD_207642 | JGI IMG/M metagenome (GOLD analysis project Ga0310811, IMG submission 207642) | Soil microbial communities from experimental microcosm in Duke University, North Carolina, United States - YC | ecosystem: Engineered > Artificial ecosystem > Soil microcosm > Unclassified ...
GCGGTGGAGATCGCCGCCCTGCTCGCCGCCGCCGACTATCTGGATGCAACCGGTCGCGGCGCCGTCGCGGACTATCTGCGCGACACCGCCGATAGCTGGAACCAGGCCATCGACGATTGGACCTACGCGACGAACACGCCGCTGTCGCAACGCCTCGGCGTCGAAGGCTATTACGTCCGGATCGGCGCAACAGACCTGCAAGGCGATGGGCCGCTACGCGGAACGGTGCTCATCCGCAATCGGCCGGAGGCGAGCCAGTCGTTCGAAGCCGATCTGCTCGTCAGCCCCGACGCGCTGGCGCTCGTGCGTTTCGGTCTGCGCGCCGCGGACGACCCACGCATTGTGAATACCGTCGCGGTCATCGACGCCATTCTCAAGAAAGACCTGCCGAACGGGCCCTATTGGTATCGCTACAATAACGACGGCTACGGCGAGCACGCGGATGGATCGCCCTTCGACGGCATCGGGATCGGCCGGCTATGGCCTTTGCTGACCGGAGAGCGCGCGCATTATGCGCTTGCCGCCGGCCGGACCGAAGAAGCCAAACGCCTGCTCGCAACATTCGAGGCCGCGGCAAGCGTCGGCGGCCTGTTGCCGGAACAGATCTGGGACGGGCCTGATATTCCCGAGCGCGAACTTTTCCTCGGCCGTCCATCCGGCAGCGCCATGCCGCTGGTGTGGGCGCATGCCGAACACATCAAGCTGCTGCGCTCGCTTCGTGACGGCAAAGTCTTTGACATGCCGCCGCAGACGTTTGCGCGCTACGTGGAACGAAAGCCTCTGCGCGCGCGCCGCCTCTGGCGTCCCAATCTTCTGATCAACCGGATCCTGTCCGGCGACACGCTACGGATCGAGGCAAACCAGGAGGCGCGCATCCACTGGTCGAGCGACGACTGGACGACGAGCCACGATGCCGACATGAGTGCGAGCGGGATCGGGACCTATTTCGTCGACCTGCCGACAGCGGCCGTGCCGCCGAAAAGCACCATTCGCTTCACGTTCTTCTGGCTCGATCAGCAGCATTGGGCCGGCAAGGATTTTGTCGTCGATGTCGAGGCGTAGCGCGGCTCAGTGACCTTTTTGAAGGGCGACCCTTTGAGTGCGACGGTTTATCTTCGACTCTAAAAACCGGACGCCTTCAAACAAAACGGACATCGCCGCGGACGAACGCGTCGCATCACGCGGCGGCGGATTCAGATTGCTCCGGATGCCGGCCTGCCCTCTGCGGTAAAACCAGGAGACACAGGATGATGAAAGCTGCGATTGCCGCGGACGCGATCGGTCGGCTCAAGTTCAATCCCCCATGATTTAACGGCTTGTCGAGGAAATCGCCAACGGTCGCCCCAAGGGGTCTGGTGAGAATGAACGCAACCCAGAACAGAGCAACCCGGGATATTCTCGTCCAATAATAAAGTGCCGCAACCACGGCTATGCCCGCAGCAAAGACGAGCGCCCCACCTTCGTATCCCAGGCCCGTTGAGTCGGCCATCCAATCGCCAAGCGCAGTGCCGAGAGTTTGCGAAAACGTGATGGTCGCCCAGTAAAACGCTTCCACCTTCGGGGTGTTGACGGTGTCTACCGATACCGAACCCAGGGTCCAGTACCACAGGCCAAGCGTGGCAAGCAGCAATAACAATAAAAGCGTCGAGCCGCCTGTGTATCCGATCCCCAGTGAACGATCCGCGAAATCCGCCATCGTTGTGCCGAATGTCGTGGAGGCGACAATCGTGGCCCAGTAAAGATAGGGATGAAATTTTTTCGCCACGATCTGGAAAATAACGAGCGCGATCAGGATCACCAGAAACAGGGCCGTTCCGGCCAAGTAGCCCCAATTGAGCGTCATGGTCACTGTATCGCCGCCGGTTTCACCCAGCGTCGTTGCTGCGATCTTGATGATCCAGAAAATAAGGGTGACTTCCGGGACCTTGCTCATGACTTCTTGCACGCCCGTGCCGAACCGCTGCTTATCGTTGGATATCATGTCATTGTCCTGGAATTGCCGACCTTGGCTGCACTTTGCGAAACGGACAGACTACCTGATAGTTCCGGATCACCGTGGATCTCTTGATCGGCATTTTGCCGCGCCTGCAACACTGTCAGGAATCGGTAAGGCTTTCTGCAGCCTCCGCTCGTCGCGATGTCGCTGCCTTACCAGAAATTCATCCGATGTCCACGTCGACGCAAATCGCTGCGCGTATTTTAGATGCGGGCGAAGCGGACTTTCAAGCGATCCCGAGGCGGACGCAAGAATGCTCCCAGCACAAGGATACGACCTCATGTCGAAAACAATGAAACTGTTTCTTGCCGGCAGCGCCACGGCTGCTTTGATCGCTGCCACGCTTCCCGCGATGGCCTATACGGGCGAGACCATGGCTAAGGACGCCAAGATCACGATGAAGCAAGCGCGCTCCATCGCGTTGAAGGCGCACCCGGGAAAAATCACTGACGAAGAACTGGAGAAGGAAGCAGGCGGAAGTGGCCTGCGCTATTCCTTCGACATCAAGAGCGGCTCGGTAACGCAGGAAGTCGGCGTGGACGCCAAGACCGGAAAAGTGCTGGAGAACAAAAAAGAAGGTCCCCACCCCGACTAGGCCACTCTCGATCCAGTCGTAACTGGCCGATCGCAAATTGAAACAGTGGCGCCTCCGGGAGCCACTGCTTGCCATTCGCTCCACATTCCAACGCCGGGAGAACGCAATCGTCGTAAATCGGACTCTGATCTCTTCGGCTAGCATATCATTTGATGTCTACCGTGATGGCGATCTGCCGGCGCAGAGTACGTACCGTATCGGCTTGTCGCGTGTGCACTGATATGATCCTCTGCGCGGAAATGACATCGTCTGCAAGCAGCGGAACGCATCACGGAGGCTTTCATGATCATCGAGCGGCAGGATCAAGTCACCGATGCCGTGCTCGAGGCCTATGCGCGCACACCGGACCCGCGCCTGCGCGAGATCATGGCCGCGCTGGTGCGTCATCTGCATGCCTTCGCCCGTGAGGTGAAACTGACGGAAGAGGAATTCGAGCGCGCGATCGGCATTATCGTTTCGCTCGGCAAGCACACGACCGAAAGCCATAACGAAGCCGTGCTGATGGCCGGCACGCTCGGCTTCTCGACGCTGATCTGTCTCCTCAACAATGGCGATAACGGACAGACGGAAACGTTGGCCAACCTGCTCGGGCCGTTCTGGCGGCTGCATTCGCCCATCACCGATCACGGCGACTCGCTGGTGCGTTCGCCGACACCCGGCGATCCGCTGTTCGTCCAGGCGCAGGTCAAAGACAAGACCGGCGCCCCGGTTGCCGGCGCCGAGGTCGACGTGTGGCACTCCTCGCCGATCGGGCTTTACGAAAATCAGGATCCCGAACAGGCGGAGATGAATTTGCGCGGGAAATTCATCACCGATAATAACGGCCACTTCCATTTCCACACGGTGAAGATGGCCGGTTATCCGATCCCGATCGACGGCCCTGTGGGCGATCTGGTGAAGGCGCAGGGCCGGCACAATTATCGGCCGGCGCACCTGCATTTCCTGATCTACAAGCCCGACTTCAAGACGCTGATCTCGCAAATCTACGCTGACGACGATCCACGCCTCGAAACCGACGTGCAGTTCGGCGTCACGCGGGCGCTGGTCGGCAATTACGTGCGCCACAACAAGGATGAGCCCACGCCGGACGGCGACACCGGCACGCCGTGGTATTCGCTGGACCAGACCTTTGTCATGGAGCCGGGCAAGGCGCGCATGCCGCGACCGCCGATCAGCGAGAAGGCGACCCGGCCGACGCAGCGCCCCGCCTGGGCGCAGGGCTGACGGCTCTCGACGTCGTTACGGCGCGGGAAACAGCGTCAACGTCCTGCCGGTCAGGTAATAGACGACGAGCCCGACCCATTCATGCGCGGCAGCGTCGACACGCGCGAGGCCGGACGACGCCCATCGGAACGGCACAGCCCAGTCCTCTCTTCCACGCGTGCGCCAATCGACGGGATAGGGTTGGATATAGAACCCTTCCCTCCGAAAGACGCCCACCGCACGCGGCATATGAGCAGCGGACGTGACGAGCAACCAGGGATCGCTGGCGCCGGGATTGATCAGCGCCTTCGTGAACCGCGCGTTCTCGCTGGTGTTGCGCGAAGTCGCCTCCAGTGTGATGCGATCCGGCGCAACGCCGAGGGTCACCAGCAGGTCACGCGCAACCTGTGCTTCCGGCGCGCCGCCGACGAGATCGCCGTTGCCTCCGGAGAAAACGATCCGCGCCTGCGGAAAGCGCCGCGCCAGATCGGCTACCGCCGTCATTCGCTCCGCCGCTTCGTTGAGCGCCGGCTGATGCCGTGCAGCCGATAGATCGGGATCGATGGCGCCGCCGAGCACGATGATGCCCACCGGCATTTCGGCCGATTGCGTCCACGGCGGAAAACGGTCTTCGAGCGGCGACATCAGGATATTGCCGAGCGGCGACAGCCCGGCCACGACAAGTCCCAAAATGCCGAGAGCGGCCAGTCGCCGCCCTGCTCGCCAGCGCCGCGTCGTCAGCATCATCAGGCCGATGCCAGCAAAGACAATCAGGACATTCGAGGGCGCCGCGAGGAAGCCGAGGATCTTCGAGAGAATGAAAAACATCGCGCGCCGCGATCAGCGCTTCTTGCGGTCGCGTTCATAGCGCGCCAGCGTTTCGGCATTGGAGGGATAAAGCCCCGGCAGCGCCACGCCACGCTCGACCTCCGACACGACCCAGGCTTCATGCGCCTCCTGTTCGACGGCGAGCGCCGTCACCTCTTCGACCAGCGCCTGCGGAATGACCACGGCGCCATCGTCGTCAGCCACGATCACGTCGTCGGGGAAGATCGCCGCGCCACCGCAACCGATCGGCTCCTGCCAGCCGACGAAAGTCAGTTCATGCACCGAGGCCGGTGCGCTCATGCCGGCGCACCACAGCGGCAGGTTCGCGCGCAGAAGTCCGGCCTTGTCGCGCATCGCGCCGTCGGTGACGAGCGCCGCAACGCCACGCTTGACCATGCGCGCGACGAGGATGTCGCCAAAGATGCCGGCGCCCGGCAAGCCCATGGCATCGGCAACCGCAACCACGCCTTCCGGCATGGCTTCGATCGCGGCCCGCGTCGAGATCGGCTTGCCCCAGCTTTCGGGCGTCGCGAGGTCTTCGCGCATCGGCACGAAACGCAGTGTGAAGGCTGGACCGACAATGCGTTTTTGTCCCTCGCGCAGAGGCACCGGGCCGCGCATCCATGAGCGGCGGATGCCCTTCTTGAGCAGCACGGTCGTTACCGTGCCGGTTGCGACCGATTGCAGGGACTCGATGATCTGTTTGCTCAGCGCCATGGCCTGCCTTCTCTCAAGTTCGGATTGAATCCCTGTTTGCCAGAACGGCGCGCGGCGCGAAAGGGCGCGTCACACGCTGTCGGCGACAAACTGCCGATAGCCTTCCTCGCGCAGACGGCAGGCCGGACAGGTGCCGCAGCCATAGCCCCAGTCGTGGCGATGTTCACGGTCGCCAAGATAGCAACTGTGCGTCGACTCGATCACCACGTCGAGGAACGCATCGCCGCCGATTGCACGCGCCAGCGCAAAGGTGCCGGCCTTGTCGATCCACATCAGCGGCGTGTGGATCACGAACGGCCGGTCCATGCCGAGGCCGAGCGTCACCTGCATCGCCTTGATCGTGTCGTCGCGGCAATCGGGATAGCCGGAGAAATCCGTCTCGCACATGCCGGCGACGAGATGGCGCGCGCCGCGCCGATAGGCGACGGCGGCGGCGAAGGTGAAGAAGATGAGATTGCGGCCGGGAACGAAGGTCGACGGCAAGCCACTGTCCGACATTTCGATCTCGACGTCACGGGTCAGCGCCGTATCGGAAATCGCACCGAGTGCGTCGATGCCGATGACCTGATCCTCGCCAAGCTTCTCCTGCCACGCCGGATTGAGTTCGACGATGCGGTCACGGATGATGGGACGCACATCGAGTTCGACCACATGGCGCTGGCCGTAATCAAAACCCAGCGTCTCGACTTCCGCGAAATGTTCGAGCGCCCAGCCCAGACATACGGTAGAATCCTGGCCACCGGAAAACAGCACCAGCGCCTTATCGCTGGCGATGCCGGAGAATTCTGCATTGCTCATGTCACGTCTCTCATGACGCTCGTCTCACAGTGCCGCTGCATCAGGTGACGCTTCCATCCGGCCGCGCCAGCGCCGTGATCGCCGTCATCTCGTCGGGCGCGAGTTCGAAATCATCGATAGCAAAATTTTCCGAGAGCCGCTCGACCCTGCTGGTACGCGGAATCACCGCAAGACCGCGCTGCACGAGATAACGCAGGCTCGCCTGCGCCGCGGTCTTGCCATGCGCCTTGCCGATGCGGCTCAGCGTCTCGTTGCCTTTGACGCCGCCTTTGGCGATCGGGCTATAGGCGACGACGACCATATCGCGCGCCTGGCACGCGGCGATCGTGTCCTCCTGGTCGAGGAACGGATGCGCCTCGATCTGGTTGCAGACCAGCGGTTCGTCGGACAGTTCCGTGGCTTGCACGACGAGATCGGGCGAAAAATTCGACACCCCGATCTGCCGTGCAATGCCATCCCGTTTGACTTTGCACAGCGCTGCGATGGTTTCCGACAGCGGCACCACGTTGCTCGGCCAATGCAGCAGCAAGAGATCGATCTCGCCGAGGCGCAGCCGCGCCGCACATTCCCGCGCCGCGCGTGCCAGCTCCGGCGGCGAGAAATGTTGCGGCCAGATTTTTGTGGTGACGTGGATGTCCTCGCGCGGAACGCCGCTCGCGCGCACGCCCTCGCCGACTTCGCGCTCGTTCTCGTACATCTCGGCCGTGTCGATGTGGCGATAGCCGAGCTTGATCGCCTGTTCGACGATGCGCGCGCATGCACGGCCGCGCAATTGCCAGGTGCCGAGACCGACGGCCGGAATGCGAAAGCCCTGTCCTTCGATCGCGATCATCGCTTGCCCGATGCTCAGCTATCCCACTTCGGCGAATGCGGCGGGTTGGTGCCGCGGCCATCCGGCCGCTTGAGCGCTGCAATCTTTGCCATTTCGTCGTCGGACAGCGTGAAGCCGAACACGTCGAGGTTTTCCGCAAGATGCTCGGGATTGCCCGTGCGCGGAATAGGGACGATGTCCTGCTGCACGAGCCAGTGCAGCGCCACCTGCGACGGCGATTTGCCGTGCTCCTCGCCAATGCGCGCGAGGGTCTCGTCGCTCGGCAGACGGCCGCGTCCGAGCGGGCAATAAGCCGTCACCGCCATGCCGAACTTGCGGCACGCGGCGATCACCTTGGTCTGATCGAGATAGGGATGCACCTCGATCTGATTGTTGACCAGCGGCTCCTTGGTGACGTGGTTGGCCTCCTCGAGCAGCGCAGTCGTGAAGTTGGCGACGCCGATATGCCGCGTCATGCCCTCGCGCTTGGCCTTGCACAGCGCGCCGACCGTCTCGGCAAGCGGCACGTTCGGATTGGGCCAGTGGATCAGCAGCAGGTCGACATCGGAGACGTCGAGACTGCGCAGGCTGTTCTCCACCGTGCGCATGAAATCGTCGGGTTTGGCGTCGGTCCAGTAAACCTTGGTGGTGACGAAGAAGTCATCGCGCTTTGCGCCCGAAGCACGCAGGCCGTCGCCAACGGCTTTCTCGTTACCATAGCGTTCCGCCGTGTCGATGTGGCGATAGCCATCTTTAATTGCCTGCGCGACGACCTCGACGCATTTGTCGTCCTTCAGCGTCATCGTTCCGAGGCCGATGGCCGGAATTTTTGCGCCGTGCGCTTCAATGATTTTCATAAGGCGTTTCCCGATCGTTCAATGATGGCGCCGCATAGGGCGGGCCGGCTTTCAGGCCGCGGTTGTCATAAGCGTGCTGTCTGGAGGAGTCCGGCCGGTATTGTCCCCGATACCGGCTGTTTCGGCAAGCCGCCGCAAACAGGCTTCGGCGCACCGTAGCGGACGACGATGCCGATCACGTTTCGCGGGATTTTTGCGGCCGGGAAAACTAGAGCGCCGCGGGCGCGCCCAAAATCTTGAACGCGAGATCAGGCGCCTGCTCGATCACCCGAAGAAGCGCGCGGGCGGGCCCACGCGGCTCACGCTTGCCCTGCTCCCAATTGCGCACCGTCTCGATCGGCACGCCGATCCGCTGCGCGAACTGCGCCTGCGTCAGCCGCGTGCGATTGCGCAGGCTGCGGGCGTAAACGGCAGCGTCCGCGCGTTGCTCCGGCGACAACGGCGGCGACGGAATACGCCGCAAGCGCTCATTATCGATTTCACCTTCGCTGCCGTCGGCGCGCACCTCGACGATGCGCCCGTCGGCCTTGAGCCGCACTCTCATCTTTTCTTCCCCTCGGTCAAAGCGCCCGGCCGCAGTCGCGGCAATCCATTCAAGATATGTTGCGCTCGGTGGTTCGTGCCGGAGCGGCGGTTTGCGCGATCGGCAGGCCCACGCCCTGCGCGTTCGCCGCCTTCATGATCTTGTCGATGTCCTGCCAGGTTCCGGGCCGCGCGAAATAATAGCCCTGCATCTCGTCGCAGCCGGCCAGCCGCAGCACTTTGCGTTCCTCGTCGGTTTCAACGCCTTCGACGAGCACGCTGAGACCGAGCGCGCGGCCCAGGCTCGCCATCGCCTGGATGAGCACGCCGGCATTCGCAGAACGCCCCAGCGCGGCGACGAAACTGCGGTCGATCTTGAGTTTGTCGATGGGGAAATTCTGCAAATAACTGATGTTCGAGTAGCCGGCGCCGAAATCATCGAGCGCGATCTTCAAGCCGAGGCCACGCAGTTGCTCAAGCCGCATCCGCGTTTTTTTCGGCTCGTCGACTAAAACGCCTTCGGTGATTTCGAGCAGTACACGCGAGGCCGCGACATCCGTCTCGGCGAGCAACGAGGACATCGTCTTTGCGATATCGCTCTGGCGCAATTGCATCGGCGAGATGTTGATCGCCATGAACACGTCGGGCCATCGCTGGGCGTCCTTGAGCGCCGCGCGCAAGACGAATTCGCCGAGTTGTCCCATCAGCCCCGCCTGCTCGGCCACCGGTACGAAGGTCATCGGCGGAATGAAACCGCGCGTCGGGTGGTTCCAGCGCAGCAGGGCTTCAACCCCGACAATGCGATGATCGTCGGCGGACACGATGGGCTGGTAGTGCAAGGCGAACGACTGTTCAACCAGCGCACGGCGCAATTCACGCTCGAGAAAGCGGCGCTCCTGAAGCTCGATCTCCATCTCATTCTTGTAGGCGCCGACATTGCCGCGTGATTTGTTCTTGACGGAACGCAACGCCAGTCCCGCATGCCCGACGATTTCGTCGCGGCTCAGGCCATCGGCCGGCGCGCACGCGACACCGCCGGTCGCGCCGATCTGCACCGGCTGGCCGGCCACGACATAAGGCTGGGCGACGACATCAACGAGGTCGCCCGCGATGCGGTGCGCATGGCGGCCATCCTGCACCGATATCAGGACAGCAAATTTATCGCCCCCGAAGCGCGCGACGAGCGCATCTTTGGGCGCATTCGCGGCAAGCCGGGACGCGCAGGCAAGAAGCAGTTCATCGCCGATCTCGCGCCCGCGCGTGTCGTTGAACTCCCAGAATCCGTCAAGGTCGATGAGGATGAAGGCGACATGTCCGGCCGCCGGCCGCTCAACCAATGCCCGCTCCAGCGCCAGGAGCATTTCACGATCGCTCGCCAGCCCGGTGAGCAGATCTTCGTGCAGGAGACGAATCCGTTCCTGCTCGCTGGCGATGATTTCGCGCCGCAGCCGGCGTGCGTTCCAGGAGACAAGCCCGATCAGTCCGGCAATACACAGCCCAATCCCGAAGAGCATGGGCAGCCAATGGTAGAAAACCGACATCATCGGCCGCTGATCGACCCAACTGAGCCAGCCGACGATGCGGCCGTTGGGATTGACGACGGGCATCGTCTCGTGGCCCGGAACATTCGGGCTCCCGACCCATGCCAGGTCGTTGACGCCGGCGTGCTCCTGCAGCCTGTCGAGCTGCAAGGCGTGCGCGGCCGATTCCGTCGTCGTCAATCCGGCCGGAACCATGTTTGTCGACGGCGCTGCAAGTGCCTGCGAAACCGCCGCCTTGATATCGTCGCGCGCGTGAAGCGCGGCACGGCTGTCGCTGAATTCAGCCGTCAAGATGAAGATGCCGAGGATGACGATCGTCGCCGCCGCGAGCAGCGTCAGGGCAATCGGAACGGCGGAAGTGATGAGGTTGAGACGCGCGAGCGAGATTCGTGACGGGATGCCACATTCAGGCGCGTCAGCGAAGCCAAGCGGAGTAAGATTTGATCCTTGCACCACGCCTGACACCACGCACCTGCTCCCCACAGGGGATACGCCACAATACCGCTGCACAACTGTATGCCGGGTTGGTTAACAGGCAGTAAGGACGCGTGGTTAACGCGGTATGGGCTGCTCAAAACGCGGGCCGGTTGATCTCGCGCATTGGATCAAACGCCTCGTTTATTCTGTTGCAAGGCTTGATCTTTCCAAAAGTTGGATACCTCCCTTGGAGCCCAGCCGAGGCAGCCTTGTGATCATGCCTTAGCGCAAACCGAACCAGAGCGTGGCGATACCGAGAAAGGAAAAGAAGCCGACGACGTCGGTGATCGTGGTGACAAAGACACCGGATGACACCGCCGGGTCGGCGCGAAACCCGTTCAACGCGAGCGGTATCAAAATGCCGCCAAGCGCCGCGGCAATCAGATTGCACAGCATCGCCAGCCCAATGACGATGCCGAGATCAGGCACCTTGAACCATGCAAAAGCGGTGACGCCAATGATCACGGCGAAGGCCAGCCCGTTGAAGACGCCGACGAGAAGTTCACGCAGTACGAGGCGCCGTGCATTGGCGTTGTTGAGTTCCTGCGTCGCTAGCGCGCGCACCGCTACCGTCATGGTCTGCGTGGCGGCATTGCCACCCTGGCTCGCGACGATCGGCGCGAGCACCGCCAGCGCCACCATCTTCTGTAGCTGCTCTTCGAACAATCCGAGCACAGAGGACGCGAGGATCGCGGTGAGGAGATTGACGAGAAGCCAGTTGAAGCGGCCCTTGGCGATGGTCCACACGCTGTCGGACAATTCTTCGTCGCCTTTGACGCCGCCAAGCGCCTTGAGGTCTTCATCGGCTTCTTCGGCGATCACATCGACGACGTCGTCGATGGTGATGACGCCGACCAACCGGTTTCCGGCATCGACGACGGGCGCGGCAATGAGGTTGTAGCGCTCGAACAACCGCGCCACTTCCTCCTGGTCGTCTGTCGCCCGCACCCGGCGGCGCCCCTCCTCCATCAGGTCGGACAGCGGCACCGGACGCCGCGAGCGCAACAGACGGTCAAGCGGGACCGCGCCGAGGAAGCGATGACCTGGATCGACGACATAGAGTTCGTAAAAACTGTCCGGCAGTTCTGCCGTCTCGCGCATGTAGTCGATGGCATGACCGACCGTCCATAATGGCGGCACGGCGATGAACTCGTCCAGCATGCGCCGGCCGGCCGAGTTTTCCGGATAGTCGAGACCACGGGCGAGCGCCAGCCGATCCGATGCGGGTAGATGGTCGAGGATCTGCGCCTGTTCGGCCTTGGACAGGTCCTGCAGGATGGCGACGGCATCGTCCGACTCAAGGTCACGGACACCGTCGGCAACGGTCTTCGGTTCAAGCTCTTCGAGGATCTCTTCGCGGACGGTATCGTCGACTTCAGTCAACGCGGTGAAGTCGAAATCTTCACCCATCAGTTCAATGAGGCGCGGCCGCAGTTCGCTATCGAGCGCCTCGAGCAGCGCGCCGAGATCAGCTTCGTGCAAGGGGCCAACGAGGCGCTGCAACGCCGCCTTGTCCCCGGCCTCGACGGCGCTCGACACCGCTTCGACGAAGGCCGACCGGATCTTGCCGTCATCGAGACGCAACGTGATCGGCTCGGCCTCGTATTCGTTCAGGTCGACCATGCACGTGACCGCGGTTCGGAGTGATGGCGACGCGTGCCGGCGTGCCGAAAAAACCCGTTTTCAACGCCGTACACACGCAATGTCATGGTTCTACGACGGCCGTCTCAGTGCTGCAATCGGTGCGCTTCCGCCTCGCAAAAAGTTTTCTGTTTGCGACCCTTTCGAGCGCCGCGCGTTTCTGTTGCGAAAGACCGGCAAACGACCCCATGAAGCCGGCTGGAACGAGAGATTGCACGATGATTCGGCTGTTCGCCGCTGGACTGGCATTGGTACTGAGCGGCGGCTTTGCGAGCGCGCAGGAGCGCGCCACCGCATCTTGCCCCGGCAATCCCGATGCACTCGGCACGGCGCGTGTGCTCGTCCTCGATCCCGCAACGACCCCGCCTGTCGGGCGCAAGCAGTTTCCGGTCACGCTGCCGCTCGCGCCGCATGAAGTGGTGCTGACCTTCGACGACGGTCCGTTTCCGGCAACCACGCCCCACATCCTCGATGCCTTGCGCCATGAATGCGTGAAGGCCACCTTCTTCCTCGTCGGGCAGATGTCCGCCGCCCACCCGGCCCTTGTCCGCCGCGAGCAGGCCGACGGCCATACGCTCGGCCATCACTCGTTCTCGCACCCCCAACTCGACCGCATGCCGCTGGCCGCCGCGCAAGCCCAGATCCTGCACGGAATTGCGGCCGACGATGCCGCGCTGGGCCGCCGGAACGAGGCCGCACAACCGGCACGGTTCTTTCGATTTCCTTATTTCGCCTCCTCGCCGGCGCTGATTGCCTGGCTGCGGAGCCGCAACATAATCGTTTTCGGCGCCGACCTGTGGGCAAGCGACTGGAATCCGATGAAGCCGGAACAGGAACTCGCCCTCGTCATGCAAAGGCTGCGGGTAAGCCGGGGCGGAATCATACTTTTTCACGACACCAAGAAAGAGACGGCAGCCATGCTTCCGGCGTTCTTGCGTGCCCTCAAGCGCGAGGGCTATCACGTCGTCCAGATCGTACCGCGCGAACGGGGGATCGGCGCGGGGCCTGCCGGCGAGGTAGTTCCCGAGCATATGTTGTTTCGCGGCCGGCACGACCAGCCAGGCTTAATCCAGCATTAATGCGGATCAGTCAGGTCTTGATCCAGGCGGGGGCCTGTTCTTTTTGGGGTGGAATGCGATGCGCGGCTTTGCGCGGGGGTTGTTTGGGTCTTTCCTGATCGTGGCTGGTACGGGCGTCAGCGCGCCCGCATTCGCGGCTGCCTGCAACGGCAGGACCGACGCGCTCGGCGTCAGCCGCGTGATCGCGGTCGACCCGCGGGAGCACACCCGCGTCGGCACAATGCAATATTCGGAAACGCTGCCGCTCGCCGACCACGAGGTGGTCATCACCTTCGACGACGGCCCGCTGCCGCGCTACACCAACCGCATCCTCGACGAACTGAACGCCGAATGCGTCAAGGCGACTTTTTTCATGGTCGGCGCCATGGCCAAGGCCTATCCGGCCGAGGTCAGGCGCGTTTATGCCGAAGGCCATACGATCGGCACGCACAGCTTCCATCACCCGTTCACCTTTCACAAAATGGACGAGGAGAAGGCCGGCGCCGAGATCGACGAAGGCGTGGCCGCCGTCGTCGCCGCTCTGGGTAATCCCAGCGACGTGGCGCCGTTCTTCCGCGTCCCCGGTCTTCTGACCTCGAAATCGACCGAGGCGGCGCTCGCCTCGCGCGGGCTGATGACGTGGAGCGCGGATTTCCCGGCCGACGACTGGAAGAAGATCAGCAGCGCCGAGATCGCCAAGCGCGCCCTCTCCCGGATCGAGGCCAAGGGTCGCGGCATTCTTCTGCTGCACGACATCCACGCGCATACCGCCGAAGCGCTTCCGGTCATTCTCGGCGAACTCAAAAAACGCGGCTACAAGATCGTGCAGGTCGTTCCGGCCAGCCCCAAGGTGGCAAAGACCACGACGACGCCCGAGCAATGGGTCTGGCATCATGGTCATCCGCCTGGCGTCGCGACGGCCGCTGCGCCGGCCTCGTCTCCCGCAAAGGCAGACCCGACCGACCTTGCCCATATGGATGCCAAGCCGGCGGTCCTGCAGCAAATCCCCGGCACGCAGACGGCCACTGCACCGGCCAAGCCCGAGCCTGCGAAACCAGCCATGGCGAGTGCCCAGGACAAGCCGCAGGCCGCAGACAAGCCGCAGGACGTCGCCACGCCCGTCACTCAGCCACAGCAGACCGCACCGGCACCGGCTGGCGCGTCGCCCGATGCGAAAGCCGCTGCAGCCGGCATCAGTGCGGAAGATGCCGCTGAATTGGCCGCCCTCTCGGGCGCAGCCGCACAGCCGACAGCAAAACCTGAATCGGCCGAACCAGGCGCGACGCCAAAATCAGCCGCAACGCCAAAGCTCGCAGCCAAACCAGAGCCAACTCCAAATACCGAGAATCCGGCCAAGCACACACCGGCCGCTAAATCCGAGCGCAGGCAGCCAAAAACCTCTCACAAGCACGTCGAGGAGAGGCATCAGAAAGTTCTGCGACGGAAGAATCGCACGGCGTCCGTCGCGGCGCCACTCGCAATTACGCCGGACCAGGCGACGGTGCAGCCATCCGCCCCGGCGCCAACCAAGGCCTCCTATAATGGGCTGATCGGCACGATTGAGCACGAGTTGTTCGGCGATTAGGCGACCTTACGATCGGGACAGATCGGCCAGCGGCCCTTCGGGAATTTCATCCGCAGCTGTACCGGACGAGTTCGCAAGGTTGCGACGACCGTTCTCGCCGCCTCATTCGCAAAGCCCTACACGGATGGCATCTCCAGCCTGATTCCTCGCGCCCAGAGGAAAACCGGCATGTGCCATTTTGGGATTTGACGCTTCGCGCGACAGCTAGACTGATCGGAAACTCCGTCGTCAAAGGCGGCCGGCATAATGCCGCAGCCAGGCGCAGACCTATTTTGCCGATTTGACTTGGCATCCCAAAATAAATAATTTAAATTATAAATTAAACTGGATTTTAAATCGCACTGACGGCACGCCACACAAAACGAACTGTCGCGATCCACCCCCTCAGCGAGAACGATATGTCCAAAAAATCCAAAGACCGGCCAACAATTCAGGGCCCCGCCCGTCGACATGTTTTGGCGCTGATGGCAGCGGGCGCGGCACGAGTCTCGGCTATCGCCGCAGGCTCTGCATTGTTGACAAATTGCAACCTGGACGACGATCCAAACCATTCACACAATTGTTTCGTCCGCGGCACGAACATCCTTACTGACCATGGAGAGGTGCCCGTCGAAACATTGACCGTCGCGGACAATGTCCTGACGACCAAAGGCCCGGTTGCGATCAAGGCTATTCAGCGACAGGTTGTGAAGAGAGGAATTTCGGGAAAGTGGCATCCATGCGCATTGCCCGTATGTGTTCGTCGGTTCGCGATTGATGGATTCCTTCCCCACAAAGACCTTTACCTTTCACAGGAGCACGCGCTCTACCTCGACGGCGTGCTTATTCCTGCCAAATACCTCGTCAACGGCGTGTCTGTGATCCTCTCCGATCCGGACGAGACGGAGACGATTGAATATTATCGGATGGAATTGCAAACCCACGAAGTGGTTTTTGCCGAAGGCGCCGCGGCGGAGAGTTTCATTTCCACTGCGCAACCAACGGATAAAGACCTCGACGCTCATTCAAACGACAATCGTGATGCGCGAGCACCCATGATGCAGCGGGCCCCGATCCTTCGCTATAAGGGTGGCCGAGAAGAATTGCGTGGTCTCGTGCGCCTGGTGGCGTCCCGCTTCGTCGATATTCGTGACCCAATCCAGAAGGCGCACGATCGGATTGCCGCTCGCGTGTGGTCTTCCGCAGCGTGATCTACTCGCCTAAAGATCACGTTGCTGGCTCGCCAGACGGCACACAGGGATAGGCACGACACAAAGTGCCTATCGGTCAGATTTATGCGCCGAAAGCTTTCTTTGAAAATCACCTAGCGCTTTGAGCCGATCCGTTAGCTGGGCTCTCGATTTCTGCAGGCGCTCCAAACGCTCACGTGATATTTCCAGTCTTGCTTTCAATTGAGCACGGAACTGACTTCGTCCTGAAGTCGCTGCGCCGTCTTGGCGCAATTCCTTCCGACGCTGACGCTCCTTGAAAGCACGATGGCTGACGATTTTCTCATTTTGGCACGAACTCATAATTCGCCCCGTGAATCTGTTTCAATTTCTGACTGAGGAACGAAACAGTTTCAGAATTGCGAATTTCATGCCGAAAGCCAGAGCCGCCGGACGGGAACGGAAATACACACGTCGAAAGCGTTTCATCGCCTGGAGGGCCGGCGAAAGAGGACTTATTCCCGTGGGGGTCTTACAGGTCAAGATCGCGAAGTTCCGAGGACGCCCTTTTGGTTAGTCGCGCCCCCAAAGGAGGTTGCTGCTTTCCGATACCAATCCGGACATCCGATTTCTCCCCTTAAACCGGCCAGCACTCCATTAACCACGGCGAGGCCGTTTTGCGGCGCGCCGTGCATCGAAAACCGGACAGCATATAAACTAGAAATGCCGATACGCAGCAGGATCGCCCAGGGAAAGTGCTTGCGAACGAAATGAATAGCGTTGCGATGCTCGAGGTAGACCGTAAGCCGGGGAATCTCCGCCAAACCTCTGGCCGATCCGGTCGTCGTGCCGCGACTGTGAACGATGACTGACGTTGCAGCGTAGCCAAGTCCCAACCCTTTCGCGCGTATTCCCCAATCGAGATCTTCCAGAAACAGAAAATAGCGCTCATCCATCAGCCCGATCTTTTCAATGCAGGCTCGGGTTGCATACAGGGAAGCGCCGGACGGACAGTCCATCGCCGCTTCGATGGCGGACAAGTCGTGCGTGGCGCCGACAACATCGCCGAGACCGAGTGCGATGCAACGCGTGGCGAATTTTCGCCAATGAAGACCACCGCGAAAACGAATCTTGTCGCGTGAGCCGGCTTCGAGGATCGTGCTGCCGACCATCGCCTTTCCGCCGCTCTCGGCACGGTCCACGAGTGCGGCCAGGGCCTGTGGCTCAGGCTTCGTATCCGGATTTAGGATCCACGCCCCCTTCCAGGCAGAGACCTTCAACAGCGGCTCGAGCCACGCGTTGATTCCCCCCGCATAGCCGAGATTATCGCTTGCGCATCCGATCCAGACGCTCGTTTGCCCGTTTATCAAATGGAGGCAACGAACCTCGACAAACCGGCTTGATCCAACGTCTTCGATGCTTGGCTCACCGGCAATTGCCCGACAAGGCGCATCGCTGCGTGTCAAATCCGTGAGTAGCTGCTGGTAAGCATCACGTCCGCCATTTTCACAAATGAAGACATCGAATGAGGCGCCTTCGGCCAGGTTTGACAGCGCCTCCAGACACTCCCTCACGTCCGCAGAATTGCGGTAGCCGACTATAATCACCAGGATATCTGCAGTGCGATCAACGATCATCGGACACCAAAATCAAATATTGCCCGCCCATATGATCGTTATTGGGTGCAATGGGGGCAGCCGGACGTGTCGTCAGTTCCTGCCGTGCAGCATCTCTGGATGCAGCGGCAGAGGGAGCCCTCCCCGTATTTTGGAGACCTTGAGCCCTGCCATTGTTTTTAAATAATAAAATAAGAAAAATCTAGAGCTATTTAATTCTAGAATTTTACCCGGCTCACGGGCCCGGCGCCGGGTTATTGATCGGGGTCGGCGTCGTAATGATCGTCGTAGTGCCCGTCCCCTTGATGGCTGCGCTCAAGCCATAGCCGTTCGTCGCATAGATGATCGGATCGTTTGCGGTCGCCATAACAGTCCGCAGGAAGTTCAGGAACTTGGTCGCTTCCACGGAGGACGCATTCGACGTGTAAATGACGTCCTTGTTCCGCATGGCGAATGTCTGGGCCATGAAGTACCCGGATGGATCGCGCAAGTTCAGGTTATAAATCACGGGAATAATTGGTCCCGAGAACGCGGAGCAATCGATCCCCAACTTTTCGAGCAGTTGCCGCGGCTCGCCCCGATAGATGAAGATAGCGGCGGGATCCGCGACCGAGTCGCTCAAGCCGCCCTGTTTCGCGATGGCTTCGGCAAGCGATATGCGCCAGGCGTCAAACTTGAACAGCCCCTGTGTGCCGGCAGCACCGAAAGCCACGAAGGTCTGCGGCTGGTTAAAGAGATAGATAACGTCGTTCGGCAGGACATAGATGTTATTGGAAGGCTCATAGACGAGTGCCCCGAAGGGTACGCTTCCCCGATGACCTGCGCGCTCCAGGGTCACCCATGAGTCGTATCCCTGCGAAACCGGACCACCGGCACGGGAGATGACGTCGAGAATGCGTTCGCCGGCGGGATTCGCCGGGAATCGGCCTGCCGCTCGAACATCGCCAAGCACACTGACCAATGACGTCCGCTGTTCGGCTAAAGTCACTACCGCCTGCGGATCGATGGCTCTGTCCTTGAGAGCCGCAACAATGGACTCCTGCACCTGGGCTGGCGTCCTGCCCCGCGCATGCACCGTGCCGGCGTACGGGACAGAAATGTTGCCTTTTTCGTCAACGGCTTGTGTCGGTATAGTGACGAAATTTCCGCCACGCGCGCCTGCTTCCGCGGGAATATAAAGGCCGCCCGACGCTGCTTCGAAAATCGTGACGCTGACCAAATCCCCAATGCCGAAACGGAATGCCTTTGGGGGGCTGCGGTCGGCAAAGGCGGTCGAAAGCCGCGGTGCGTATTGATTGACCTTCTGGACGACGTCAGGAGTCAACTTGACCAAAGCATAGGGAAGGCTGGCAGCTTCGGGATCCACAGGCGCCTCTGCCGCTCGCGCCGTACGGACATCCATCCCTTGCGGGCCGGACGCAGGCATGGTGCTGCAAGCGCCGCAAAGCAATGCCGCGAGTATCACATGGGCAGTCGCCCACCTTTGTACCGATCCGGTCAGATCCCACCCCAACGCTAGCCGATCTGAGCAGGCTACACTTTGCGGTTCCAAGAACAACCGATAATTGCACAAAGGCGTTATAAAATAGAGACTTGTTGCCGATCAGCAACAAGTCCCGCGCGTTAATTTTTTAATTCCGCCTCCGAAATCGCGGACCGCACCAATAAGAGCGATACCGAAAGATATTATATGGCAATACCAAAAGCATTATATGCGGGATGCGAAATGAATGCTATTTTTTGATGGAAATTAGCGGTCCACCGTCAACAAGAGAATCTTGCATCGCCTCTGAAGCCGCAACCGTCGGTGGATATATCAAAACCGGAACAAATCCGGACCTTCTGGAGCCATGAGTTCGGGCTGGCGGTTATGCCCAAATTTGCCAGCATCTTTTAAAATTGAACGGGCCTAGATCTGGGGGCGTACCGTGTTGTGTCTGATCAGCGAGCCGCTTTTGCGTCTGCGGTCGATTAATATGAAGGTCCTTCCGCTCTCGACTGAATTATCGAGCATCCCGGGGCTTAAACTCCAGATCGATTTAAGGGAGAAGGCCTTGCGAGAGATGGAAGCCATTCGCCTGCAACTTCGCCGGTGCGGGCGCAGGCAAATCGTTCGACTGGGCCCTGACCGCCGCCGCCGGCGGAATCCCCGGTAAACACCTCACATCATTGGCGATTTTTTCATTTCCAGAAACAAGCCGCCACGGCTTCGGTTGCGTATCGCGGCCCTTAAGCTCTTGAATCTCCAAAGCTATCTATTGAATTTAGGGCATCAGCACCGGATGTGCGACATACCATCGCATATCCGGCGTTCGCATTGGCCTATCTGGCAACTCATGCCGTAATCCGTCTCATTAAAAGCATTTTCTTTTTCTTCATACCGATCCTATGAAACAATAACGCTATCAAATCGTTTAATTTTTTTAAGAAGCGCCGTTTGTCCGACCGCAAGCGGAAGCGTGGGGCATTTGGCTGTGCATGCTCAATCAAAAAGCACGACATGGCGATTGAATTGGCAACGCGATTGAGCGATGGTGCTTTGCGTCGGAAGACAAACCAATTAACCATTTAACTTTGTGAATATAACAACAGAGTGACAATCCAGAGGCCAAACACCCATGAGAGCAAAAAGGGACGATGATGTTTCCGAACCGCAGATCGTTCGGTCCTCAAAAGATTATAAGCTTGAAGATATGTCGATCGACGAACTTTGGGTGCTCCACGAAGCAATAACCAATTTACTGTCGGTCAGGATCACTTCGGAAAAAATGGAGCTTGAGAAACGGCTGGCCGCCCTCGATCGCGGCAAAGCTTCATCTCTTGGAAACATGGGACAGAGCCATCCCGAGGTGAAGCAACGCCGCAAGTATCCGAGGGTTTTTCCGAAATATCGTAATCCTGGCTCGCTTTCGGAAACGTGGTCTGGCCGAGGCAAGCAACCGCGTTGGCTCGTCGCGGCGATCAAGGCTGGCCGGAAAATCGAGGATTTCAGGATCAAAGAGCCTGGACGTTCCAAAAACGGGCGATGAACTCAATCCCGT
>Ga0310811_10003254_pt1 | contig 20425 bp, 22 predicted proteins | sample YCmetagenome_FD_207642 | JGI IMG/M metagenome (GOLD analysis project Ga0310811, IMG submission 207642) | Soil microbial communities from experimental microcosm in Duke University, North Carolina, United States - YC | ecosystem: Engineered > Artificial ecosystem > Soil microcosm > Unclassified ...
TCGTGATTCTGTGCCTGGAGCGGCCGGCGGAAACATGCGCCGCGATCCGCTCGGCCTTAAGCCAGCGCGGCGGCGTTTTTCACGTCAGCGTGCTGGATCAGAATTCCAGCGCGGAGACCATCCAGGCCCTGACAATTGCTTTCGCCACCACGCCGCGTTTTGCCCTGTACCGGTCCACGCAAAATCTCGGGGTCGGCGGCGGCCGGAATTTTCTGAGCGGCTGCGGTCATGGCCGGATCATCGTCGGGCTGGACAATGACGCGGTGTTCCACACCCCGTGGACCGTCGCCGGCGCGCTCAAGGCCTTTCGCCGCCGGCCGGATCTGGGCGCGCTCGGCTTCAATATCCTCGGCCCGGACGGGACGGCGCCGGATTTGTCGAGCTGGGGTTACCCCCAGCTGCTGCGGCCGAAATTTCGCGAAACATTCGACACCACCACCTTTGTCGGCGCCGGCCACGCGATCCGCCGCGCCACCTGGCAGGCAGTGGGCGGCTACGACCCCAGCCTGTTCTTCACCTGGGAGGAATATGATTTCTGCCTGGCCGCGATCGCCCTGCAATGGCGGATCGCCTATGACGGCGCGCTGGCGGTTCGGCACGGCCCCGCCGTCGCCGCCCGCATCGGCTGGGACGGCGCGCGCATGACCGCCTATGTCCGCAACCGGCTGCTGATCAGCCGCAAATGGGGCGCCTCCTGGTGCGCCCTCGCCCCGCGCATGGCCGCCTACGCCCTGCATGGCGCGGTGAATGGCTGCCTGCCGGCGGCGCTCCGTGGCATCGCCGCGGCCTGGCGCGCGGGCATCCCCCGCGGACAACCAATGCCGAAAGTGATGCGGACCTATATACGCGCGCATGAAACCCGGCATCGCGGGTCGTGGCTCGACCGGTTGCGGCGGGAAGTGCTGAGCAAAGACAGAAAGGCTACTTTTTGTGAACAAAAAGTAGCAAAAAAACTTTTGTAATTTGGGCCCTGGTGGTGTCGACGCCAGCACGTTGCGGTCTGGTTCAGCCTGTTGGACTAGCGCCTGGTAAATTTATGCCCGTAATTTAGGCTGTTATGAAGATTTTTGGGCGCCATCTGATTTGTTTCGGATCGAGACCGTCCTAACTTGCATTTTTTCTGACCAAAAGCAGCTTGTTCTTGACCGTAACGAGTGTTCAACTCCGGCTTCGGCGCAACCTGCGCCATTTTGATCCCGGAGGTTGCCGTCATGAAGCTGTTTTCGCGTACCCGCTATCTCGGTTTGGCCGCTCTCGGCATTGCCGCCTTGGCCGCGCCGCGTTCCACGCAGGCTGCCAGCGCCGCACTGCCGGCGGATGTTACCGCCACCAAGACGTTGACATTCTGCAGCGCCGTCAACCTGCCCCCGATGGAGTTCTTCTCAGCTTCGCAACAGCCGGAAGGCGTGGATATCGAGTTGGGCGACGCGCTGGCCAAGCGCCTCGGCGTGACCGCGAAATGGGTGAACATCCCGTTTGCCGGGCTGGTTCCAGCGCTGCTCGCCGGCCATTGCGACGCCATCATGTCGCAGCTTTTCATCAAGCCGGCGCGGCTGAAGGTGATCGACGAGATCCCGTATATGTACTCGCAGGAAGGCTTTATCATGAAGGCCGGCACGCCGAAGCTGAGCGGGCCGCAGGCGCTCTCCGGCGAGAAGGCGGCGACGGTGACCGGCACCACCGCGACCGATCTGCTGAAGCAGGCGAACACGGCCCTGCAAACGGCAGGCAAGCCGCCGGTCAACATCGTGATGTTCCCCGACAACGCGCCAGCGCTGCAACAGGTGCAGTTCGGCCAGGTGGCGGCTTATGGCGTCGCGTATGAAACGGCGTTGTATTACGCCGCCTTGCAGCCGGACCAGTTCGAAGTCGGCGGCGCGCCGTATTTTAAGATCCTCACCGGCATCGGCGTCTCCAAGGATCAGCCCGGACTGAACGCCCGGCTCACGGCCGCCCTGCACGACATGATGGCCGATGGCAGCTACGCCAAGATTTTTAAAAAATGGCACATCGGCGTCGACGCGCTTCAGCGGTAACAACGGGTCCCGAGGCGCTAAACCCGCGCCAGCGGGTGATGCGCCTCCACCAGGCGCTGCAGCCGCTCCGCCAGCACATGGGTGTAGATCTGCGTGGTGGCGATGTCGGCATGGCCGAGCAGTTTCTGCAGGCTGCGCAGATCCGCGCCATGGGCCAGCAGATGCGAGGCGAAGGCATGCCGCAGCACGTGCGGCGAGAGCCGCGCCGGGTCGAGGCCGGCGGCGAGCGCCGCCTGCTTCAGCAGCAAGGCAAAACCCTGGCGCGTCATCGGCTGTTTGAGGTCGCGCCCGGCGAAAAGATAGCGCGGCTTCTGCTTGCCATAGCCGGCGCGTAAGGCGCCGGCAGCCTCCTTGGCAGCGTCCGACAGCGGCACAATGCGCTCGCGCCCGCCTTTGCCCTTGATCAGCAGCATCGCCGCATCGGTGGCCAGCGCCGCCGCCGGCAGGCTGAGCAACTCGGTCACGCGCAGCCCGGTGGCGTAGAGAATTTCCAGCCCGGCCAGGGTTTTCAGGCCCGGCATGCCCTTGATCTCCCGCGCGGCGATGAAGAGCCGGTCCACTTCCGCCTCGCTGAGCGTCTTGGGCAGCGATTGCGGCAGGCGCGGCGTGGCGAGCTCCGCTGCCGGGTTGTCGGCGCGAATCCCCTCGCGCAGCAGGAACAGGAAAAATTGCCGCAAGGCCGAGACCCGCCGCGCCGCGGTGCGCGCGCTGCGGCCGCTGGCGTGCAGCGATTCCAGGTAGGCACTGACGTCCGCGGCACTGGCCTGTGCCGCCCCTGCACCGAAAAAAATGGAAAAATCCTCGAGATCCGTGCGGTACGCCGCCAGCGTGTTGCGCGCCGCCCCGCGCTCGGCCGCGAGCATTTCCAGGAAGGCTTCGGTGGGGCCATCTATCGTCATGTCGATCTTGTGATAAGCCTCGGGCAACATGCAAGACAACAGTGACCCCCTCCCCAAGGCCGAACGCAGCATCGTACTGGTGGGCCTGATGGGCGCCGGCAAAACGGCAATCGGCAAAAGGCTGGCCGAGCAGCTCGGCCTGCCTTTCCACGATGCCGACCACGAAATCGAGAAAGCCGCGGGCACCAGCATTGCGGAGATTTTCGCCCAGCACGGCGAGGCGCATTTCCGCGCCGGGGAAAAGCGGGTGATCCAGCGCCTGCTGGCCGGAAGGCGCATCGTGCTCGCCACCGGCGGCGGCGCCTATATGGACCCGGAAACCCGCGCGATGATCCGTGAACGGGGCCTCTCGGTCTGGCTGCGCTGCGCGCTGCCGATCCTGCTCGCCCGGACCCAGGGGCGCACCCACCGGCCGCTGCTCAATGCCGGCAACCCAGCCGAGACGCTGGCACGGCTTTCCGCGCAGCGCAGCCCGTTCTATGCCCAGGCCGACATCATCGTCGACGGCTCAGAGGACCCGGCCCACGTGACCACCGACAAAGTCATCGCCGCCATCGCCGCCTATGCCCCGCCGCTGCGCGTGCCGGTGACGCTCTCGCAAAGCCGCTACGAGGTGGTGATCGGCGCCGACCTGCTCCCCCGCGCCGGGGCGCTGATCGCGCCGGTCATGCCGCAGCCGCGCTGCGTGATCGTCACCGACGAAACCGTCGCCAGGCTGCATCTGGCAACGCTGCAGGCGAGCCTCGACGAGGTCGGCATCGCCCAGACCGCGATCATCGTGCCGCCCGGCGAAACCTCCAAGAGCGTCGCGACCTGGCAGCACGTGGTCGACCAGCTGCTGGAGCAGAAGGTCGACCGCGCCACCAGCATCGTCGCGCTGGGCGGCGGGGTGATCGGCGACCTGGCGGGCTTCGCCGCCGCCGCCACCTTGCGCGGCCTGCCCTTCATCCAGATTCCGACCACCTTGCTGGCCCAGGTGGATTCCAGCGTCGGCGGCAAGACCGGCATCAACGCCCGGCAGGGCAAGAATTTGATCGGCGCCTTTCACCAGCCGATCATGGTGCTGGCCGATACTGGAGTCCTTGCCACCCTGCCGGCGCGTGAACTTGCCGCCGGCTATGCAGAGATTTTCAAGGCCGGGCTGATCGCCGACGCCGACCTGCACGCCTGGTGCGAGGCCAATGGCAAGGCCATGCTGGCGGGCGATTCCCGGCTTCTGGCCGAGGCGGTGCGCCGCGCCGTGAGATTCAAGGCCGAAGTGGTCGGCGATGACGAACGCGAGACCAAGCCGAATGACGGAAGGGCGCTGCTGAATCTGGGACACACATTCGCCCACGCGCTGGAAGCGGAAACCGGCTACGGCAAAGGGCTGCTGCATGGCGAGGCGGTGGCGACCGGGCTGGTGCTGGCCGCGCATCTCTCCGCGTCGCTTGGCCTGTGTCCACAGGAAGACAGCCCGCGCATCGCCGCACATCTGGCCGAACTCGGCCTGCCGGTGCGCATAAACGGGCTCGAAGCCGACAGGCTGATCGCCCACATGACGCGCGACAAGAAGATGCGCAACGGCAAGCTGACTTTCGTGCTCAGCCGCGGCATCGGCCGCGCCTTCACCAGCAGCGACGTGCCGCCCGAGGCGGTGCGGGCGACGTTGCTGGCCAACGGGGCAGTCTGAAGAAAAAGGAAGCGCTACTTTTTGTGAACAAAAAGTAGCAAAAAAACTTTGTTTACTTTGGGCCCATGCCGGTTCAACGCCTCAGGCCCAGCGTAAACAAAAGTTTTTTGCGCCGCTTTTTTTCAAAAAAGCGGCTGCTTCCTTTCTTCCTTTTTAAAACCGGTCGCCGGGCGAAAGCACCCTGCAGCCGGTCGGACTGGAGGAAAGCCGGTCACAGGCACTCACCGCCGTATCGTGCGCCAGCCCCGCGAACCGCGCCCGGTAATAAGTGTGGCCGTGCACGAACACCGACGAGACCAAGGGCTGGCTCTTGCCGAGCATCCGGTCGGCGGTGAGCTCGGCGATGCCGAGCGCGGCCTTGGCATCGCCGGGGCTGTTATAGGCCCCGACCTGAATGGCCCAGCCGCCGAGTCCCTCGGGCGCATCTTCATGTGCCGGTACGGCGCGCGGCCGGTACACGGGCGACGGCGTGTCGGCCATGGCGGCGGGGACCAGCGAAAAATGCGGCCGCGGCGAAGCGGCCATTTGCGCCGGCGCACGGGGCGGCGGGACGTAAATCGAGGAGTCCGTCGTGCCGGATACCAACGCGGCCACCTGCGCCGGAGACGGCACGCTTGGCACCAGCGCTGGGGCCGGCGCGGGGGCGCTTGCCACCGGGGCCGGCAGCGCCGCCTGGGCGACGACCACCGGCTGCGGCGGGGCACTCTCCGGCGCCTGCGGCAGCGCGCTTGTCGCCGCCCCCTCGCCGCCGGTCTCTGGCTGGGCATTTGACGCCAATTGCACGTCCGCGCTGTTTCCGCCCGGATAATCGCCCGCGATATGCGGCGCGATCATGGCCAGATAGGCCTGCGTCTCCTGCGGCAGCGGCACATGCTGGTTGACATATTCATCCAACCGCCCGGGTCCGGCATTGTACGCGGCCAGGAAGCCCGGCGAACCGTAGATCGAATACATCTCATGGATATAGGCGGTGCCGGCCATGATATTGTCGTGCGGGTTGAAGGGGTCCGGACCGAGCCCGAATTGCGCCGCCATTTCGCGATAGGTTTCCGGTTCGAGCTGCATCAGCCCCATGGCGCCGGCAGCGGACACCGTGAGATGGCCCCCCATATATTCGTTGCCGCCGGATTCCACGCGCATCACATTGCGGATCCACGAGGACGGCACGTCGAAACGCTGCGACGCTTCGCCGATATACGGGCCCCAGGGGTCGCCGGGCGGTCCCGGCGGCTGGTAGCTCTGCGGCGCGGCATGCGTGACATAGTAATGCGTGGAAGGGCCGAGCGACGCGCCCCCGCGCCCGCCCGAACACGCCGCCAGCAGCGCCAGGCTGGCGCAGCCGGCTGAAAGACGCACCAAACGGGCGATACGGGCCGGTGCCGGCCGATGCGCGGACCCGCGGCACGGCGCCGCGCGGCCGCATGAAGTCGTCGTCACGGGGGAGCCTCCAACTGGAACGCCTTTGCTTGGTAAAGTCTTCCGGGGTTTCGCTCAATGATGGCTTAAACAAGGTCTGCTAACCCCCTAAACGAGAACAGAACTCGCAGCAACAAAAACCTGCCGGCAACGGCTGCTATCCGCTCGCGAACGGCAATGATAAGACCGTGAGCATGGGTAAGATGAACGGGTTGAAATTTGTTCCGGGTCGGACCTGCCAGTGGCTGGCTTTTGCCGGGCTGATGCCCCTGCTCGCCGCCTGCGCCGGCCACGCGCCGCCAAGCGCCCCGGCGTCCACCGGCCTGTTGCGCCTCGGCACGGTGGTTTCGGTGCGGCCGGCGATCTTCGATGGCGACAACCAGGCGGCGCAGAAAATTCTCACCACGCTGAACGTCCCCGCGCCGGCCGGGCAGAATGCGGTGGAGCTGGTGATCCGCCAACAGGATAATTCCGTGATATCCGTCGTGCAGCCGGCCGGCCCCGGGCAGCCGGGTTTCGTCTCCGGCGAGCATGTCATGATCGTCGAGGCCGCGAATACGGTGGTGCGGCCTCGGTAAATCCCGCTTAGCGGTTGCCGCTTCCGGCCCATTCCGCTATCGCCGCTCTATGAATATGATCGCACCGGGACCAGGCAAATCCGGAACGGAGCTTCCGCATCTCATGCAACCCACGGGCCGAAAGATGTCGATTTCCGCCGCACAGGGCTGGGGGCAGCGCTTCGCCCTGGCCCTGGCGGATCTGGGTGAGACCATGCATCTGTGGCGGCTGGTGCTGGCGCTCAGCTTCATGGACATCAAGCTGCGTTATCGCGGCTCGCTGCTCGGCCCATTCTGGCTCACCCTCTCCACCGCGGTGATGATCGGCGCCATCGGCTTCCTCTATGCCGGGCTGTTCCATCAGGATGTCGGCCAATACCTGCCTTATTTGTCGATCTCGCTGATTTTCTGGGGGTTTCTGAGCACGCTCACGGGCGAGGGCGGCACCTCATTCACCGCCGCGGAAGGCATGATCCGCGCGCAGCGCATGCCGCTGTCTTTGCATGCGGCCCGGGTGGTGATGCGCAACCTGTTCGTGCTCGCGCATAATCTGGTCGTCATCGTCGTGGTGTTCACCATATTCCATGTCGTGCCGAGCAAAGCCGTGTTCAGCGTGGTCCCGGCGCTGGCGCTCTGGCTGGTCGACGGCATGGCCGTGTGCCTGCTGCTCGGCGTGTTCGGCGCGCGCTTTCGCGACATCCCACCGATCATCGCCAGCATCGTGCAGATTGCCTTTTACGTGACGCCGGTGATCTGGAGCCCGACCATGATATTGCACCGCCATATCGGCCGGGTGCTGGTGGAGTGGAACCCCTTCTATGCCCTGCTTGAGATCCTGCGCGGGCCGCTGCTCGGCTTACCGCTGGAGCCCGAAGCCTGGGCCATGGCGCTGGGCTATTCGGCGCTGCTGCTGCTGCTGAGCGCCTTGACCTTCACCCGCGCCCGCGCGCGCATCGCATACTGGATCTGAGCCGTGGCGAGCCTGCAGTTCAACGATGTCTCGGTCTCCTTTCCGCTTTATCACGGCGAAAGCCGCAGTCTGAAAAAGACCGTGTTCGCCGCAGCCTCCGGGCGGCTGGGCGAGGACAAGAAACACCGTTTGGTGGTCGAGGCGCTGCGCCATATCTCATTCTCGCTGAAAAGCGGCGACCGGCTCGGTTTCATCGGTTCCAACGGCGCGGGCAAGACCACCCTGCTACGCACCATGGCCGGCATCTATGAGCCGGTGGCGGGAAACATCGAGATCGACGGCGCGATCACGGCGTTGCTCGACCCCAATCAGGGCATGAACATGGAGTTGACCGGCCGCGAGAATATCCGCCTGCGCGGCCTTTACAGCGGGCTGAGCAAGGCACAGATCCAGCGCCTCGAAGAGGATGTCGCCAGCTTCGCCGAACTCGGCCAGTTCCTGGAGCTGCCGGTGCGCACCTACAGCTCCGGCATGGTCATCCGCCTCGGCTTCGCGCTCGCCACCGCCATCCGGCCGCAGATTCTGCTGATGGATGAATGGATCCTCGCCGGCGACGCCTCATTCCTGGACAAGGCGCGGCACCGTCTGGAAGGCATGGTCCAGGGCGCGGAAATCCTGGTTCTCTCCTCGCACAGCGCGGAGATCATCATGCGCTGGTGCAACCGCGTGATCTGGATGGATGGCGGACAAATCAAGCTCGCCGGACCTCCCGAAGAGGTGCTGGCCGCCTATCTAACACCAGAGCAATTCGCTCAGGTCCAGGCGGTGGTGCGCGTGGCCGCCTGATCCGCCGCCAGGCGGACAAGGCAGCGTCCACCGCGGGCATGAAATCGCTCGCCCAAAATCACGCTTCAAGCCTTCATCGCGGCGATGAAGGCTTGAAGCTTCATGAAAGGACGTTTGATGATGCAACATCGTAAACTCGGCAAGAATGCCGCCGGCGAGAACCTCAGCGTCTCCGCGCTCGGCCTCGGCTGCATGGGCATGTCGGATTTCTACGCCGGCCGCGACGATTCCGAATCCATCGCCACCATCCAGCTGGCGATCGACAAGGGCGTGACCCATTTCGACACCGCCGACATGTATGGCGTCGGCAAGAACGAAGAGCTGCTCGGCCAGGCGATCAAGGGCCGGCGCGACGGGCTGGTCATCGCCACCAAGTTCGGCAACATGCGTTCGGCCGACGGCGGGTTCCTCGGCATCAACGGCAAGCCTGAATATGTGAAGATGGCGGCGGAAGCCTCGCTGAAGCGGCTGAACATCGAAATCATCGACCTTTATTACCAGCACCGCGTCGACCCCAACGTGCCCATCGAGGACACTGTGGGCGCCATGGCGGAGCTGGTGCGCGAAGGCAAGGTGCGGCATCTCGGCCTCTCGGAAGCCGCCCCCGCCACCATCCGCCGCGCGCATAAAGTGTTCCCGATCACCGCGCTGCAGACCGAATACTCGCTCTGGACCCGCGACATCGAGACGGAAATCCTGCCCACGCTGCGCGAACTCGGCATCGGCCTGGTGCCCTATGCCCCGCTCGGGCGCGGCTTTCTCACCGGCGCGTTCAAATCCGCCGCCGCCGTTCCGGCCGGCGATTTCCGCAAGAACAACCCGCGCTTCTCGGACGAAAATTTCGCCAAAAATCTCGCGTTGGTGAAGACCGTCGAAGATATCGCGGCGGCGCGGAAAATCACCACCGCACAGGTGGCGTTGGCCTGGGTGCTGGCCCAGGGCGCGGATGTGGCGCCGATCCCCGGCACCAAGCGGCGCGCCTATCTGGAGCAGAATCTCGGCGCGCTGGACGTCACGCTGACCGCCGACGAGCTGGCAACGCTGAGCAAGGCGTTCGCGCCGGACGCGGTGGCCGGCACCCGCTACCCGGCGGCCGCCATGGCCGCGCTGAACCGCTAAAAGGCGGCGCGGCGCATGGGGGCAGTGGCGTATGTGAACGGGCGCTACCTCGCTTTGAGGCAGGCCTCGGTCAATATCGAGGATCGCGGCTTTCAGTTCGGCGACGGCATTTACGAGGTCGTCTATGTGCAGGACGGGCGGCCGGTCGACGCCGCCCTGCATATGGCGCGGCTGCAGCGCAGCCTGCGTGAAATCGCGATCCTCCCGCCGCTCGCCCCGAACGCGCTCGAGCAGGTGATCCGCGAGGTGCTGCGGCGCAACCGCGTCAGCACCGGGCTCGTCTACATCCAGGTCAGCCGCGGCGTGGCGCCGCGCCAACACGCGTTTCCCGTCTCCCTTGTCCGCCCCAGCCTGGTCGTCACCGCGCGGCACATCCCGGCCCCGCCGCGCGACGCGGCCGCCTGGGCGGGCAGCGCCATCACCCTGCCGGACCAGCGCTGGGCGCGCTGCGACATCAAATCCACCAACCTGCTGGCCAATGTGCTGGCCAAGCAGGCGGCCCGCGAGGAAGGCGCCTACGAGGCGATCCTCTACGATTCGGCACAGACCATCACCGAGGGCGCGTCTTCCTCGGTGTGGATGGTGGATGAGCACGGCACGCTCCGCACCCGCCGGCTCGGTCCCGAAATTCTGCCCGGCTGCACCCGCGCCGCTTTGCTCGAGGAGCTGGGCAGCGACATCGCGTTTGCGGAATCCGCTTTCACGCTGGCCGAGCTGCGGCGGGCCAGGGAGATTTTCGTCACCAGCGCCACCTCCTTCGTCAAGCCGATCACCCGGCTCGACGGCGCGCCGGTCGGCAATGGCGGCCCCGGCCTGGTCACCACCGCCTTGTTCGACCGCTATCTGCGCCATATGCGGATGGCGTGAGGCTCGAACTCGCCACAGCTTCGGCGCTGGGCGCGCGGCGCGGAACCTTCGTGTTCCTGCACGGCGCCTGGTGCTGGAACTGGTATTTCAAACCTTTTTTCCTGCCCTATTTCGCGACGCACGGGTTCGACGCGGTTGCCTTCAGCCTGCGCGGCCACGGCGGCAGCGACGGCCGCGCCCATCTCAACGGTTTTTCCATCGACGATTACGTGGACGATCTGCGGCGCGTGCTGGCAACGGTCGAACGGCCCGTGGTGGTCGGACATTCGATGGGCGGCTTCGTCCTGCAGACCTATCTGACGCAGGCCACTTTGCGCGGTGCCGTTCTGCTGGCCAGCGCCCCGCCCCGGCCGATGCCGGGGCTGCTCGTCAAATCCCTGCTGGCCCAGCCGCTGCATCTGATCCGCGCGGCGCGACCGAAGCAGGATTTCAACCGCGACATGCTGCGGCAAAAGATGTTTTCGCGCGGGCCGGAAGACCGGTCGATGGATGCGTATCTGGCCAATGTGCAGCCGGAGAGCACGCGCGTCGCGGCGTCGATGCTCACCCGCCGCATCCCGCATCCTGAAGCCATCGGCACCCCGGTCCAGGTGATCGGCGCCGGGCGCGACCAGATGGTGCCGCCGGAAGCGGTGGCCCTGACCGCGCGCGCCTACCGCACCAAGCCGGTCATGTTTGACACGATGTCGCATATGCTGATGCTGGAAGCGGGCTGGTGCGACGTCGCGGATACGATCCTCCGTTTCGAAGCGCACCTGCCGAGATAAGGGACCGCCATGTATATCCCGCCTGCCTTTGCCGAGAACGACCCGGCGGAACTGCACGCCATCATGCGCGCCGCGTCACTGCCCATCCTGGTCTCGCCGACGGCGGAAGGGATGATCGCGACGCATCTGCCGCTGAGCTTCCAGGCGCCGGACCGCATCGTCGGGCATTTCGCCCGCGCCAACCCGCATTGGCGTAATTTTACGCGAGACGCCGACTCCCTGGCGATCTTCACCGCCATGGATGGCTATGTCAGCCCCTCCTGGTACCCGACCAAGGCGGAAACCGGCAAAGTGGTGCCGACCTGGAATTACACCGCGGTGCACGCCACCGGGCGGCTGGAAATCATCGAAGACCCGGCTGCCTTGCTTGAGATCGTCACTTCCCTCACCGACCGGTTCGAGGCCGGCCGGGAAAAACCCTGGGCGGTGAGCGACGCGCCGCCCGACTACGTGGCGGCGATGCTGAAAGGCATCGTCGGCGTGGTGCTGCACGTCACCAAACTGGAAGGCAAGGCCAAGCTCAGCCAGAATAAATCCCGCGCCGACCAGGAAGGCGTGGCGGCCGGGGCAGCGACCGAAAATCCCGCTCTGGCGGAGGCGATGCGGAAGGTTTTGGAGCGGAAGTGAGATAAGAAAGCGCTACTTTTTGTAAACAAAAAGTAGCAAAAAAACTTTATTATGCTGGGCCATGGGCGTTGGCGCCGACACAGCCTCCGGCCCAGCATAACAAAAGTTTTTTGCGCCGCTTTTTTTCAAAAAAGCGGCTGCTTTCTTCCTGGTTTTTAGACGATCTTCCCCTCGAACGGCGGCAGATAATCCGCCGCGTCGAATTCGATCACCCACAGGTCGGAATCGTAGGAGATTTGTTTCTTCACATAGGCATCGGTAACGGTGTCGCTCACCGGTTCGGGTCCGGTGCCGCGCATCCAGGCCAGTTCGCCCTGCGCGTCGCGGAATTGCGAGAGCACGATATTGCCGCTGCGCCCATGCAGGACCACCAGCACGCCGCCGGCATCCGGGTCGCCCTTATGCACCACCAGGCCCGGCTTGCCATCCGCGGCGCCCAGCCGCAGCACCGCGGAGACCCACACGCCTGCCTTGATCCGCGGCTCACCCATGCTAATCCCTAACTCTATGCTCGCTTTCCCTGACTCACGGAAAGGCAACGCCTTACTGTGCTCAAGACCGATCCCTCGCTCAACCCCTGAAGGATGTCCGCATGGCCCGCCCGGCTCTCGTCGCTGCCCTCGCTTTCGCTCTTTTCGGCACCACGCAAGCCGCCCAGGCCGCTGATAAAATCACGTTCGGCCTGGATTGGATCGCCGAACCCGAATATGGCGGCTATTACGAGGCTTTGGCCAACGGCATCTATAAGAAATACGGGCTGGACGTAACCATCGTGCCCGGCGGGCCCGAGGTGAACAACGCGCAACGCCTGATCGGCGGACGGCTGACCTTCGACATCACCTCCAACTCCTTCCTGGCGCTGAATTTCGTGCAGGAGCAGATCCCCTTCGTCGCGGTCGCCGCCGGGTTCCAGAGAGACCCAGACGCGCTGATCGCGCATCCCGGCGCCGGCAATGACGGCTTCGCCGCCCTCAAAGGCAAACCGATCGCGGTGTCCGCCGATACCCGCGCGAGCTGGTGGAACTATCTGAAGGCCAAATACGGCTATTCCGACGCGCAGTTGCGTCCCTACGGGTTCAGCCTGGCGCCGTATTTCGCCAATAAATACGACATCCAGGAAGCCTATGTGACCGATGAGCCGTTTCTCATCCACGCCAAGACCGGGCAATGGCCGGTGGTGATGATGCTCCCCGATTCCGGCTTCGACGGCTATGCCAGCCTGATCGCCACCTCGAAGAAGCTGGTGAAGACCAACCCCGGCCTGGTGCAGCGGTTCGTCGATGCCTCGGCGGAGGGGTGGTACGATTATCTGTACGGCAACCCCGCACCAGCCTTCGCGGCCATCCAGCAGGCCAATCCGGACATGACACCAGAGCTGATGCATTATGGCTACGAACAGTTGAAAACGCGCGGCATCGTCGATTCCGGCGACGCCAAGACGCTCGGCATCTACGCCATGACCGACGCGCGCTGGAAATCCTTCTTCACGCAGATGGTCGCCGCCGGCATGTATAACCCCTCCATGAATTACCAGGCCGGCTATACGCTGCAATTCGTCAATCACGGGTTCGGCCTGCGGAAGTAATGTTCACCCTCCAGGCGGTCGGCAAGACCTTTCCCAACGGGTTGCGCGCGCTGGACGGCATTTCCGCCGAGATCGGCGCGGGGGAATTCGTGGCCTTGCTGGGCCCGTCGGGCTGCGGCAAATCGACTCTGCTGCGGCTGCTGGCCGGGCTGGACCAACCGAGCGACGGGCGCATCGGCTGGGAGGGCGGCATGCCGCCGGGGCCGGGGGAGATCGGCTTCGTGTTCCAGGACGCCACCTTGCTGCCCTGGGCCGATGTCGCGGGCAATGTTTTTCTCCCCCTGCGGCTGCGCGGGGTCGGCCGCGCGGAAGCGGCGCCGCGCATCGCCGCGATGCTCGAGCAGGTGGGGCTCGGCGCGTTCGCCCAGGCCATGCCGCATACGCTTTCGGGGGGCATGCGCATGCGCGTCTCCATCGCCCGGGCGCTGATCTCCGCGCCGCGGCTGCTGCTGATGGACGAGCCGTTCGCGGCGCTGGACGAATTCACCCGGCACAAATTGCAGGAAGATCTCCGCGGCCTATGGCGGCGCAGCGGCAAGACGGTGATGTTCGTGACGCATTCGATCTACGAGGCGGCCTTTCTCGCCAGCCGCATTCTCGTCATGTCACCCCGGCCGGGGCGCATCGCCGCGGATCTGTCCACGTCCCTGCCCGACGGGCCGGAGCGGCGCGGCTGCCCGGAATATGCCGCCCTGGTGGCCGACATTACGGAGACCTTCCGGCGGGTGATGCCGGCATGAACCGGAGCCTGGAGCGCGCGGCCCCCTTCTTGTTCGGGCTGATCGGCTTGGCGCTGTGGCAAGGCGCGGTCTGGGCGCTCGCCGTGCCGGCCTACGTGCTGCCTGGGCCGCTTGCCATCGGCGCGGCCTATCTGGGCGACTACCGCGTGCTCGACCCGGCCTTGCTGTCGACCCTCACCGTCACCCTCACCGCGCTCGCCGCCGCCACGGCGATCGGCGTGACGCTGGCCGTGGCGATGTCGGCAAGCGCGCTCTTCCGCGCCGCCATTCAGCCCTGGGCCGTGATCCTGCAAGTGACCCCGGTGGTGGCGATCGCGCCGCTGATCATCATCTGGGTCAACCAGCCCTTCATCGCGCTGGTGGTCTGCGCCACCATCGTCGCCTTCTTTCCCATCCTCTCCAACACCGCCGCCGGGCTCGCCGCCACGCCGCCGGAGCTGCTCGACCTCTTCCGCCTGAACGGCGCCTCGCGTTGGCAGATGCTGTTTCTGCTCCGCCTGCCCTCTGCCTTGCCGGCTTTTCTCGTCGGGTTGCGCATTTCCGGCACGCTGGCGCTGGTGGGAGCGGTGGTCGCGGAATTCGTCGCCGGTTCCGGCGGCTTCGCCTCGGGGCTCGCCTACAGCATCATCGAGGCCAGCTACCGGCTGGAAATTCCCCGCATGTTCGCTGCCCTGGTGCTGCTCGGCGTCAGCGGCATCATGATCTATACAGCACTCGGCCTGCTCGCCCGATTTCTGCTCCGGAGGCGCGGAAGCGCTTGAGTTTTTACCCCCGCTCTGCGAGTTTCCGGCTCGTATAAAAGCCCGCCCGGAGACCTTCATGACCGCCACGACCGACAAAAAACTCAGCAAAGGCCAGCTCGCCTATGAGCAGGAGCGCGCCCGCAAAGCCGGCAAAACCTTCGACGACTGGATGAAGGACAAGACCAAGGCCGAAGCGGAAGCCGCGAAGAAAGCCGCCCCAAAAATCGAGAAAAAGCCCGGCCTGTTCAGCCGCCTGGTCGAACGCGCGCATAAGCCGATTTAGGGCAAGGACAGCAGCCGCTTTTTAAAAAAAGCGGCGCAAAAATTTTTGTTACTCTGGGCCATGGGCGTTGGTGCCGACACAGCCCATGGCCCAGCATAGTAAAAGTTTTTGCGCCGCTTTTTTTAAAAAGCGGCTGCTTGCTTCCTACCCTGTTATCCTGTCCGGGTGAGTGAAAATCTCGAACCCGTCATCGCGGGCGACGGCGATCAATGTCATTCCCGCCGCTTCGGCTTCGCGCACCGCGCGGGCGCTCGGCACTGACACGGCGACGATGACCCCTGCCCCCAAGGCGGCGGTTTTCTGAATCAGTTCGATCGAGACGCGGCTGGTGAGCAGCACCACCCCTTCCGGCCCCTGGCGCCCGGCCCGTTTTACCGCGCCGATCAGCTTATCCAGCCCGTTATGGCGGCCGACATCCTCGCGCACGATCAGCGCATCGTCCTCCGGCGTGTAGAAGGCGGCGGCGTGCACCGCGCGGGTCTCGCGGTTCAACACCTGCAGTTCCGGCAGGCGGCGGATCGCCGTTTGGATCTTGTCCGCCGGCACGGTGATCGCGGGGTGAACCGGCTTTGGCGGCTTGATCGCCTCGATCAGGCTGTCCATACCGCACAGGCCGCAGCCGACCGGCCCGGCGATGCGCCGGCGCCGCGCTTCCAGCGCCTCGCGCCGGTCCGGCTGCAGTTCCATCCGGCATTCCAGGCCGAGCGGCAGCACCGCCAGCTCGTAGCTCAGAATCTCGTCCGGGCTCTGGATGATGCCTTCGGACAGCGAGAAGCCGACGGCGAAATCCTGCAAATCCTGCGGGCTGGCCATCATCACCGCGAAGGTCACGCGGTCATAGGACAGCGCCACCGCGGATTCCTCCGGCAGTTTGCGGTCCATCTCCAGAAACCGGCCGCGCCAGGCCTTGACCTCGACATGGGTGATCGGATCGGGCGCTTTATTCATCGAATTATCCTTCCAACCGCACAAACAAAAAGGGGCAAACCTGCGTTTGCCCCTTTTTCCCTTGGCTTGTCGCCAAACTTATTCTTCCGTCTCGCTCTCGGCGGCGACTTCCGGCTTCGGCCCGCTATCCTGGCCCTTGGCGGAAACGTCGCGGTCGATCAGCTCGATCACCGCCATGTCGGCCGCATCGCCATAGCGCATGCCGGCCTTCAGCACGCGGGTGTAGCCGCCATTGCGGGTCTTGTAACGGGTGGCCAGGGCGTCGAACAGCTTGGCGACGATGGTGTCGTCGCGGAGCTGGTTATACGCTTGGCGCCGGGCGTGCAGCCCGCCGCGCTTGCCGAGCGTGATCAGCTTCTCCGCCACCGGGCGCAATTCCTTGGCCTTCGGCAGGGTGGTGGTGATCTGCTCATGCTTGATGAGCGCGACCGCCATGTTGCGGAACATGGCAGCGCGATGGGAGGAGGTGACGTTGAGTTTACGACCGCTGAGACCGTGACGCATGGTAGTTTTCCTGTTGACTCTTTAGAAGGGTTGGTCCGAGCGCTTGGCCAGTTCCTCGATATTCTCGGGCGGCCAATCGGCGACGGTCATGCCAAGGGAAAGCCCCATGGCGGTCAACACTTCCTTGATTTCGTTCAAGGATTTGCGGCCGAAATTCGGCGTCCGCAACATTTCCTGCTCGCTCTTCTGCACCAGGTCGCCGATGTAAACGATGTTGTCGTTCTTCAGGCAGTTGGCGCTGCGCACGGACAGCTCGAGCTCGTCCACCTTGCGGAGCAGATTGGGGTTGAACGGCAGCTCGACGCGCGGCTCCTCGGGGCGCAGGCGCTGCGGCTCCTCGAAATTCACGAACATGCCGAGCTGGTCCTGCAGGATGCGCGCGGCCAGGGCCACGGCGTCTTCCGGCGTGATCGCGCCGTTGGTCTCGACCTGGAGGATCAGCTTGTCATAGTCGGTGACCTGACCCACGCGGGTCTGCTCGACGCGGTAGGAGACGCGGCGCACCGGCGAATAGATCGCATCGATGGGGATCAGCCCGATCGGCGCATCTTCCGGGCGGTTGGCGGAAGCCGGCTCATAGCCGCGGCCGGCGTTCACCGTGAACTCCATGCCGAGCGTGGCGCCGTCATCGAGGGTGCACAGCACGAGGTCGGGATTCATGATCTCGATGTCATGACCGGCCTGGATCTGGCCGGCCTTGACCTCGCAGGGCCCGGTCGCGGTCAGCACCATGCGCTTCGGCCCCTCGCCATGCATGCGCACGGCCAGTTGCTTGATGTTCAGGACGATGTCGGTCACGTCCTCGCGCACGCCGGAGAGGGTCGAGAATTCATGCAGCACGCCGTCGATCCGCACCGCGGTCACGGCCGCCCCTTGCAGGGACGAGAGCAGCACACGGCGCAGCGAATTGCCGAGCGTCATGCCGAAACCGCGTTCCAGCGGCTCGGCGACGATGGTGGCCACCCGTCCCGCATCGGCGCCGAACTCGATGTCGAGTTGCTCCGGCTTAATCAGCATTTGCCAATTGCGTTGCAGCGACAAATTCGATTCTTTCAACATTCACACCTCCGGCCCGGCGATGAGCGCTCGCGGCGGGCCTCACATCTAAAATCTGTTCCGGCTCAGACGCGGCGACGCTTGCGCGGACGGCAGCCGTTATGCGGAATCGGTGTCAGGTCGCGAATCGCGGAAATCTGGAAGCCCACGGCCTGCAGAGCACGCAGCGCGCTCTCGCGTCCCGAGCCCGGGCCGCTCACCTCGATCTCGAGCATTTCCATGCCGTGCTCGCGGGCCTTGCGGCCGGCGTCTTCAGCGGCGACCTGCGCGGCATACGGCGTGGATTTGCGGCTGCCCTTGAACCCCTGGGTGCCGGCGGTCGACCAGGCGATGGTGTTGCCCTGCGCGTCCGTGATGTTGACAAACGTGTTGTTGAAGCTGGCGAGAACGTGCGCAACACCAGAGATGATGTTCTTGCGTTCTTTCTTACGGGGGCGTGAGGCGGGCTTCGCCATATCGATATTCCTGTAACTGCTGACGTGAGGAGCGAAGGATTACTTCGTGACTTTTTTCTTGCCGGCGATGGCGACGGCCTTACCCTTGCGGGTGCGGGCGTTGGTGTGGGTGCGCTGGCCGCGAACCGGCAGGCCTTTGCGATGACGCAGGCCGCGATAGCAGCCGAGATCGATCAGGCGCTTGATGTTCATCGCGGTCTCGCGGCGCAAATCGCCCTCGACGCGATAGTCACGGTCGATGAGTTCGCGCAGGCGCAGGATCTCATCCTCGGACAGCTCGTTGACCCGGCGCTCCTCCGGAATGGCGAGTGCCGTGCAAATGTCACGAGCCTTCACCGGGCCGATGCCGTAGATGTAACGAAGGCTGATCAGAACACGCTTGTTCGTGGGAATGTTTACGCCGGCAATACGCGCCACGAGGTCTCTCCTGAGGTCATAACAAGTTGCGGCGCCCCGATCGGGAGCGCCGCGAAAGCGGGTTATAGCGGTCGGTCAAACAGAGTCAATGACAATCTATCAAATTTTCGTGAGGATGACGCATTCGTCCCCACCTTACGAGGCCGCCACGACGCCGACCCGGCGCAGCACGGCTTCGATCTGTTGCGCCACGTCTTCCATCGCGGCCATGCCGTCGACGGTGTGGAGCCGGCCCTTGGCCTGGTAATAAGGCAGGATCGGCGCGGTCTGCGCGTTATAAGCGAGCAGGCGCTGGTGCACGGTCTCGGCATTGTCGTCCGCCCGGCGGGTGAACTCCGTGCTGCCGCACACGTCGCAAACGCCGGCCACGCGCGGCTGCTTGAATTTGTCATGATAGCCGGCACCGCATTTGGCGCAGGTGAAGCGGCCGCTGATGCGTTCGACCAGCGCCGCCTCGTCCACCTTCAGCTCGATCACCGCGTCGAGATCCACCGCGGCCTTGTGCAGCAGCAGGTCCAGCGCCTCCGCCTGCGGCACGGTGCGCGGGAACCCGTCGAGGATGAACCCTTTGGCGCAATCCGGCCGGCTGATCCGCTCGCCGATCATGCGGATGATCAGCTCATCGGAAACCAGCCTGCCGGCATCCATGACGCTTTTCGCCTCCAACCCGATCGGCGTACCCGCCTTCACTTCGGCCCGCAGCATGTCGCCCGTGGAAATTTGCGCCACGCCATAGCGCGTTTCCAGCAATTTCGATTGAGTGCCTTTTCCGGCACCGGGCGGGCCCAGCAGAATGAGCTGCACTTTTTGCTCCCTTATTTGCGGCTTTTGCCGCGGTTTTTGCGGATCAGCCCTTCATACTGGTGCGCCAGCAGATGCGATTGGATCTGCGCCACGGTGTCCATCGTCACCGAGACGATGATCAGCAGCGACGTCCCGCCCAGATAGAACGGCAGGGTATAATTGCTGAGCACGAATTCCGGCAGCAGGCAGACGACGCAGAGATAGGCCGCGCCGATCGTGGTGAGCCGCGTCAGCACCGTGTCGAAATATTTCGCGGTGTTGGCGCCGGGGCGGATGCCGGGAATGAACCCGCCATATTTCTTGAGATTCTCCGCCGTCTCCTCCGGGTTGAACACCACCGCGGTGTAGAAATAGGAGAAGAAGATGATCAGGGCGGCGAACAGGAGCATATAGCCCACCTGGCCGTGATTGAGCTGGTGCGCAACGAATTGCAGCCAGCCCGGCCCGCCATGCGAGAAACCGACGATGGTGGCCGGAATCAGCAGCAGGGAGCTGGCGAAAATCGGCGGAATCACGCCTGAGGTGTTCACTTTAAGCGGCATATGGGTGGAATCGCCGCCGAACATTTTCTGGCCGACCTGGCGTTTCGGATATTGCACCAGGATGCGGCGCTGGGCGCGCTCCATGAACACGACGAAGGCGATCACCGCCAGGCCGATGAGCAGGAAGGCAATGATGAACAGCGTGGACAGCGCGCCGGTGCGCCCAAGTTCAAGCAGGTTGGCGATCGCGACCGGCAGGTTGGCGACGATGCCGGCGAAAATGATCAGGCTCATGCCGTTGCCGATACCTCGGGCGGTGATCTGCTCGCCGAGCCACATCAGGAACACGGTGCCGCCGACCAGGGACACGACGCAGGTGAAGGTGAACATCGCCCCGGGGTCGATTACCGCCGAACCGAGCGTCGTCTTCAACGCGGAGAGCCCGACGGAAATGCCATAGGCCTGCACCGCCGCGATCAGCACCGTGAGGTAGCGGGTATATTGGGTGATTTTCTGGCGCCCCGAATCGCCCTCTTTCTTGAGCGCCTCGAGCGCCGGCACCGCCGCCGTCATGAGCTGGATGATGATGCTGGCGCTGATATAGGGCATCACATTCAGCGCGAAAATCGTCATGCGGCCGAGCGCGCCGCCGCTGAACGTGTTGAACATGCCAAGGATGCCGCCGCCGCTCT
>Ga0310811_10003255_pt1 | contig 20425 bp, 17 predicted proteins | sample YCmetagenome_FD_207642 | JGI IMG/M metagenome (GOLD analysis project Ga0310811, IMG submission 207642) | Soil microbial communities from experimental microcosm in Duke University, North Carolina, United States - YC | ecosystem: Engineered > Artificial ecosystem > Soil microcosm > Unclassified ...
ACTTCACCAGCTACTCCTGGATTGTACCAGTCAGGGGGCAGATTTCTGGTGAAGAACTGGTGAGCGAATGGTTGAGAACAGGCAAACGACATTGTAACTTTCCTTCGTATTATAAATAGAGTTATGTCAGAGAGAGAAATCTGGCGGCAATCTCGTTGTGTATATTGTACATAGTTTGCGTTCTATGTAAAGAAAAAGTGTGAAAAATGCTGGGAGGGAAGGGAGAGGAGAATGGGTGGTAAAGGCGGCAATTCCAGCGATTTGCGTGTTTATGCAGTGAAAAGATACGCCACTTGGGGGATGATAGTGGCAATGGCTAGAGAAATGCGTTACAATGCCAGAGAAGGTATCGTATTTAGAGTCGTTCGGAATGGGTCATCAGTGTATTTCTCTGTTAGCCATTTTGTACCGTAATAGCAGGAAAAGAGAGGATTTCGATGGCAGGGGACTGTTCATTTGATATAGTATCCCAGTTTGACGAGCAGGAGCTGGTCAATACGCTGGATCAAACGCGGCGAGAAGTGCAGACACGTTATGACTTGAAAGACACAAAAACGGATATTGTCCAGAACAAGGACAATATAACTATTGTCACGGATAGCACGCTTAGTTTGAAAAACGTACGCGATATACTCGAATCGAAGGCAGTGCGGCGCAATCTTTCCCTCAAGATCTTCAAGCCAGGAAAAGAAGAGGATGCAGCCGGAAGTCGGGTACGTCAGGTGATTCAGCTTCAGCAAGGTATTACGCAGGAGCAGGCCAAAGAGCTGAGCAAGTTCATCCGCGAAAATTATCCGAAGGTGCGCCCACAGATTCAGGGTGACGCAGTGCGTGTCAATGCAAAGAGCCGTGACGAGCTTCAGGCCGTCATCGCATTGCTGAAGCAGAAGGATTACCCGCTGCCTCTGCAATTTATCAACTATCGAGGTTAGAGGCTGGTGGAGCTGAAGCGAGCTGAAAAGAGTATGAGTCCTTTTCCGGTGGAAGTAATCCTGAGTACTTTAGTACCAAAACAAGGGTCCAGTCAAGAGAATTGTAGTACCCTTAGTTTTGACTAGACTTGGCTACTAAGCGATTTAGTAGAACAGGGTGCGGTGTGGGGTATGCACCGCGTTTGTTCATGCATGCGCTTGAGAAAGTGAACCTTTCATGCCTGGGAACAGACAAGTTTTTAGTGAAGCAATTGATGCGGCCGATCACCATCGCTGGGAGGGCAAGTGGTCGGAAGCGATGCGAGCGTATAGTCAGGCGCTCGCAGAGTTCCCAGAGGATGTCACAGCGCGTGGGGGCCTGGGCTTTTGCTACATGCAAACGAAGCAGTGGCCGCAGGCACTGAACGAATATGAATACGTATTGCAGAGTGAGTCAAGCAACATTATTGCCTTAAGCAAGACAGCTGAGCTGTATGGTATTCTCAACCGACGGGAAGATGCCTATACTGCCTATTTGCATCTGGCAGAATTGTATTCGCAGGCGGGCCAGGGGGCGCGTGCCGAAGCGGCCTGGCAGAAGGCGATACAGTTGTCTCCCAGTAAACCTGAGCCTCATGAACGGCTTGCAGGTTATTACTTCGAAAAAAAAGATATTCATTTAATGATCCAACAGCGTCTGGCTGCGGCTCAAGGGTATTTATTGCGAGGAGAGCCTGGGCCAGCGCGCGTGCAGTGCGAAGAGGTGCTACGTGCTGATGCTACAAACACCGATGCACAGCACTTGCTCATACAGATCATGGGCGAGGCCCGGTACGCTTCCAACGTACTGTATGAGGCCTCGGAAGTTGCTTTCAAAGCATCAATGGAGTACGACGGGCACGTTGTGCCGGGTGAGGAACAGAACATCTCTGGTCCATCAGCTTTCAGCGAAGATCCAATAAACGAAACTACATCGGGAAATACAAGCGGAGGTAATACTGGCATCATGGGTAACATGGGTAGCGCGGGCAACTATGGTGGGGTGAATAATCCAGGTCCATCAGTAGCTGGTGGAGGGATGAACGCGGCCCCCCGCAATCGAATAAATGCTAGCCAGGTCACAGGCGTGTTAAAGCAGGCACAAATGTTCCAGACCCAGGGTCGTTTCAACGATGCCATCGACCTCTGTGAACAGATCCTGGAGAGCGGCTTTGATCGACCGGACGCACGCTATTTTTTAGGTTGGCTCTATCAGGAGCAGCAGCGTTGGGAAGAAGCAATTCAGCAGTTCCAATTTCTCTTGCAAGATCCCGAATATGCTCTTTCCTGCTATTATGCTTTGGGCCAGTGCTTCCGCGCAGGTGGAGATTTGCGCACGGCCACGGTGCATTTTGATGAAGCTGTCGATCGAGTAAATCTGGATGCGCTGACGGTAGAAGAATCTGATCAACTGGTGCAACTCTGTCAGGAGGCGGCCGAGGCTCATCGCTTATTAGGCGAACAGGAGCAGGCGCTGACGGTCTATAATGCACTGCTCGGGTTTTTACGCAGTCGCGGCTGGAATGATAAGGTCGCTCAGGTAGAATTTATGTTACAGCAGGCGCAAAGTGCACCTGCGCCTGGACCTGTCCCCAACCGTGTGAATACGCCTCCTGTGGTGCAGCGTCCAGACCAGATGTCGCAAATGCCACCAGGAATGCAGCAATCCTCTATTGCTGAGGCGGCAACGATGGCTTTTAGTGCTCAGTCGATGCCTCCCGCTCCCCCACCGTCTGTGCCGAATACAAATAGCTCGGTTGGTGAGCTGCCTGACTGGCTCACAGGTATCCTGAGCGATTCGGATAAGACGAAGGTTGCAAACAATAAACCGACACCGCCGCCCGCGCAAAATATGCCTTTCCCCGAGCAAGCTGCTATTGAGCAGGCGCAGACGATGATGTTTAATCCCGTGGCACCTCCACCAATACAGCCACCGGCTCCGCCCGTGCAGCCGCCACCAGCTCAGCCAGCACAACCGGCCTGGTTAGTAGAAGAGGTCAACAAGGTCGGCACGACGCAGTCCCTGTCGCCAGAGCAACTGGCCGCGATGATGGCCGAGCAGACAATGCTGGCAAGACCGCAGGCCCCGGTGCAGCAGGCTCCAGCGCAGCCAGTGCAGCAAGCCCCGGCGCAGCCGGTGCAGCAGGCCCCGGTGCAGCCAGTGCAGCAGGCTCCAGTGCAGCCGGTGCCACAGGCTCCAGTTCAACAATCACCGGTGCAGCAGGCTCCAGCGCAGCCGGTGCAGCAAGCCCCAGTAGCGCCAATGCAGCAGGCTCCAGTGCAGCCAGTGCAGCCGGTGCCACAAGCCCCGGTCCAACAGTCGCCGGTAGCGCCAGTGCAACAGTCACCGGTGCAGCCCGTTCCGCCACCGGTAGCGCCCGTGCAGCAGGCCTCTGCGCAAGTTCCGGTTTTGCCGCCAGAGTTAGGCTACCCATCCGTACCGGCTACACCGAGGCAGGTACCAGAAACCAGGGCGGGTATAGAAGATCTTCTGAGCCAGATGGCCGGTGGGCGCGATGATGGGCTTCGTCAGGCGGCCGACGCGGTTCTGGCCAGTACTGCTTCATTGCCTGAGACAATTCGGCCTCAGGTGATCCGCTCCATGCAGGATATTCAGAAATATATCGATCATGGCTTGCTTACTTCGGCAACAGAAGAATGCCTGCGTGTCATTGATATCGCGCCACAGTATCTCGACGTTCATCAGATTCTCTGTGAGATCTATGTACGTCAGGGGAAAGTGGAGCAGGCCATTACCAAATATGCAATTCTGGTCGATACCTACATTGTCAACGGGCGCATCGATGACGCCATTGCCACCTATCGGCGTATTCTGCAACTGGAACCAAACAATCTGACGTATCGCATGCGCCTGATTAATCTGCTTTCCACGCAGGGTGATAAAGAAGATCTGTTGCGCGAGCGTACGCTGGGCGCGGAAGCATATCTGCGTCTGGGCTATATGGATCGTGCTCTGACGGAACTGGAGCAGGCGCTTCAGGAGAGCCCGACCAGTGTCCCGACGCGTTTGAATTACGCTCTGGCCCTGCAAAAGTTGGGACGCACGCAACAGGCGGTCGCCGAATATCAGCGCGTGTTGCAGGTGGACCCACGCAACCTGACGGCTCTTGTGCGCTGGCATGTGGCGATGATCACGGGCGTGAGCGCCTCGCGTGGTACGACGCTGGAAGTGCTCTCGCGCATTCGCTGGCAGTTGCGTGGAGAAGGTCAGAAGCACGCGGACGCTGTGATCCGCGAATATGCGCAGGCGGCTGAGATCTATCCAAATAACGCGGATGTCCACTTCTCGCTCGCTCTGATCTATCATCAAGCAGGTATGTTTGATCGTGCTATTGATGCGTATCTTCAAGCGATGCGCGATAGCGCAGTGGAAGTGCTGGCGCGAGTCGGTGCCGCGCAGAGCTTCCTGTCACAGGGAAAACCTGAGGCGGCGATTCAACAGTTTGAGCATGCCTTGCAGGTGGTACGTCGCTCACCCGCAAGTATCGATCCGACTATCTGGGCCGCCCGTCCACGTGAAGAGGGCGAAGAGCATCAGGCTCCCGAGGGAGAGATCTCGCTGTTACTGGCGAAAGCGTATGGACGGACCGGGCGTCAGGATCAGATGCAGGCTATTATGCGTCAGGTGAAGCAGAATCGACCTGAGCAGAATGAAATATCCTCGACGTTGGCTGAAATTTCGTCTCGTCAGCATGATGTGGATGGCACGTTGCGCGAGTATTCTGATCTGGTACGCCACTATCGCTCGAGCCGCCAGATTGATAACGCGATCAATGTGCTGAACGAAATGGTACGCATGGCACCGCAAGATCCACGCGCTCACAATGAACTGGCGGATATCTATATCGCTCGCGGCTTGTTGGATGAAGGTATTGCCGAGTTGCGTCTGCTGGCAGAGATTTATCTGCGCCTCAATAAGCTCGAAGATGCTGGCGATGCGATTCAACGTATCGGTACGGTCTATTCAGATATGGGCGACTATGAGGAGGCGCTGACCAATCTCTGTCGCGCTGCCGATTTGAAGCCTGAGGCGATGGATCTCTTCCGCGAGATTGTCGGCTTCTGTCTCCAACTTGGCAAAAACCAGGAGGGAGCGCGTTATCAGAGCATCATGGCCCGCCACTACTTTGATACGCAGCAGATCAAGGAAGCCGTGGCGGCATTACAGCAGCTTATCACGATTGATCGCAACAACTTCGAAGCCTATGATATGCTCGGCCAGACCTATCAATCGGTTGGAGAATATGAGCAGGCCAGTCGCGTCTATCGCAACCTGGCGAAGGTCAATCCTGGTAGCTCGGTTGCCCGCGATCGCCTGATGATGTTGCAGGAATTGCGGACCCGATAACGCATTACGATTGGGCGGCGTTCAACCGCCCAATACGTATCCTGGAATCATTGCAGAGAGCGCAACTCATCCCTGGTTGTGTCCTTTTCTGGACAGAGGCGAATTGCGTCCTCTATGGAGAGGTATGCGCGAGGATTGATCTCGGTGTCGCGGGACGATTACAGGGCATTTCTCGCCGTTGTGCTATGTTCTGCCTCCATCTTTGCCTGCCGTCGCGCATCTCGCCAGCGCTTCACGTCCAGCAATTTACGGTATGCCTCATAGAACAGCGGTTGATAGACGAGATCATGCGTTTCTAACGAGCGCATCGGAAAGCCGTTGAAGCCGCGTTTGAAAAGATAGACGCCCCAGAGTTCCTGACCCTCTTCCAGCACATTGGGAATGCCTCGGAAATTGTAGTACCAGCAGCCTTTTTCTTTCGCCCATTGCATACCCGTCCACTGTAACAGATGATTGGGCATACGTTCGCGATGTTCATTGGAAGAGGCTCCGAACATATACCAGCTCCAATGCCCCAGCGTCATGACCATCGTCGCCGAAACTGGCTTGCCCTCGTACTCTGCAAAAAAGAGTGCCGCCCGATCGCCCTCGCTGAAGAGGCGCAGAATATCCTGATAATAGGATTTACTATTGATCGCAAACTGGTCGCGATCGCTGGTTGTTTCGTAAAGACGGTAGAAAGCATCAATATCTTCCAGACCACCGCGCCGAATCGTGATGCCTTTGCGCGCAGCCAGGCGAATATTGTAGCGCCATTTCTCTTTCATATTTGCCAGCAGCGTTTTCTCATCAGGACGGATGTCCAGTACCCATTCGTGTTGAATGTGCGTGGAATAGGGATTGATGCGAAAGCCGAAATGTTTCAGGGCTTGCTGCCAGGGAATATCGTCATGCGCAACGCTGGGTTCGACCTTGAGCATAAACGCACCACGCTTGCGGGCCTCTGCTTTGAGAAAGTTGAGCAGGATGGTCATCGCAGGCGAGCCAGGATCGTCGGTCACCGGGCCACGGGGCGCGTAAAAATAGGGCCGCTTGAGCACAGGCGCTGGCATTACCAGGACGAGAATAGCCGCGCAGAGCTTCCCTGTATGATCAACTACTCCAACTGGCAGGGCCTCAGTCGCGTCAAGATGAGGTGAGAGTTCGCCCCATTCAAACGACTGCGTGATATTACAGCAGGCAGATGCTGCCACAAAATCATCCCATTGCTGGCGATCAGTGATAATCCGAGCCTCCATACTTGCAATCCTCACTTCACACTTTTTGTATTTTCTACATTCGCTGTGCCTGGTTGTGTCGCCGTAGCCTTCCCTCGAGCAGCACGCTCCATCTCGACCTTCTGGCGTTCTTTATGACGTTGCGCGCGTCGATAGTCCACCATCGTACGCCACGCCTGGTAGATCAACGGGCGATATACATAATCCTGCGTGGGCATATTCAGGCGCGAAAAGCCATCATAGCCTTTCTTATATTCATATACGCCCCACATCTCCTCACCTGGTTCCAGGATCTCTGGAATGGTGCGGAAATCAAAATAGGAGCAGTTATGCGCCTTGGCCCAGAGGAAGCAGCGATATTGCAGTAGATAGGTCGGTTTCAGGTTACGTTTATGGTTTGCCGAAGCCCCAAACATATCCCAGCACCAATCGCCGAAACGGATCAATATCTTGGCCGCAATCGCTTCACCCTCGTGTTCAGCGAGAAAGAGCACCGCATCCCCTTTGCTTGCGAAGAGGCGCAGGATCTCCTTATTATAGGCCTGATTGTGAATAAAAAAATCGTCGCGCTCGCTGGTCACTTTGAGTAGCTCATAGTAGGTATCGAAATCGGCATCGCCGTTTGCCTCGCGAATGACAACCCCTTTGCGCTCGGCAGCGCGTACGTTTTGACGCCATGTCATTTTGAAGTTCGCCAGAAGCTGCTCTGCGCTCGGACGAATATCGAGTACCCAGCTACGGCGACCATGAACTGAGACCGGATTGCTGCGAAATCCGAGCTTATGGTAGGCGGCCAGCCAGACATGCTCGTTGGGATCATCATCGGCAATATTGGGCTCGACGCGCAGAACCACGGCATGCTCCCGGCGCGCCAGACTGTGTGCATGCTCGATCAGCGCTGGCAGAGCGGGAGAATCGGGACGCTCGACCGTGGGTCCGCGTACGCTATAGAGCCAGTTGAGGTGCACTCCAGGTATAGATGCTGGCAGTGGCACTGGCGCGACTGTGAGCAGCATGACTCCAATCAATTCTCCATCTTGCAGGGCACCCAGACGATAGATCCTTCCTCCCAGGTACTTGTTCAGCTCACCCCACTCAAATGATTGAAGCAGGTGACCACGCGGCTGTCGCACCAGGAAGGCATTCCACTGCTCGCGATCGGTAATTTCCTGGATGGCAATACTCATTTTCCTAAGCTCTCTAAATATTCGTGGCGGAGCAGACTATACACGCGGACGTCGTGAAATTTGCCAAAGCGGGGAATGACCTCACGCAGCGTGCCTTCATACTTAAAGCCCGCCTTTTCGTCCGCACGCTGACCGCCGATATTCTCGTCCATATCTTGCGTCTGAATGCGATTCAGGTTCAATTCCATAAAACCGTAGCGGACCATTAATTTCGTGGCTTCTGTCCCATAGCCCTTGCCCCAGGCCGCAGGGTCGCCAATAATAACATAAAATTCAGCGCTCTGGTTGAGCACATTGATGTCTTTCAGGCCCACGAGACCAATCAGTGTATTGTCGCTTTTCAGTACCACGCCGAAGAGAATATGCCGAAAATCTTTATATAAATTCTCCAGCCGCTCCTTGCCGCGTGCGTCGCTGGTGGGGTAGACGGAGAACCAGCGGCGAATATCTTCATTGTTGAGCCAGGTAGAATAGAGGTGATTATCTTGCGCTGGCTCTAGAGGCCGGAGATACAAACGTTCACCGATAACAAATGGATTCTGAAAGTTTGCAGAATCTGTGGTGCCTTGTGTCATACGTAACCTCTCCCTTCGCTTAACTACTCAGAAGGCAGTATAGCATAGGGGGAGAGAGGCGGGCAATTTACGGATATCAATCTGGGCCTTTTGTATCGCAGAAGAAAGGCCAGAGCCTGTTAAGAGACTCCGACCAGTATTTGCGTCTTTGCGTTGAGCAGTCGCTGTTGTTCGCGATAACGGAGATAGTCGTCCAGTATGGTCAGACTCAGCCCCTTCATGCGCGTGCGCAACTCCTGTTCAGATAGCCAGTGGGGACGCCCTTCGATATTATTTTGCAGTTTTCCGCCGATGACTCGCGCATGGAAGACAAAACTGATCGTGCTCATCGTACCCCAGTCCTGGCTTGCCATTGGATAGTGGCTAATGAGATCGTCGGTTTGCACAATCAAACCCGTTTCTTCACGTCCTTCTCGTTCGGCCGCCTCCCGTGGCATCTCACGCCAGTTCATAAAACCGCCTGGAAAGACAGTGAGCTTGCCTGGCAATTCCACAACCAGATAGTGATCATTCTCTTCTACCACGACTGCCGCGCTTCCAAAGGGCGGCAATTTGCCACCCAGCAGCCAGTTGAGCGTATTGAAAAAGAGACATACACAACGTTTAAGCAAAGCGTACAACATAGTGATCCCTCGTTCTTGTATTTGTGATGACGTATACTTGAGAAATAGTCAGGGTAATGGTTTTCACTGCGCGTCGCGCATCTAAATTTCATTGCCTTTTCTATAGATAAGCATAAACCGTCCCTGTCGCAGTCATATCATAGACATGTCTCAGAAATGTCGCAATCGCGAAAAGAAAAAGTAGACACTCTTGATCTATACATCGAATTTGAAAGTATCTGATAGTCTATAAAATAGGTATAATGGAGTAATAGAAGCATGCAGAAAGGATTAACGGCTGGAAATGAGCGGAAATGGCAACATTTCTTTTTTACCGCTCGCTTAAGACGCGCAATTCTGGAAGCGGCTAGTGGAGGGTGCGCCGTCTGGCTGCTAATTTTTGTGCTCTATAGCCTGGATGTTGCACGACATATGATGCCGATTGTGGCACCGACCATTATCATCACGGTTAATCCATTAGTTGTGCTCTTCTTTGCTCTCCGCCTGCGCTTAGTGAAAAAAATTGTCAGCCGTCAGGCTCTGAACAATCTGCTCAGTTTCCTCGTCCTGGATATTGTACTGAATACTCTGGGGACGCTGGTGGTGGTCAAGATGCTGCCAGCCTATGCGGCCCATGTCAGCTCGCCTCTCTTCCTGTGGGTGATGTTGCTGCTGAATATCCTCGATGCTGGCTGGTTTATTTTTGTGCGCATCACTTCACTTGCGCTCAGACATTGGGATCAGCTCAGGCGTAAAGAGTTACGCTGGGCGATTACCCATGCTCATGTGATGATTGTTGCGTTCACTATGGGTCTACTGATCATTTTTGTCGAGATCATTGGTTTTCTTACTCCTCGTGGTAACTTGAATATCTTCGAGCTCATTCCTACTCTCTTCTTGATGCTCGGACTCAGCGCCATTCCTATCGTCATTGTGGTGCCGCCCCTGGCGCTCTTCTCGTATTATGTCACGCGTAGCACGGTGAGCCGGGTGCAGACGCTGGCGAAGGCGACCAGTGCTCTGCGTGCGGGTGACTATGAGGTGCGCGTGCCTGTGGTCGGTGAGGACGAGGTTGCGCAGTTGCAGTCAGACTTTAACGTCATGGCGCACGATCTGGAGCGAGCTATGCACGATCTCCAGAGCGAACGTGATCGGGTTGCGACCCTGTTGCAAGAACGTCGCGAGCTGATTGCTAATGTCTCGCACGAACTGCGTACGCCGGTCGCGACGCTGCGTGGCTATCTGGAGACGACGCTCGAACATTGGGACCAGAGTTCGCATGGTGCACTGTACCAGGATATTCGGGTTATGGAGGGCGAAACATTGCAGCTTCAAGAGCGCATTGAAGAGCTTTTCACGCTGGCGCGCGCAGAGCTGGGTCGTCTGCCTTTGCACTGCGAAGCCGTCGAGGGTGCTCAACTGGTGCAGCACATCGTAGAAGGAAGCGCACCGCTGGCCTGGCGAGCCAGTAAAATCGAGATCACAGCCGATATTCAAGAGCAAGTAGCCGTCGTCTATGCCGACCCGCAACGTCTCGAGCAGTCTCTGCGCAATCTCTTACATAATGCTCAGCGCCATACCGCTCCCGGAGGCATTATCGTGCTTTCGTTGTCCCAGACGGAACAGCGCATTTGTTTCACCGTCAAAGATACTGGAGAGGGGATTGCCGCCGAGGATCTTCCCTATATCTGGAACCGTTTTTATCAAGCGAAAAATAGTCCCATGCGCAAGCGAGGCGGCTCCGGCCTGGGTCTCGCCCTGGTCAAACAGTGGATCGAGGGCATGGGCGGGACCGTCGAGGTGGAGAGCAGGCCCGGCGCAGGTAGTTGTTTTAATCTCTACCTGCAACCAGTGAGTAGCACCGAGCTCAAGACCGGGCAGCTCGCCTCAACTTGCCAGGAAGTGCAAGTTACAAAGGATGGAGAGTGAGATTGTCACTTCCTTTTCATCTCTTGTGACGGAAAAGCCACTTTTTCTCAATTTCTTTCTCTAAGTCGATGCCATAAAATGAATTGAGAAGCATCAATAAACCCTCTTTGGTGGCGTCAAGGGATGATGCAAAAAAAAGATGGACACCTGATGGTCTCTGTTATGGTGGGCCAAAGGAGCCTCCTTTGGTACCTGGTGTAGTTTTGATGCCGAGTCCCTGGTGGGCGCAGGAGTCGCCTCCACCCTGGCGTATCTCTCCTCCATCGAGCAGAAATGGGCTGAAGAGGCAAGAACATATAATGAAGAGTGACGAAAACTTTCCCTATTTACCACTTAAAAAATGAGGCACTTGGTACTATTATTTTTATTGTTTAGAAGAATAATGATACGAGGGAAAGAATGTTTACAAGAATAGAGAAAAAACTTAAATTATCAAAAGAAACATCAACTGTATCAAAAGAAACATTAGCTAAGTCTGATATTAATCGCCTGAGTCAACAAGACCATCGGACCGATTCGACTGTGAATAGCCGTGCTCATGAGTTACCCAAATTGAATGACAGAACGCTTTCCAAAAGAGAGAATTTTTTCCCAAAAATTTCAGATCGTCTGCTGGGAACGAGTGATCATCAGAGGGAAACTCGCAAGTTAATACCAGTCGGCCTGTATCGGCAGCTTATTCAAGATATGGGCAAGGAGGCAAGATCTACCCAGGATAAAGATTTATCCTGGAAGAAGCTAAATGGATGGCAAGAGACCCTATCTAAAGTTGAAGAGAAAATTAAGGAGCATCGCCTTTTTAGAGAAGGGCATAGAGAGGGTCTGACTAAAATTACCGAAACAATCGAGTCTCGAAGACTCGAATATTCTAGAAAGCAGTATGATAAGCGATATGCCGATGAAGTTCATCCTGTGAATGATGTGGATCCTGCGATTGATAAATTCCTCAAAAAAGATGGGATAAACAAAGAAGATGCATATTTTATAAGAACAGAAGTGAAAGACATAAGACCAGAGTATTATGATGAAAAAAATGCATATTGGGAAAAAGATAAGGAAAATGCTGATACAGAATATCCAAATAAGGATTCAAAGATAAATTTTGAACAGGCGTGCTATAGAAACTATATCGCTTTGCGCAATATAGGAGGTAAGACCATAGTTGATGTCTTTGTTACTGAGGTTTGGAGAGATCGGGATAAGGCAAAGAATATAAAAAGTGAGGCATTCAATAATTCAGAAATGCTCGTCAATCAAGTATTTAGCGCCATACACGAAGCTGAGAGCCAGGGGAAGACGATAAATCGCGCACAACTCAAACTCAGGAGCATGACGAGTTGCATTGTTTCAAATCCCAAGTCTACGGAAGTGGCGAGAAAATGGGTTCCGGAAGGTGAAGAGAGAACTTTTGAGCCCGGAAGTGAGGCACGGAAAGAAATCCTCGAAACGCCAAATTGTCGATCATTTGAATATATGCCAAAGCAGTATCGCCATTTATTTGGCAATGTGGAATCGGGGTCAATGCATGTAGTCCGCTATGAAGACACGGATTATGGTTATGGACAGGTTGATGACAGGCAAATCATGTTCAGGGAGGGATAGTTGCAGGCTTGATCATTGGCTTGCTCGTTGCACGCTTTAAGCTAGACCCGCTGTGCCGTGCTACAAAGATGCCATCTAAGCAGAGCAAGCCCAGCCCCACTTGGGAGTCGTGCTTTCCCTGAATGCATAAGATACGACTGCGTAAGTTCGCCAACTTCTTCCTGCAATTTTAAGACAAACCAGGTGGCATCCCGCTCGATATTGAATTTTTCGGCATAAAGTTGTGAAGCTTGTTCAAGTTCGTGTGATAGTTGTGATAACGATTTTGTCTCCATATGCACGCCTTTCTTTCTCCTGTTTTCCGAGTTATTGGCATTTGGATTATATAATATACGGATGAGTTTTATTTGCATCATGGAAGAGTACATCGGGACTTAGTCAAAAGACGATGTTGATGTAGCCTTGATAGCTATATATATCACATGTTTTTTTGTAGTAAGGATGAGCGTAATGCAGCTTATTACCGAACCCTATCTTTCTCAGCTCGCCCGTTGGCCCACTGAGGGGAGGCACATCCTCGCGCAGTATGATGATGACTCAATTATTGTGTATCAGGCGTACCGGCCTGCAATCGGTCATTTCGCCGCGCAGCATGGCTACTTCGGGCATGGTTTTTCGTTTGAGCGTATGACATGGCTCAAGCCGAATTTTTTATGGATGCAGCACAGATCAGGTTGGAGCCGTAAGGAGAAGCAAGAAGTCACGCTGGCTGTTCGCTTGAAGCGTGCGGCCTTTGATACGATTCTGGCTCAGGCGATGCATTCTACCTATGTCTCCGCAGTCTATCAAAGCGAAGAGGCATGGAAGCAGGCTGTGGAGACCTCCTCTGTGCGCCTGCAATGGGATCCGGATCACGCGCCCGACGGCAGCAAACTCGAGCGGCGTGCCATCCAGCTTGGCCTGCGTGGTCCTGTTCTGGCGCAATATGCTCGCGAATGGATTATCGATATCGAAGATATTACCGATTTTGTTCATCAGCAACACGAGCAGGTAAAAGCGCAGAATTATGCTCAATTCGCAACGCCGCGCGAGATGGTTTATCCCGTAAATGACACGATCGTTGCGCAAAAATTAGGTTTCTCAGTATATCCTTAGCGAGGGAGAGCAATCATGCCTGTGCAGGATGGAAGAGGGGCTTCACGAAAACAGAACTATCCCCAGAACCGAAAATATAAGGATAGTTCTGCCTGCCTGATAGCCATACAGAAGTAATTAGCTCCAGTCAGCGTTTGCTGGAGTGCGTCCCACAATACCATTAAGATTTGCTGGGGTAGCGTGGAACGTGAAAGAGTTGCCATTTTGAGGGGAGAGAAAGCCTCCCTTTTTGAGCACATTCGGGGCATCGGCCACTGCTTGTAAAAGGACTGTCTCAAACGCACGGTTGTTGGCGGGGCGCATGCCACCAATCGCACGACCGACGGCACGATGTTCGGCTTCGACTCCACCGATCTGGGCGGCGATCAATACCAGATCTGGTCGCTTCCAGGTTGCGAACTCTTTTCCTGCCGCAAGATAAGCTGCAACGAAAACCGCTTCTAGTTGTTGCTGCACTTTGATAAAGTGATCGAAATTTCTGAATGTATCCTGGCCAAAGGGAAAGCTGAACGTGTTCGTGAGCGCTTTGGCTCCCTGTTTCGCCAGAAAGCTCTGATGAACCTGTTCTTCTGCCAGCGCTGCCTGGATATCCGCAAGACCGTTCTGGCTAAGGTTCAGTTGTCTGGCATTCTTCACTGCCTGGGTGTAAAATACGACGCCCAATTCTTCGGCGGTAATCGCAATATTGAGGATGTTCGCGATCGCTTTGTTCGCAGCGTTCTGATCATTGTTATTATTGTGGTTAACGCTTTGCGCATGAGCGGCATCGGGCGCATCTTGATGGGTTAAGACAAGACCTGTCGTGGCAACTCCTGCAATTGCTGCGACTCCAGCGACTCCGGTGATGGTTCCTTTGAGCATGGAACGACGTGAAGAACGGCGAGAGAGGTTTGTCTTTTGCAGTTTCATTGTATGTGTTTCCTTTTCTTTTTCAATCGTATGTTTCTACTACTAACACTATTCACGAGGCGCAGATGGCGTATTTACCGTTCTGGTAAATAGGTACCAGAAGTCATAACGGAAATAGGATACAACTGATACCATCTGCGCACGTGGTGTGCTATGCTAATTTCCCTTATATCAATTTTCACGAGCGGCGAAGTATCTATTTACCAGATCGGTAGAAATATACCGGAAGTCCTATAGAAAATAATACAAAGCAAAAAAACAGGCCAGAATGGAAACTGCATTCTGGCCTGAAGAAGATATTTTCTATTAGAAACAGAGAAATCCCTTTTATGGGTGGTAAAAAAGGGAAACCCTGTGTGAGACGAAATCAGACATTGGGAACCCAGTCTGAGGCAGGAGGAAGCTCATCCGGAGGTGGCTCTTGTTTGGAGGTATTCATATTGGTTGCCCCATCACCACTCGGACGTAACTGTAACAACGCCTTGACATCTCGTAATTTATATAACCTCTGCCGTTTAATTCCTTGCTTGTAACTCTTCAGAACACCTCGGCTGACATAGGTATATAACGTTGAGAGTTTGACACCAAGCAAAAATGAGGCTTCCTGCCCATCTACATAATGTTCGCCTTCTAACTCTATCACGTCATGTTCCTCCTGGCTCTTGCGTCTATGTGAAGCATGCAGCCGGTATTACTCGCCCTGACCGCTGCTTATGTTGGGTTCCAAAAATTTTCTTGTAAGCTCAATAATAGAAAAATCGGGCGTTTTTGTCAATTCTACTCCAGAAAGTATGTAATGGGCTATATCTTTCTTTATCATCGCACAGGAGTCGAGAGAAATCAAGTAAAATCGTGTTACCACGAATCCGATCGAGCTAAGTTGACATTCATGAGTATTGATGATACAACTAGTAGAGACTTGTTTCATGATGAATACTGTTTGGAAAAGCAAAGGAGCATATGTCATATGTCGAAGGCGATATCAGATACAGGAAGTACTCCACAGAAAGATATGCAAGATATACCTACTTCCAGCAAGGCCAACAAAGGGGGCTTAGAGGGCATCGTCGCAGCGACAACGGCGATTAGTAAGGTCGAAGGTACGGCTGGCCGCTTGATTTATCGCGGGTATACCATTCACGACCTGGCCCGTACGACAAGCTTCGAAGAAATTGTCCATCTGCTCTGGTTCGGCCATTTGCCCAATCAGCGAGAGCTATCTGAACTGCATGCTCACTTTGCTGCTGAGCGCACGCTTCCCGCAGAAGTGCTACAGGTGATTCAAGTCTTACCTGCACAGACGGAGCCAATGGATGTGCTGCGTACGGCCGTCTCAGCCTGGGGAGCGCTCTCTATCAAAGGGAAGCCAACGGTTGAGCAGGCTATTGCTCTGACGGCACGTTTCCCGCTGATCCTGGCTGCTTTCCATAGCCTGCGGACAGGCAAAGCGATACTGGAGTCACGACCTGAGCTGAGCCATGCGGCAAACTATCTCTATCTACTCACCGGTCAGGAGCCCTCGCAAGAGCATGTGCAGGGGCTCAATTCCTATCTGGTCCTGCTTGCTGACCATGGTATGAATGCCTCGACCTTTACGGCCCGCGTTGTTGCCAGTACCGAGTCGGATATTGTCTCATCTATCGTTGCCGCTCTGGGCGCATTAAAGGGACCTTTGCACGGCGGCGCGCCTTCCAAGGTACAGGATATGCTCCATGCTATTGGAAGCGTCGATAATGCTGAACCCTGGCTGCGTAGTGCAATGGCTCGTGGCGAGCGCCTGATGGGCTTTGGCCATCGCGTCTACAAGACCGAGGACCCACGTGCGGAAGAACTGCGCGAGATGGCGCGTGTTGCCGATCCTCAAGGCTTTATGCTCTCTCGCCGTGTTGAAGAACTGGCGCTGGCCCTGCTGGAAGAGCAGAAGCCGGGTCGCCGTCTCTACACCAACGTCGAATATTATTCCGCGGCCTTAATGCACTCGGTTGGTCTTCCCGGTGACCTCTTCACTCCCACCTTTGCCGTCAGCCGTGTCGGTGGCTGGACCGCCCATGTGCTCGAACAAATAAACAATAACCGCCTGATTCGTCCCGATGCCGATTACACCGGCCCGAACGAACAGCAATTTGTGCCGCTCAGTGCGCGCTGATCTCTAGAAGGTGTGGGTCCTGTGGGCCCACACCTTTGTTTTTCTGTCGCAAGTTGTGTCTGCATCAAGCCTTCTAGAGCAAAAACTGAAGGCTCTTTTGCGTTATGCGCATTTGCGTGCTTTATTTGCCCTGAAGAAGAGATCGCAAAGATGAATAGATAGATGTATCACTTTATTTTGAAGGAAAAGGGACTATTCTCCAATGGACACAATACATGAAGCGCCTGGAGCCTGGAAGCTACTGAGTATCTGGGGTAAAATTGGTCTTCAGTCATTTGGAGGTGGGGCGACCACCACTCTGCTCATTCAACGGAACTTTATCGATATCCATCATTGGATGACGATGGAGGATTTTACACAATACTGGAATCTATGCGTTTTTACTCCCGGTATCAATCTGGTCGCTCTCACTATCCTCATCGGGCGTAAGCTTGCTGGCACCCGCGGTATCATTGCTTCGCTGGTCGGACTGCTGCTCCCAAGTGCTTTTATTACCTGTCTGCTTACCGCTGGCTTTCAGCTTATTCAAAGCAATCATTATGTTCAGGCTATGCTCAGAGGGATCATCCCTGCGACCGCAGGTGTGATGTTACTGGTTGGGCTCAATTTCTCATTTCCTTCGATCAAGCAAGCCTATCAGGAAGGTCTCATCAGTCTGGGTGCCAGCGTACTGATTATTCTGGCCTGCGCCTTTGCAATTATTGTTTTTCAGCTTTCGGTGATTCCTGTATTATTTGCTGCTGCTGTGATTGGCATGCTGGTCTTTACTTCGTGGCGGGTCAAGCATATTGTAGAGCAGGGGACTGTTCTGGAAGAGAAGGAGCAGCCGGTTCATGATTAATCCTTTGATCTATTTTCTGCTCTTTTTCAAGGCATCCCTCTTCTCTACGGGCGGGTTCAGCAATCTGCCCAGTCTGCATCAGGACCTGATCGCGAATAGCTGGGCAACCGAGGCTGATTTTGCCGAATCGATTGCGCTCGGCCAGATCAGTCCTGGACCAAACGGCCTCTGGGTCGTCTGCCTCGGCTATTTGACGTATGGTTGGCTGGGTGGTTCGCTGGCATTACTTGCGCTTGTGCTTCCCGCTCTGCTCGTGCTCGCCGTTGCCGCTGGCTACAAAAAGATCGAGCACCAGCGCTGGGTGGCGGGCTTTATGCGTGGTGTCACGCTGGCGGTGGTTGGTGTGATGCTGACCGTCGTCTGGGCAATTATTAGCCAGCCAGAGGTGGATTGGAAGGGATATATTATTGGTGCCGCCGCCTTTGGTCTGGCTCTAACGCGTAAGGTGAATATCGTGCTCATTCTGGCTCTGGCCGGGGTGGCAGGATTTTTCTTGTATCGCTGAGCGGGTCTTATTTTGACTCAGGCCCGTTCTCCCTGCGCTTCTCAAGCCATTGTTTAATGCTGGCCTCTTTCCCCTGATTCCCAGGCTCATAGAACGTGCGCCCCTGTAGACGTTCGGGGAGGTACTCCTGCACTTTCAGCGTCGGTGGTCGTTCTGGATCGTCCACTGGCGCATCTTTATAGTAGTCGTGGGCATATTTGTATTCTTTGCCATATCCCAGCGTCTTCATCAGGCTGGTTGGCGCATTGCGTATCCAGAGCGGTACGGGTTCATTGGGCCCGCTCATGATTTCGGAGCGAATCTGGTTATAGGCATTATAAACGGCATTGCTTTTTGGGGCCGCTGCCAGATAAACGACCGCCTCTGCCAGCATGACGCCAGCCTCTGGCATACCGACAAAATGGACGCTCTGTTGAGCCGCGACACAAAGCGCCAGCGCCTGGGGATCGGCAAGCCCGATATCTTCCGCAGCCATGCGTACGACGCGCCGTGCGATGTAGAGCGGATCTTCCCCGGCCTCCAACATCCGTACCAGCCAGTAAAGACTCCCATCAGGATCAGATCCACGTACTGCTTTATGTAAAGCTGAGATCGTATCGTAGTGTTGATCGCCGCCTTTATCATAGTGCAGTGCACGATGTTGCATCGCTTCTTCGATCATAGCGGTGGTCAGTTGTACCGGCTCATGGGATGTGGATGTGACGTCACCGTTGCCCTGAACGGCCAGATCGAGCACATTGAGCGCAGTGCGAGCGTCGCCGTTGGCGAAAATCGCAATCTGTCCCAGAACGTCCTCATCAGCGGATGCCTGCCACTGTCCCAGACCGCGTTCTCGATCCTGTAAAGCGCGTTGCAGCAGGGCAATGATCTGTCCTGCGTCGAGCGCATTCAGCACAAAAACTCGTGAGCGTGACAGCAGGGCAGAGTTCACCTCGAAACTGGGATTCTCGGTTGTGGCGCCGATCAGGGTCACGACGCCTTGCTCTACATGGGGAAGGATCGCATCCTGTTGTGATTTATTAAAGCGGTGAATTTCGTCGACAAAGAGAATGGTGCGCCCGCCTGTAAAGCGGAGTTTCTTTGCCTCATCTGCAATTCTGCGTAGATCGGCCACACCAGCTGAGACCGCGTTCAGGCGCACAAAATGGGCGTGTGTCTGGAGGGCGATCACCTCAGCGAGCGTGGTCTTGCCACTGCCAGGTGGTCCCCAGAGGATCATCGAGGTCACTTTATCGCTCTCGATGATGCGCCGTAACAGTTTCCCCGGACCAATCAGATGCTCCTGTCCTACAATCTCATCGAGGGTACGTGGACGCATCCGCGCCGCCAGGGGCTCCCCCCGGGCAGCATCCTGTGTGGAAGGGGAAGCTTTTTGCTTGTTCTGTGCTCCAGAATTGTTCGATTCGAACAGAGATCCTTGATATACCATACTTTGCTCTACTACCTGCTATTTTCTCTTTCTCGTATTGCCCTATAGCGTATCACATTTGTTCTAACGAATGATAGCCGCTCTGAAATTTACTCCCAAATTCCATCCTTGCGTAGGCGTAGTACAAAAGCTTCCCTGCTGTAATTGTGCTTTACCTGATCCATGTTAGTCATGCCGATCCTGGATGCGTTGCAGGTTGCTGCCCATATACGCAGGTCAGGCTTGTAATTTGTATGCAAATCAGGTATAGTTAGAACACGTGTTTCACTTCAGGCATGTTTTTTCTACATGTGCTACAAACAACCACTCATTACTTCTTCATCTGTATTGTTGTCTGTGACTCCAGTTGGAGGTTGATCCTTGTTAGCTAAACGCGAATTCACGGTCGCTGGCGAATATCACTATCATCGCTCAAGCGCCCCACGCTGGATCTTTTCGCATTTTTTACGCTATAAGTACCGGGTACTCTTCTTTCTACTGCTAGCAGTGCTGGTAAACCTGCTCTATGCATCGGTGATCACGCTTACTGGCAATGCCTTTACCGCGATCCAACATCAGTCCTTCTCTGAACTGACTCATCTGGTGATCGTTTTGCTGATTATCATTTTCGTGGCTGCCTGCACCGATATGGGTGCACGTCTCTCCGCGGAAATTCTCGGCAAGAGCTTCGCACGTGATGCCCGTGATGAGCTCTACCTGAGCCTGCTTGGTAAGAGCCAGACCTTTCATAATCGGCAGCGCGTCGGCGATGTTATGGCTCGTGCCTCGAATGATATGACCACGCTCAGTGATATGGTCGTGCCGGGCTTCGACATCGTCTTTGACTCGTTTACCAGCCTGATTACGGTCCTGATCTTCATTGGCTTACTGAATGTGCAATTGTTGCTCGTGCCATTGCTTTTTACGATTGCGTTTCTGATCACGCTCCGTCGGTATTCGCGCCTGCTCAGTCCGATCTCGAACCAGATGCGTGCTCAGTTTGGCACGACCAATGCCATTCTTACCGAGGCGGTCAATGGTATTGAGGTGATTAAAGCGACTGCACAAGAGGAACAGGAGAAGCAAAAGT
>Ga0310811_10003256_pt1 | contig 20425 bp, 20 predicted proteins | sample YCmetagenome_FD_207642 | JGI IMG/M metagenome (GOLD analysis project Ga0310811, IMG submission 207642) | Soil microbial communities from experimental microcosm in Duke University, North Carolina, United States - YC | ecosystem: Engineered > Artificial ecosystem > Soil microcosm > Unclassified ...
GCTGTTGCAGGTCTCCCTTTCCGACGAGCTGAAGACGCTGATCATCGTGTCGCACGATATTGCGACGGCGGCGGCCATTTCGGATACGGTGTTCATCCTGGGGCGCGATGCGGGTGGCGAGGGATCGACGCTTGTGCGCGAGATCGATCTGATCGAGCGGGGTCTTGCCTGGCGGAGCGATCTGCGGGAGGACAAGGTGTTTTTGGACACCCTGGCGGAGATCAAGGATTGCCTGTAGCGGCCGGTCTTCGCATGGAGTCGCGAGCGGTGCTTATAGTTTAAACAATGTCCGGATGCCGCCCCAGGCGATCTGCATACCGATGCAGAAGACGAGAAAGGCGCTGAGGCGGTTGACGATCTGTTCCCCGCGGGGGCCGAGACGTTGAATGAGCCGGGCCGTATTGGCATAGCAGATGTAGATCAGCAGGCAGATGAAAAGGATGGCGATGAAAAGGGCGGCGAGGTTGAGGACATGGTTGAGCACATCGGTCTCGTCCTCATGGGCGGCAAGGGTCAGGATGACGGAGATGGTGCCTGCGCCGGTGGACATGGGGAACGAAATGGGATAGAAAAGGAGGTTGTCGATATCCCCGGGCCGCCTGACCGGCTGGGCCGTCTCCTTTTCACCCTTCACCTGGTCGGTATTGAGCAGCTGCCAGCCCATGCGGCAGATGAGGACGCCCCCAGCGAGCTGCACGATGGGGATGGAGATACCGAAGAGGCGCATGATCCAGCTGCCGACCAGGGCGGAGACGATACAAATGGCGAAACAATAGAGGGCCACTCTTTTTGCCGCGCGCTTTCTTTCGGCATAGCTCAGATCGCCGAGGAGAGGATCGATGATAAAAGCAGAGCCAACGGGATTGACTGCCGGGAAGAGCGAGAGAAACCCTATAAAGACCGTATGCAGGAAAGGAAGATCAAAACGCATAGACAATATTACGCTAAATTGTGGGGTATGAAAAGAAGCCTGTTGTATCTCTTACCGATCTGTTTGGCGATAGCCTGTCATTCTTCCGACCCGAATCTGCCGCATGTCGTGGTCCAGACTCCGGCCGGCGACATAGAGGTCGAGTTGTACCTGCGCCAGGCGCCGAAAACGGCGGGGGCCTTCCTTTCTTATGTCGATTCGGGATTCTACAAGAATGCCTCATTTTACCGGGTGCTGAACGAGGACAACCAGACGACGGGGTCGCCGATGTCCAACCTGATCCAGGGTGGGATCTGGAAGACCCATCATAATAAGGCCGTCAGCCTGCCGGGCGTGCCGCACGAGGCGACCAATCAGACCCATATCCAACACACCGATGGGGTAGTTTCACTGGCCCGGGATAAGCCGGGGAGCGGCACCACGGAATTTTTTATCTGCGTGGGCAACCAACCGGGATTCGATTTTGGCGGTGAGAATAACCCTGACGGACAGGGCTATGCTGCCTTTGGGAAGGTGGTCAAAGGGATGGATGTGGTCCGGACGCTTTATGCCCGGCCGGAGAGCAACCAGTCGTTCACGCCGCAGATACCCATCTATAATATTGTCAGAAAATAATTTTCTGTTTCATTTTTTCGAGAAAAGCGGCCCGGTAGGTTTCACCGAGGACGATTCCCTCCTTTACACCGCGGAGAAATTGTCCGGCGGACCGAAAAATGTTACATGAAAAAGGGGATTGTAACGACGAACCGGAGCGTTTTTTGCCTAATTTTAAGGCAGGATAGGAACTAACCATTATTTCTATTGTATGGTGGTACGAATCGGCCGGATCATACTCCGGACAATAGTAGGGTTGCTTATATTTATCGTCATCCTTCTTCTCGTGTTTGACAGGCTGGTGCAGTTCCGAATGAATGACCGGGAATTGATCTCCTGGTTCCACGGCCGCCATCTCGAACCCAAAATTTCTTATTATCATGCCAAGGGCCGGAAGATCAGGTATCTAACGGTGGGGGACAATCCCCAGGCCTCTGTTCTTTTTATTCATGGCGCCCCCAGCTCCCTGAGTTATTGGAAAAGCTATCTGGCCGATAGCGTGTTGTTGTCGAGGGCTACGATGTATGCGGTGGACCGGCCAGGCTATGGATACAGTGGTCTGGCGGATGCGATGCCGTCGATCGCCGACCAGGCGGCCGTGATTCATCTGATCCTGGATAGTCTGCAAAAGGCGCATCATCCGGTCATCCTGGTCGGGGTCTCGTATGGGGGGCCTATCGCCTGCCGGCTGGCGATGGATTATCCCGGGCTGGTGGACGGTCTTGTGCTGGTGGCGCCCCCGATCGGGCCGGGTCTGGAGAAGATATTCTGGTTTACCTATCCTGTTGAGAGCCCCGCGGTCCATTGGTTTGTCCCGCGGATGCTGCAGACGGCCAACCAGGAGAAGATCCATCATAAAGAAGAGCTGACAAAGATGCTGCCGCTCTGGGGGCAGATCCATGTTCCCGTTATTTATGTACAGGGTGACCATGATGGACTGGTGGATACGACAAATGCCGGGTTTGCCCGGCAACATTTGAAAAATGCCCCCTCCCTGGATATCCGGATGATCCCAGGAAGAGGGCATTTGATCGCTTTTGCGGAAAAGGACAGGATCGAAAAGGCGATCCTCGATCTGGTCGATTCGACGGAGGCGAGGAAGCCGGCGCAGCCTGCGGCCGGGCGGCCCTAACCATCCATCCGGACGATCTTCGGAGTAAATTTCCCGACGATGTCCACCAGGTTCTGCTGCGACTGCATGACTTCCCCGATGTTCTTGTACGCCTGTGGCGCTTCATCGAGTCCGCCACCCAGCAGCTTCACCCCATGTTTCTCGAGCGTCTCCTTCATCAGCTCGTGCGTGATAGAGTTCATCGCCGCCGTACGGCTCATCTTCCTACCAGCGCCATGGGCCGCCGAGGAAAGGGATGCGGTCTCGCCCCGGCCCTTGACGATATATCCCGGCGCGGTCATCGATCCCGGGATGATCCCCAGCACGTCTTTACCGGCGGGTGTCGCCCCTTTCCGGTGAATGATCCGCTCCACGCCATCCACTTGCTCTTTCCACGCGAAGTTGTGATGGTTCTCTACACGGCCGATAGGCTTCCGCCCCAGCTGGGCCGCGAGCTTCGCATGGATGATATGATGGCAGGCGGACGCATAGTCGCCGGCGAGGTTCATCGCCATCCAGTATTCGATCCCTTCGGCTTCGTCGAGTCCCAGCCATGCCAGGTTGTTCGCTTCACCGGGAAGGCGCCGCATTTGCTTGGCTATTCGCGTATAGTGGTTGGCGATAGCCGCACCAAGGGCTCTCGATCCGGAGTGGGATAACAGGCCGAGGTAGATCCCCGGACCAAGACCCAACACCGGGTCGGCCTGGTCGATCTCTACGACCCCCCATTCGACGAAGTGGTTTCCCGAACCCGAAGAGCCCAGTTGCCGGGCAGCCCGGCCCTGCAGGCCTTTCAGGAGGGGGATCTCGTCGAACTCAGGACGGTCGAGCACGTCGTGCCCGCTGCTCTGTTGGAACTGTCTTCCGCCGCCGAATAAGGTGGCTTCCTTCAATTCCCGCGTAAAATACTGCTCCCTTTGGACCAGGTCCTTCGGGTCGATATCGAATACCGATAGACACATCCGGCAACCGATGTCCACGCCTACTCCATAGGGAATGACGGCGTTCTCTGTCGCCAGCACGCCGCCGATGGGCAGGCCATAGCCGGCATGAGCATCGGGCATCAGTGCCCCGGCCACGGCCACGGGCAGCTTTGCCGCCTGGTACATCTGGTTCATGGCCGACTGTTCGATATTCTGGCCGCCGAAGACACTAAAGGCGACTCCCGTTTTATTCAGGGAGATCTCCGCGCCTTCCGGCGCCCGTTTCGGCAACAGTTGTTGTGCGACGAGCCCCAATACCGCATCGTTTGCATATTCCACGGGGGCCGCGAGGATCTCTCTCAGCAAATTCATGACGACTTCCTCCTTTTCGAACTTGTATTCTTTTTCCATGATATTCATCGCGATACTGATCACCGGTCCTTCCGGGTAGCCCAGCGCGCGAATATCTTTTCCTCTTAATTTTAATTTTGCCATGGCTTTTTATTTTCCGCCGACGAAGATCTGCTTGAGCTGATCGATCAACACTCCGTTTCCGTTCAGGCTGATAGCGGTGATCTTTTCGGCGATCTTTTCAACGTATTCCAGCTCCTTCAATTTAAGCAAGGTCGGGTTGTCTTCCAACAGCTTTGCCGTATTCAACAGGCTCCGGGTGCTGGCGGTTTCTTCCCGCCGCAGGATGATATTGGCCTGCGCCTTTTTCTCCGCGACGAGGACCTGGTTCATGATCTCCTTGACATCACCCGGCAGAAGAACTTCGTCGGAGCTGCTTCGCCACGCTCCTCCTCGTTCGTTAGCTTCGCTGCGCTCGCTAATTTCCCGGATACCAAAACCGGCGACCTTCACCCCGAGGGTATCCGCTTCGGCTGCGACCTTTTCCAGGACGTAATTTACGATGGCCTCCTTCTTCTCTAGCAACTCGTCGAAGTTGAGCCCCGTAACGTATTCCCGAAGCGCGAGCTGGAAGGCTACATACAGCTGCCGTTCGTATTCCTTGTTCTGCAGGAGCGCCTTTTCGATATCGACCACCTGGTACCGTGCCCAGGCGTTGATCCGAAGGGAAGCCTTATCCCGTGTCAGCATCTCCTGGCCATTGAGCTCCGCCTGCTGCAACCGCGTATCGACCTTGCCGACGAAGATCGCGATGTTGTTCTTCCACCAGCAGTAGAAGCCGCTTTCGAGGATCCTTTCGTATTTACCATCCACGAACAGCACCGCCTTTTCATAAGGCTCGACGCTGGCAGTCCGGACATAGCCGGCGACCAGCTTACCCGTCAGGGTTGCCCGGTCGATGTTCTCGGTGATCGCGATCTTGCCGGTATCCGCTTTTACGAATCCATAGTCGACGATCCCTTTCCAGAAGGCATACCGGCCGGTGGTCAGTACCTGGTTCAGAAGACCGTTCACATACTGGAGGACGATCTCGTTCTCTTTTACTTCTACGAGGTAGAGCTCAGTCCTCAGCTTTTCATCCCTGACAAGCAGGTTGAGCTCGATCGTGGGATTGAAGGGCTTTGCCCGGTCATATTTTTCCAGCTTTTCTCCAAAGCCCAGCCAGTACTTACCTTCTGTCAACAGCCGCTGGTATACGCCGTCTTTAAATACGAGGCCGACCTGGTAGGAGTTGATCATTACCCGTTTCATATTTTCTTTTTTTGTCTGTTTTTTAATAAAGCCGGTTGCACCGGCCCATCGAAGGATGCGGAGACGGTTGGGGAGGGCCCTTCCCGTTTACGTCTGCAAAGCAGCCATCGAAGTGCTTTTTCGGCCGGCCGGTGGTCCCGGCTTTTGTCTTTTCGCCATTTTTTGGGAAGCGGCGGACTTCCTTTCCTCTGCATTAACAGCGCAGTGTTCTACCGTTGAACTAATCGGTGCGTAGCCGATATGGGATTCGAACCCATACTTAACGGTATAAAGCCCGGGCAAACAGGATACAGAAGGCTACTGCCGCTGCACTGCAGGGCGTTGTGAAGCCCGGATCCACGAACAATACACCTCGTTTTTCCCTTGCGGGAGTCTTTTTATCAAGCCAACACCGGCGTTGTTTCTACGTGATGGCGCCGGAACCCGACCACTTCCATCCGAGGCGCAGCATGCTGCTTCTCGTGCTGGTTGGTGATCTCTGCGACGGTCATTGGCTTATTGATGACTGTCTTGAATCCCAGGTGATCACTCAGGCGCTGGGCCTTTGCGGCCGACAGCTTGCCAAACTCGTACTTCGCGATCAGCCGCCCTTTTCGCATCAGCGCCTCATCGATCAGCGTCAGCGAATTGTTGAACGTACAGACTACCTGGATATTCAGGAAGTCGGCCAATAGACCGTCCGAGATATTCAGCAGGTTGGAGACCGAGGACCCGGCGTTGCGCTTTCTGTCCATGATGACGTTCTCGGCGTCTTCGATGACCAACACCGTGTCGGGGTTGTTGAGCAGCAACTCGATGAAATCAGGGTTCATCAGATCTCTCGCGATAGATGGAGAGAGAAACAACACCCGCTTCTTGATCTTGCTGATCAGGTATCGAAGGTAGGTGGTCTTGCCCGTGCCCGGCAGGCCGTGCAACAGGACGATCCCCTTGTCCTTCATCTTCCCGAGGCGTTTACGGATCAACTGGTCGACATCTTTGAAATCCTCGTTGTAGAAGAGGTCGAGGTCCAGCTTCGTCCGCTTTATTTCCATGGGCTTCAATTCCAACTTGTTCCGGACGGAAACGATTAGATTGATTTCCAGCGGTTCACGTCTGCGCCTTGCTTTGAACGTATTGACGGTCGTGGTCACCTCGTCGACAAATTCCTGCTGGCTTCCATTGTGCCAGATCTCGCAGTAGTTGTTTTCGAATTCGATCAAACACTCATTGTCCATGACGAGCAAGGTTACATCGAACTGATAGCGCTTCCGTTTGTGCTTATACCACTGATATTGATGAATACGGACGATCCGATGGCCGAATTTCTCTTTAAAGCCAGCGAATGCCTTTTCTGCATCGATGCCATTGATGAAGTTCACGCTTGGCAGTTGGTTAAAGCAATACAAGTAGAGCGTCTTTGCGTCCAGAAAGTGATTGCCGAACAAGTTGTTGGCATTGATCACCCGCTGATTGTATAGATTGTCCATTTTTATTTTTTTTATTGAACCATTTTGTTTGCGCAGCTCGAGCTGGCGAATGCATGCGGCTTGGCCCGGAAGGCGAATCCCATTCCATGGATATACCCCTTTGCTTCCCGCAGCGCATCATTGCTCTTGAACTGTGGGTTTGTGTTGATGTCGGCATGAATTTCCAGGTCAACGTCGTACAAGGTGAAAAGCCGGCTGAGGGAGTAGGCGACCTCGATACTTTTCGCCACTTCCATCAACATCCTTTCTTTGATGCTTAGCTTCCTGCGGGTCGTTTCGGGGAGGACATACATGAATCCGCCCTTGCCTTTCCGCAGGAACACGATGACCGTGGCGAACTGCGTGCAAGCGCCTTTTACCTGGCTATCGGTGCCGATGCAAACCTTGAGCGTGTTGCCCTGCTTTTTTTCTTTTACCAGGACGGAGCGGATCTCGTCTTCGATAGGGACTTTGATCCGGGTGCCGTCGGGTTTTTGCCAGTGTCGTTTCTGTTCCATGGCTTTGTGTTTTTACTCGTTATATATTTCTTCTTTTGTTGCTTCAATGATCTTTCGCAGGGGCCAGTTTTTGTAGGGATGCCGATTTCGATCATCTAGCATGTTCCACCGCTTCCAGGAAGTACCATGGATAAGTTTCCACTGCCGTCCACGCAATTCATTCCACATAATGTATTCATCGATCTCATCCATCCGTTCCTCCAACTATCGTCATTAGGGACATTGTACTCTTTTTCATTTTTTCTGTTTTGAGGAGAGTGAAGGGGTCGAACCTTCGTATCGACGAGTCGATAACCTTGACTTAGCAAGCCAGTGCATTTCCGCCCTGCCAACTCTCCGATTGGTGCGAGTAGATGGGTCACCGTCTTCGCCGTACTCACATTTGCGGCGCCCCGAGGAATCGAACCTCGATTGTCGGCCCTTCAAACCGATGCAGTAGAACCATCTCTGCCAGAGCGCCCTATTTTCGTTGACCCACCGGGATTCGAACCCGGAACCCTCGCATTAAAAGTGCGATGCTCTAACCATTGAGCTACGGGTCATTGTAAGCCGCATAAAAAAAGCCCGGTCTTGCGAGACCGGGCTTTGCTTGCTGCGTGTCCGTTCATTCGGACACCCACCAACCTATCCAAGGTCTCTTATTTGGACATACCTCGCCCATGCAGGAATTCAGCCGCGAATCCTGCCGGTCATAAAATCGTTGCCAGGCGAGTGATATCGTATGTTCTATTTCATCTCCCATATCTGAATACCGATACAAAAAAGCCCCGCAAGTGCTTGCGGGGCTTGTATTTATAAGTTTTGACTATTCGTTACCCAATAGCAAAACATGCCCCGCGAATGGTATAATCCCCTATGGGACTAAACCTCTTCTCTGATTCAATATGTTTGCGCATGTTTTGCATTTTTAGATTTCTTTAACACCGCAAAGATGGTAATAATTTCCGGTTCGCGCCAAATTTTCGCCAAAGTATTTTTTTATTTAGTAATTTCAGAGTGGCCCCTTGAGCTATCGCCAAAGGTCAGCATGGGAAAGCTTTCATTACTCCATCTTTAAACTCGAAAGCTATGAAGCTCGCTCTATTCCTATCGCTGTTGCTGCCCGGCCTTCTCTCCTCCGACAACAACCAAACATTCATCAATCCAACGGGTACCTATACCCTGAAAGGAGAAGTACACGACAACAAGGTCATCACCCACTCCGGTGAGATAAGGGTCAAGCTGCTCCACCACGAACTGCTGACCCTTTGCTTCTTTATCGACAAAGGATATCCCGGTTACGAATCCGGGGCGCTGCTCGACACCTTGCGCTACGACGAGGACGAGGCCGTCTACGTCTCGAAGGACTCCAGCTGTATGCTCCGCTTCTTTTTCAAACCCAACGGGGTTGAGCTCATGCATATCTTCACGCAAAACAAGGGGGACTGCGGCTTTGCGCCCGGGGTCCTTACGGGAGCGTTCTTCCGAAAGACCTCTTCCGGGGTGCCTGTGATCCAGGATCTGTCGGCGTTGCGAGCCACACCCCGCGATTAGTCCAAATAACCGAAATTTGTCCTATGGCGGCAACAGAAGGAACATCTGCAAAAGGGGCTTATCTATTCTATTCCTGCTATTCGGCGGCCAGCCGCGTACAGGAACAATTTGTCCATGACCATGCGCTGACCTTTATCCTCGAAGGCAGTCTTGACTTTTACCTGGGCAACCGGCATGTGACCTATCACCAGGGTGATATCGTATTGGTGCGTCGGAATCAGCTGGCAAAAGCGACCAAGATCCCGCCGGACGGCGGTGTTTTTAAGTCGATCAGCCTCCATCTTTATCAGGACCTTCTGCGGAAGTTCAGCCTGGAAGACGGACTTCAGGCGTCCGGGCCCTGGCGGGGCGAAAGCATCGTCCAACTGAAACCCGACGCTTTTGGGAGAAGCTTTGTGGATTCATTGACGCCCTATATGTCGATGGACGAAGGCGCCTGTGACCATTCGATGGTGCAGCTGAAAGCAAAAGAAGCCGTGCTCCTGATCCTTCGCCTTAATCCTGCCGCTAAAGACCTGCTCTTCGACTTCACCGAACCGGGCAAGATCGATCTCGAAGAGTTCATGAGTCAGCACTACACCTTTAATGTCGAGATGAAACGGTTTGCCTATCTCACAGGCCGGAGCCTGGCTACGTTCAAGCGTGACTTCGAGAAGATCTTTCATACCTCCCCTGGGAAGTGGTTGCAGCAAAAGCGGCTTGCCCAGGCCTATTATCTCATCAAGGAAAAGAAGCGGAAGCCATCGGATGTTTATCTCGAGGTCGGATTCGAAGACCTCTCGCATTTCTCCTTCGCTTTCAAGAAAGAATATGGCAAGGCGCCGTCGCTGTTAAATTAGCGCCAACCGGACATACGATGAATTTGAGCGGGTGTCCCCAAGGATTAGGATCACAGGGTAATTTTCGCCGTTGCCGTAAGATAAAAAAGATTGGCTCCGTTCTCGGATAGGGACGGCTGGCCGGGCACGACGAGCAGGTGCTGCGGCATTACATATGCCGGGGTGAGGATGATATTGAGCTGTTTATATCCATAGACCAGGGGAATGCTGAATTCGTAGGCCAGAATATTGAACTTTCTGCTGCTGGTGGTTATCTGTTGCTGGTCAACCGGGAAAATGAGAAAATTTTTTTGCTGGTAATAGGTCTCGGTAAAGTTTTGGGTGCCGGCGAATGCATTGAAGGAAGGATCGAGGACGATCACATCTTGTTCACCGAAGATGTGCGGGATACGGAAAATATGATCCAGTCCTGCTTGGGCCCCAAAGTCGGCCTGGTTGCTCCATTTGACATTCGTAGCCAGGGTGACATCGATGATCTTATTCAACCGGGTGATGCTGGCCGAAGCGCTTTCCTTTACGGCGGATTGAACCAGGTCGACATCCGGCCGGTAGAGAAATTTTGAGACGGAAATATTACCGGCCCAATGGCCATTTTGACCTTTGAAATTATATCCGCCTTCCAGCAGGGTTGCCGCGTATTGGGATTGAATGCTGTTCTGGATAAAGACGAAATTGGCATTGCAATACAAACCATTCTTCAGGGCGACCCCAACGAAGGGATAGAAAGCCTTGCTATGCAGGCTGTCAACCCGACCGTAGTAGTTGATCCCCGTATTATAGGTTACGCCAACGCTGAATTGTGTGGAGTCCGATTTTTGTGCAACTGCGCAGTGAGTTAAAAAGAGGAGGATGACAAGTATACGCATGATCATTTGTTGAGGGTGATGACTGCGACTGCCTCACGGCAGCCGCAGTCATAGGGATTTAGTTAGCTTTCACTTTTACATCGGCGGCGGCATGGACATTCTGTGGGGTTACGCCGGCGTTGGTCGATGTGGAAGCAGAGGCAGATTTTGTTTCCGTGGCGGTAGCCTTGGCCTCGGAACCCGCGGTCTTTGCCGTAGTCTTTGCCGCTACGGAAGTTTTGCTTGCGGCACTGGCGGAAGTGGCCGTCGTTGCCCGCAGGGCATTATTGATCCGTGGCGTGTTGACGCTGGCAGCAGAGGTCAGCCGGGTGGAGGCGCCAAGGCCCAGTCTGACTTGAGCGCTGGAATGAATGGAGATGGTCATTGCGGCAAGGATGATCGAAGTGATTGCAAAGCGTTTCATAATGTTTGATTTTACATTATATCAATCCGATCGGGATCTTGTTACCCCCTTTTTCCGCTATTTTTTAAAATTTCTATTTGAGGCTGGTTTCCAACTCCTTAGCACGTGTAGAAACCGGGGCATCCCCGGGAATTCTCTTTAGCCATTCCCTTGCGGCATCGTTGTTCTTTTCTTCCGCATAGCTTAGCGCGAGATAGAATGCAGCTTCGTAACGGAGTAGGGATCCGGCATTGTATACCTCTCCAAGGTCGGCCCTGGCAGCGGCGATAGATGCGATATGCAGGCCGGCGACCCCTCGGTAGAAGAGCGCCAATTGATTCGCGGAGTCCGCACCTACAGCCCGATCCAGCAGTGGCAGCGCCTTTGCGAATTCTTTCCGGTTGAAATAGCCGGCTGCCTCCTGCATAAGTGTATCGGTTTGGTCGCCGCGTTCCGTCAGGCCAACCATTTGCGTATCGCCGAGCCGCTGGTAGAGTGTCTTATTATCGGAAGGCCACAGCAACAGGGTGGCGACGATGAGCAAGACCGCGGCCGCCATTCCGGCCGCCCAACGGACCATGGGAATCCGCCGTGCGCCGGTATTGGTTTTGAAATATTCTTTATTCAATGCTGACAGCCGCTCCCGTAATGCTATCGCTGTATCATCCGGGTTGAGCCGTTCCGAAAGGGTGGCCTTCAGCTCCCGGTAAAGCGCGACCTCTCCGGCAAGGGAAGGGTCCTGCTCCAGCTGCACTTCGAAGTCCCGTCGCTCCGCGGCGTCGAGCTCGCCGTCTACGTACCGGATGATGAATTCCTTGTCATAAGTCGGCATAACCGAGATTTTTTTGAATATAAGTCAACAACATAGCCATGCACTCCGATTTTTTCTTGCGGAGGTAACCATAAGTAACGCCCAGGGCAGCGGCTATCTCCTCCTGCTTCCGGCCTTTCAGGCTGAGGGATACTATTTCCCTGCACCTTTCCCCCAGCCGCTGAAACTGCTCAAGGAAGAGTCGCGCCCTTCCTTCTTCCAATGCCAGCTTCTCCGTCGCGGCAAAAACATCTTCTCCCACATAATATAAATCGTCCGGCGAATTTGTTACCGGGCTATGGCCCCTTTTCTTCAGTTCATTAAGCCATTTTCGTTTGCAGACCAGCAACAGGAAAGGTTCGAAGGGGCAGGTCAGCTGCAGGGCCTTATATTTGGCCTGATTATAGATGTCGACCAGGGCCTCCTGGAAGATATCGGCGGCATCATCGGCAGAACCCCGGTTTTTGAGAATATGCGCCCGAATGGATGGGGCAAATCGCCGGTAGATCTCTTCTACGATCTGTTTGTCATTTTGCAGCAACCCATCGATAAACCGCTGATCGGGGTGTATGGTCATTCCGCCGTTTTTGGCGAATTTCCAAAAAAACGCTCAAAGGGGGGTAACAAACTGCCGGAATCGTTTATAAGAATAGGAAAGCTTTTTTCGTTAATTTATCCTCATGAGGCAAATAAAGGTTTTTTATCTGTTGCTGATATTGATGACGGCAGAAAAGGCTTGCCTTGCGCAGGATTCGATACCCGCTGCGATCGGTGTCGAGGAAAGAGGGGACAGCCTGCACTTCTCCTCGCGCCTCCGGCCATTACGGCAGATTGCAGGTGCTCCTTCCTGTTTTTACAGTTATTTCTGGGAATTGGGGGACGGCCGGTTCAGTTTCGATAAGGAGCCGGTTTATGCTTACCGGGATACGGGGGTATTCCAGGTAAGGCTTTATGCCACCAATAACTATGATGATGGCAAGCCCCCGCCGACCCGGCCACACCCGGTTAAGATCAGGAAGAAAGTTGTCAGCCGGGATGCCTGGGCCTCTCATTTCTTTCATGGCACCGGGGATATCGAGATGAAGATCAACCGGTATCCAAGACCCGGCGAGAATTTCGTGACGGTGGTCGGTTATCGCAACCAGCAGGGCGATACTCTTGGCGGATCCATCGTCCTGTTCTACAACGAACGGCAACTGGGCAAAGATGGGTTTGCTCTTGCGGACAGGCGATTTTACAACAGGGAAGCGGGTGGGTCACTGGAATCGCTGATAGCCGGGTTGTCAGTCGCAGAGACGAAGGCATCGCTGGCCGTAGGGTTCGGGGAGGGAGGGACCGGGAATGCAAAGAAGCGATCGCGCAACGGGTGGTCGGCAGCAGCAGCCGAAAAGGAGGAAGCGGACGATCCCGAAGATGAAGGGGCAGCGAATGCAGCTACCGCCCAATCGATGTTGCGGTCGCTGGAAGGCATGTACTCGCAGCATACCGTGCTACATTTCCCGGCGATCAAACGAGGGGAAGAAAAGTTTGTGTTCCTGGAAATGACTACCCTCCCCGATATGCTGCAGGACACCAATGCTACGGTTGGTTTCAGCGCGATGCTGGTGCCCGACGATCCCGGAGTGGCTCCCCAGGTATACCAGATGGATATGGTAGTGGTTGCCTCCCATGACCCGAACCGGTTTCTTTTCAGGAGCCGGCGGATCAACTACCGTTTTATGGGTAAGAAAAAAGAACTCTCCTACCGGGTGCAGTTTCAGAATACCGGGAACGGCCCGACCAGGAGGATCTCGATCGGTATCGGCATTCCTCCACAACTGGATCCGGCCAGCTTTACAATAAAAGCTATCAGCCCCGCTTGTCCTTTCTGTCCCCCGGCGCATCAGGGATCGAGCTGTATCGACACCAGCTATCGGCATGACAGCATATTCATCGTGTTCAATAATATCTATCTGCCGGGACTACAGCAGGACGGGGTCGCCAATAAGGACTCTACGGAGGGATTTATCGATTACAGCATCCGGCTAAGGAAAAAGCCAAAGAAGATCCCCTTCAGCACCCAGGCCACTATCGTTTTTGACAAACACCAGCCGGTGGTCACCAACAGAGCTACCGCCCGGTTCATAAAAGGCATCTCGCCCGGCTTCATGGCCGGATACAGTGTCTTGCCGGGCAATGGCGGCTATAGTGCGACGGGGCCTTTGCAGTTTGGCTATGTGCTGGCGCCATATGCCCCTTCCAGGCCCTATTTCCAGATCGAGGCGTTTGTCGGTCTGCTGCAACAGGATGCCTTTACAAGTGTGATCGTAAAAGATCAAAAGGATACTTTGATCGCCGGTCTGCCTATTATAGTCACGGGTAGGCAAACCAAGACGACGGTTCAGCGAAACAGTTTCGAGCTGGCGCCGTTGCATTACCGCTATAATCTCAATAATTGGGTTGGCATTGGCGCCGGAGCGATGGTGCAGGTGAATATATCGGAGCAAACGACGAAGGAGAACCGGGCCTATCTCAATACGGCTGTACCGATATTAAATTCGTCGACGGCCGTCACTACCCAAACCTCGTCCGTTACCTGGCTGGGCAACTGGAATGCGGCGCCCTTCGTGGACCTACAGGTCGGAAGAGTAAAACAGGGGCCGGTGGTTGGCATCCGGTATATCCGTTTACTAAAGGGCGATCTGACCGACCGCTTTTTTCTATACGCGGGTTTCAAGTTGTAACTTGTGTACCTATGAAGCCCGGCTGGACATTGTTGTTCCTCGTGCCTGTCCTTTTTTGCAGGGCCCAGACACCGACGCCCATTTTTCCGGAGAGTGTTCAATCGCATCTTCACCGTTTTCGTGAAGCCGATGACCTGAGTGGCTGGATCTATGAACAGATACAATGGGTAGCGGAAGCCCCGGCCACAAGGTCAACGGCATTGATCCGGGCCGCGGGCGAAGCCTGGCGTCGTCCGCAAAGGGCGGAAGAAGTCCAGGCCTGGCTGGATCTTTTGACCAACGAAGGCTATTCCCTGTTGCTTGCCGGAGCTATCGTCCCTTCCATAGACGCCTATACGGCCGCCTATGAGTGGGCGCGCCAACATCAGGAATTGGTAGACCCTGATCTGTTACTGGAGAACATCCTGAAGCCGCTGGGAAATAACTATACTCGTCTGGGTGATTATGAGCAGGCCCTTTTTATCCATCAGAAAGCCCTTGCCATCGCGCTGCCCGGTAAGAATAAAGCTGCGCTTGCCGGAGCCTGCGCCAATATCGCCAATACCTATAGTAATATGGGGCGGCCCCGGCAGGCGCTGGAATATTGCCAAAAAGGGTTGCTGGCAGCGGATCCTCATACGGCCCTGTCCGGGTTACTCTTATCGGAGCAGGCGGATGCGTTCGGGCAACTGAGGCGGATGGAAGAAGCCAGGAAGAGCATCGTCAAAAGCATCGGCGTTCTGCAAGAGGCATCCAGAGGGGATGCAGGATATTGGTTGTTGATGGCCTTTCAGCAGGCGGGCGATATCTACTCTACCGAACCACAGAAGGCCCTTCGTTATTATCAACAGGCGCTTGCCTTACAGGCTCGCCTGCTGAAGCGGCGGGGGGCGATCCGGCAACGGGAACAGGCCAAGCTTTTTCAACGATTGAGTTCGCTTTTTGCGGGGTTGCACGAGCATGCTCAGGCGCTTCACTGGTCGGATCGGTGTTTAGCCGTTCTTCTTCCGGGAAGGAAGATCAGCATGGTAACGGCCGGGGAGCTTTATGCCGAGAATACGCTTGCCGACCTGTTTTATACCCGGGCCGGGCTGGCGAAAGAGGCGGACTCGGCCGACGCCGCTTTGAGGTTATACGAACTTTGCTTTGCCACAGAAAAGAAATTGCGCCAGGCCCTGATGACCGGCTCCTCCCGGGAAGCGGCTGTGGCGGATACCCGGCCCCAATATGAAGAAGCGATCGGACTTGCATGGGAAGTCTGGCAACGAACAAAAAAAGGGAAATACAGGCAGATCATCCTGGATCTTATGGAAGGGAGCAAAGCCCAATTGTTGTTTGACGAGATCCGGCAACAGCGGCTATCACGGGATCAATATCCGGGAGACAGCCTGGAGGCGCGGATCCGCCTGCTGGAAAACGCCCGCATCTATTATCAAAAAGAAGATCTTAGCCCGTCCCAAAATGATAGTTTGGCGGCATCGAATATCCACCAGGAACAGCAGATCAGCTGGGAACTGGCATTGCTACGGAAAAAGCAGACCGCTGCCGGTGAACGATTGGCCGCATCGCAAAAGACCGGCTTGTGGTCCAGCCAGGGCTTTTCCACCGACTCCCTCCGCGGCATGTTTGATGATGGACAAGTGGGCAGGCTCTTCTTTTGGGGTCGGTCGGCCCTTTATACCCTCGAATGTGGTAGTGACGGCATTCATTTTATCGACTGCCAAAAGCTGCCCCCAGGTGAGGAGGATACCCTCCGGCTATTTGTCGATAGCTGGTTTCAGCATGGGGCCAATGCCATGCTCGATCGTCCGGGCAACTATTGTGAACAAGCGTACAAAGTATTCCGACTGCTTTTCGGATCACATCCGCCAGTGGCGGGAAAGGAATACATTCTGTTCCCGGATGGAGTGCTGTCCCTTCTTCCCGTGGAGGCCCTGGTGACGCGCGCCGATTGTCCTCCTTCGCCCGCCGAATGGCCCTTCCTCATCCGGAGCACTTCCATCTCTTATGCATGGTCCCTGCAGACCCTATCGGCACAACGAACCGCGGCCGGTGTCACTGCCGGGGTCTCCGGGTTCTTCCTGCATGGTAATCAAAGGGGGGCCGCAACGCTAGCCGCCGTACAGGAAGAGCAAGTGCAAGTGGAACGGGTAGTAGCAAAGGGGAATTGGTATGCCGATTCCCAGGCGACTACTCAACGGTTTCGCCGGGCGCTGGAAACTTCGGCGATAGTTCATATCAGCTCGCACGCCTACATCCGGAAGAACGGCATCGATGCGCCCCATATCGAACTGTATAATGCTCCTTTCTACCTGTTCGAGCTTCAGGACCTTGTTGCCCATCCGGCTTTGGTGGTGCTAAGCGCCTGCCGGACCGGCGATGGGAGGATCATTACGGGAGAAGGAGTACAAAGTCTTGCGCGTGCCTTCACTGCGGGAGGCTCCAACGCCATCGTTGCCGGCTGGTGGAATCTCAATGACGAGGCAACGGCCCATCTGATGGGCGACTTTTACGCGGAACTCGCGGCGAACAAAGGAGGTAACGCCGCATCCGCACTAAGACGGGCGAAGTTGAACTGGCTGAATGACCCGACCGTCGGTTATGTACGCAAACTGCCTTATTTCTGGGCAGGCCTCGGTTACCTGGGGAATCCCAAACCGTTGGAGAAGGGGCTTTTTGCCGAAGGCTATAAACGACAAAAACAAGGACGCTGGTGGTGGTCCTTGTTTTTGTTGACGCCGATAGTCTTTTTTATAATCTTGGTTTCCGTTCGTGGCCGAACAGAACATAACCAACCGTGAAATTCCAGTCCTCGTTACCCATGTTCACATACGTGGTGTGATATTGCCGGATGAATCCACGCGTCCAGTTTGCCGAGAACTGCACCTTTTTCCATTGAACGCCCAACAGGATATCCATGCCGGCGTCAAGGGAGGTGACGTTGCTTTTTCCCAGCGTATTGTAGGAGAAGCCATCCGAAATATGGACCTTATTGTTGATCGGGAACCGACCGGGAACATAATTATTCGTCGAGTTATCGTAGCCCAGGTAGTACCCTTTTTCCGTACCCGAGAGGTTCTTGGCGATAAAGGGGCCGAGACCGCCGAAGACCTTCCATTTGGAATTGATGCGGTAGTTGTACAGCAGATTGACAGGAAGGCGGACCGTGTTTATCGCCAATTTTGTATCCGCATAGCCGGTTACGAAAGTACCCTGATTGACGAAGCCTTTTGACTGGCCGAGATGTGCGCCGGTTGTCGCATACATCAGCGCCGGTTGGAGCACGAGTCCGGAATAACCCAGGTCATATTCAGCAAAGACCCCGGCCTGCCAGCCATTCTTTGCCATCGTGAACTGGCCCGCGTCGAGACCCTGATAGCGATTGTTCTGCCAATATGTGAGCGCGCTGAAAGAACCCTGGACGCCAATACGAAGCTGAGAAAAACCCTCAAGAGATGAAAGACATAAAATACAGATCAATAATTTCTTCATACGTATCTGTTGTGTGTGATCTTTAGGACCGGCAAACTAGTTCTTTTGCTGCAATGTGCTGAAACATTAACATTCTAATAACCGGGCAATATACTGATAATCAAGAGCAAACCATGACCATTTCTGGATGATTGGGTCAATGGCGAGGCCGAAGGTAGGGCAAAATCACTAAATTGCTTTACACATCATTATGAAAGTTAGATACCTGCCCCTTCTCCTACTCGCGGCTTGCGGCAACCGCCAGGAAAGCCAGACAACAGAACCTACAACAGCGATAGCCTCGGTACCCATCCTCGATTTCAGCGTCGGTTCTGTGTACAAGCACGATACGACATCTTACACGGAAGGGTTGCTCTTTCACGATCACCAATTGTTCGAGAGCAGCGGTGCGAACCCGGACGATCCCGAGACCCAGCGGAGTATGGTGGGCGTCATGAATATGAACACGGGCAAGATCGACAGGAAGGTGGAGTTGGATAAGAATAGATATTTTGGCGAAGGCATCGCCTTTTTCAGGAACAGGCTATACCAGCTGACCTATAAGAATCACACCGGATTTATCTATGATGCCGCCACTTACAAACGAGTGGACAGCTTCCGCTTTGAGAATCCTGAAGGATGGGCATTGACGACGGATTCGAATTCGCTGATCATGAGTGATGGCACGAGTACGCTGACCTGGCTGGACCCAACGACCTGCAAGCCCGTCAAAACCCTGGTCGTGACGCAGAGCGGCGCCGCCCTGGATAGTCTTAACGAGCTGGAGTATATCAACGGCTATCTGTATGCCAATCGATATCTCCAGAATTATATCGTCAAGATCGATCCGGCTACGGGGAAAGTGGTGGCGAAGATCGATCTGACCTCCCTTGTCGACGCAGAACATGTAAAAAATCCCGGCGGAGACGTCCTCAACGGCATTGCCTACGACCGGGATAATGATAAGATTTATGTCACGGGGAAGTTATGGTCGGGCATTTATCAGCTTAACTTTGCACACTAATCTTCTGATTCCCGATGGGCAGCTTCAAGACTTTTCAAACGTTCAATGACCCGGGGCTCGCATCGGCTATTGCCGACAAGCTCAAGGCGCAGCATATCGTTTGTCTTGTCGAAAAAGTAGAGCCGCTGCTGGAACCCGGCTTTTTTAAGAATACTGTCGAGCCGAATATCCATTTGAAAGTCCGGGCGACGGACCTGGACCGGGCGCACCGGGTGCTGGAAGAGCATTATGAGCATCAGCTGCAGGACGTGGACCCTAATTACTACCTGTTCTCTTTTACGGATATCGAACTGCTGGACATCGTAGCAAAGCCGGATGAATGGGGACACTTCGACTATGTACTCGCCCGGGAGCTGCTGGCGGAAAGAGGCTTGCCTATCCCGGACGAGACGATCCGGCAAATGAAGCAACAACGTTCCCGCCAGCTGGCTCAGCAAAGCCGGGTGGAAAGCTTTCGGGAGTTTGTCCGGCGGGTCTTTCGCCTTCGAACGCCCGGAAATTCCCGCTAATTTCTCAGCTCCGAGTAGATACCCCGATCCATCGAAATATTCAGCCGCTGGAACATCTCCGCGGGGTTAAAGCCTTCCTTTTTATATTCGGCCTGCACGGCTTCTTTTGCTTTATTGAGGGCCTCCATGCTGGCCCATTCGGCGACGGTGATGCAGATGAGGTTGCCTTTCTCATCGGGGTGCTCATAGGCCACATCCTTTATAAATCCCGGAAGGGTGCGCAGAAAGTCGCGGTTGATCTTCATTCTCTCATGGAACTCGGCGATCCCCGCAGCGGGAATGAAGAACTTGTCGATGAATCTCGGGGCGTCGGTGGAAGCCGCAGTCCCGGGATTAGCAGGAACCACCCCCAGCTGTTGCAGGAAGCCGAGCTGATCGGTTTGGATATGCACGCCTTTGATCTTACCGTCGCGGCACTCATAGATGGCCATTCCTTCGTTTGAGATCGATTTTCCGGTTGCGGGATAATTTCTGAACGTGCCCTTGTGCGTTCCTTTCCAGCTCCAGCGCACGGTCACCTTGTCGTCCACGCTAAAAAGATCTTCCAGCTGATAATGGATGTCGGGGAAGGCCGTGATCAGCCCGCTGATCTGGTTCTGCAACGGGCCGATGCCTTTCTCGCCGCGCGCACCGGCGTAGTCTTCGGCGACGAGATCTTTCAGTAATTCCATTCTTCCTTTGTTGAATACTTCTTCGAACAGAAGACGGACTGCTTCTTTATTCTTTTCATTGCTTGACATAGTTACCTCCTTGGTATTGTATTGTTTGTTGTTTTGTGCTTGGGATAGGCCAGGCGTGAGGCCGAGGGTCAGCGCCAGGCAGATGGCAGATGGTTTCATTTGTTTTTTTTGTAAAGGTATTTTGCCTCTACCCCGGGAAATTGTAAAAAAGCATTGATCTACCAGAAGAGGGAGGACTGGAAGAATTCTTTGGGCGAGCGGCCGGTAAAGAGCCGGAAGTCTTTGATGAAGTGGGACTGATCAAAATAGCCTGCCTCATAGGAGGCTTCGGTCAGCGAGGAATAAGAGGGATAGTTCTGGATCAGCCCCCGAAGCCGGATGATGGAGGCGTATTGTTTGGGGGTCGAGCCGACGAGCCCCC
>Ga0310811_10003257_pt1 | contig 20418 bp, 18 predicted proteins | sample YCmetagenome_FD_207642 | JGI IMG/M metagenome (GOLD analysis project Ga0310811, IMG submission 207642) | Soil microbial communities from experimental microcosm in Duke University, North Carolina, United States - YC | ecosystem: Engineered > Artificial ecosystem > Soil microcosm > Unclassified ...
TCGTGTCATACAACAACGGCAGCGCAGTGAGGAGACGCGCGACGCCATACGCCAGCGGCAGTCCGATCGCGATCCCCAAGAGGACCAACCGGAGCGTGTCGCGGAGTCCCACGCCGACCAGATCTCGCTCCTGAGCGCCGAGCGCGGCACGCACTCCAAGCTCGCGCGTCCGCTGCGCGACGATGTACGACGTCACGCCGTAGATACCGACCATCGCGATGACCAGCGCGAGCGCACCGAACGCTCCGAACGTCGCCACGCCGATCTGCGCAGGCAGGTACGCCAGGAAGATGTCGTCGTGCATCGGTTTCGCGCGGGTCGGCGGCAACGTGGGTTCCAGCTCATGGACGATCTCCTCGATGCGCCGGCCAATCACGCTCGCCGGTGCATCCGTCTTCACCTGTAGAACCAGCTCACCCGAGCCGCCGTCTCCGATCGGAAGAAAGGCGACGTCGCGCTCGCTCTCGCCGATCATGTAGTACTTCACGTTCCGCGCGACACCGACGACTTCGACCGGCGCCTCGTCCGATCCCGAGAAGGAGAACGTTTGGCCGATTGGCGACGAATTGGGCCAGAGATGCTTGGCCATCGCCTCGCTGATCACTGCCACCCGCAGCTTGGACGCGACGTCGGTCTCCCGAATTCCGCGACCGGCCACGACCGGAATCGACATCGTCTCGAAGTAGTCCGAGCCGACGTAGTCGAAAGAGATCTGCGTCTGGTGCGCCGCATCCGGTACGCCTCCGCCGGCCGGATATACCCGCCGCTCGGCGTTGCTACCCTCGAGGAGCACAATTGAAGACAGTGTCGCCGAAGTCACTCCCGGAAGGGATCGCGCACGAGCGAGCAGCTCACGATGGACGGCGACGTTTCTGGTTTCATCATAGTGGCGCGGCCGCAAGTCAACGCGAAGATCCACGACGCCACGATCGACGAACCCGGGATTCATCGAGCGCGCGCGCGACAGGCCTCGCGTGAACAACGCCGCCGCCCCGAGCAGCACCAGCCCCATCGTCACCTGAACGACGAGCAGGCTCGAGCGCAGACGCGAGCGCCGCAGTCCCTGGATCCCAACATCATCCTTGAGAGACCGCACGAGGTCAGTCCGTGTTGCCCGTAGTGCCGGAACGAGACCGAACGCCAACGCGGTGACCACCGCCATCGCCGCCGCAAAAGCAACGACGCGAAAATCTGGCGTGAAGGTGAGCGCGATCGGCAGGTCGGCAGGGATCAAGCTCGCCACCCCACGCGTGATCACGAACGCACTGGCGAGGCCAAGCGCTGCACCACCGAATGCGAGGAGAACGCTCTCGGCAAGGAGCTGCTGCACCAGACGCCAACGGGATGCTCCGAGGGCCAGCCGAACGCCAATCTCCTGACGCCGGCCCGTGGCGCGGGCCAGCAGGAGGTTCGCGACGTTGGCGCAGGCGATCACCAGCACGATCGACACGAGCGCGAGGAGCGCGCCGGCGATCAGCGTGATGACCTGGCGCGGCTCTTCCTCGATGCCTCGAGCCGGGAGCGTCCGAAAGCTGAAGCGCGCGTACTTCGCCGTGTCGCTCTGGCGAATCTGCGCCGCGAGCCCTTCGATCTCCGCGCCGGCTCGCGCCAGCGATACACCCGGCTTCAGTCGGACGGTCGTGTAGATGCTGCCGTTCCACTCGCGTAGCGTCTGCTTGGCGAACGTCGGATAGTCCGACAGTGGGATCCATGCAGTCGGCTTCCAACCGAAAACCGAGCTCGTGTAGCCCTCGGGTGCGATGCCCACTACCGTAAACTGAGCGTCGTTCAGTCGAATGCGCCGACCGAGGATCGATGGGTCGCCGCCAAAGCGCGTTTGCCAGAACCGGTAGCTCAATACCACGACAGGACCGTTCGGCGACGGTACATCGTCTCGGGAGACGAAGAATCTCCCGAGCGCCGGGCGCAGTTGCGTGCCGGCGAAGTAATCGCCCGTCACGAACGCACCGTCGAAGCGCTCGGTGTGGCCGTCGTCGGTCGTCAGAATCCCGCTCGTGAGCCGTTCCCCCATGAAGGCGGCAACGCTCGTCGCGTGCTCCCGTACGTAGACCAGGTTCTCGTAGTCGAGCGGGCTGTGTTGACCGCGAACAATGCGGGCAAGCTCCTCGGGGCGCGGCACGGGCAGTTCGCTGAACAGGAACTGGTTCGCCACGCTGAAGATCGTCGTGTTGGCGCCAATCCCCAGCGTCAGCGACAGCAGTGCGACCAGCGTGAATGCGGGTTTGGCGCGCAACGCCCGGAATCCGTAGCGAAAATCGGCAAGGAGGGTCTGCATGCGAGAACGACGGACCCGCCACGAGAAGGTTTCGAGGTTTTGTCGACCAACATCGAAAAGCCGGACTGACCCGTGACATACGGTCCAGTTCCTGCTTTTGGACCTGTCGATGCCTCCAACACTTCGCACCAAGGCGCGACGCGTTCTCGTCGACCGGTTTGGGCATAAGGATTTTCACGAAGGCCAGTGGGAGCCGATCGCCGCGGTGCTTGGTGGACGCGATGCCCTGGTGGTCATGCCGACGGGGAGCGGCAAGTCGCTGATCTACCAGCTGCCAGCGCTGATGCTGCCTGGGCTCACGGTCGTCGTCAGCCCACTGATCGCGCTCATGAAGGACCAGCAGGACAAGCTCGCGGCGCACGGTGTCGACGCGCTGGCAATGCACTCGCATCTCACGGACTCCCAAGCCAGAGACCTGGCGCAGCGCGTGAGCGGCGGCGGCGGCGAGATTCTCTACCTCACTCCGGAGCGTTTCAAGGACCGCGAGTTCTTCGAGCGGCTCCTCACGCGCACCGTGAGCCTGTTCGTGGTCGACGAAGCGCACTGCGTGAGCCAATGGGGACACGACTTTCGCCCCGACTATCTCACGCTCGGTTCCGTCATCAAACGACTCGGCCGGCCACCGGTGCTGGCGCTCACCGCCACAGCAACCGCCGAGGTCCGCGGCGACGTCGCGCGTCAGCTCGGCATGAACGATCCGCAGATCACCGTCACGGGGTTCGCACGGACGAACCTTCGCTTCGACGTGAGTCGCACCGTCAATCAAGCCGAGAAGGACGCCGAGCTCCAAGCCCTACTCCGCAGAAGCAGCGGGGTCGGCGTGGTGTATGTCGCGACGGTTCGCGAGGCCGAGCGACTGCACGAGCAGTTCTCATCCCGCTTCCCGCTCGGACTGTACCATGGGAAGATGCCGGGCGGCGACCGGAAGGACACGCAGAACCGGTTCATGGCCGACGAATTCAAGGCGATGATCGCGACGAACGCCTTCGGGCTCGGCATCGACAAGCGCGACCTTCGCTTTGTGATCCACTATCATTTTCCCGGCTCCGTCGAATCGTACTATCAGGAGGCTGGGCGTGCGGGGCGCGACGGGCTGCCCGCCACGTGCACCCTGCTGTATCGGGTCGAGGACAGCCGCGTGCAATCGTATTTTCTTGGCGGCAAATACCCCGATGTCGAAGAGGCGGCGCGCGTTGCGATCGTGCTCGAGCAGGTGCCACTCGGCGAGAGGGCGTTGATCGACGATCTCGCCGACCAATCCGGGGTGGCTCGGCGCAAGGCACGCATCGTTCTGGTGCTACTGAAGCGACATGGCCTGGTGCGGGAGTATCGCGGTGGGAGCTGGGAACGACTCCAGAATCGCCTCACCTCCGTGGATCTCAGCGCGGATCTCACGGACTATGAGCAACGACGCCAGCAAGACCGCGCGAAGCTGCGCGCGATGATCAATTACTGCCAGAGCGCACAGTGTCGCACACGGTTCATCCTCGACTATTTCGGCGAAGGCGTGGACCCGGCATGGAAGTGCGGCAACTGCGACGCCTGCACTGCGCCGCATGTCACAAGGCGGTCGCGATCCGTGTCCGTCGAGACGCAGCGAGAAGCGGCGACATAGCGGCGATTTCATTATCATTGGGCGATCCTTCGATGCGCCCATGACCGCACCTATCCTGTCCAGCGTCCTCGAGACGCAGTGGTTCTTCAATTCTCTTCGCGCCTGGATCACCGCTGGCGCGACGGCGACGATCGTCTTCGGCGGGTTGGTGCTGCTTCGTCGCCTGCTCATCTCGCGCCTCGGCGCGCTGGCGGCTCGAACCACGAACAACGTCGACGACATGTTCGTCGACGTTCTGAAAGAGACGCGTCGATGGGTGCTTCTGACGATCGCGATCTATTCGGCGGCGCAGGGACTGATGCTGCCGAAGATCGACGCGTATCTCCACCCCGCCGCCAAGCTCGTGCTGCTCTGGCAGGCGGCGCTCTGGGGCGGCGCCGCGGTGACGTTCTGGGTGAAGCTGTACATGGAGCGGCGCACGGCGAGCAACGATCGGGCGAGCATCGCGATGATCACAGCGATGGGCGTCGGCGCCAAGGTCTTCTTGTGGATTCTGATCGTCATCACGGCGTTGAAGTCGGTCTTTGCGATCGAGATCACACCGCTGATCACCGGCCTCGGGGTGAGCGGTATCGCCGTCGCACTGGCGGTGCAGAACATCCTGGGCGATCTGTTGGCCGCGCTGGCAATCGTCTTCGACAAGCCGTTCGACGTCGGCGACACCATCGGTGTCGATCAGATCACCGGGACCGTCGAGCACATTGGACTCAAGACCACGCGTATTCGCAGCATCACGGGCGAACAGATCATCATCGGCAACAGCGACCTCCTGAAGAGCCGGCTTCGCAACTTCCGCCGGATGTATCAGCGTCGCGTGCTGTTCAATCTCGACGTGACCTTCGACACGCCCACGCCCGTCCTGTCGCGACTGCCTGGAATGGTGGAATCGATCGTGTCCGCGCAGAGCCCGGTGAAGTTCGACCGCTCGCACATCTCGAGCTTCGGCGAATCGGCGATTCGCATCGAGACCGTCTACTACGTGCTCGATCCTGATTACAGGATTTACATGAACGTGCAGCAGGCGATCAACCTCGAGATTCTGCGCCAGTTCGGACGGGAGAACGTGAGGTTCGCGTTCCCGAGCCGCACCGTGTACCACGAAACGAGCGGCGGTTTTCCGGCGCCGATCACCGGCGCCTCCGGCGGCTGAAACCGTTGGATCGAGGCGCTCAGTAGAGCGCCTTGATCCAGCCGCCGTCGACTGCGATAGACTGCCCGGTGATGTAGCTCGCCCGTTCCGATGCGAGGAACGCGGCGAGCGCGGCGAACTCGTCCGGCTCACCGAGGCGCTTCATCGGAATCTCGCTCTCAAAGCGCGCTAGGATATCGCGGCGAGTACGGCCCTCCTTCGCCGCCGTCGAATCCGCCAACTGCTCGACGCGTTCGGTCCGCGTGTACCCTGGCAGCATGTTGTTCACGGTAATTCCATCCGTGGCGACTTCTGTCGCGAGGGTACGCGCAAAGCCGGTCACCGCCGCGCGGATGCTGTTTGAAAGAATCAGGTTGTCGACGGGCTGCTTTACGGTGATCGACGTGACGTTGATGACGCGTCCCCACTTCCGCTCACGCATCCCAGGAAGCACGGCGCGCGTCAGCTCGACCGCGCTCCGCAGGGTGAGGTTCACCGCGCGCTCCCACGTGTCCCACTCGTGCTTCTCGAACACACCGGCGGGCGGACCGCCGGCATTGGTCACGAGCACGTCCACGCGCCCGAAGGCCGCGAGCGTCGATTTCGCGACGAGATCGATCTGCTCCCGCACCGACAGATCCGCGACGACCGCTCGCACGTCTGCGCCCGTCTTCGCTGCGATGTCGGCGCGCGCCGCCTCCAACGCGTCCGCGCCGCGCGCGCACATCATGACCGTCGCGCCCTCGTTGGCCAACTCGTACGCGACCGCACGCCCCAGTCCACGACTCGCGGCCGCGACCAGGGCGACTTTACCACGAAGGCCCAGATCCATTCGTTATTTCCGGAGGTATGCGTCGGTCTTGTTCAGCCAGTCCTGGCGCGGCGGGTCGAAGATGTCGACGTCGAGCGTGTCCTCCAACGCTTCGGCCATGTGAGGCACGTTCGACGGAATGTGCAGCACCTCGCCCGCGCGCACGATGCGCTCTTCCTGCTGGTCCTCGCCGAGCTTGAACTTGAGCGCGCCCTCGAGGATGTAGGTGATCTGTTCGTTCTCGTGCGAATGCTTCGGCACGATGCATCCCTTCTTGAGATACACGTGCGCGATCATCATGCGATCCCCGGTGATCAACCGGCGGTCGAGCATCGGCGAAACGGTCTCGCGCGGCATCTGGTCCCACGAGTACCAGGTGCAGGATCGTTCAGTGGATTGGCTCATTGTCGCAGTGGCAAAGGAGATGAGAAACGTACGACGACGCCGGGCTGTTGTCAGGCAGAGTCCCTCCGTACGTGAGGCGTGCGGCGTGCGGGGTGCGGCGTTTCGGTCGGGCGTTATGCGGGCGGTGGGCGGCGAGAAACGGCGAGAAACGGCGAGAAACGGCGAGAACCGCTGGCAATCCGCCGCCCGCCGCCCGCCAAACCAGAACGCCGCACGCCAAACGCCGCACGCCGTACGCCGTACGCCGTACGCGAGGCGCACCCGGCACACCTATCCGATTGTCTTACTAAACCGCCGCACACTCAAAAAGATGAGACCCACGGCGAACACACAGAGAACCAACGTGTCTCGCCAGAGCTCCGTGATGCCGATGCCCTTCAACAGAATTCCTCGGAGAATGCCGAGGAAGTACGTCAGCGGCAGGGCCGCGCCAATCCACTGTGCGGGCGCCGGCATCGCCTCCCTCGGGAACATGAAGCCGGAGAGCAGAATGTTCGGCATGATCAAAAAGAAGCTGAGCTGCATCGCCTGCACCTGCGTCTTCGTCACGGTCGACACCAGCAAGCCGAGCGCGAGGTTGGCGACGATGTACGCCAGCGTCAACGCGTAAAGCAGCGTCAGGCTTCCGCGAATCGGGATGTCGAAGAGCAGCTTCCCGAGCACCAGAACCACCGTCATCTGCACGTAGCCCACGACCATGAACGGCACGATCTTGCCGAGCATGAGACTGGTCTTCGTGATCGGCGTGACGATGAGCTGCTCCAGCGTTCCGCGTTCGCGCTCTCGCACGATCGCCATGCTCGTGATGAGGATCAGCATCATCGCGAGCAACACACCGATGATCCCCGGAACGATGAAGACCGAGCTCTTGAGATCCGGGTTGTACCAGGGTCGCACCCGAATCTCGAATGGCACCGTGGGCTCGATGCTGCCGCGCGGTGTGAGCGACTGCGCGACGACGCTCGCCGCCAGGCCTGCCGCGCTGATGGCCGCTTGGGACGATAGCGGATCGGCAGCGTCGACGATGAGCTGGGCCTTCGCACCCCGCGCACGTTTGAGATCCGCCACGAACTCGCGCGGAATCACGATGGCTGCGTGCGCGCGTCCACTCTCGACGCGCGATCGGATCTCGTCGCGTGATGCCACGGATCCGACGACGTCGAAATTTGCCGTGTTCACGAGCACCTGGACCAACGACCGACTCTCCGCGCTCCGCGATTCGTCGAGTACCACCATCGGCACGTGCTTCACTTCGGTGCGGATCGCGTAGCCGAACAGCGTCAGCTGGATCGCCGGGATGCCGATCATCATCGCGAGCGTGAACCTGTCGCGTCGCATCTGGATGAACTCCTTCCAGAGCATCGGCCAGAAAGTCGACTTCATCGCTCGTCTCGTCGCTGAAGCTCGATGAACACGTCCTCGATCGTCGGCTGACCGAAATGCTTCACCACGTCATCAGGCGTTCCGACCGCAATCAGGTGGCCGCGCGAAAGGAAGGCAAGGCGACCGCACTGCGACGCCTCGTCCATGTAGTGCGTCGTGACGAGAATCGTCTTCCCGCCCGCGGCAAGAGCGTGAATGCGCTCCCAGAACTCGCGCCGCGACGCCGGATCCACACCCGCCGTGGGCTCGTCGAGAAACAGGACTGGTGGCCTGTGCGCGGTCGCCGTCGCGAGCGCCAGCCGCTGCTTCCAGCCCCCGCTCAACGTGCCCGCACGCTGCGACATGCGCGCACGCAGGTGGAGCTCGTCGAGCAACTCCTCGATGCGCTTCGATCGCGCGTCGCCGTGGAGCCCGTAGACCGTCGCGTAAAAACGAATGTTCTCGAGAACGGTGAGATCGTCGTACAGCCCGTACTTCTGCGACATGTACCCGATGCTTCGCTTCACCTTCTCCGGTTCGCGCGTCACATCGAACCCGGCGACGGTCGCCGTACCCGACGTCGGCTCGAGCAGACCGCACAGCATTCGAATCGTCGTCGTCTTGCCGGATCCGTTCGGCCCGAGCAGTCCGAACACTTCGCCGCGATGAACGTCGAGAGTCAGCGAATCCACCGCCACGAATGTCCCGAACGCTTTGCGCAGGTTCTCGGCGCGAACCGCGACGTCCGCGGCCGGCGCGGTCATCTCCGCTGGCCGGGTAAGATCGTCACGGTGACGGGAAGGCCCGCCTTCAACGTCGTCGTCGGATCCTCGACCTGCACCTTCACGCCGAACATCAAATCCGCCCGCTCGTCGCGCGTCAGCGCTACTCTCGGCGTGAATTCGGCTTTTTCGGCCAGCGCGACGACGGTGCCTCTGAACGGGTGATCGGGCATCGCGTCCAACACCACGGAGGCCGAGTCGCCAAGATGTATCTGCGGAAACGCCACCTGGTCGACGTAGATCCGCACGTACGGCCGCGTCTCGTCGCCAAGCGTCATCCCGGAAATTCCCGGCGACAATACCTCTCCAGGTTCGACGTGACGGCTGAGCACCGTACCAGACACGGATGCTGTGAGCGTTAAATCACGCGCCGTTTGTTGGAGGCCCGCCACAGACGCTTTCGCCGACGCAACCTGTGCGCGCGCCGCGGCGATTGCCTGCGGCCGGGAACCAGCGCGAACGAGGCGCAGTTGCTCGCGCGCCTCGTCGCGACGGCTCGCCGCCGCGTGCGCCGCCGCTCTCGCTGCGTCGCCCTCCTGCTTGCTCACAGTACCCTTGCCCGCCAGCGGCGCGATGCGCTCGAGATCATTCGCGGTGCGTAACGCCTCGGCCTCGGCGGCGCGAACCGCCGCCTCGGCCGCGTCGATCTCGGAGGCACGTGGACCGGCGATCAAGTCGCGCAACTCCGCTTCCGCCGCGTCCGCGGCCGCCTGCCGTGCCGCGATGTCCGAGGGTAGCGCCGACTGCCTCAGCGTCATCAGCTGGTCGCCGACGCGAACGCGGTCTCCCTCCTGGCGAAATACCTTCGTCACTCGCGCCACAACGAGCGGCGATACATCGACCTCGGTCAGCTCCAGCGTTCCGGTACCCTGGATTGCGCTCGATTTTGCCGACGTTCGGCAGGCGGCGATCAGGACGAACGCCAGGAGGGAGGGGGAAGCGCGAAGAGTCACTAGGTCAGCGTTGCGGTCACCTGCAGGTCGACGTTGCCCTTGAGCGCCCTGGAGACCGGGCAACCGTCCTTCGTTTCGCGGGCAATCCGCTGGAACGTCGCGTCGTCAACCTTCTCCACCTTTGCCCGCACGTCAAGCTGCATCTTGGTGATGGTAAACCCTTCGCCGACCTTTTCGATCGTACACTGCGCCTTCGTGTCGATCGTCGTCGCCACGGTACCGTTCTTCTCCAACGCCGCTGACAGGGCCATGCTGAAGCACGCCGCTTCGGCCGCGGCAAGCAGTTCTTCAGGGTTCGATCCTTCGCCGTTCTCGAAGCGAGAGCTGAAGTTGTATTGACCGCCGAGCCCCGTCTGCCCGCTGAACGTCCCGCGACCACCCTTAAGGCCTCCCTCCCACTTCGCACTCGCGCTGCGTGTCGGCATCGTACTCTTGCTCCTTGTGTACTGGCTGAAGTTTGACTTGACCTTCAAAACGTCGCCCACTTGAGTGTCACCATGAACGATACGACGTCCGCCCAGCTTCCACCGTCGATCGCGCGCGTTCTCGCGCGCTTCCGAGCGATGGCGCGTGAAGAAAAAATGCAGGCTCTCGTCCACTATTCTAAGAAACTCGAGCCCATTCCCGAACGCTTCGCCCAGCTCGATCGGGGCGCCTTCTCGGTCCCCGAGTGTCAGACGCGCGTCGATCTCTTCCCCGAGTACCACGACGGGAAGATGCACTACTACGCCGATCTCAACGTTCGCCAGTCGCCGACCATCGCGGCATTTCTTGCAATTCTCTTTTCGGCGATCAACGATCAACCCCCCGAGACGACCCTGGCCATTCCCGATGACTTCGTGCAACAACTGATGGAAGGCATCGGCCTGTCCGGACGTGAGGTCGGCCTGAACGCGATGGTCTCGCGCATCAAACAACACGCACGACTCGCCGCGACATCGTAGGCAAACCCAGCAAGGATCATGAACGAAGCAGAGCTCGACGACCTGCTGTCGACGCCCCGCCGCGAAACCATCGCTGCGCTCGATGTCTGCCCCGGTGACATCATCATCCTCGGCGCCGGCGGAAAGATGGGCCCGACTTTGGCCCGCATGGCCGCCCGCGCGGCGGGACCAGCCCGGCGGGTGATGGCGGTGTCGCGCTGGTCCTCGAAGGCGGCCCGATCGGCACTCGAGCAAGCGGGCGTTCAGACGCTGAGCGCGGACCTGCTCGACCGCGAGTCCGTCGCCCAACTTCCCGACGCGCCGAACGTCGTGTTCATGGCCGGTCAAAAGTTCGGAACATCCGGCGCTCCAGCGATGACCTGGGCCATGAACACAGTCGTTCCGGTCAACTGCGCCGAACGCTACCGTGATTCGCGCATCGTGGCGTTCTCGACGGGAAACGTTTATCCACTCACGCCGGCCTCGTCCGCGGGGTCGCGCGAGACCGACGCGGTGGGACCGGTCGGCGAGTATGCCGCGTCGGCCCTGGGCCGCGAGCGCATCTTCGAGTTGTACGCCGAGCGTCACGCAACGCGCGTCGCGATTGTCAGACTGAACTATGCAATCGATCTGCGCTATGGTGTCTTGGTCGACATTGCGACGCGAGTGCGCAGTGGTAGCTTAGTGTCGCTCGACATGGGGTTCGTGAACGTGATCTGGCAGGGCGACGCGAACCGCATCGCACTCGAATGCCTCCCCAAAGCCGCGGTGCCACCGTTCGTCGTGAACGTCACCGGCGCGGAGAAGTTGTCGGTTCGCACGATCGCCGAGTGGTTTGGCAAACGCTTCGGCGTTGCACCCAAGTTTTCCGGCAGCGAACGCGACGATGCGTTGCTGAGCGACACGAGTCGCATGCGGTCGAGCTTCTCGCCGCCCGAAGTCAGTACCGAACAGTTGCTCGACTGGGTCGCCGACTGGGTCGCAAACGACGGCGTACTGCTCGGCAAGCCGACCAAGTTTGAGGCGCGAGATGGGCAGTTCTAGGGCGAACGACGCGAACGACGAACCCCCACTAGCCGGACCCAGCATTCGCGAGCATTTGCGCGAGGGTCAGGTCATCCCCGCACATCCGCTCGCGTTGAATGCGCAGCGCACGCTCGACGAGCGGCGCCAGCGCGGTCTCACCTCCTACTATTTCCAGTCTGGCGCTGGCGGTATCGCTGTCGGCGTGCATACCACCCAGTTCGCCATTCGCGATTCCTCCGTTGGACTGTTGCGTCCGGTGCTAGAGCTCGCGATGGACGAGGCTCAAAGCCAACTCGCTGCCGCGCCACGGCCCTTTGCGATGGTCGCCGGCGTCTGTGGCCACACGGCGCAGGCACGCTCCGAAGCCGAGCTCGCGGCCGCACTCGGCTACGACGCCGGACTGCTCAGCTTCGGCGCGTGGCGAATCGAGTCGGAAGAAGAGATTCTCGATCACTGCCGCGTCATCGCCGAAGTCATTCCGCTGTTCGGCTTCTACCTGCAGCCCGCGGTGGGCGGTCGCGTGATGTCGTATCGCTTCTGGCGCGAGTTCGCGGAGATTCCGAACGTCTGGGCAATCAAGATTGCGCCGTTCAATCGCTACCAGACCATCGACGTGGTGCGCGCGGTGGTCGAAGCCGGTCGCGACGACATCGCGCTCTACACCGGGAACGATGACAACATCGTCGCCGATCTCCTGACACCATTCCCGGTGACCGTTGGCGGAACGACGATCGTTCGTTGGATCGACGGTGGATTGCTCGGACAGTGGGCCGTGTGGACGCGCGCCGCCGTCTCGATGTTCGCTGCACTCAAAATGGCACGCGTCACGGGCGAGTTCGAACCGACGCTCCTCTCGCATGGCGCAGCGTTGACCGACGCGAATGGCGCGGTGTTCGACGTCGCGCACGGATTCGCCGGCTGCATCCCTGGCGTGCACGAGGTGCTCCGCCGGCAGGGCCTGCTCGACGGCACGTGGTGCCTCGACCCACGCGAAACGCTCTCACCCGGCCAAGCCGAAGAGATCTCCCGCGTCGAACGGAGCTACCCCGAAGTCACGGACGCAGGCCTGATCTAACGGCCGAAACCCTTTGACACGAATGACACGAATTAGAAACAATAAAATCACGTAGCACGCGGCGGTACGGCACCCTTCCCGTGCGTGATTCGATTGGGTTCAATTCGTGTCATTCGTGTCCAGCAGTTTTTTTAACACTGTCCCGGCACGCTGGTCATCGCTCCGCGGGAAGAAGCGCTGACACCCAGCTTTCACCCGCCGGACGCTCGAACTTCGATCGCCAGTCGCCTGCGGTCACGACGCTCGTGTCGAATACCGGCGTCTCGCGCGTCACCGCGCCCGTGCGAACGCGCTCGAGCAGTTCGTCGCGCGTCACCGTTTCGATCTTCGAGTCCGTGCGATAAAACACCCGGCCGCCGCCGACGAGACGGGTGCCCGCCGATCGCTCGAGCTGTTGCAACGTTCGGAACAAGCCATCGATCGAACAACCCGACGCGTTTTCCTCGTTGACGTCCACGGCGACAGCGAGAAATCGATCGTCGCGCCAATCGCGCGCCGAGCGGAGCGGAACGCCGTGCGCGCGCCATTCAGCGAGAAAGTGATCGACCGACGCGAGGACCGACTCTGCGACGGCGCCGACGATCGGCTGATCGCTGGCGAAAACCCATAGGCGCGCGGAATCGGGCAGCGCGGAAAACGGAACTATCGGCACGCGCGAAAATTATCGCACGCCACAATCGTTACGTCGCTCAGGCTGGCGGCGCGGAGTCGGCCGGCCTGATGGGCGTATACGACGGGGTCGTGCGCCCGAATCGCCGATCCACCTCGGCAAGTAGCATTGCCGGCTGAATTGGCTTCGCGAGATAGCCGTCGCACCCTGCTCGGATGCTCCGCTCCTCGTCGCCCGGAAGCGCGTGAGCGGTGACCGCGATGACCGGAATGTGTTTCGTGGTCGGATCGGCTTTGAGGATCGCCGTCGCTTCCCACCCGTCGAGCTCTGGGACGGAAATGTCCATGAGGATCAGGTCGGGACGATTCGTCCGCGCCTGATACACACCCTCGGTTCCGGTTATCGCCTCGAAGACCTCATACCCCGCGTAGCGCAGCGCCGTCGCGTAAATGATCCGGTTGTCTTCGTTGTCTTCAACCAGCAGGACGCTGCTTGAGATTGTCTGCATGGCGGCCTCGTGAATCCGAGCGGTAAACACTCGCGTATAGTAGGCAGTCAGGCGAACTGAACGTCAAGTCAACGGGTTTTTCCGGGGCGCCGTTTGCCCTCGGTGGCATGTTCTGGCCCTAGAATCAGCCCTGTCCCTGCCCCATCTTCCTAGCATGCGCAAGACGTGGTGGTTTAGGCCGCTCGCGACCATTCTAACGCTTTGGCTCCCGCTGATCGTCGGGGAGCCGAGCATGCTGCAGCCGTGCCCAACGCACGGCTCGATGGTCGTGGCGTCCGCTGCCGCCAACTCGGGCGCGTCGACGCTCGGCCATCACGCTGCCGGGGACGCATCGCATGCGACCCATCACGTCGACAGTGCGCCGAGTTCCGGGCACGACTCGTCGCCCGGACACCAGCACAACTGCTCGTGCATTGGCTGCTGCGCCGGTAGCGCGGCCGTCGTTCCGACGTTCGAGGCACGAGTCGCCAGCGTCGTAGTCGCGACGTATACCGCGGTTCCCGCGCCCGTCGAGGCAGCGGCCCTTCCGCGCCCGGCGCCAGATTACGCTCGGCCCTACACCACCGGACCGCCGCGCGCCTAGCGCGGCGCGTCTCGCTCACACGCTTTGTAGCTCCTGGATGTAAGCCCGGCCCAGTGCCGCGGCGTTCCGTCCACGCGAGCCGGCCCTCCGGGCCTAGTAGTGTGAAGGTCGCGTCGAATCCTTAGCGATTCCCTGCGCCGGCTTCCGGCGCTCCACGCGACCCTCTCACATGGAATTCGATCGGCGACCGCCCCCCAAAGCTGGACGGGCAGCCGACGCAGAAAGCAATGAAAACTCTTATTCTCGCATCCGTGGCACTGATCGCCGGTCGGGCGTTGTTCGGGCAGGGAACCTCGCCCGAAAAGCCGGATACAGCCGTCAAGCTCGCGGGCGTTCGCATCACCGCGGAACGTCCGAACGAGGTGCGCACCTCGCCGCTCCAGATGAGCACTCTCCCGCTCACCGCGAGCATCACGGCGCGAAAGGTCGAGGAGACCGTGAACGTCCTCGATACAGAGGATGCGCTCAAATACATGCCCAGCGTTTTCCTGCGGAAGCGCAACAACGGCGACACCCAGGCGACCCTCGCAACGCGCGTCTGGGGCACTGGCTCGAGCGCCCGCAGTCTGGTCTTCGCCGACGGCGTTCCGCTCACGGCGCTCATCGCCAATAACAACACCCTCGGCGGTCCGCGTTGGGGCCTCGTGTCGCCCGCGGAAGTCGCTCGCATCGACATGATGATGGGCCCGTTCTCCGCCGCCTACGCGGGCAATTCCATGGGCGCCGTCGTCGAGATCACGACGCGGCTCCCGGAAAAGCTCGAGGGCTCGATCAATCAAACGCAGGCGTTGCAGACCTTCTCTCTCTACGGTACCGACAAGACGTACGGCACTACACAGACGACGGTCGACATCGGCAATCGCTTCGGAAGGTTCGCCTTCTGGGCGAGCGGGAACTATCAGGACAGCCATAGCCAGCCACTGAGCTACGTCACGGCGTCGTCTTTTCCTACCGGAACCACGGGCGGCTACGCCGATCGTAACAAGTTGGGCGCTACGGCCGACGTCCTCGGGGCGACTGGCCTTCTCCACACCGACATGGCGAACGCCAAGTTCAAGGCGGCGTACGATTTGACGCCGAAGATTCGTGCGGTCTACACGTTCGGGTATTGGAAGAACGACGCCGACGCCGGCGCCGAAGCGTACACCTCGGCGTCCGGTCAGTCGACCTATGCCGGCCAGGCTGGCTTCGCGAGTGGCTTCTACAATCTGCGCCAGGACCACCACGCGCAGAGCCTCTCGATCCGGAGCGACATGCGGAAGAACTGGGACTTCGAGGTCGTCGGCACGCAGTACAGCTTCGATACCGATCAGCAGCGCACGCCGATCACCGCGTCGACCACGGGAACCACGTTCGGTACGCCAGGCCGCGTTGCGGTGCTCGACGGCACCGGCTGGTACACACTCGACGCCAAGGCGACGTGGCGGCCGGTAGGCCCGGAGCACACGATCAGCTTCGGCGTCCATGACGATTTCTATAAGCTCGCCAATACCACGTTCAACACGACCGACTGGACCACCGGGAGCTCGCGTAGCGGTGTGTTCACCGAAGGCGACGGCAAGACGGAAACGCGCGCGCTGTGGATCCAGGACGGTTGGTGGATGACGCCGGAGCTCAAGCTCACCGTCGGCGGCCGTTATGAGAGCTGGAAAGGCTTCGACGGCTTCAACGTCAGTGGCACGACGACCGTCACGCAACCGACCGTGACCGGCTCCAAGTTCTCGCCGAAGGCTGTGCTCGCGTGGACGCCGAATCCCGAATGGACGGTCACCGGTTCGCTCGGCAAAGCATATCGCTTTGCAACCGCGTCCGAGTTGTACCAGCTGGTCTCCACCGGCGCCACGTTCACGTCGCCCAACCCGAATCTCAAGCCGGACAACGTGCTCGCCTCCGAGCTGCGGGCCGAGCGCCGCTTCGACCGCGGCAGCGTGCAGCTGTCGGTGTTCCAGGACGACGTGCACGACGCGATCGTGTCGCAATACCTGCCGCTCGTTCCGAATTCGCCGACGCTCTACTCGTACGTGTCGAACGTCGATCACGTGCGGGCGCGCGGCGCCGAGCTGCTCCTCGGCACGAGCAATCTCCCCGTTCGTGGGCTCGATCTCACGGGCACGATCACCTACGTCGACGCCAAGACGCTCGCCATGTCGGGCCGCGCGAACGCGACGGCGGCGCCGGATGCCGCGATCGGAAAGCGGTTGCCGAACATTCCCGAATGGCGCTTGGCGTTCACGAGCACCTATCGCCCGTCGGACGCGCTGACGTTCAACCTTGCCGGCCGGTATAGCACCAAGCTGTTCACGACCCTCGACAACGCCGACGTGAACTACAACACGTATCAGGGCTTTGCCGAGTGGTTCGTGATGGACACGCGCGCGAACTACCGCGTCAACCACAACTGGTCCGCTGGCGTCGGTGTCGACAATCTGCTCAATCGAAAGTATTTCCTGTTTCATCCCTTCCCGCAGCGGACGTTCGTGGCCAACCTGAAATACTCCCTCTAGTTCGTGCGTCGACTCGCGCTCGCCGGGGCAATCGCGCTGGCGGCGGTGGTGAAGTTCTACTCCGTTGCCAGCGCGCACGTCAGCCTCGTTGCCTCACAACCCGCTGCCAACAGCACGCTCAACGCCGCGCCGGCGAGCATCCGTCTCGAGTTCAGCGAGCCGGTCGAGCCGGAGGTGGCGCACGTGTCGATCCTGCGCGCCGACGGACGCAGCGTCACGCTCTCGATCGCCAATGATCCACACGACGCGCACGTTCTGGTCGCGCCGCCGGGCGACATTGGACTCGGCACCGTTCGTGTCATCTGGCACGTCGTGTCAGAGGATGGGCATCCCGTTGGCGGCTCGTTCGTGTTCACGGTCGGCGCCGCAACAGCGGCACCGTCGGAAGCCGAGGCCGAGCGCGCCGAGTCGGTATGGGGGCCGTCGATCCTCGGAGCTCCGGTCGCTCCGGCGCTGCTGAGCGGACTTGGCATCGGTTGTATCACGGCGCTCTTCGGCGTCCTCTTTCTCGTCGCGTCGTTCGGCGCGCGCTTCGGCGAGCGACCGATGCGCCTCGCGATCTGGCTCTCGATCGCGGCTCCGCTGCTGCTCGGCGCGCACCTCGTTGCGTGGGCGTTCAACGTCGCGCCGGACCACCGCATCGACGCGGGATGGATCGCGTCGGCGCTCGACACGAACGTCGGCAGGGTGGAGCTGTGGCGCACGCTGCTCACGTTACCGCCGCTCTGGGCGCTGACACTCGCACGTCGTCCGGGACTCGCGCTCGCTCTTTCCGTGCTGCCGATCCTCGTCAGCTCGGCCGTCGGCCATTCGTACGCTTTCGATCCCGCGATCGCGGTTCCCGCCAAGGCGCTGCATCTTCTCGCGCTCGCGGCGTGGATCGGCGGTCTGCTGTGGCTCCTCGTTCGCGAACGGAACGACGCCGCCCGCTTCTCGCGCGAGGCACGACGCGTATCGTCGGTCGCGCTGTGGGCGGTAGTCGTGCTCACCGCGTCTGGACTCGTTCAGACGATCCTTCTGCTTCCGTCGTTCGGCGCGCTGCAGTCGAACTATGGCTTCGTCATTCTCGCCAAAATCGTCGGGCTGTTGGTGTTGATCGCGTTCGGCGCGCACCATCGCTTTCGCGTCGTACCGAACTTGTCGCGCGGCACCAGCGCGCGGACGACGTCGTTTCTCTCGTCGCTTCGTGCCGAAGTTGCCGTGCTATGGATGGTGATCCTGCTCGGCGGCCTCCTTGGATACGTCTCGCCACCAGCAGCGGCCAAAGCCCAACCCACCTCATCGGACTCGCAACCATGATCGGCTCATCACATCGACGTACACGCACGCTTCGCGTCGCCGGCGTCACAACCGCGTTGACGCTCGCCGTGTACACGGTCGGCCTCGCGCACGCCGTCGTCTATCCGAAAGCGTCGACGACGGGCGCGTACGAGCGCTACGTGATACGTGTACCGAACGAACGGAAGGTCGCGACGACCCGCGTCGAGATGACCTTTCCCAGCGACGTGCGTGTCAGCTCGTTCGCCGATGTTCCGGGTTGGACCATCGAGGTCACGCGCGACACGGCGCAGCGCATCGTCGGCGCCGTGTGGACGGGAACCCTTCCGCCGGAGCGCTTCATAGAATTGCCATTCGTCGCCGCGAATCCGAAAACTGCGGGAGCGATCACCTGGCCCGTCATTCAGACGTACGCCGATGGCGAGCGCGCTGAATGGACCGGTCCCGCCGGATCGAAACGCCCCGCGTCGTCGACGACGCTCTCCGCGGCGGCGGCGACGTCGAGCTCGGGCGGAGGCATGAACGGAATCGCTATCGCGGCACTCGCACTCGCAGTGGTCAGCCTGGGTTTGGCGTTGCGTCCCCGAGCAGCCAAATGAAATGAGAACGGGCTGAGTCGATCTCTCGACCCAGCCCGTCCGTTCGTGCGGTAGACAGCGTCTACGGCTTGCCGAGCTGCAGGAGAGGCATCGCGCCACCGGCCACCTGCGGCATCTTGCCATCCCATCGTTTCGCCATCTCGTATTGCACGAGGTTGGCGGTGATGCTGCGACTCAGAAGGTCGTTCGCCTTGGCCTGCGATTCGGCGAGCGACAGAATCGCCTTCGCCTGACCGGCGGCTTTGATCGAATCGCCCTGCGCCTGGAACGTGTTCTTCTGCAGCTCGTTCTGCGCCGTCAGCGCCTGCTGCTGCATCACGTTCTTCTGGTTGATGGCCTCGATGACCGCCTGCGGCGCACGCAGCTCGTTGATCGTGAACTGCTTGACGATCAACCCGTACTGCGCCAGACGCTGCGACAGCAGTTGCTGCGTCTGATTCACCGCCTCGGCTTTTTTCGGTCCGATGACTGCCGCGATTTCTTCATTCCCGATCACTTCCTGTAGGGCCTGACGAATCGACTGCTTCACGTAGCCGTGCTGAATCGCCGAGATGTCGCGGCGAAATGTCGTATACAGCGCGGGCGCCTTGTCCTGATCCAGCTCGAAGCTCATCGAGACGTCGAGTGAGATCGGCTGACCTTCTTTGCTGTTGACGTTGATCTCCTCATTCGCATAGGAACCTTCCGACGCGCCCTTCGCCAGCACGAGCGTCTGCATGAATACCGGGTATTCCTCGATCCCCGTCGTCAGCGGGTTTCTCAGGTGCAACCCCGGGCCGAGCGGCGTCTTGTCGACGCCACCGCCGGCGCGGTGAATCACGATGCCGACATAGCCGGGATTCACGTACGTGATCGATGTCGGCAACAGCACCAACGCAACGACGAGTCCAACGATCAGCATGAGCACGCGACGAATCTTTCGTCCGATGTCGCTGCCCCCGGTGTTGCCGCCGAATCCAACTGACGACAAGCGATCGCCGATCGAGCTACCCATGTATGGTCTCCTTGTAGCATTCGGGGCACATCAATTCCCCGCTGGTGAGGCGTACCAGTTCCGTGGATGAACGCGGGCCGTGAATGGGACACACCAGTTCGGCCGCGCTGTCGAGTCGCCTCCGGTTCTGCGTTTGGCGATACCTCTCGCCCACTGGTGTGAAGTACATGATCACGAAATAGAAAAGGGCGCCCACAGTCGCCAGCAACGCGACGAACAGGGCACCCTCGATGATGATTGCTGTCATATGCTTCGGAGAATACAACGGACCAGGAGACGGGAAGTTTCACCGCCAGGCCCTGCCGCGGCTCAACCAGGCCGGCACGCGTCTTGTGGGCACGCCACCCGGTTGGCGACTGTCCGCTGCCTCACTTCCGTTTCGAACGTCAACGAGCAGAACTGACCGCCGGGGGACACGTGAGCGGACCGCCGACGAGTCACCCAAGTTCTCTCGAAGAATTCGCAACAATCCTCAATGGGATCGCGGATTTACGCCGATGAACCACGAGTGCCGCGGATTCTTTTTGAGGAGATCGAGGCAATTGCAGTTCATCCGCGCGACTCCGCGACTCGGCCGCTCTCCCGTCGTAGTGGCGTCAATCACGGCTGCTGCGCCCGAACGATCCATTGGGTTGGTGCGTTTGAGGATAGAGATCCCGTCACAAACTCTACTCGCCCATGACCGACACCAAATACGATCGCCGCACCTTCATGGCCTACTTTGGCTCGATTGGCCTGAGCACGACGCTCTTCCCTGGCGTGTTGTGGGGACAAGCCCAGTCGCAGCAGGGTCCCGAGATCACGAAGGAGATGATCGCGTCGGCGGAACAGATCTCCGGGTTGAGCTTCTCGGATGACGAGCGGGCCGCGATGGTTGGTGGGCTTCGTTCGATGCGGAACAACATTGAGCAGTTGCACAAGGAGCCGCTCGATCAGAGCGTGCTGCCGTCGATCGTCTTCGAGGT
>Ga0310811_10003258_pt1 | contig 20417 bp, 21 predicted proteins | sample YCmetagenome_FD_207642 | JGI IMG/M metagenome (GOLD analysis project Ga0310811, IMG submission 207642) | Soil microbial communities from experimental microcosm in Duke University, North Carolina, United States - YC | ecosystem: Engineered > Artificial ecosystem > Soil microcosm > Unclassified ...
GAGTTGCTCGCCAGGATGAGCCGGGTCGGCCAGCGGACGCATCCGCGCCTGTTCGCTGACCTCCCATCCGGGATTCAGGGCCGCCTGCAGCTCGCGGATGGACGCGGCGTTGGGCAGGTCGCGTTTGTTGTACTGGATGAGGAAGGGCATGGTCGTCAGGTCGTACCCGTATTCGGCCATGTTGTCGTACAGGTTCTGCATGGCCTCCTGGTTCGCCTCCATGCGCTCGACCTGTGAGTCGCCGACGAACACGATGCCGTCAACGCCCTTCAGAATCAGCTTGCGACTCGCGTTGTAGTAGACCTGTCCCGGCACGGTGTAGAGATGGAAACGGGTCTTGAAGCCGCGGATCGTCCCGAGGTCGACCGGAAGGAAATCGAAGAAAAGCGTCCGTTCGGTTTCCGTGGCGAGCGAGATGAGCTTCCCGCGCGTGTCGGGCTGCACCTTGCCGTAGACGTGCTCGAGGTTCGTCGTTTTGCCGCCGAGCCCCGGGCCATAGTAAACAATTTTACAGTTGATCTCGCGCGACGCGTAGTTGATCATCGACATGGCTGCGTCTCCTACTGGAACAGCTTGTCGATTTCGTCGTCGGCCCCGGCGAGAATGTTCGGCACCGCCTCGGCACTACCACCGCGGGCGAACACGATCTCGAATAGTTGGGTGAGCTCGACGACGGTCTGTCGCATCTTGATTCGGACGAGGCCGAGCGTGGTTCGGCTGTCGAACAACACGACGAGGATGACGCGGCGCGCGACGTCCGCGAGATACATCGACTCCTTTTCGCCTTGATGAAAGAGTGAGTTGAAATCGTTCTCTCCGATCAGCTTCGCGAGCTGGTCGTTGGCGCTGAAATCGGCGGCGGTGAGAGTCGCAAACGCGGTTGGATCGAAGTCCGGGCGTTGGCCGACGGTGGCGACGAGCTGGCCGGTGCGATCGACGAGGAGGGCGCAGCGGGCGTTGCAATCCGCGAGGAACCGCTCCAATGCCTTCGTGATCGCGCCAAAATCGTCTTCGGTAAACGACCAACTCGACGCGCTCACGGGCATGTGCTGTGGGATTCCTAGTCGAAGTGTGCGTGCATTCGGCGTAGGAGTCGTTGCGCGCGCCGTTTGAGCGTCACGTCGCGTTCCCAGCCGATATAGTCTGTGAGTATGCGGGCCGTCTCGAGCCCCGGTTGCCCGCCGAGATATCCCAAAGCGGCGAACCGCCGAACGGGATTCTTGCTGAACAACTCGCGGCGCGACCGCCGGATCTGCGTACTCCAGACGACGGCCCCCAGTACTAGACCGCCAAGGAAGCCCGCCGTCACCGCCGTAGGGTGAATTCTCGTCATCACATGGACCGCCGTGCCGCCAGCGCCTGGGCGATCGTCACTCCATCTGTGTATTCCAGGTCTCCCCCGACGGGGAGGCCCCGCGCGATGCGGGTCACGCTGACCCCATGCGCCGCCAGCTGGCCCTGGACATACAGCGCCGTTGCCTCACCCTCGAGGCTCGGGTTGGTGGCCAAAATGACCTCGTGTACGTCGCCGCCTCCACTGCCAATCCGCTCCACCAACGGCGCGATCGTGAGGTCGCCGGGGCCCACCCCGTCCAGCGGCGACAGACGACCGCCGAGCACGTGATACAGGCCGCGAAATTCGCCCGAACGCTCGATTGCCCCGATGTCCGACGCCTGCTCGACGACACAAATGGTCGTCGCGTCCCGGCGAGGGTCGCGGCAAATCGAGCACACGTCGTCCTCCGTGAGGTTGAAGCACCGCGCACATGGGCGCACGCGCTCGCCGAGCGTGAGCAGGGCGTGGGCCAGACGGCGGCTCTGGTCGACGGGTTGCCGCAACAAATGATACGTCAGCCGCAGCGCGGTCTTTCGGCCGATGCCCGGGAGGCGCGACAGCTCAGTCGCCAGGTCCTCGATCGCCGACATGGAGCGTGCTTAGAAGGGCAGCTTGAACGGGAGGTTGAGGCCCCCGGTCACCTTCCCCATGTGATCCTGCGCCGCCGCCTGGGCTTTTTGCTGCGCGTCGGCGACGGCCACGACGACCAGGTCTTCGAGCATCTCGATGTCGGCCGGATTCACCACGCCGGGATCCAGCTTGATCTTCTTGATCTGGCCGGTGCCGGTCACGTCGGCCGTCACCATTCCGCCTCCGGCGGACCCTGAGACCGTAAGCTGCTGCAGCTCTTCCTGCACTTTTTGAAAACGGTCCTGCATGTCCTTCGCTTGCTGCAGGATTTTCATGAAATCGGGCATGGGGAAAAACCGATGGGCAAATGGCGTCGTCGACGCGTGGGTGCGTCGATCAAAAGCTACCGAGCGTCGCGCGGCAGGGGCTAGTCCGCGACGTCGAGATCGAGCGCGTCGATCGCCGCGCTCAGGACCGGATCCCGTCGTTTGAGCGACGCGATGCGTTCCGCGCGAACCATCTCGTCCGTGAGGCGTTTTGGCGGCGCGGACGGCGCTGAATCCTGTCGTCTCAGATCGGCGCGCGTAATTCCGTCGAACCACTCGCCGAGCGCCGCAACGATGTCAGCACGAGCGGAATTGACGGCATGGGCGTAGATGTCATTCTGCTCGTCCAACTCGATCGCGACGACACCGTCCGCGGTCACGGCCACCGCGCTCGCGTGCATCAATGCGGTGGCCAACATCGGCTTGCCGCCGGCACGCATGCGCTCGACCAGATCATCCCATCGGCCGACGATCTTGGCCAACTCCAACGTCTCACGTTCCAGGCGCGCTTGCGGCCGCGGGTCCGGCGCCGGCGTTGGGGTCATGCGCACCACGGAGCCCTCTGTTCGCACGCTCGGCTGAGCATCTCGGCGAATCGGAGTGCTCGGCTCGGGCATCGGCGGCGCGGCGCCCGCGTTGCGACGCGCGCCAGAGCCTCCGGAACCCGACGGCGGTGCACCGCCCGCCACTCCGGTCCCGATCGAGCGCAGGACATCCTCGAGTTCCACAGCCCGGTCCAGCAACGCGAAACGTACGAGCAGTGTCTCGAGGAGAAGCTGCTGCTGCCCGCTCTTTCGGAAACGCGGCTCCAGCTCACCGATCGACTGAAGCATCCGGAGCAGATCGGCCGCCGCAAAGCGCTGGCGACGCGCCTCGAGCTCGCCGCGCGCGTGCTCGGACAGGTCGGCCGCGGCGCCGCCGAGGACGATCGCCAGCTGAGCGCGCAGAAGGTCCGCGAGGCCGGTGAGGAAGAGTGAGAAGTCGATCCCGGATTCGGCGAGCCGCGCGACCAGCGGAAAAACGTCGGCGGCGCGCCGATCGGCGATGACATCGAGCACGGCAATCAGCTCGTCCTCGGGGACGAGGCCGAGCGCCTCGCGCACGCGCTCGGCGGAAACGCGGCCGTCGCCCATCGACAGCACCTGATCGGTGATGCTCAGGGCGTCGCGCATCGAGCCGTCGGCGGCGCGCGCGATCGCGGCAAGCGCCTCAGGCTCCGCGGTGATTGCCTCGGCGCCGAGGACTCGCGACAAGCGGTCGCGGATTTCCGCGGGGCCGATCCGCTTGAAGTCGAAGCGCTGCAGCCGGCTGAGAACCGGCGCCGCTGACTGGGCGATTTTCTGCGGCTCCGTCGTCGCGAAGACGAAGACGACGCGCGGCGGCGGCTCTTCGAGAATCTTGAGCAACGCGTTCCACGCCTCGCGCGTGAGCATGTGCGCTTCGTCGACGATGTAGACCTTGTAGCGCTCGTCACCCGACGGCGCGTACATGGCGCGCTCGCGCAGCTCGCGCGCGTCGTCGACGCCACGGTTCGACGCCGCGTCGATTTCGACAACGTCGAGGCTCGCCGAACCACCCCAGATGCGGCGGCACGAATCACACTCGCCGCACGGCTCACCCGCTTCGCGAGCGAGCGTTTCATAGGCGTCGCTCGCGCCGGCGGCGCTCGCTCCCGCTCCGCGCCCCTGTTCAAGTTCCTGCAGCTGCCTGGCCTTCTCCAGTCGCCGCTCGCAATTCAGCGCCATCGCCAGCACGCGCGCCAGCGTCGTCTTGCCGACGCCGCGCGGGCCACAGAGCAGATAGCCGTGTGCCACGCGCCCGCGCGCGATCGCGCTCTTCAACGTCGACGCGACGTGCGATTGCACGGCGACGTCGGCGAAGCGCTTCGGGCGGTATTTGCGGGCGAGAGCGAGAGACATGAACGGCGGCGAGCGCGAGTCGAGGCTGCGGGCTGGCAAATTTACCGCGCCGATTCTCGCGCGGCCACGAACCGAAAGAAAAACGCGGGGATGCCGCTCCGTCGAGCGCATCTCCCGCGTGAGTACCCCAGGTCTGACGAAGCAACATCAGACACCTCATACCGCTGCTACCTTCGGGGTCCTGACGGAGTTAGAAGGCTGACGCCCTCCGGGACCTGGGGCACCAAGTAAGTTAAGCGAATCGCCGGCTGGTTCAAGCGAGCCCTTCACGCTGCGTCGTCGAATGAAGCCTATCCGCGTGGTGGTGAACGATCGAATGCAGCGTGGATACGTGTACTACCGCACGGAGCCAGTCGGCCGGCATTTCGACGAGGGCTTCGAACCGGAGCTCACGCCGGCGGAAATGCTCCGGCTCGGCGTGTTCGGTGGCAAGTACATGACCGATTGCCGAGACGAGTTTCCGCGTTCCTGGTTCGCGCGCGCGAAGCTGTGTGCTGAACGTCACGACCCAACGCTGAACCTCTTTGGTGTGAACGCGTCGCAGCCACTCGCTGTCTGGCGGAAAAAGGGATGGATCTATCCCGATGATCCGCGGGGCTGGTTTCAGTGGTATTGCCGGTATTACACGGGGCGGCGCTCACTCGACGACGAGCGGCAGATCGCACGCTGGCGCGCCATGCGGCGTCATATAGCCCAGATTCGCCAGGCCTGTCCGCGGCGGGCGCTCGACTGCCGTCCGCGTCAACGGCAGGCCCTGCTTCATTGGGCGTACGACAGCCGTAAGATTTGAGCTGAGAGGAGAACGAATGGCTGCGAAGCGTGCGACCAGAAAGAAAGTGAAGAAGACCGGCCGGAAGACGCCGGCCGCGAAAAAGCGACCAGCGAGAAAACAGTCCGAGCCGAAAAAGCACCCGGTCAAGGTCGGGCCTTCGCCCGACGCTGTGAAGCGGCTTCGGAGTATCTGTCTCGCGTTGCCCGAGACGACGGAAGTGGAGGCGTGGGGAGAGCCGACCTTCCGCGTGAAGGGAAAGATCTTCGCGATGCACGCGTCGTCGGGCACCCACCACGCCGAAGAAAGCCGGCCGGCGGTGTGGATCCTGTCGGTCAGCGTCGAGCAGGATTTCGTCGTCCGCGCGCGACCCGACCGGTACTTCAAACCGCCGTACGTTGGCCCAAGCGGATGGATCGGCGCGTGGCTCGATCGGAACCCGCCGTGGAACGAGATCGAGGAGCTGGTGCGCGACGGCTGGCGCCGCCGCGCGCCCAAGAAGATCGCGGCGCTACTCGACGACTGAACGCGGTTTCAGTTCCACTTCAAGCCGCGGAGTTGATCGAGGTTCAAGTTGCCGCCGGACAGGACGGCCACGACGCGAGATCCCGGCGGCAGTTTTGCGAGTCCGTGCAACAGCGCCCCTACGGGCGCCGCCGCCGCGCCCTCGACCATCAGCTTGCATCGCTCCATCACCCAGATCATCGCCTCGAAGATCTCGCGGTCGGGGAGCGTCACGATCTCGTCGACGAAGCGCTGCACGACCGAGAGATTGAGCTCGCCGACGCGCCGCACGCGTAGCCCGTCGATGATCGTCCGGCAGTCGATCGTCTCCAACTTCCCGGCGGCGACGCTGCGCTGCATGGCCGGCCCGTCCGAGGATTCCACGCCGATGACGCGCGTCTTGGGATTGTGGCTCTTCACCGCCATCGAGACGCCCGAGATCAATCCACCGCCGCCTATCGGAACGACGACAGCATCGACCTCCGGCCAGTCCTGCACGATCTCGAGGCCGAGTGTTCCCTGGCCCGCGATCAGCTGCGCGTCGTCGAACGGGTGGACATAGGTCAGTCCCTCGTCTCGGACCAGCTCTTTCGCCTTCTCGTTCGCTTCATCCCAGATGGAGCCGTGCAGCACTACTTCTGCTCCATACGCTTTCGTCGCGGCAACCTTGGCCGGCGTCGCGTTCTCGGCCATGCAGACCACGGCGCGAATCCCGTGAATCTTCGCCGCCAGCGCGACGCCCTGCGCGTGGTTCCCGGCGGACGAGCAGACGACGCCCCGACGCTTTTCCTCGTCGGACATCAACGCAAACTTGTTCAGCGGCCCCCGGATCTTGTACGACCCGACTCGCTGGAACATCTCGGCTTTGAGGCGGATGTCGTAGCCGGTCGCGTCGCTCAACTGCCGCGAGGTGAGCAGCGGCGTGCGCTTGATGTGCGGCGCGATGCGCTCGCGCGTTTCGACAAAGTCTTTTGTGGTCAGAGTCAGCATGACGCTGACGTTACGCGAGGACACCGGGCGCGGCAACCACCGTCCGCGGATAGGTCAAGCGAGGATGCGGCGTACCGTTTCCGCCGCGCGGCGGCAATCTGCGGCGCTCACATCGAGGTGCGTCACCATGCGTATGCGCGTCGGCGTCCACTCGGAGAGCCAGACGTCGTCTTCTCGCGCGCTGGCGGCCACTTCCGCCGAACTGACGCCGGACGGCAGGTCGATCATGACGATATTGGTCTGCGGTTCCACGACCCTGGCGCCGCCGGCGTCACCGATGATCCGCGCGATCGCGCGTGCGTTCTCGTGATCCTCCTCGAGGCGCCCGATGTTGTGCTCGATGCCGTACAAGGCCGCCGCCGCGACAATGCCCGACTGCCGCATCGCGCCACCGAACAGCTTGCGCGCCGTCCAGGCGCGCTCGATGTGCGCGCGTGTTCCCGCGACCGCCGCGCCGATCGGCGCGCCGAGGCCCTTGGAGAACGCGACCATCACGGTGTCAGCGTGCTCGGAGATTTCGGCGAGCGAAATCCCTGTCGCAATGCTCGCATTCCAGAGGCGTGCTCCGTCCATGTGCACCGGAAGCCCCTGCTCCGCCGCCGCCATGCGGATCGCCTGGAGCTCCTCGAGCGTGGCGATCCGGCCACCCGCTCCGTTGTGCGTGTTCTCGACACACACGAGACTCGGCGCCGGGTAGTAGCGCGAGCGCGGGCGGAAAGCGCATCGCAGGTCGGTCGCGCTCATCACCGTGTTCGACGGGGTGACAGCCAGCAGCTGCGCGCCGCTCAGTGCGGCGATCCCCGCGATCTCGCTGTGGACGATGTGCGCGTCGACGTCGGCCAGAACCTCCGTCGCTCGCTCGGCGTGAATCCAGACCGCGGCCTGGTTGGCCATCGTCCCACTGGGAAAAAAGAGGGCCGCTTCCTTGCCGAGGAGCGATGCGACTCGCTCCTCGAGCCGGCGCGTCGTCGGGTCACCGTCACGCTCGTCGTCCCCAACCTCCGCATTCGCCATTGCCGCGCGCATCGCGGGCGTCGGACGAGTTACCGTGTCACTTCGCAGATCGATCGCCATCGAACGAATATGGCGGCGACTCGGCGACTCGGCGACTCGGCGACTCGGCGACTCGGCGACTCGGCGTCAGGGCTTTTTGACCACGGGGACCTTCACTTCAGTTTTTTTCGTGCCAATAACGGGCTTTTTGACGACGAGCGTCTCGGTCTTGGTCCCAACGACCGGAGTATTCACGGTGTCAGTGCGCGTTGTGACGGTCGGCACACGAACTGTGTCCTCGGTGGTCTTCACCGAAACCTCGGGACGTTTGACGACGACATCGCCATTGTCTGTTCGGCTGCACGCGCCGGCGGCCAGCGCGATCACCGCCGCGACGCCAAGGTGCAACGTTTTCGATTTTCGCATTGTGGGCCTCGAAGTAGCTGTTGCCCGCGCTGTAAGGGCAACTGCCGGGCCAGCCAACGCCCTTTTCGGAGCGGACTCGAGCCGAGCCGCCGAGTCGCCGAGTCAGTCCGTCAAGACCTCGCGCTGGCGCTTGCGTACGCGCCGCAGCTCGAAGACCTGTCCGACCTCGCCGCCGAGGATGAAAATCAGCGCGGCGTAATAGCACCACACGATGACGACGACGAGCGCCGTGAGCGTGCCGGTGTACAGCGACGCGGGATTGAACGTCTCCGTGTAGTACCGGAACGCTGTGCGCGCCGCCTCGAAGCACACGCTCGAGAACGTCGCGGCGACCCACGCGGCCTTCGCCGGGACGCGGCGAATCGGCAGGTACTTGTACAGCCCGTAGAACATCAGCGCGATGAAAATGAAGCCCAACACTCGCCCGGTGTAGTAATCCACGGAGCTGATCGCGTCATTCCGGAGCCCGACCTGCACCAACGCATGTGACGCCAACCCGACGTACGTCGTTACGGTGACGCTGGCGACGAACAGCAGCGTCGACACGATCGTGATCTTCACGTCGAAAATCTTGCCGGCGATGATGCCGCGCTCGCTCTCGATGTCGAATACGCTCGCCAGCACCGTACGCAGCGACCCGAAGAGGCGCGTCGAAAACCAGATGAAGCCGATGGCGCTGTAGGTCCCGATCTGGGTTCGTGCCCGAAGGAGATCGTTGACGACCTTGTGGTAGGGCGAATCCACTTCGGAGTGCGCCGGCAGCAGACGGTCGATGAACTGCGCCACCTGGTCGCTCGAGTTGAACTCGCCGCCGTAGATGTGCGGAACGACCCACGTCACGACGGTGGCGAGGAGCAGGATGAACGGCAGCGCGGCGAGGATGATGTTGAACGCGATCCCGCCGGCGAGAAACAGGACATTGTCCTCGCCGCTGTTGTCCCAGACGCGTTTTGCGTAGTCGCGAAGGGTCCAGCCGAAGGTGACGTAGAAGGGTCGCCGGGCCATGCGCGGACGCGGACGGGGGCCGTGGCTCGGAGGTCGCTATCCCTCGGCGGCGTCCGAGTCGTCGTCCAACGTCCGCCCGTTGCGGGCCACCGCGACGCCCGCATTGTACGCGGCCTTCGTTTCGGCGATGCGTTGTTCCAGCTCGCTGCGTGCCTCACGGGCCGCGACGCGCCCCGCCTCCATCGCTCGCTGCACCTGCTGGCGTTTCAGGTCGACGGCTTCACGCGCCGCGTCGAGCTTCTCCTCGACACGCCGCCGAGCATCATTGAACGAATCCGAGACCGAATCGGCAACGTCGGACGCTACCTGCTCCGCGGCGCGACGCACGCGCAGCGCGCGACGCTTGATCTGGCGTCGTGTCGCCTCTCCCGAGCGGGGCGCGAAGAGGAGCGCGATCCCCGTCCCGACGGCCAAGCCGATGAGGAACGGCCCCACCCCCGCCGAGTGGTTCTCGATCACAACCACGCGGTCGTCGTCGTCAAAATCGTAGCGCGACATTCTTTCTCTCCCGTTCCTCGTCGTTATCGCTTCTTGGGTAACGGCTTCTTAGCCGGCGCCGTTGGACGCGCCGCCGATATTGAATCGGGCAGCGAATGCTTCCCATTGCTAGCCTCTTCTCCGGTCCCGCCGCCAGTCCCCCCCGCACCCGCTGGCCCGGGGCTATCGGACAGGAGCCCCATGACGTCTCGCCGCACTTCGTCCGGGGAAGTTCCGAGAAGCTTGGCTGTGCGGCCGAGATCCCCACCCGTAGAAGCGAAGGTCCGCAGCGTGAGCTGGCGGCGCGCGTCGTTCACCGATGAGCCGACCGGAATCGTCACCGAGGTCGCCACTTCGCCGGCCGCGCGCAAATGCCGCGGCATGACGTCCGTCAGGCTGATCGTGTCGGCGCGCGACATGATCACGGACCGCTCGACGGCGTTCTTCAACTCGCGCACGTTGCCCGGCCAGTGATATGACAGGATCCAGTCCCAGGCGGCTGCGTCGAAATCGGTGATTTGCTTGCCGTTCTGGCTCGCGTATCGATGCAGGAACTCGTCGGCGAGAAGCTTGATGTCGTCCGTCCGCTCGCGGAGCGGCGGCAGCACGATCTCGACGACCGCCAGTCGATAGTACAGATCTTCCCGGAGCTCCGTCTCGGCGATCGCTTTCTGGAGATCCTTGTTCGTCGCCGCGACGATGCGAATGTCGACGGAGATCTCCTTCTTACCGCCGAGTCGGCGTACCTGACGCGTCTCGAGCGCGCGCAGGAGTTTCACCTGGATGTCGGGCGACATCTCCGCCACTTCGTCCAGGAAGATCGTTCCACCGCTCGCCATCTCGAAGGCGCCCGGCTTCTCGTTCGTCGATCCGGTAAACGCGCCCTTCTCGTGGCCGAACAGCTCGTTCTCGAGAATCTCTTTCGGCAGCGCGGCGCAGTTGAGGGCGAAGAACGGCCCCTTCACCCGTTCGCTCTTCGCGTGCAGAGCTCGCGCAACGAGCTCCTTGCCCGTGCCCGATTCGCCGAGGATCAAGACGCTCGCGTTCGACGGCGCGACGGCGTCGATGATCTGATAGACGCCGCGCATCGCCTCGGATTGTCCGGTGAGCTCGCCATAGTGCGTCAATCCTTCGAGGCGTGACGTGAGCTCGCGGTTCTTCTGTTGGACGTTGAACTTCTCGAGCGCTTTCGGAATGAGCGCCTTGAGACGGTTCAACTTGTCCGCGTTGAGCGGCTTCTCGATGTAGTCATACGCGCCCTGCTGCATCGCCTGCACCGCCGAGTCCACCGTCGCTTGCCCGGTGATGATGATGCACTCGGTCGGGATCTGCTTGGCTTGGAGCTCACGGAGAAGACTCAAGCCGTCCAGCTTGGGCATCTTGAGATCGGCCAGGATCACGCCGTAGCGGTCTTCGCTCAGCCGCTCGAGCGCCTTCTGGCCGTCGGGCGCGATGTCGATCGCGTAGCCCTCGTCGGCCAGGATGGCGCTCAGGCCGGACGTGATGGCCTGCTCGTCGTCGGCAATCAGGATCTTTGCGTTTGCGTGCTTCATGCGATCTCAGTCACCCTCGAATCACCTAGGAAAGGTAATGGACAGTCGTTGAGCGTTCCCCTGAACGTCGATGCCCTCGGCCGTCGCCAATGACAGGACGGCCGCGTCGATCGTCAGAGCCGATTCGCCGCCGCGGCACTCCCAGCAGAGGACGGCGGCCGCGTCGGCCCCATGCGCCGCGCTGCACACCACGTCGGGCGACGCGTCCACGGCCGCGATGAACGCCGCGCCGATCACCAACCGCGCCACGTCGGCATCCGCGGAGGTCGATCCGAGCGCGTCCACCATGCCCTGCAGTTCGACGCGCTTGTCGTCCGCACGCGCCGCCGCCCCAACGAGCGCCTCGACGTTCCGCACTGTTTGCGCGATGCTGAGCGGTCGCCGCGCCGGCCGCGCCAGAGCCAGCATCGCTTCGGTCATTGCGATCACCACATCGAGCTGACCGGACGCCGACTGCGCGAACTGATGCAGCGATGCGCCGCTTACCTCGGCCTTCGCGCTGCGTGAACGCACCACCTCGACGTTTACGACGACGCCGTTGAGCGCGCCCTTCACCTCGTGCGCCGCGCGCTCGCAGATCGCACCCAGCGTCTCGAGCCACAGCGCTTCGAGGCTCGAATGGTCTCCGTCCCTGCGACTGATAGCTGGGCTGCTCACCGGCGAGCTCAAATCGCGCCTCGGCTAGTCGCTCAGGTCGGCGTCGTCCGGCGCGGCGGCCACACCGGCGGCCTCCGACGGATCCTGCCGCCGTACCGGTCCCGCCTTCACGAATCTTCCCACGATGTCCGCCGTGTTGCCGATGGCCAGTTGGTTGAACAGAAAAGTGAATTTCTCGTCGTACGCTGCGGCCAACGTCGCCTTGACGTTTGCCGCGAGGTCCCATAGCTGCCGCTTGAAGGGTCCCAGCGCCTTCTTTCGAGTCTTGTAAAAGAACTGTTCGTCCGAGTCGGACGCTTTCCGCTCATCCTTGGCGTTTTCACGCAGCCATTCGTAGATCGTCGAGCGCAAATCCGCCGGCAGGTGGTCGTACATCATGTTCTGGAAGTTCGTTGCCAGATGGATCTCGGCCGTCTCGCGCTTCGGGAAGTTGTTGAACGCGGTGTCCGGCAGCGTCGACGCACCGTGCTGCACGGCGCCGGCAAGGCCATACTCGTCGCGCGCGACCTTGGAGAGTCGCTCCAGCGTGTCGAGATCCAGCTTCACATCGGCGATCGACCCGTCGGGCAGTACTACGCCGCCATGCGACGTTCCCGATTGGACGCTGATCTTCGACAGGCCGGCCGTGCCCTGAGGCAGGTTGCGGTTGAAGCCGTCCATATACGCCCGCAGCTCTTCAACCGTGCTGTTCTGCGTGCCCACCTCGCCGATCTCGCCGCCCACCGAGATCGAGATTCCCGGCGGCTCCTGAGCGCGCACCTCTGTGAGGATGTCGATCCCGACCTTGTAGTTGAGCTCCTGTTGTTCGTCGAGCGTCGGCTTGTGAATGTCGACGAGCGTGGAGGTATCGATATCGATGTTGTAGAAGCCCGCGGCGATCGCCTCGCGCGCCAACGCTTTGACAGCGTCGACCTCGGTCTTGGCATCGGCGGCGAATTTCTTGGCGTTCACCTGGAAGTGGTCGCCCTGAATGAAAACGGGACCACGGAAGCCCTCGCGTAACGCCGCGCCCAACATCACGGCGACGTACTCGGCCGGCCGCTGATCCGTGTACGCGATCTCCGAACGCGCAATCTCCAGAATGAAAGCGCCGGCGTTCAGCTTGATCGCCGTTCGGAAGATCGAACGCGCCGTGTCGTACGCCATACCGCGCACGTTGATCGCCGGCACGGTGAATCCGTGGGTCTCGCCTCGCCCGCGCGCCATGTACAGGTCGTGGATCGACGCCGCGCGAACACCAACCTCTTGTCCGATCTCCCAAATCAACCAGCGCGCGTGATCGCGCTCGTCCTGTTCCGCGAACACGGCCGCATATACCAGCCGGTCCATCGCCTGCCCCGCGAGAGCACCTGGATTCGGCACCGAGACCTTGCCGTCGCGCACGACGACGCTCCCGCCGAACAGCGAATTCAGAGTTTCGATCTTGTCCATTGAGCTTTGAGGGGTCCATGGTGTGAGGCAGCGTCCCTCAACGGAGGCTGCCTACTCGCCCTACCTTGCCTTCATCCCGGCGAACCTGCAACGGCTACCCCTGCCCAACCCGGACCTAACTACCCCAACTGTACCGCGCATCCGGCTTTGGAAGCAGGTTCCATTCCTGTCGGGCCTGCTCGGCATCCGCCCGCCCCAGCATGGCGTAGGTAAACTGTTTCCCCAGCTCGACTCCGGGCTGGTCCAGCGGATTCACCCCGTACAGCTCCCCGGCATAGATCGTCGCGATCTCCAGGAGCATGAACAACGCACCGAGATACCGGGCGTCCACCCGCTCGACGTCAATCGTCATGTTGGGCCGGCCACGGCGCGCCAGCGCACCTGCTGTCGCCCGCTGTTCGATCGATAGGAGCTCCCCGAGTCGGTGGCCGCCCAGGTAGCCGAGCTCCTTCACATCGGAATGTAACCGTGGAATGACGAGGTCGGACCCGAGCTCGTGGACGGCGACGAACGTCACCGTCTTGTCTGGCGGACCTTCCATGAAAAGCTGGACCTTGCTGTGCTGATCCGTCGCGCCCAGAGCACCCAGCGGCGTCGGCCCGATACCGGGGTCGCCCGGCGAGCGATGCTTTCCGAGACTTTCCGCCCACAGCTGGACGTACCAGTCGGCGAGGTCGCGCAACGGATCGGCGTAGGGCATCAACACGTGGATGTGTCGGCCCAGTTTCGTGTCGGCGAGATGCTGCAGGCTCGCGAAGAGACCCGCCGGATTCGATCCGAGAGTCGTCCCCGTGCACTGGACAGCCAGCTCACCCGCCCCGGCGAGCAGCGCGGATGTGTCGATCCCGACAAGCGCCGCGGGCAAGACGCCAACGGGTGTGAGCACACTGAACCGTCCGCCGACGGCCGGCGGGATGTCCAGCGCCGGAATCCGCTCGGCGTTGGCAATATCGCGCAGCGCGCCCTTCGACGGATCGGTCACGAACACCAAGTGGTCTTTCGCGTTCTCGGTTGCAGCCGCGAGCCGCTCCCGGACGACGAGGTACTGCGCCATCGTCTCCGCCGTCCCGCCCGACTTCGAGATGACGACGAAGAGCGAGCGCTCGAGCGGTAGTCGGTCGAGCAGCGCTCCGATGGTGTGCGGGTCGACATTGTCGAGGACGTGGAGCCGCGGCTGTCCGCCTCGCTGCTCGTTCGACAGCGAATTCCACGATGGCGCGAGGAGCGCCGTGCGCAACGCGATCGGTCCGAGCGCCGACCCGCCTATGCCGAGGACCACGACGTCGTCGTATCGTCCGCGGACGCGCGACGCGAAGTCGGTCGATTGTCGATGGAGCGACTGGTCCGTCGGGAGCGAGAGAAACCCGAGCTCGCCGGCCTGTCGCCGGCGCTCCAACCCAGCGTGGACAGCGGGAAAGCGTTCGCTCGCCGCGCGCCAGTCGTCGGCTGAGATTCCACCGGTGACGACGTCGCCCATCATGTTCGAGTAGTCGAGCGAGATTTTCATGGCGTCAATCGAGGCGAACGGTCAGGCCATCGAACGCGGGCATCACGCCGCGAGGCAGCTCCGCCTCGAGGTCCGCGTGCAGGTTGTCGTGCGTGAGGTGCGTGAGATACGTCCGCTCGGCGCCAATCTCGCGCGCCGCGTCCACCGCCTCGGGAATGCTGAGGTGCGTCGGATGCTCGGTTCGAAACAGGGCGTTGATCACCAGAACTTTGGCTCCGCGCAGCGCGTCGAGCGCCGCGGGAGGCAGCGACTTGGCGTCGGTGACGTAGGCGAGCGGTCCGATGCGGTATGCAAAGACTGTGACAGCGCCGTGCGGCACACTCACTGGCATGACGTGCATGTCGGCGATGTCGAACGCATGACCCGCCTCGATGACGTGCGCCGTGCCTTCCGGCTTCGACGTGCCGGGCAGCGGTCGCATGTTCGTGTCGAAGATGTAGCGGAACTTGTGCTCGAGATCGCGCAGCGTGTCCGCCGGACCATAGATCGGTAGCGCCGCCTCGCGATTCATCGTGATCGCTCGCAAATCGTCGATGCCGTGCGTGTGGTCGGCGTGCTGATGGGTGAACGCGACGGCGTCGACCCGGTCGATTCCCGCCGCGATCAGTTGGAGCCGCAACTCCGGTGGCGTGTCGATGAGCAGCCGCGTGCCGCGGTTGCTCTCCACAACGGCGCCGACGCGCGTTCGCTTGTCACGCGGGTCGGGCGACCGGCAGACCTCGCAATGGCAACCGATCTTCGGCACACCGAAGCTCGTTCCGGTGCCGAGAAAGGTCAGTTTCATTACACGGTCTCGACCTTCAGCAAGTTCGTTGTTCCAGGTACGTCGAATGGGACACCGGCGGTGACGACAACACGATCGCCAGATCGCGCGAAGCCATGTTTCCGCACCGCCTCGAGCGCCAGGCGAACCATCTCGTCGTAGGTGTTGCAGTGCGGGACGAGTTCCGGCACGACCCCCCAAACCAGCGCCAGTTGCCGGTACGTCCGCGGCACGTCCGTGAGCACGAGGATCGGCACATTCGGACGGTGCGAGGCAACGATTCGCGCGCTGAAACCGCTCTTCGTGAACACGATCAGCGCGGGTGCGTTGAGCATCTGCACCGCCGCGCTGCTCGCCGCCGCAATGGCGAATTCGGTGGAGACCGTCTTTTCCGCGCGGCGCCGGTCTTCGCGCTGCCAGTGCTGCGGCTTGCTCTCGATCTCGGCGATGATGCGGCTCATCGCTTCGACGGCCAGTCGCGGATACTGGCCCGCCGCGGTTTCGGCCGACAGCATCACGGCGTCCGTGCCGTCGAGGATGGCATTCGCTACGTCGCTCGCCTCGGCGCGCGTCGGCCGGGGATGCGTGATCATCGACTCGAGCATCTGCGTCGCCGTGATCACCGGCCGGCCGAGTCGGTTGCAGAGTGAAATGATTCGCTTCTGCGCGTATGGGACTTCTTCGAACGGCAGCTCGACGCCGAGGTCGCCGCGCGCGACCATCACCCCGTCGGACGCGCTCACGATCGACTCGATGTTCGCCAGCGCCGAGTCCTTTTCGACCTTGGCGACGATCAGCATCGACTTCGGGATCATCGCGCGGAGCTCGGCGATGTCCTGCGCGCGGCGCACGAAACTGAGGGCGAGGTACTCGAGGTCTTGCTCCACCGCGAACGCAATATCCTCGCGATCCTTGGCGGTGATCGAGGGAGCGGAAACCTGAATCCCCGGCAGGTTGATGCCCTTATGGCTGCTCAGCTCTCCACCGTGCAACACGCGAACGATGACGCGCGGCTTTTCGACCTCGAGGACGATGAGATCGATCAGCCCGTCGTTGATGAGGAGCCGGTCGCCGACGTGCACATCTTCGGCGAGGTTCTCGTACGTGACGGGAACTTCGTCGCCACGCTCGAGCCCTTCCGGGACGAGCACGAGGTCGCTGCCGTCGGGTAGCTCGCGCGACGACGCCAGATCGCCGATCCGAATCTTCGGACCTTGCAAGTCACCGAGGATGGCGATCGGCCGCCCGCACGATTCGGCGACGGATCGAACCATCGCGATCGTTTCGGCGTGGTGTTCGTGCGTGCTGTGCGAGAAATTGACGCGGGCGACGTTGAGTCCCGCGTCGACAAGAGACTTGATGCCTTCGCGCGTCGCGCTCGCGGGACCCAGCGTGCAGACGATCTTTGTTCGGCAGTAGTGCAATGCAGTTCGATGAGGGTGGAGGAGAGGAGCTTGCGGTTAGTGACTCTCGACCAGCTCCTTCCCCAGCGCTTTCGTCTTTTTCTGGAGGCCCGCAATCAGCTCATCGAACGACTTCTGGAAGCTGGCGATGCCGTCGACGATCAACTTGTCCGTGACCGAGTCGATCGAGATGCCTTCGCCGTCGAGCGTCTGGATCAGCTGCTGCGCTTCGTCGACGCCGATGTCGACGGTCCGCTTCACGACACCGTGATCACGGAACGCCTCGATCGTCTGCGGGGGCATCGTGTTCACGGAATCGGGCCCGATGAGCTGCTCGACGTACATGACATCGCGGTACGCGGGATTCTTGGTGCTCGTGCTGGCCCACAACGGTCGCTGCACGCTGGCGCCTTTCTCGACGAGCTTTCGCCAGCGCGGTGAGGCGATCTCGTTCTGGAACAAGCGGTAGGCCAGCTTCGCGTTCGCGATCGCCGCTTTGCCACGCAGGGAGTCGAGCGCCGGTTTGCGACTCGGATTCTCCTTGATCGCGGCGTCAATCCGCTTGTCCACTTCGGTATCGACGCGGCTCACGAAGAAGCTCGCTACCGAGTGGATGTGCTTGATGTCCTTTCCGGCGGCGACGCGATCCTCGAGGCCCGCCATGTAGGCGTCGATGACGCGCTTGTAGGCTTCGATCGCGAACAGCAGCGTGATGTTGATGTTGATGCCGGCGGCCGTGAGGTGCCGGACCGCTTTCGCCCCCTCGACCGTGCCGGGCACTTTGACGAAGGCATTCGGCCGATTCACCGTCGCCCATAACCGCGTCGCCTCGGAGATCGTCGCTCCGGCATCGTTCGCCGCGCCCGGCGAAACCTCGATCGACACGTATCCATCGTACGCGTCGCCCTTGTCATACACGCCGCGAAAATGGTCGCACGCATCGCGCACGTCGGTCGTCGCAATCAGCTCGAACAGCTCCATCGCTGTGAAGTCGCCACCGACGGATCGAATCTGGTCGTCGTAGTCGCTGCCCTCGGCGAGCGCCTTCTCGAAGATCGTCGGGTTGGATGTCATCCCGGTCAAAGAATCCTCGCGAATCCGCCGATCGAGATCGCCGTTGCGCAGGATCTTTCGCTCGATGAAGTCGAGCCAAATCGAGACGCCGGCGTCGTGGAGCTCTTGAAGTCTGTTACTAGCCATCAGTCGGTTTCCTCGGATCCATATCCCAGTCTACGAAACTGCAAAACGACTTTTGACCACAGAGGACACAGAGATCACGGAGGCCACAGAGGACTGCCTCGGCACTCGATGCCATTCGCGACGAGTCCGGATAATCATTTCTTTCGAAGTGCCCGTCGACAGGCTTCTCACCCGAGCGGTCCTCTGTGCCCTCTATGTCCTCAGTGCCCTCTGTGGTTCAAAAAACCGCAGTTCGTTCTCACATGCCCGCGTACACGATCTTGTAAATCCGCCCGAGCGCGTCATCGGCCACGTAGAGCGCTCCGTCCGGTCCTTGCCCAAGCCCGGTCGGCCGATGATTGCCGCCGCCGCGGCCGACACGGTTGAGAGCGAAGCCGTCGGCGAAGACCTCATAGGCGCCGGCTGCCTTCTCGCCGTTGAGCGGTTGGAAAACCACGTTGAAGCCCGCCTGCTCCTCCGGTGCGCGATTCCACGATCCATGGAACGCGATGAACGCGCCATTCTTGTAGCGCGCCGGGAACAGCGAGCCGGTGTAAAACATCAGCCCGTTCGGCGCCCAGTGCGCCGGGAACGTCGCCACGGGTTCCTTTTTCTTTGCGCAATCTCCCTGCTTTTTGCCGTCGCCGCCGTATTCCGGCGCGAGAACGAGGTGGTGTTCGTCGACCGCGAAGTAGCAGTACGGCCAGCCGAAGTCGTCGCCCTGGTTCACCTGCAACAACTCTTCCGCTGGATTCTCCGCGTTGTAGTGCGCGCTGTTCGGCCAGCTTCCGCCGGTCTCCTCGCCACCGAGTTGGTCGCGGCCATGCTGCGTCGCCCATAGACGACCGGTTTGCGGGTGCAGCGTAATCCCGACCGCGTTGCGGATGCCGACCGCAAAATGGACCGAGTTCTCATACGTCTGATGCATTTTGCGCGCGTCCCACTTCCAGATTCCCGCACGCTGTTCGAGCTCGGGACAGGGATTTTTCCCCGGCACTTCCTTTCCGCGGTCCTTCTCCTGACAGGAGTTGCTCGGCGAGCCGATGTTCACGTACAGCGTGCCGTTCTTGTCGATCGTGAACGTCTTGTTGTAGTGGCCGCCCGAGGGCAGCCCCTCAACGATCGTGTCGGGCTTCCCCGCCGCTTCCAGTGATCCGGCCTTGTACGGGTAGCGGACGATACCGGTAATGGTCTCCGTGTACATGTAGCCGTCGAACATCGTCACTTCGGACGACCGGAATCCGCTGGCGAACTTGGTGCGGACGTCAGCCTTCCCGTCGCCGTTCGTGTCGCGCAGACCCCAGATTCCACCCGCCTGGTTCTGTCCCTGGGAGGAGACGAAGACGTCGCCTCCGGGCGATACCCAGATGTGCCGCGCGCCCATGACCGAATCGGCGAACACGATCGCGCAAAAGCCGGCGGGCAGTTTGAGTCCAGCGTTGTCGGCGTCGCACTTCGGGGCGGCTTTCTGGCCAGCAACCACGGCGGGAAGCACGGCGATCAGGAGGGCCGGCAAAGCGAGAAAACGACGCATCATTCCATCCTCTGATGATGATGTTCCGGGGGCGAATTCGCGGCACAGAGCGCGCCGCCGAAGTCTAACGCAGAACCCGGCTTGTCCTGGCCGGGTTCGGCAAAGCTTCGGAGAATATATCCGTGAACTCGCTTCCAACCATTCCTCGCCTCCAATTGTCTAGACTAGCGATCCAGCCGCAGCCGCGCCGCCTATCACGTCCCGGGGGGTACCATGCGTCGTATCGCCATTCTCGGCCTTTTGCCGCTCGCCGCAGCCACGCTCAGCGCGCAGAACACTCGCGCTCAGCGCTTCCTCGACAACTGCGACCGTGGGTCGCGCGACGACGAGCGATTCTGCGACGTCCGCGAGCTCACGCTGCCCGTCACCGCCGCGCTCAACGTCGACGGCCGGCAGAATGGCGGCATCACCGTGCACGGCTGGGACAAAGCCGAAATCCACGTCACCGCCATGATCCAGGCGCAGAGCGAGAGCCAGGCGGACGCTCAAGCGATCGCGAAAGGGGTCGCGATCTCCACGTCGGGCGGGCAGGTGCGCGCGACCGGCGCTTCAGACCTCGATCGGCACGCGTCCTGGTCGGTGAGCTATGATGTCTACGTTCCTCGCCACACCGGCCTTGTCCTCAATGGCAGCAACGGCGGACTGTCCGTCGACGGCGTGCAATCGAAGATGGAGCTCGAGACGGTAAATGGCGGCATCAATCTGACTGACGTCGACGGCGACATTCGCGGCACGACGGTCAACGGCGGTATCACGGTCGACCTGAACGGCGACGGTTGGCGCGGCGGTGGCCTCGAGCTCGTAACGACGAACGGCGGCGTTCATGTCACGATGCCGGCAAACTACTCGGCGCAGCTCGACGCATCGACCCAGAACGGTGGCCTCGACGTCGGCTTCCCCATCCGCGTGCAAGGCTCGATCGGTCGACGCATCTCGACGCAGCTCGGCGCCGGTGGAGCGCCGATTCGCCTCACCACGACGAACGGCGGCGTCTCGGTCAGGCGGCGGTAGGCGTTCGCTTCTCGGCAGTTCGGCGGTAGTGGTTTAGCCGCCGAGCCGCTGAGTCGCCGAGTCG
>Ga0310811_10003262_pt1 | contig 20409 bp, 16 predicted proteins | sample YCmetagenome_FD_207642 | JGI IMG/M metagenome (GOLD analysis project Ga0310811, IMG submission 207642) | Soil microbial communities from experimental microcosm in Duke University, North Carolina, United States - YC | ecosystem: Engineered > Artificial ecosystem > Soil microcosm > Unclassified ...
CCGTGCTCACCAAGCTCTACCCGACCCGGTCGCACACCGGCGCGGCCCAGGGCGGCATGTGCGCCGCGCTGGCCAACGTCGAGGAGGACAACTGGGAGTGGCACACCTTCGACACGGTCAAGGGCGGCGACTACCTGACCGACCAGGACGCCGCCGAGATCATGTGCAAGGAGGCCATCGACGCGGTCCTCGACCTGGAGAAGATGGGCCTGCCGTTCTCCCGCACCCCCGAGGGCCGGATCGACCAGCGCCGCTTCGGCGGCCACACGCGTGACCACGGCAAGGCCGCCGTACGCCGTTCGTGCTACGCGGCGGACCGCACCGGCCACATGATCCTCCAGACGCTGTACCAGAACTGCGTCAAGGAGGGCATCGAGTTCTACAACGAGTTCTACGTCCTGGACCTGCTGCTCGGCGAGCCCGACGAGAACGGCGTCAAGCGCACCGCCGGCGTCGTGGCCTACGAGCTGGCCACCGGCGAGATCCACATCTTCCGCGCCAAGGCGGTCATCTTCGCCACCGGCGGCTTCGGCAAGGTCTTCAAGACCACGTCCAACGCGCACACCCTGACCGGCGACGGCATGGGCATCATCTGGCGCAAGGGCCTGCCGCTGGAGGACATGGAGTTCTACCAGTTCCACCCGACCGGCCTCGCGGGCCTCGGCATCCTGCTGACCGAGGGCGCGCGCGGCGAGGGCGGCATCCTGCGCAACGCCGAGGGCGAACGCTTCATGGAGCGCTACGCCCCCACCATCAAGGACCTCGCCCCCCGCGACATCGTGGCCCGCTCGATGGTGCTCGAGGTGCGCGAGGGACGCGGCGCCGGTCCGCACAAGGACTACGTCTACCTGGACCTGACGCACCTTCCGGCCGAGCAGATCGAGGAGAAGCTCCCGGACATCACCGAGTTCGCGCGCACCTACCTGGGCGTCGAGCCGACCACGGAGCTCGTCCCCGTCTACCCGACCGCGCACTACGCGATGGGCGGCGTCCCGACGAACGTGCAGGCCGAGGTCCTCAGCGACAACAAGACGGTCGTCCCCGGCCTCTACGCCGCCGGTGAGGTCGCCTGTGTCTCCGTCCACGGCTCCAACCGCCTCGGCACCAACTCCCTCCTCGACATCAACGTCTTCGGCCGCCGCGCCGGCCTGGCCGCCGCCGAGTTCGTCAAGGACGCGCCGCTGGTCGACATCGTCGAGGGCGACGCCGCCACCGGCGTCATCGCCATGATCGAGGGCCTGCGCACGTCGCAGGGCACCGAGAAGGTCGCCGCGATCCGCACCGAACTGCAGCGCACCATGGACGACAACGCGGGCGTCTACCGCAACGAGCAGACGCTCAAGCAGGCGCTCGCCGACGTCAAGTCCCTGCAGGCCCGCTACGAGAACGTGGCCGTCCAGGACAAGGGCAAGCGCTTCAACACCGACCTGCTCGAGGCCGTGGAACTGGGCTTCTTGCTCGACCTCGCCGAAGTCCTGGTCGTCGGCGCGCTGAACCGCAAGGAGTCCCGCGGCGGCCACGCCCGCGAGGACTTCCAGGACCGCGACGACGAGAACTACATGAAGCACACGATGGCGTACCGGGAGACCGGCGCGGACGGAAACTACGACATCCGTCTCGACTGGAAGCCCGTCGTGGTCACCCGTTACCAGCCGATGGTGAGGAAGTACTGACATGCCCGCGGCAACTTCCGACCCCGAGTTCATGACCATCACCGTCCAGGTCAAGCGGTACAACCCCGACACGGACGAGACCCGCTGGGACGAGTGGCAGGTCGAGGCGCTGCCCACGTGGCGCATCCTGGACGCCCTGCACCAGATCAAGTGGGACCACGACGGCACCCTGACGTTCCGCCGCTCCTGCGCCCACGGCGTCTGCGGCTCCGACGCCATGCGCATCAACGGCCGCAACCGCCTGGCCTGCAAGTCCCTGGTGAAGGACCTGAACCCGGACAAGCCGATCACCGTCGAGCCGATCCAGGGCCTCCCGGTCGTCAAGGACCTCGTCGTCGACATGGACCCGTTCCTGCAGGCCTACCGCGACGTGAAGCCCTTCCTCATCGCCCACGGCAACGAGCCGACGAAGGAGCGCCTGCAGTCCCAGAAGGACCGCGACCGCTTCGACGACACCACCAAGTGCATCCTCTGCGCCGCGTGCACGACGTCCTGCCCCGTCTTCTGGACCGACGGCCAGTACTTCGGCCCCGCCGCCATCGTCAACGCCCACCGCTTCATCTTCGACTCCCGCGACGACGCCGCCGAGGAGCGCCTGGAGATCCTCAACGAGCGCGAAGGCGTCTGGCGCTGCCGCACCACCTTCAACTGCACCGAAGCCTGCCCGAGAGGTATCCAGATCACCCAGGCCATCGCCGAGGTCAAGCGAGCCCTGATCACCCGCCGCGTCTGACGCTGAATACCGCATCGCATCAGGGCCCGGCGCGCGTAGGTGCGGCTGGGCCTTGTTGCGTGTCAGAGGCTTTGCAGCTGACGTTTGGCGGTTGACGATCGGCCCTACCTACGCCGCCGCCACTGCGCTCGTTCCTCGCTCCGTGGCGGCGGCTACGTCCGGGCCGATTACATACCCCGCCCACCCGCCCCACTCAAGCACTGGCCCTACAGTCGCTCCGCTCCTTCGGGAGCCTGCGGCGGGCGGCACACTCCCTCGTACCTCGGTCGCTCAACCGCCCACCTACGGCGCTGCGCACAGCCTCCGCGCAACCGAAGACCGTCGGCGACCTCAGTGCTCCGGCTAACTGATCCGCTCCGCGTATCCGAGCAGGTCCGGATGAAGCTGGCGGCGGGCACTCAACAACTCGAGCCCGAGCAGCCGGCCCTCCCCGTCGAAGTCGAGCACGATCGCGGAGCCACGATCGTCCTCCACGACGACCTGGTGCGCAGCCTCTCCCCGCGCGATCTCGTCGACGAGGTAGATGTACCCGAGGTTGTCCTCAGCATCGAACGTGACTCGCATCGCCGTCCTCCTCGTCGACCGCGGCTACGCTGCCTGAGCTACCAGCGAGCCGCCGACGCCTCAGACCTCCTGCGGCTGCTTCTCCGCATTCTCCTCCGCGGTCCCGATTTCCGCAGCCCCAGCGGACTTCGCCGCCGTCGAGGCCACCGCCTTGGCGACCCGCAGGCCCTTCCACCCCAGCCACCCGATCGCCGTCCCCATGACGAGCAAGCGCACTGTAGCAGCGCACGGTTGTAGAATCCCCGCTCCGGCTATCCGTCGCTCATTGGAAGGAAGAGTGGCAAGCATGGCAGGCCCGAAAAGCGCCGATCAACGCGAGAGCCAAAGTGCAATTCAAGCCTTACAGAGCCTGCAGAATAACATCTCTGGCACAGTTGCAGGCAGCACCATTCAGGTTGGACAGCTAAACGGATCCATCCATATCACCATGCCAGAAGTGGACAAAACTCCTGCGGCCGGAGTTGCGGGAAGGGATGGCTCCACCTCCGCTGGCTCTTTCCTGCAAAAGGTGCCGCAAACCAGATCTGATCTAAGCGCGATGCTTATAGCCAAGCCAACCGCATGGGAATACCTGACATACGCCTGCGAGCTAAAGCTAGCCGTCCAGGATCTTGAGCCAAAGTGGTTGGACCACAAACTAGGTCAACGGGCAGGCAGCCATACAATCCGAGGCAACAACCAGGCGCTGCAGTATATATCTGCAGCAACAGCCCAGGCCAAGAGTATCATCGCAGTGGCGAACAGGTGGCTCTCAACCGAAGCCCAAGTAGCGGCATTCGGCCAATCCGAACATGAAGGCGACGCCGCGCTCATAAAGCATATCGCGGAGCGTTTAACCCACGGCTTCTACAAAGGTTTACTCGACTGGTCCTCCACGCTTCGATCCATCGAGCCCCCCGCCAAGTATATTTCGACGTTCGAACTAACCGCAAGCCTATCAGATAGACCACTGCAGGATTTCCGCACGTTCGTAGCGAACTACACGACGGAGCTTAATTCAGTATCTGACCGGCAAGCCCAAGGGGATCCGGGGCCATTCTCAATCGAATTAACTTATGTCATAGCCCTAGACGACGAGCTAGTAGCTAGGTTGAGTAGCGAGATAGACGCCTTACCATCCCATCACACTGAAGAAGAATAGCCCAGGCGGCTGCTGTCGCTCAAAAGAGCAAGCCACCGGACTGCACATCAAGCCCCCTGCGGCTGCTTCTCCTCCGCGGTCCCGATTTCCGCAGCCCCAGCGGACTTCGCCGCCGTCGAGGCCACCGCCTTGGCGACCCGCAGGCCCTTCCACCCCAGCCACCCGATCGCCGTCCCCATGACGAGCGAGATGATCGCCAGCACGACGTGCACCATCAGAAAGCCCGTGGGACTGTTGCCGTTCCACGCACGCGGATCGTTGTTGATGTTTTTGATCAAGGTGACCCAGATGATCCACGACCACACGGCGAACGCGATCAGGAGCCAGGAAGCACGTCGAGAGAGTCGCATGGAACCTAGGCTACCTCCCGTCCCCACAACTCCTACAACCGGTAGAAGTTCCCGCGCGGCCCGATCAACTGCCGCAGCACACGGTCCGGCCGCCGCAGGCCGTCGCGCTGGATATCACGCTTTCGAGCTCGCGCGCCCCGATCGAGGAACTGGACCCGACCCGACCACGTAGCGGATGAGGGCAGTGCGTGACACTTCAGGCATCTGCCCCATAATCTCAGCACGCTGCATCGGGTCGGGAGCCCTCACCCATTGGGCTCCCGACCGAGCTCCCGCAGCAGCGCGGCGACGGTCTCGCGTGGCCAGCGCTTCTCCGCCTTTCCGCCGTCTTCGAGCGATCGGTGGAACTCCAAGGTCAGGGCGCCGAGCGGCGCGTATCGATCGACGAGCGCGGCGGAATCCGGCGGCAGCAACGAGCGATCGACGTCCCCTGCGATCCATGCGCGCAGGAATTCTAGGTTCTGTCGCTCGCCACGGATCGCGGCGATCGACCGTGCGGCCAGTCCGGCGTAGACGTACGCGTAGTCATAGTCCCGGTGCACGTCGAGGAACTGTCGCTCGGCCGCCGACAATGCGAAGTCGTCGCACGTCGCGAGGCCGAAGTCGGCGAAGTAGACCTGATCGCCGTCGGTCAGCACGTTGTTGAAATGCGCGTCGAAGTGCACGAATCCGCGCGACCGCATGAACGCGACGCCGTCCGCAAGCCGCGCCTCTGCTCGCTCGAAGTCGGCATCGGGGCCGCACAGCCACGGTCCGAGACGCTGCGGAACGTGCTCCATGAACACCGCGACGCAACTGCCCGCCGCGCCGATCGCCTCCAGCCGTCGCCGCACGGCCGCGGACCCGTCCCACGAGGCGACCGCCTCCGCGACGTCCTCGAACCCGTCGATCCCCGCTCCCGCAGCGGCCGCACCGGGCAGCACGCGCCAGTGATACGTCAATGGAAACGCCGCGCTCCCACCCTCGAGCACCCACGACGTCGTCAGCCGATGCGCCGCCACCTCACGCCACGCCCCGAACCCGGCCGAGCCCATCGGATACTGGTAGAACGTCGGCAGCCCGAACAGGTTCCCCGTCGCCAGCCGGTTCTCGGCACGCAACTCCAACTCCGTCACCGGAATCCGTTTCGCGAACACCCGAACCCCCGCGACCTCCACCTCCACCGTCGCCCCGCCGATCCCGCTCCCCATCGCCCGCCCACCCGCGAGCAGCCCACCCAACTCCTCATCCGACAACGCCCCCAACGCCCGCGATACGACGTCGTGAGCGGCGATCCGGTCGGAGAGTGGGTTGATGGCAGCCATGTGGATCAGCGTAGATGGCGGCTGGGACGGAGGACGCCGATGCGAGGTGGGAACGCTGGGAGCTGTGCGCTGGGCGGGTGGGTGGGGCGCGGACAGCCCGCCCCCGCACGACAACCGGACACAGCAGAACGGGGCACCGAGCTACGCAGAACCGCCGCCCACCAGACCTACCTCAGCACTACCCACCCAACTACCCGCCGCCCGCCTCATACCCGCCGGAAGCTGCCGTCCTCGTCCTTCTCCAGGGGGAACGTGTCGATGACCGCTTCGACCGTGATGGGGCCGAAGATGTGGGGGAAGGGGTCGGGGGCGCCGGGGACGGGTTCGTAGACGACCTTTGATTCGGCGGGGAGGCGGGTGGGGTCGATGACGAGGACTACGAGGGTGGCCGGGTCGGCGTCGGCGTAGACGAGGTTGGCGGTGGGGAGGAGTTGGTGCAGGTCGCTGGCGTGGATGAAGCCTTGCTGGGCGAGGGTTCGGCCTCGGGTGGAGGTGCGGTATTCGCCGTCGATGCGCGCTTGCTGCCATTCTTCGGCGTCGGCGATGTGGTAGATGGGCACGATGATCAGCCTCCCACGAATCCTCTACAGTTCCTTCTCGAACCAGCGGTCGGCGTACGTCTCGTCGTTGAAGCGGGGGATCTCGCGGTAGCCGGCGGCGCGGTACATGGCGATGGCTTCGGTCAGGGTGCTGTTGGTGTCCAGGCGGAGCAGGCGCACGCCGTGAGCGGCGGCTTGGGCTTCCAACTCGGCGAGGAGTCTTCGGCCTAGGCCCAGGCCGCGCACGTTTCGGTCTACCCACATGCGCTTGAGGAGAGCGGTGCCGTCACCGTCGCGGTCGGCCTCGCCGCCGTCACCGTCACCGCCGCCAGAGCTGAACTTGATCGCTCCGCAGCCGATCGCCTTGCTGTGCAGGGTGGCTACGAGCAGCAGGCCTCGGGGCAGGGTCAGTTCGGGGTCGGTGGCGGAGATGGCGCGGGCGGGGTCGTAGCCGCTGTCGAAGCGGGCTGCCAGCTCCTCGTAGTACGTGGTCATGCAGTGGCGGGCCGCCGGTAGACGCGGGTCGGTGATGGCGATCTCGACCTGGGAGGCCGTCAGGAGGCGCTCGACGTCCTGCATGGCGGCGACGAGGCGGGCCTGCTGCTTGTCGTTGAGGGGCGCGAGGATTTCGGCGGCCAGTTCGTCGGAGGCCTGGTCGAGGTATTTGTGTTCGGCGGCGCCCAGTTCGGTGAGGCGGGCGATGCGGACGCGGGAGTCGCCGCCTTCGGCCTCGTCGGTCACGACCTCGACCAGGCCGTCCGCTTCCAGGGCGCGCAGCAGGCGGCTGAGGTAGCCGGAGTCCAGGTCGAGGCGCGATCTCAGGGCCCTCACCTCGCAGCCCTCGCCGCCCTCACAGTCGTCGCCCACCGCCTCGCCGATCTCCCAGAGTAGGCGGGCCTGGCCGAGCGGGCGGTTCCTGGACAGGTAGGCGTCGTTCAGCGCACCGACGCGCTGGGTGACGGTGCGGTTGAAGCGGCGCACACCGGTGATGAGCTCCTGCTGCATTTACCTGACTTTAGTCAGAGACCTTCACGGTGGTCAAGGGACGCTCGGCTCCGCCGCGGCGGGCGAGTTCGTCCTCGGTCCGGGTGGCGGTCCACGCGGACAGGGCCAGCACCATCTGGAAGGTGAGGTTGAGCCAGATGAGGATCGCGATCGGCACTCCGAAGGCGCCGTAAAGGGACTTGCCCGCCACCCGGGTGACGTACGAGGTGACCAGGCCCTTCGTCACCTCGAAGACGAGGCCCGCGACGAAGGACGTGCGCAGCAGGATCCAGCGCGGCATGTAGAGGCGCGGGATGCCGGAGAGCAGGTAGGCGAACATCGCGGTCTGGGCGATCACGCTGATCACGACGCCGAGCGCCTGCAGCCCGAGCTTGGCGCCGGTGGAGTCCTCGACGTTTATCCAGCGCAGCACGGTCTCGGCGAAGCCGGTGGTCAGGCTGGACGCGGCGAAGACGATGGCGAGAGTGATCCCGAGGCCCGCCAGCGAGACGAGGTCCAGGGCCTTCCTGCCCCAGTAGTTGCCGGGCATGTCGTCCACGCCCCAGATCATCCGCATGCTGCCGCGCGCCGTGTTCACCCAGCTCAGCGCGGACCAGAGCAGGATCACGCCGCTGATCACGCCGACCGTGGCCGCGTTGGAGACGACGCCGTTGAGGGAGAACTTGTCGGCGAGTCCGGGCAGCTGCTTCGAGATGTAGTTGTTGACCTTCTCGACGCCGTTGTCCCCGAGGAAGACGGTGGCGATCGCGAGCGCGAGGACCAGCGCGGGGAAGATCGACAGGAATGCCGAGTACGTCATGGCCGCGGCCAGCCGGGCGCCGCGCTGCACGCCGTAGCGGTGGTACGAGCGGTAGACGCGCGTGCGCCCGACGCGCTCGGACGTCATCCGGTAGCGCTCGACGACCACCCGCGGAATCAGACGCTGCACCCTTCGAGCTTATAGATCCAGGTGACGCACGAGGTGAATGCCGCGTGTCGTCAGTCCCCCGCGTCCTCGAACGCGAACTCGCGCAGCACGCGCCAGTCGCCCGCCTCGCACTGCTCGTACAGCTTGAGCCGGTCGAGGTCGAACTCGGCCTGGTAGTCGGCCAGGTCGCGCATCGCGAGTTCGAGGCTGGGCTCGTCCAGGTCGTGCGCGACGGTCACGTGCGGGTGGTACGGGAACTGCAGCTCCCGCTCAAGCACGCCGTCGCGCACCTTCGCCTCCAGCGCCTCGCACTCGGCCAGGCCGCGGGAGATCTGCACGAAGACCACCGGGGATATCGGCAGGAAGGTTCCGGTCCCGGCGAGCAGCATCCGGAACGGCGCGGTCCGGTCGGCGACCTTCGCGAGGTGCTCCTCGATCTCCGGGAGCACCTCGGCGTCCACGTCGGTCGGCGGCAGCAGGGTCACGTGCGTGGGCACGAACTCCGCCTGGGGATCGCCGTAGGAAGCCCGCCGGTCCCGCAGTTCCGACCCGTACGGCTCCGGAATCTCCAGCGATATCCCGATGATGGTCACCGCGGTACGAAACCGATCCGCTCGTACACCTCGGCGAGGGTCCGGCCGGCCACGGCGCGGGCCTTGTCGGCGCCCTCGGCGAGGATCGCGTCCAGCTTGCCCTCGTCCGCGAGGATCTGCTCGGTGCGCTCCTTGAACGGTGTGAAGGTGTCGGTGACCAGCTCGGCGAGGTCCTTCTTCAGGTCGCCGTAGCCCTTGCCGACGTACTCCTGCTCCAGCTCCGGGATCGTCCGCTCGCCGAGCGCCGCGTAGATGCGCAGCAGGTTGGACACGCCGGGCTTGGCCGCCTCGTCGAAGCGGATCTCCCGCTCGGTGTCGGTGACCGCGGACTTGATCTTCTTCGCGTTGACCTTCGGGTCGGCCAGCAGCTCGATCAGGCCGGCCGGGGACTCCGCGGACTTCGACATCTTCGCGGTCGGGTCCTGCAGGTCCATGATCTTCGCGGTGTCCTTGACGATGTACGGCTCGGGCACGGTGAAGGTCTTGCCGTAGCGGCCGTTGAAGCGCTGCGCGAGGTCGCGGGACAGCTCGAGGTGCTGGCGCTGGTCCTCGCCGACCGGGACGTAGTTCGCCTGGTACAGCAGGATGTCCGCGACCTGCAGGATCGGGTAGGTGAACAGGCCCACGCTGGCGGCGCCGGTGCCCTGCTTGGCCGACTTGTCCTTGAACTGGGTCATCCGGGAGGCCTCGCCGAAGCCGGTGAGGCAGCTCATCACCCAGGCGAGCTGCGCGTGCTCGGGCACATGGCTCTGCACGAACAGGGCGCAGCGCTGCGGGTCGAGCCCGGCGGCGAGCAGCTGGGCCGCGGCCACCCGGGTGCGCCGGCGCAGTGTCGCCGGGTCCTGCTCGACCGTGATCGCGTGCAGGTCCACGACCATGTAGAACGCGTCGTAGTCGTCCTGCATGGCCACCCAGTTCCGGACCGCTCCCAGGTAGTTCCCGAGGGTGAAGGAGTCGGCGGTGGGCTGGATCCCGCTGAGCACGCGCGGGTGGCTGCGCACCGCTGATGAGGTGGTGATGAGGTCCGTGGACATGACCCCCATTCTCGCAGACCCGTGCAAGTTCCCTCATCCCGGCGGTTCACACGTCAGTGCGGCTAACGATCGGCTATCACCGGCGGCTGGGCCGCCGCGACGACCGGCTGCGCGGGCGGTTCGGCGGGCGGGGAGCCGGGCGCGGGCTGCTGGTCGACGCGCACCCGGGAGACCCGGCGGCCGTCCATCGAGTGCACGGTCAGCCGCAGCCCGTCCCAGGCCACCTCGTCGCCGACCCGCGGCAGTCGGCCGAGCTGGGCGATCAGGAAGCCGGCGAGGGTCTCGTACGGGCCCTCCGGCAGCGGCACGCCGACCACCTCGGCCGCGTCGTCCAGGTTGATCAGGCCGGACAGGTCCAGGCCGCCGCCGCGCAGCCGGATGACGTCGGAGCGGGCGCTGTCGTACTCGTCGCGGATGTCGCCGATGACCTCCTCGACCAGGTCCTCCAGCGTGACGATGCCCGCGGTGCCGCCGTACTCGTCGACGACGATGGCCAGGTGGAAGGAGTCGCGGCGCATCTCGGACAGGGCGTCGAGCACGTGCTTGGTGCCGGGCAGGAACAGCGCGGGCCTGGTCAGCTCGGCCACCTGCTCGGCGCGCTCGGCGGCGTCCGGGCTGAGCAGGTCGCGGACGTGCACGAAGCCGACGACGTTGTCCGCGCTCTCGTCGATGACCGGGTAGCGCGAGTGCGGGTAGCGGGCTATCTCGGCGGCGGCCTCGGGGACGGGCGTGGCCGCCTCCAGGAAGACCACCTCGGTGCGCGGCACGAGGACCTCGCGCAACTGCCGGTCGCCCGCGCCGAAGACCTCGTCGATCAGCCGGCGCTCGTCCTTGCTGAGCGAGGTGTTGTCGGCGACCATGCGGCGCAGCTCGGACTCGCTGACCTGCTCGCGGGCGGCCGAGGGGTCGCCGCCGAACATCCGCACGACCACGTCCGTGCACACCGAGAGCAGCCAGATGACCGGGCGGCAGATGGTGGACATGCCGTTCACGAAGGGGCCGACGGCGCGCGCGGTGGCCTCGATCCGCTGCATGGCCAGCCGCTTGGGCGCGAGCTCGCCGATGACCAGCGTGACGAAGGAGATGACCATGGTCACGCCGACCAGGCCGACGAATCCGGCCAGGCCCGAGCCGAGCCCGGCGGACACCAGGGCCCGCTTGGCGTCCTCGGACAGGGTGGTCGCGCCGTAGGCCGAGGAGAGCAGGGCGGTCAGCGTCACGCCGATCTGCACGGTGGCCAGGAAGCGGTTCGGGTCGCGCACCAGGCGGGCGACCACGGCGCCGCGGCGGCCGGACTCGGCCAGCTCCTGGACCTGGGACTCGCGCAGCGAGACGAGGGCGATCTCCGAGGCCACGAACAGCGCCTCGACCAGGATCAGGGCGAGGACGACCAGGCAGGAGGTCAGGGTCGCGTTCACCGGCTCGGCTCCTCGGCTATCGGGAGCGAGCCGCAGGGTCTGTTGGCCTCCGAAGGAGGCGGGGTGGACATGGGATAAGTCTATAGAGCGTCCGAGGGGTGTGGGCCGGATCAGGGAGCGGGTCGAGGGCCGAGTCTGGCAAGGCGGAGGAGTCCTGCGCACCGGGTTTGTGCGCAGGACTCCGACAACGCCGCCAGGCGAGAGCCATCGGCACGCGAGCCCGGCCCACACCCCTCGGACGCTCTAGGGGTGCCCGGGCCTGCTGTTCTGCGGCCCGAGCACCGGGGACGTCCGGGGGTGTCGGCTCAGCTCGCGGAACTGGCGGAGGAGACGTAGGACTGCGTCATGGCCACGCTGTCCGACTCGAGCGCGCAGATGATGTAGCGCTGGCTCGAGAAGGTGTCCGCGTCCTGCGGGAAGTAGTCGGCGATCTGCGCGCTGGACGGCGCGTCGGAGGAGATCACGGACTGCGCGCTGTCGGAGCCGCAGTCGGTCTCGGCCTCCTTCTGCAGCGTGCTGTCGCCCGGGTAGCTGTCCTCGCTGATCTGCGGCTCGGCGTAGACCTGCGAGTCGTGCGACTGGCTGCACGGGACGGCCTTGATGGAGGAGATGCCGGAGGTGCCGCTCGGCGCGTCGAAGCAGTCGCCGATCTGCAGGTCCGTGGCGTCCATCGAGCCGGACTGGCTCACCTGCCCGGTCGAGTTGCGCTGCGCCGGGTCCGCCGTGGCGAAGTGGTACGCCGCGATGCCGCCGACGACCAGCAGTCCGAGCACGACGCGGCCGAGCACCGTGCCCACCGCGACCGCGAGGAAGCCGCCGAAGCCGCGGCCGCGCTGCTTGGGCGGCTGCGCCGGGGTGCCGTACTGCGGGTACGGGTTGCCCGCGGCGTACGGGTTGGCGTTCGGGTCCGGGAACGGCTGCGTCGGCTGGGCGGCGCCCTGGCCCCACGCCGGCGCGCCCTGCGGCTGCTGGCCGAACTGCGGCTGCGCGGGCGGCGCGCCGAACGCCTGGGTCGGCTGCTGCGCCTGCTGCGGGGCCGGCGCGCCGAACTGCGGCGCCTGGCCGTACTGCGGCTGCTGCGGAATCTGGCCGGACTGCACGAACTGGGTCGGCGTGGCGTCGGCAGGGTTCTGCTGCCGGCCCTGGTTCGGATCGTACGGAGTGGACATGAGAGTGCTGCTCCCCCGCTGAATATTCGAAGTCTGCACGATGACCGCGCTCAACATCTGGATTAAGAGCTGCGCAAGCCAAACGCATCCGTACGCGCTAGGGCAAGCGGCGTTACCGAACCGAAAGACAGCGCGGCCCGCCGTCGTCCGAAGCGATTCGGAGAGGCGGGCCGCGCTCACGTTCCGTCGATGTGTCAGATCAGGCCGAGCTTGCCGACCTCGTCGCGCTCGGCGGAGAGCTCGGCGACCGAGGCGTCGATGCGGCCGCGGGAGAACTCGTTGATGTCGAGGCCCTGGACGATCTCGAAGTCGCCGTCCTTGGTGGTCACCGGGAAGGAGGAGACCAGGCCCTCGGGCACGCCGTAGGAACCGTCCGAGACGATGCCCATCGAGGTCCAGTCGCCCTCGGCGGTGCCCTGGAACCAGGTGCGCACGTGGTCGAGCGCGGCGGAGGCGGCGCTGGCCGCGGAGGACAGGCCGCGGGCCTCGATGATCGCGGCGCCCCGCTTGGCGACGGTCGGGATGAAGTCGCCCTCCAGCCAGGCCTGGTCGTCGATCAGCTCGGCCGCGTTCTTGCCGTTCACCTTGGCGTTGAACAGGTCCGGGTACTGGGTGGCGGAGTGGTTGCCCCAGATCGTCAGGTTGCTGATCTCGCTCACGGCGGCGCCGGTCTTCTTGGCCACCTGGGCGATCGCCCGGTTGTGGTCGAGGCGGGTCATCGCGGTGAAGCGGCTCTTCGGCACGTCGGGGGCGTTGCTCACGGCGATCAGCGCGTTGGTGTTCGCCGGGTTGCCGACGACCAGCACCCGCACGTCGTCCGCGGCGTGGTCGTTGATGGCGCGGCCCTGCGGCTTGAAGATCCCGCCGTTGGCCGAGAGCAGGTCGCCGCGCTCCATGCCCGCCTTGCGCGGCATCGCGCCGACCAGCAGCGCCACGTTGGTGCCGTCGAACGCGGTCTTCAGGTCGTCGGTGATCTCGATCCCGCGCAGCAGCGGGAAGGCGCAGTCGTCGAGCTCCATCGCGGTGCCCTCGGCGGCCTTGAGCGCCGGGGTGATCTCGAGCAGCCGCAGGCTGACCGGCACGTCCGGGCCGAGCAGGTGGCCGGACGCGATGCGGAACAGCAGCGAGTAGCCGATCTGGCCGGCCGCGCCGGTCACCGTGACGTTGACGGGGGTGCGAGTCATGTCGTGACGCCTTCTTCTGCTTCGAAGTCTGGGGGCTTTGGCGGGGTTTCCCGCCGGTAACGTTACTCCGCCGCGACCCCGGGTACCCGCCGCCCCGGCTGTGAGACTGGCGACAGCGGGCCCCGCCCCCGCACGGCCGGGTACGGATAGCATCACGTCTCAGGAAGACTTCAGGCTTCAGCTTCGGCACGACGGGGAGGTCGCGTGCGCTTCGCGCTGCTCGGTCCGCTCTCGGCGCACGGCCCGGCCGGGCCGATCCCGGTGGCCGGACGGCTGCGGCGCACGCTGCTGGCCGCGCTGCTGCTGGAGGCGGGCGCTCCGGTGTCCACCGACCGGCTGGCCGAGCTGCTGTGGGGCACCGAGGCGTCGGACGCTTCCTCGATGACGCCGCTGCACGTGCAGGTGATGCGGCTGCGGCAGGCGCTCGGCGACGAGGACCGGGTGCGCGCGGTGCCGCCGGGCTACCTGATCCACGTGGAGCCGGGCGAGCTGGATCTGCAGGTGTTCGCCGAGGAGTACGCGGCCGGGCGGCGGAAGCTGGCCGAGCAGGCGTGGGCGGAGGCGGCGCGGCGGTTCCGGGCGGCGCTCGAGCTGTGGCAGGGCCGTCCGCTGGCCGACATCCCGGCGCTCGCGGACGACGCGCGGGTGCGGGAGCTGGAGGAGACGTACGTCCAGGCTTTGCAGGGCCGGATCGAGGCGGAGCTGAACCTCGGGCGCCACCACGAGCTGATCGACGAGCTCGCCGCGCTGGCCGGGGAGCACCAGCGGCACGAGGCGTTTCGCAGCCAACTGATGCTCGCGCTGCACCGCGCCGGACGCACCGACGAGGCTACGGCCGCGTACGAGGCGTACCGCACCGCGCTGCTCGACGAGCTGGGCCTCGAACCGAGCACGGAACTGCGTGAGCTGCGTGACGCGATCGTGCGGCAGGATTCCGCGCTCGCGCCGCCGCAGAATCCGAGCGCGCCGCATCAGCTGCCCGCGGACACGCGCACGTTCACCGGCCGGGCCGCGGAGCTGGCCGAGCTCGTCGAGGCGGCCGGCAGCGCGGCGCGGGCGCTGGTGATCACGGCGCTGGACGGCCTCGGCGGGATCGGCAAGACCGCGCTGGCCGTGCACGCCGCGCACCGTGTCGCCGACCGCTTCCCGGACGGGCAGCTGTTCATCGACCTGCGCGGCCACTCCCCCGGCGGCGATCCGATGGCGGCCGAGGAGGCGCTGGGCTACCTGCTGCGCTCGCTCGGCGTGCCCCCGCAGGCGATCCCGTCCGGCGTCACGGAGCGGACCGCGCTGTACCGGTCCACGATGGCGGACAGCAGGGCCCTGATCGTGCTGGACAACGCCGCCGACGGGGCTCAGGTCGAGCCGCTGCTGCCGGGCGCGCCGGGCTGCCTCGTGCTGATCACCAGCCGGGGGCGGCTGGCCGACGTCGCGGGCGCGCGGGCACTGACCGTGGACATCCTCGGCGAGGCCGAATCCGTGGCGCTGCTGGTCCGGGTCGCGGCGCCCGAGCGTGAGCTGACCGACTCCCCGGCGCTGCGCGAACTCGCCGAGCTGTGCGGCTACGTCCCGCTGGCGCTGCGGATCGTCGGCGCGCGGCTGCGGCACGGCGGCGCGACGGTCGAGGACCTGCTCGCGGAACTGCGCGACGAGAACGTGCGCCTCGACCACCTCACCGACGGCGAACGCGACCTGACCTCGGTGTTCGAGTCCTCCTTCGTGCACCTGCCGGAGCCGGAGCAGCGGGCGATGCGGCTGCTCGGGCTGCTGCCGGGGCCGGACATCGACGCGTACGCGGCGGCGAACCTGCTCGGTACCGACCCGGAGCCGGCCGTGCGGCTGCTGGACTCGCTGCTCGATCGCAGCCTGCTGATCCAGCAGACCGACGGCCGGTACGCGCTGCACGACCTGGTCCGCGCGTACGCCAGGACCCTGATCGACCCGGAGAGCGCGGAGGCGGCCGCGGCGCGCGGGCGGCTGTACGCGTACTACGAGCACACCGCGTGGACCGCCTCGAAGCACTTCTCCGGGCACATGCGCTGGCGGGTCATCGGCGAGCCGCCCGGGCCCGCGCCGGAGTTCGCGGACCTGCGTCCGGCGCTGGCCTGGCTGCGCGCCGAGCGGGACGGCATCCTCGCGGCGGTCGAGCATCCGGCCACGCCGACGGCCCGGCGGGTCGGGCTGACCGCGGCCGTCGGCGTGCTGCTGCACCAGGACGGGCCCTGGTCGCAGGCCACGAAGCTGCACGAGCAGGCCGCGCGGCTGGCCGAGGAGCTCGGCGACCGGCGCGAGCAGGCCGACGCGCTGCGCAACCTGGCGCAGGTCATCGTGTGGTCGGAGCCGCACGACAGCGCGTGGCCGCGGGTCGTGCTGGAGCAGGCCATCGCGCTGCATCAGGCCACCGGCAACGAGATCGGCGAGGCCGACGCGCTCTTCCGGTACGGCGACGCGCTGCGGATGCGCAACGAGCCGGACGCCGCGCGGGCGGCGCAGACGCGGGCCCGGGACCTCTTCCACGCCAACGGCGACCTGCTCGGCGAGGCGATGGCGCTGCAGACGATGGCGCGGCTGGAGCAGGCGCTGTACCGCTTCGACGAGGCGCGCGCCGCCGCCCGGGCCGCCGCGGCCGCGTTCCACGAGGTCGGCAACTCGCACGCGGCGACCGCGACGCAGACCACGCTCGGGTACCTGGAGTACGACCTCGGCGAGCTCGAGGCCTGCCACGAGACGTTCGTGTTGAACCTCGCGTCGGGCCGGGCGCACGGGCTGATCCAGGTCGAGGCGGCGGCGCACGGCACGCTCGGCCGGGTCGCCTCGATGTGGGGCGAGCACGAGCGCGCGGAGGCCGAGATGACCACCGCGATCGGCCAGTACGAGAGCCTCGGCTACAAGCTCGGCATCGCCTTCACGCTCACCTGGCGCGGCCAGGCCCGGGTGGCGGCGGGCGAGCCGGCCGCGGGGATCGCGGACCTCGAACGTGCCCGGGACCTCGGGCTCGAACTCGGCGGCAGCGCGGCGGGCAACGCGAACAACGCCGTGCGCGAACTCGGCTGGGCGCTGCACGTGTCCGGCGACGTCGGGGGGCGGCGGCTGGTCGAGCAGGCGCTGGACTTCTGCCGCACCGTGCAGCGGGACCCGTCCGGGGAGATCGACTGCCTGGTGTACCTCGGCCGGATCGTCACGGACGAGGGCGACCCGGCAGCCGCGCTGAAGCTGCTCGACGAGGCCGTGGACCTGGCCCGCGGCGCGCAACGCGGCTTCGCGCTCGCCTACGCGCTGGACGCGGCGGCCCGCTGCCGCGAACTGCTCGGCGACCGCGCGGGAGCCGCGGAGGCGCTGCGCGAGGCGGTCCGGCTGTACCGGCGGATGCGTCTCGCCGAGCTGGCCGGGGCCGAGGAGCGGCTCGTGGAATCGGGTGGTTAGATCCACTCCATGCGTATCAGCTTCAGCCTGCTCGGCCCGCTCTCAGTAGCCGACGAGTCCGGCCCGATCGTGATCCGCGGAACGCGGCGGCGGACCCTGCTGGCCATACTGCTGCTGCACGCCGGCGAACCGGTCTCCGCGCAGTCGCTCGCCGATCTGCTGTGGGGCGAGGGCACCGACCCGGACAACATGATGCCGCTCTACAACCAGATCACGCGGCTGCGGCAGGCTCTCGGCGACAATGACCGCGTCCGCGCCGTCGCCCCCGGCTACACGATCCACGTCGAACCCGGCGAACTCGACCTGCGCGTGTTCGACGAGGAGTGCGCCGCCGGACGCGAGCGTCTCGCGGCGCGCGCGTGGGCGGATGCTTCACAGCACTTCGGCGCGGCTCTCGCGTTGTGGCGCGGCCGACCGCTGGCGGACATCCCGGCGCTCGCCGACGACGTGCGCGTGCGCGAACTGGAGGAGACGTACGTCCAGGCGCTGCAGGGCCGGATCGAGGCGGAGCTGAACCTCGGACGCCACCACGACCTGATCGGCGAACTCAGTGGTCTCACACGCGAGCACCCGCACAACGAGACCCTGCACAGGCAACTGATGCTCGCGCTGCACCGCGCCGGACGCACGGACGAGGCGACGGCCGTATACGACGCGTACGAGAGCGCGCTGCTGGACGAACTCGGCCTCGAACCGGGTGCGGAACTGCGTGAACTGCGCGCCGCACTGGACCGGGACGACCCCGCGCTCGCCCTGCCGCAGAACCCTGACGCGCCCCGCCAACTGCCCGCCGACACCCGGCTGTTCACCGGCCGGGACGACGAGGTGGCCGAACTCGTCGCGGCGGCCGGACAGTCCGCGGGCACGCTGGTGATCTCGGCGCTCGACGGCCTCGGCGGCATCGGCAAGACCGCGCTCGCCGTCCGCGCCGCGCACCGGATCGCGGACCGCTACCCGGACGGCCAGCTGTTCATCGACCTGCGCGGGCACGCCCCCGGCATCGAACCCGTGCAGGCCGCCGACGCGCTGGCCTACCTGCTGCGCTCGCTCGGCGTGCCGCCGCAGGGCATCCCGGCCGAAGTCGACGAGCGCGCCGAGCTCTACCGGACCAGGCTCTCCGACAGCAGGACCCTGATCCTGCTGGACAACGCGGCCGACCCGGCGCAGGTCGAGCCGCTGCTCCCGGAGCACCCCGGCTGCCTGGTCCTGGTCACCAGCCGGAACCGGCTGACCGGCCTGGAACGGGCCCGGGCGCTGACCGTGGACCTGCTCGGCCCGCCCGCGTCGGTGGACCTGCTCGCGAAGGTCGCCGGGCCGCGCCGCGCGCTCACCGACTCCCCCGCCGTGCGCGAGCTGGCCGAACTGTGCGGCCACCTCCCGCTCGCGCTGCGCATCGTCGCGGCCCGGCTGCGCCATCAGGACACGTTGACCGTCGAGAGCCTGATCGCCGAACTCAGCGACGACGATCGGCGGCTCGGCGTGCTGTCCGACGGCGAACGCGACCTGCGGTCCGTCTTCGAGTCCTCCTTCGCCGCCCTGCCCGAGCCGGAGCGCGCCCTGCTCGTCCTGCTGGGCCTGGCCGCCGGACCCGACATCGACGCGTACGGCGCCGCGAACCTGGCGGACCTGGACCTGGCGACGGCCCGCCGCCTGCTGGACGCCCTGGTCGAGCGGAACCTGCTGAACCATCCGCACCCGGACCGCTACAGCCTGCACGACCTCGTGCGGACCTATGTCCGCTCGGTGGCGGACCGCTCCGGCGACGAGGCCCGCGCCGCCCGGGAGCGGCTGCTCGACTACTACCAGCACGTCGCGTGGGCCGGTTCGCTGCGCCAGGCGGGCGGCGTCTCCTGGTGGCCGCTGCCCCTCCCCGAGCCCTCCGGTCCGACCCCCGAACTGCCCGACCTGACCGGTTCGCTGTCCTGGTTCCGGGCGGAGCGGACGAACCTGCTCTCCGCCCAGCGCGACGCGGCCACCCCGGCCCGGCGCCGGATCGGCCTGGCGGCGGCGCTGGCGGGCTACCTGCTGGTGGACGGCACCTGGTCGCAGGCCGCGGCGCTGCACGAGGAGGCCGCGCGCATCGCGGCGGAGCTGGGCGAACCGCTCGCGCGGGCCGGCGCGCTGTGCAACCTGAGCCAGATCCTCCGGCAGCTCGGGCGGACCAGGTTCGAGGACGCGACGGCGGCGGCCGAGGAGGCGCTGCGGATCTGCCGGGAGCGGGGGCACCGGCAGGGCGAGGCGGACGCGCTCTACCGGCTGGGTCAGATCTCGTACAACCAGGGGCGGCCCGCGGACACCCTCGCCGCGCACCGGCAGGCCCTGGAGATCGCGCTGGAGCTCGGCGACCGCTACATCGAGGCCCAGGTCCGGCACGCGCTGGCCCAGTGCCTCGAACTGCTGAGCCAGAACGCGGAGGCCCGGGTGCAGAACGGCATCGCCGGGAAGCTGTACCGCGAGTTCGGCTTCCCGCACCAGGAGGCGTTCGTGCTCAGCAGCCTGTCCAGCCTGGAGATCACCGACGGCGACCTGGCGGCCGCGGCGGAGACCGCCCGGCGCAGCGTGGCCATCGGCCGCGAGTACCGCCACCGCCAGGTCGTGGCGGGCGCGCTGACCAAGCTGGGCCGCGTACACACCATCCAGGGCGACTACGACGAGGCCTACACGGTGTTCCGCGACGCGCTGGCGATCTACGAGGAGCTCGACTACGAGACCGGGCAGAACATGGTGCTGGCCTACCTCGGCCCGTCCCGGACCGACGCGGGCGACCTGCAGGCCGCGATCGGATACCTCGAACGCGGATTCGCGGTCGTCGCGGCGGAGGGTGCCCACCTCTACACGCGGATGGAGCTGATGCGCGAACTCGGATTCGCGCGCTACCTGGCCGGCGACGAGGAGGGCGTCACACTCGTCCTGGACACGCTGGAGGCCTACCGCAGCACCGTGGACGACGAGCAGGGGATGGCCATGACGCTGAACCGTCTCGGCACGGTCGCCCTGCGCCGGGGCGAACCAAGCGTGGCGCTGGACCGCTTCGAGGAGGCCGAGCGGCTCTCCGCCAGGGTGGGCATGCTGATCGACCGGGCACGCGCCCTGGACGGGATGGCCCGCGGCCGGGAGGCGCTCGGCGAGCTCGAGACGGCCCGAGAGAACCTGCGCGAGGCGGTCGCGCTGTACCGGCGGATGGGCGCGTTCGAGCTGGCCGGGGCGGAGAAACGGCTCGCGGCGCTGGGCGGCTGACGGCCGGGTACGTCGCGGGCCCGGGACTGAGGTATCTTGATGTCGAGAAAATAGCGAAGTCCTCAGCCGAGCGGAGCACCCGGTGACCGATTCGACCATCATCTACACGCACACCGACGAGGCGCCCGCGCTGGC
>Ga0310811_10003263_pt1 | contig 20408 bp, 16 predicted proteins | sample YCmetagenome_FD_207642 | JGI IMG/M metagenome (GOLD analysis project Ga0310811, IMG submission 207642) | Soil microbial communities from experimental microcosm in Duke University, North Carolina, United States - YC | ecosystem: Engineered > Artificial ecosystem > Soil microcosm > Unclassified ...
GGGCGAGACCGCGCGCGTCACGCGCGAGGTCGATGCCGGGCTCGAGACCATCGAGGTGGACCTGCCGGCGGTGATCACCACCGACCTGCGGTTGAACGAGCCGCGCTACGTGAAGCTTCCCGACATCATGAAGGCGAAGAAGAAGCCGCTCGATGTCGTGACTTTCGCGGCGCTCGCGCTGGAGCCGCGTCAGCAGCTGAAGCTCGTGCGCTTCGAGCCGCCGCCACAACGGCAAAAGGGCGTGCGCGTCAAGGATGCCGCCGAGCTGGTTGAGGCTCTACGAAAGAAGGGACTGCTGTGAGCGCCAAGATATTGATCGTTGCCGAGCACGACGGCGGAAAGCTGAACGCCAGCACCGCCAAGTGCGTCACCTGTGCGCACGCGCTGGCAGGAGCGGAGATCACCGTGGCCGTGTTAGGCGCAGAAGTCGCGCCCGTTGCGGCGCAGGCGGCGCAGCTCAGCGGTGTGAATCGGGTGCTCACGGTCGAGAACCCCGCCAACCTGCACCCGCTCGCGGCGGTGTTCGCTCCGCAGGTCGTGGCGCTCGCCGGTCCCTTCGATCTGCTGCTCGGGCCGTCCACAACCTATGGCAAGGACCTGATGGCGCGCGTCGCGGGACTGCTCGATGCACCGCAGGTGAGCGACATCATGGCGATCGAGAGCGCGACACGCTTCCGTCGTCCCGTCTATGCCGGCAACGCCATCCTCACGGTCGAGTCGAGCGGCGCAGGCAAGATTATCGGCACGGTGCGCAGCGCCTCCTTCGAGGCTGCCGCGAGTGGTGGCGCCTCCGCGCCGATCGAGATGGCCACGGTGAGTGTGACGCTACCGACGCATACGCGCTTCATCTCGGTGTCCGCCGCCAAGAGCGACCGTCCGGACCTGCAGACTGCAGCGCGCGTGGTGTCCGGTGGCCGGGCGCTCGGCAGCGCGGACGGTTTCAAGATCCTCTATAGCCTCGCGGATCGCATGGGCGCGGCGGTCGGTGCCTCGCGTGCCGCGGTCGATGCCGGCTACGCGCCGAACGAGATGCAGGTCGGTCAGACCGGAAAGATCATCGCGCCGGAGCTGTATGTCGCGGTGGGCATCTCCGGCGCAATTCAGCACCTCACCGGCATCAAGGATGCGCGCACAATCGTCGCCATCAACAAGGATGGGGAAGCGCCGATATTCGAGGTGGCCGATCTCGGCCTGGTCGGTGATCTGTTCCAGATCATTCCGGAGATCGAGCGGCTGATCGGTTGAGGCGCCGGCGCGGCGTGCGACTGAAACAGCCCCGCGTAGGGTGCACGCCGAGGCAACAGTGGACAGAAAGATTCACTATCCTCAGAAGGGACTCTAACAGCGCGCCCGCCGCCGCACGCTGGGCTAAGGCGCGCTGCGACGCCGCTAGAGCTGCGAAAGAATCGACTCGGCCGCCGACACCTTGAACTGGCCCGCCTGCTCCACCTCGACGCGGGTGGCGACCCCATCGCGCGCCACGATGGCGAAGCGCTGGCCGCGCGTTCCCATGCCGAAGCCGCTCGCATCGAGCTCGAGTCCAAGCGCCTTGGCGTAATCACCGTTGCCATCGGCCAGCATCAGAACCTTGTCGCCGACGCCCTGGGCCTTGCCCCAGGCGTTCATCACGAACACGTCGTTGACGGCCATGCACGCGATGGTGTCGACGCCCTTGGCGCGGATCTGATCGGCGAGCTGCACGAAGCCCGGCAGATGCTTGGCATCGCAGGTGGGCGTGAACGCGCCCGGCACGGAGAACAGTACTACGGTCTTTCCTTTGAAGAGCTCGTCAGTCGTGATGTCCTTCGGCCCCTCCTTGGTCATTCGCTTGAGCTTGCCCGCGGGCATACGCTCCCCAGCCTTGATTGCCATGGCTCGCTCTCCTTCCTTAGGTTCAGGCACCCGTGCGTGGGCGGGCAGACTTCTGGTTTTGACTGACTTTCGCGCCCTTACCCTTCTGCGGTTGCGACTGACTGACGGCCGCCCCGTTCCCCTGCTTGGCGCGCAGATTCCAGAGGTTGGCCAGGCGCTCGAGCGCTGGCTCGCCCTTCACGGCCTTGAAGGTCTTCGACGCGTCGTCCTTGTGACCGGCTTTGAGCTGCGCGATGCCCAGCATCAGGCGGGCATCGTTCTCGTTCTTTACACTGCCCTTGGTCAGGCCTTTGGAGAGCTGATCGGCGGCCTTGTCGTACTGCTCATAACCGAGGTAGGCGCGGCCGACCGCAACGTTCTTCTCACCGGTCGCTGCGGCATCGGCTTCCTTCTCCAGCTTCGGCAAGCCCGCCTGATCCGCGGTCGCGCGCTTCTTGGAGGTTTCGAGCAGCCGTTGCGCCCGATCCTTGCTGCGCTGGTCGGTAAACACCGGCGGATTTTTCGACATCGCCGTCTCGAGAACGTGCTGTGCCTCACCGGGTGAGCCGGCATCGAGCGCGAGCTCAGCCATTTCCGTGTAATCGCTGCCCTCCTTCAGCACATCGGTGTCCAGCATCAGACGGTAGGTCTGGAGCAGATCCGTCTCGTTGCCGGTCGTCTCTTTGCGCATGCCATACAGCAGCTGTGCCCATTCCTCGGGCTTCGGGTAGTACTGCACGAGCTTTTCCATCGACCGCGTCATGCAGGCTTCGTCCTGAAGCTTCTGGCAGGCGCTGTAGACCAGCTGGATCGATTCGAGGCTCGGGGTCTGCCCGGCCTTGATCTGTTGGTTGACGATGTCTTCCTCAAACTTGAGGGTGTTCTTCATGTCACCCTTCAGGTAATACGACTGTCCCACGATGGTGCGGATCTGGTCGTCCGCATACCCGCCCTTGATCGCGCGGTTGCCGAAATCGATGGACTTGTCGTAGTTCTTGATCTGGTAGTTGATGGTGGCGAGCTGCTTGACGAGCGTCGGCTGCTCGGATTGCGGTGTGAGTCCGCTGTCGAGCTTCGCCTCCATGGACTTCGCAGCTTCAGCGTAATTCTGCGTCTTGATGTAAGCGAACGACAGCATCTCATCGATAATGTACTGGTCCGCGGGCGTCTTGCCCGAGGTGCCTTCCGCCGCTTTCAGCTTCGCGATGGCATCGGAGTAGTTCTTCGCTTTGAGCGCGTTGTTGGCGTCGCTGAGCGGCTTGGCGAGCGCTGGACTGTTCTTCGGCCCCTTTTGCTTTCCTCCTTCTTCCTGTGCCAGAGCGGAGCTCGCCGGCGCCAGTGCCGCGATAGCCGCTATGGCGGCGCTGAGAGTGAGAGCTGCAAGGAACTTGCCGGGAGCCTTCATAGTGTTGTTTCGCTTTACCTGGAGGGATTACTCGCTGAACTCTGCCACATTGACGAAGCCGATCTTCTTCATGTGGTTGTGCTGTGCCGCCGCCAGCACCTTCGCCACGATGCCGTACTTCGCGCGGCGATCGGGCCGCAGATGAATCTCCGGTTGCGGATCCTTCTCGGCCTCGGTGTGGAAGTAGCCCTCGAGCTGATTCGAATCCGCGACCGGCGTGCCGTTCCACACCACCGTGCCGTCATAGTCGATCTCGAGATCGATGACCTCCGGCGGCGTGTCCTGTGGCGGGGGCGGCGCATTGGGATTGGGCATGTCGAGCTTCACCGCATGTGTCATGACGGGTAGCGTCACGATGAGCGTCACGAGCAGCACCAGCATCACATCGATCAGCGGCGTCGTGTTGATGTCGCAGAAGGTTGCGCCCGAGGATGAACTGAGAGACATCGCCATAGATTGAGCTCCTGAGACAGGTCAGCGGTAACCGCGCACGCCGTGGTCGGGCTCGGTGAGGAAGCCGACCTTCAGAATGCTGCCGCGCTGAATGGCGTACATCACCCGTCCGATATCTTCGTAGCGCGCATCTTTGTCACCGCGAATGTGGATTTCCGGCTGCGGCTTCTTGATGGCTGCCGCCTCGACCAGCCCGAGCAGCTCGTTACGGTTCGCCACCCGGCGGTCGTTCCAGTAGATGTTGCCTTCCTTGTCGACCGCGATGGTGATGTTCTCGGGCTTGGTCTGCGTCGGGATGTTCACCGCCTTCGGCAGCTGCACCGGCACCGTCTTGGTGATCACCGGGATGGTGATCAGAAAGATGATTAGCAGCACCAGCATCACATCCACCAGCGGCGTCGTGTTGATGCTGGCGATTGCGCCGCCTTCCTCTCCACCACCGACATTCATTGCCATGTTTCAGTCCTCAGGCACTGCGTTTCAGCGAACAAATCGGGGTGCCCCTCGGCACCCCGTCTTGCGCCCCGCGCCAATGCGAGCGTGCGTAGTGGCAGCGGTCACTTGCTGGCCGGCGACGCCTTGGCGGCGGCCGGGCGTACGCCACCCATTCCGGTTCCGGCGCCGGTGTCCACGCGGGCGCCGCTAACCAGATAGGCGTGTAGATCGCTCGCGAAGTTCCGCAGCGCATCCTGCAGAGTCTTGTTGCGTCCCAGCAGCCAGTTGTAGCCCATGACCGCGGGCACCGCCACGAACAAGCCGATGGCGGTCATGATGAGCGCCTCGCCGACGGGGCCGGCTACCTTGTCGATGCTCGCCTGACCGGCGATACCGATGCCGACCAGCGCGTTCAGAATGCCCCACACCGTACCGAAGAGGCCGACGAAGGGAGCCGTCGAGCCGACGGTGGCGAGCAGTCCGAGGCCGTTGTTGAGCTTGCTGTTGACACCGTCGACCGCGCGCTGCAGCGACATCGTGATCCACTCGTTGAGGTCGATCCGGTCGGTGAGCCGGCCGTCGTGGTGCGAAGCGGCGCGCAGACCGTCTTCCGCGATGGCGCGGAAGTCATCGCCCTTCTTCAGGCGATCGACGCCATCCTTCACCGAGGGTGCAGTCCAGAACTGCTTCTCGACGACGCGTGCGGACTGCTTGAGCTTGCGCTGGTCCCATAGCTTCGTGAGCATGACGTACCAGGAGGCAAGCGACATGATGAGCAGCAGCACCAGCACGGCACGCGCGATGATGTCCCCGCTCGACCACAGGGCGGCCAGACCGTAAGGATTTGAGACGGTGGTGGTGGGTTGGTTTTCCATAGTTTTCCTCGGAGCAACAAAAGCCGCACTCGGAGGTGCGGCGTTAATTCAGTTATGTAGCTTGAAGCGGATCGGGAGCTGCGTGCACTTGCTGACCGGCTTGCCTTCCTCGGTGGCGGGCTTGAAACGCCCCGAGCCCACGGAGGCGACCTTGACGGCCGCCTGATCGAGTCGCTCGTGGCCGGAGGTCTTACCGACCTTCGGTGGCTCGGTCAGCTTGCCATCCGGACCAACACAGATGTCGACGATCGTCAGGCCTTCCTCGCCGAGGCGACGCGAAGCGTCCGGATAGTAATCGTCCACGTTGGGGAAACCCTTGCCGAGTCCGATGGCCGTTCCAGCCACCGCCGCCTTGGCCACCGGCGCCGCGGCCTTCGGCTCCGCGACGCGCGCGGTGATGGCGTTGGTCTGCGGACCGACCTCGGGCATCTGGATGTTGATGTCCGGCGGCGGCACCTCTACCACCTGCTTGCGCAACTCGGGTGGAGGCGGCGGCGGAGGTTCGGTCTTGTTCTTCTCCTCCTGCACGATGTCTGTCTGGATCGGTGGCGCCAGCACCTCGATCGCCTTGCGCGCGAGCCCCGTGGCCAGTGCCCAGGCGATGAACAGGTGCAGAGCGATGATTGCCGCGAGCACTGCGGTGCGTCGCGTGAAGAACTCGGTATCGTGTACGTAGGCAGCCATGCGTTCTCTAGCCGTAAGCGATTACGAACATACCCCGCCGGTGTGCAGCAGCTAACCGGTGTCTTTTTTCGTTCCCCTCATGCGAGGGTTGTTGGAACCAACGTCCACGGCAGATACTCCTGCCGGTCTCCTTGCCTGATACTCATCAACGCACCCCGCTTTACACTGCCAATGGGCGCGACGGTCTTCGAAATCCCCCGGGACGATGGTCGCCGCCAGCACGCAGCGACAAATGCTTCGCAACTCTAACCGCTGACTTACACACTGACAACTCCATTACATGCTCAAGAAATGCGCCGACGTGGCGGTAGCGGCTCGGTGACGGCCCCGCGCGAGGCGCTGCCGACCAGGGCGGCGTACTTGGCAAGCACGCCAGCGTGGGCATAAGGGCGTGGAGGCTTCCAGGCAGCACGGCGCCGCCGCAGCTCCGCAGCCGCTAGCTCAGCACGAATTTCCCGCCTCACGGCATCGATGGTGATGCGTTCGCCGCTGCGCAGCAGACCGATCGGCCCGCCGAGGGCCGCTTCGGGCGAAATGTGTCCCACGACGAATCCATGACTGCCGCCCGAGAATCGGCCATCCGTAATCAGCGCCACCTTATCGCCAAGGCCCGTTCCGGCGATCGCACTCGTCGGGCTTAGCATCTCCCGCATGCCCGGGCCGCCGCGTGGGCCTTCGCCGCGGATCACCACCACATCCCCCGGCCGCACTGCCCCGCTGAGGATTGCGGCAGTGGCGCGCTCCTCACCCTCGAAGATGCGTGCACGGCCCTCGAACCGCTCGCCTTCCTTTCCGGTGATCTTCGCCACTGCGCCCTCTGGAGCGAGGTTGCCGTAAAGGATGACGAGATGGCTGTCCTTCTTCAGCGGAGCCGCGAGCGGATGAATAATGTCCTGTCCGCTCATGTACATCGGTACGTTTTCCAGATTTTCCTGCATGGTCCGGCCGGTGACGGTGAGGCAGTCCGGGTGGAGCAGACCCGCCTGCAGCAGCATTTTCATGAGGGGCTGGATGCCCCCGATCGCCACGAGCTCGGACATCAGGTAACGGCCACTCGGTTTGAGGTCGGCCAGCACGGGCACCCGCCGGCCGATCCGCGTGAAGTCATCCAGCGTCAGCCGTACGCGGGCATCGTGCGCGATCGCCAACAGGTGGAGCACTGCGTTGGTCGAGCCGCCGAGCGCGATCACGACTGTGATCGCGTTCTCGAACGCCCGCCGGGTCAAGATGTCGCGGGGCCGCACGCCCGCGCGCACCAGGTGCAACAGCGCTTCGCCCGCGCGCCGGGAGTCGTTGCGCTTGTCCTGCCCGACCGCCTCCTGTGACGAGCTGCCCGGTAACGACAAGCCCAAGGCCTCGATCGCCGAAGCCATGGTGTTGGCGGTGTACATTCCACCGCAGCTGCCGGGACCGGGAATGGCGGTGCGCTCGATCTCCAGAAGTCCCTCAGCGCTGAGCTTGCCCGCCGCGTGGGCGCCGACGGCTTCGAAAACCGAAATGATGTCGCGGCGATTCATGCCGGGGCGAATGGTTCCGCCATAGACGAAGATCGCCGGTCGATTGAGCCGTGCCATGGCCATGGCGCAGCCGGGCATATTCTTGTCGCAGCCGCCGATGGCGACGAAACCATCGAAGCCCGCCGCACCGACGACGGTCTCGATGGAGTCGGCGATCAGCTCGCGCGAGACGAGTGAGTAGCGCATGCCCGGTGTCCCCATCGAAATCCCATCGGAGACGGTGATGGTGTTGAAGAGCACGCTCTTGCCGCCTGCCCCATCGACGCCGAGGCACGCCTCGCGCGCCAGATCTCCGATGTGCGCATTGCAGGGCGTGACATTCCCCCAGGTGGAGGCGACTCCGATCTGCGGTTTCGCGAAGTCTGCGTCCTGGAAGCCGACCGCACGCAGCATGGCGCGCGCAGGCGCCTGCTTATCTCCCTCCATCACTACACGCGAGTAATGCTTCGGATCAGTGTTGCGTTTCACCGTGTCTCCTCAATCGGCGGGGCGCGCCACCTGCGGCCCTGGCTGCGCATCGGCGCGTCGCCGCATGCGGTTGAAGCCGAGTGCTCCGGCGAGCGTCATGGCGAGCGGCAGCAGCAGCGCAAACTCTCCCGCGGCAGGATGAAGGACTTTGAGTCCCGTGTAGAGCAGCACGCCAACAGGCGGAGCCACTCCTCCCCGCAGACCCGTGAGCGTCACGTGCACTCCCATGTAGTGCTGCGCACGCCCGACGGAGGCGAAGTCGGTGTGGCCCAGGTTCCAGCCAAGATTAGCACCGGCGTTGGCGGCACCGAGCAGCACCGCTCCCGCCCACAGCAGCGGCAGCCAGGCGCTGAACACGCCGGCACACATTGCCGCGCTCGCGAGCACGAGCGCCCATCCCTGGCGCGAGCGGAAGCGTATGACGTGCGAGCCATCGAAGAGTCGTGCCCAGAACGGCAGAAACAGCGGCTGGGTGATGAGGGGCACCACCGCGAGCAGCCCGATCTGCGTGCCGCTCGTCAGGTGCAAGCGCTCGGAGAACAGCAACACCAGTTGTGCCGTCAGCATGAGGTTGCCGCCGCCGTAGACCCCCATCCACAGCATGTATTCCCGGTACGCAGGGTCCTCCTTCAGGATCCGCGTCAGCATCCGTAGACTGAAGGGCTCGCTGCGCACTCCGCTCGCGGCCTCCTCTGCGAGCAGGCGAAATTCGCGCCGCACGCGCATGGCGCGGTAGAGCCATGCGCCCAAGAGTCCGGCCAACGCCCCCCCGCCATAGAGCCAGCGGGCATCCACAGCGCGCGCCTCGAGTGCCCAGCCGACGAGTGCAGCCGAACAGGCGACGGCGATCGAATTCACGATCACGAGCCGACCGGTGATACGCGCCAGCACGTTGCGCGGGTAGTTCGAAGTCCACACGGCCGCCCGCATCGTCAGGACGCCGGCCCATACCACGCGCGCGGCGACCACCGAGAGCACCGTCAACACGAGACCCCCGGCAGCGCGCGAGGCGAAGGACACGCAGCCGACGAGCAGCGCGAAACCCGCCTGCAGGGCGACGATCAGTTGCACCCGCGCGCGCCCGTGGGCGACGTTCGCCCAGACGAAGCTCAGCACGTTGGAGAAAGCCGGCGCCCCGGAAACCAGCGCCACGGCGAGATTCACGGCGAATACCGGCGCAGCTCCTGTGAAGTGCTGCTTCACGAGCACCGCGGCGGTCGCTCCCTCCACCAGCCCGAGCGCGAGACCGAGCAGGCCCCAGGGCACGATCTCGCGGCGAAAGATCCCCTCGGCGAGCGCGCTGGGTCGGACAGGGTAGGTTTCGGGCACGGCGCGCAGCTTAATCGTTCGTTGACAATTTCGGGGCCGATATGCTCCCATCGGCCCATCAGGCTTGGTTCGCACGACATGACTACCGACGCGATGATCGCCCGCATCGAGACTGCGCCCGCAGGTGCAGCGCGGGTGCTGCTGTCGGTACTGCCCCTGCTGCGGCTCCTTATTGGGGCGCGGTGCGGGGCCCTCGCGAACGCCTGACCCACTCAGGCACGAGCGAGAAAGACACAGGACCCCGCACCGGCAGAAGCCGCTGCGGGGTTTTTTATGGCCGGTGACGGCCCACGGACTTCGAGGAGTAAGGCGATGAAGCTCTATTCGCAGAAAGACGTCGACCGCAAGGCGCTCAAGGGCGCACGTATCGCGGTCCTCGGTTTTGGCAGCCAGGGACGTGCGCATGCGCTCAACCTGAAGGACTCCGGATTCGACGTGGTCGTCGGCGTGCGCCGCGGTGGCGCCGGCTGGAAGCAGGCCCGGCGGGAAGGACTGCAGGTGGCTGAACCCGCCGAGGCGGTGCAGGGAGCGGATCTCATCGCGATCCTCATTCCCGATCCTGCGCAGAAGGAGTTCTACAAGGCGATCCGCAAGGGACTCAAGCCGGGCGCGACGGTGTTGTTCGCGCACGGATTCAACATTCATTTCCGCCAGGTAAAGCCGGCCAAAAATCTCGATGTGGTGCTCATCGCGCCCAAGGGGCCTGGCGATCTGGTGCGGCGCCAATACCAGGAGGGGCGCGGAGTCCCCTGCCTGCTGGCGGTGGCCCAGGACGCGACCGGCAAGGCGCACGCCCGCGCGCTCGCCTACGCGCACGGCATCGGCGGCACGCGCGGCGGAGTGATCGAGACGACCTTCGCCGAGGAGACCGAGACCGATCTCTTCGGTGAGCAGGCGGTGCTCTGCGGCGGAGCCACGGAGCTCGTCGTGAAGGGGTTCGAGACGCTGGTCGAAGCGGGCTATCAGCCGGAGGTCGCCTACTACGAGTGTCTGCATGAGCTGAAGCTCATCGTCGACCTGCTGCACGAGGGCGGGCTCGCCAAGATGCACCAGTTCATCAGCGAGACGGCCAAGTACGGGGATCTCACCCGCGGTCCGCGCATCATCAACGAGCGCGTGAAGAACGAGATGCGCAAGGTGCTGAAGGAGGTGCGCAGCGGCCGCTTCGCACGGCAATGGATCCGCGAGAACGAACAGGGCCGGCCCAACTACCAGAAGCTGCTCGCCGCGGATATCGACCACCAGATCGAGCGCGTCGGCGGCACGCTGCGCGCGCGCATGCCGTGGCTGCAGGAAAAGCGCGGCCGCGCCGCCCCAACGGCCAAGCGCGGCAGCGCTGCCACGGCGCCGAAGCGCGCCGCACCCGCGCGGCGTGCGGCCAAGCTACCGAAACGCAAGTCCTTGAAACGCGCGCGCGCCGAGGGCGCGGGCGCCGTGCGGCACGCGGCCTGAGGAACGCCGCTCCGCGCCGCCCAGCCGATAGTGCGCAATACGAACCGAGGCCAACGCCATGATCTCCAGTCCCGACCGTGTGCTGATCTTCGATACCACGCTGCGCGATGGCGAGCAGTCCCCGGGTTGCAGCATGACGCAGCCGGAGAAGCTGCGCGTCGCGCGCGCGCTCGCGGAGCTCGGCGTCGATGTCATCGAAGCGGGCTTCCCGGCAGCGTCACGCGGGGACTTCGAGGCCGTCGCCGCGGTGGCGCGCGAGGTGCAGGGGCCGACCGTGTGTGCGCTCGCGCGCTGCCATGATGAAGACATCGAGCTCGCCGCGCGCGCGCTTGCTGCGGCGGAGCACCGCCGCCTGCACGTGTTCCTGGCGACGAGCGCCATTCATCGTCAGTACAAGCTCAACATGGCGCAGGAGGAAATTCTGCGCCTGGCCGCCGCCGGCGTGGGGCGGGCGCGCGAGCGGTGCGCGGACGTGGAGTTCTCTCCCGAGGATGCCTCGCGCACCGAGCTCGAGTTCCTTGCCCAGGTGGTGGAGGTGGCGATCGCCGCCGGCGCCACGACCGTGAACATCCCCGACACGGTCGGGTACACGGTGCCGGATGAGTTCGCGGAGCTCTTCCGCTACCTGCGCAAGAACGTGCGCGGCATCGAGGGCGTGCGGCTCTCGGTGCACTGCCATGATGACCTTGGCATGGCGGTGGCCAACAGCCTCACTGCGGTGGTCGCGGGCGCACGCCAGATCGAGTGCACCGTGAATGGCATCGGCGAGCGCGCCGGCAACTGCGCGCTGGAAGAGGTGGTGATGGCGCTCAAGACGCGCGCCGCCTTCTTCAACGTCGCGACCGGAGTACACACCAGCCGCCTGTACCCGACTTCGCGCCTGGTCTCGAGCATCACCGGCATGCCGATTCCGCGCAACAAGGCGGTCGTCGGAGAGAACGCCTTCGCACACGAGAGCGGCATCCATCAGCACGGCATGCTCAAGAACCCGAGCACCTATGAGATCCTGCGTCCGGAGGATGTGGGCCTCGCGCGCAGCCACCTGGTGCTCGGCAAGCACAGCGGCCGGCATGCGTTCCGCGAGCGTGTGCAGGCGCTCGGCTTCGAGCTCGATGAGGCCGAGCTCAACCGGGTGTTCGAGGAATTCAAGGCGCTCGCCGACAAGAAGAAGGAGCTGTTCGACGGCGACATCGAGGCGCTCGTGCTGCGCGCTGAGGGCTCGGCCGCGGGCCCGTGGCAGCTGATCGAGCTCAGCACCGAGACCCGCAGCGGAGGCGTGGCGCGTGCCAACGTTCAGCTTCGCCACAGCGATGGCCGTGCTGCCTCGCGCACGGCGACGGGCGATGGCCCGGTCGATGCCGCTTTCAAGGCCATCGAGGCGGCCACCGGCATCGCCGTTGCGCTGCGTAAATTCGAGGTGCAGGCGGTTTCCGAGGGCGAAGACGCGCAGGGCGAGGCACGCGTGTACGTGGAGTACAATCGCCGCAGCTACCGGGGGGCCAGCGTGAGCACCAACATCGTCGAGTCGGGCACGCGCGCGTTTCTCGAGGTGATCAATCGCATCGAGCTGGCGCAGGCCGGAACCCGCACCCGCGATGAGCGGGCTGCGGCAAGCTCCGCCTGAGGAGTTAAGGAGTCTCCATGCCCATTCCCGCCACGCAGTTCATCTGGTTCAACGGCAAGCTCGTGCCCTGGGAGAAAGCCACGGTGCACGTGCTCTCGCACGCGCTGCACTACGGCTCTTCGGTGTTCGAAGGTGTGCGCGCCTATGAGACGCCGCGTGGCGTCGCCATCTTCCGCCTGCGCGATCACACGCGGCGGCTGTTCGAGTCGGCGAAGATCTATCGCATCCACATGCCCTACTCGGCCGAAGCGTTGAACGACGCCTGCCGCCAGGTGATCGCCGCGAATGGCCTGAAACGCGGCGCGTACCTGCGCCCGGTGGTCTTCAAGGGCTATGGCGAGATTGGCGTGAGCCCGAAACACGATCCACCGACCGATGTTGCGGTGGCCGCGTGGGAGTGGGGCCGCTATCTCGCCTCGCATGAGGAGGAGGAAGCCGGTGTCGATGTGTGCATCTCCTCCTGGAACCGGGTCGCTCCCAACACGCTGCCGGCGCTCGCCAAGGCGGCGGGCAACTATCTCTCGAGTCAACTGATCGCCGCCGAGGCGCGGCGGCTCGGCTTTGCCGAGGGCATCGGCCTCACGACCGACGGCAACCTGAGCGAGGGCTCGGGGGAGAATCTGTTCCTGGTGAAGGATGGCGTGCTGCTCACGCCGGCGCTCGCGCACTCGGTGCTCGGCGGGCTGACGCGCGACACCGTCATGCGGCTGGCGCGCGAGCGCGGGCTCGAGGTGCGTGAGTGCGCCATCCCACGGGAGCTCTTGTACCTGGCCGATGAAGCCTTCTTCACCGGCACCGCGGTGGAGGTCACGGCCATTCGCTCGGTGGACGGAATCCAGATCGGTGCCGGCAGAGCGGGCCCGATTACCGAGTCGCTGCAGAATGCGTTCTATGGCCTCTTCTCGGGCAAGACGCCCGATAAGTGGGGCTGGCTCGACTACGTCGACATGTCTGCGCCGCGCGTCGCGGCATCCGGCTGATGGCGCGAGCGCCGCAAACTCTCTTCGACAAGGTCTGGCAGCGGCACGAGGTGTGCCCCGAAAGCGCGGCCACCCCGGCCGTGCTGTACGTCGATGTGCACCTCATTCACGAGGTCACTTCACCGCAGGCGTTCGCGCTGCTGCGCGAACGCGGACTCAACGTGCGCCGGGCAGCTCGCACCCTCGCCACCATGGATCACTCGACGCCGACCAGGACTGCGCAGGTCTTCGGCGGTACGCCGATCGCGATCGACGCCGCCGCGCGGCAGGTGCACGAGCTCGAGGAGAACTGCGCGCGCTACGGCATCGAGCTGCTCGGCCTCACGCACGGGCAGCGCGGCATCGTGCACGTCATCGGCCCCGAGCTCGGGCTCACGCAACCGGGCAAGACCATCGTCTGCGGCGACAGTCACACGAGCACCCATGGTGCGCTCGGCGCTCTCGCCTTCGGCATCGGCAGCACCGAGGTCGCGCACGTGCTCGCGACGCAATGTCTGCTGCAGCGCAAGCCGCGCCGGCTCGCGGTGAATGTCAGCGGACCGCTCGGCGCCGGCGTCACCGCCAAGGATCTGATCCTCGCGATCATCGCTCGCCTCGGCATCGCGGGCGGCACCGGGCACGTGATCGAGTATCGCGGTGCGACGATCGACGCACTCGACATGGAAGAGCGCATGACCGTGTGCAACATGTCGATCGAGGCCGGCGCGCGCGCGGGGATGATTGCACCGGATGAGACCACCTTCGCCTATCTCGCCGGACGGCCGCGCGCGCCCGCAGGCGAAGCCTGGGAGCGCGCCCTCGCCTCCTGGCGCGAGCTGTGCACCGACCCCGGGGCGAGCTTCGATCGCGAGGTGGCGATGGATGCGGCCGCGATCGAGCCGATGATCACCTATGGCACTAACCCCGGCATGGTGATTCCGATCGGGGGACAGATTCCGCAACGGCCGGGTGATGCGGTGTTCGCGCGCGCGCTCGAGTACATGGGACTCAATGCCGGCGAGCCGATCAAGGACCACCCGGTGAATGTGGTGTTCATCGGCAGCTGCACCAACTCGCGCCTCTCGGACCTGCGCTCTGCAGCCGCGCTCCTGCGCGGCCGCCGCATCGCGCGCGGCCTCACCATGCTGGTCGTGCCAGGCTCGCAACAGGTGAAGCGCGCCGCCGAGGCCGAGGGGCTCGATCGGGTATTCCTCGAGGCCGGCGCCGAATGGCGCGAGTCGGGTTGCTCGATGTGCCTCGGCATGAATGGCGATGTGGTCGGCCGCGGGCAGTACGCCATCAGCACCAGCAACCGCAACTTCGAGGGCCGTCAGGGAGCCGGTGCCCGCACTCTGCTGGCGAGCCCGCTCACCGCCGCCGCAAGTGCCGTGCGCGGTCGTGTGACGGACCCGCGCGAGCTCTCCTGAAGCGAGCCTCATCGCCATGGAAGCCTTCACTCGGCTGACCTCGCGCACCGTGGTGCTGCCGGCGGCCAACATCGACACCGACCAGATCATTCCGGCGCGCTTCCTCACCACGACGACCCGCACCGGGCTCGGGGAGCGGCTGTTCGCAGACTGGCGCTACGACGAGCAAGGCGCGCGCCGCCCGGATTTCGTGCTCAATCAACAAGCCGCCGCCGGCTGCCGGATTCTGGTCGCGGGCCGCAACTTCGGCTGTGGCTCTTCCCGCGAGCACGCCGCCTGGGCGCTGGTCGACCACGGCTTCCGTGCCGTCATCAGCACCGAGATTGCCGATATCTTCCGCAACAATGCGCTGAAGAACGGTCTGCTCCCGCTCATCGTGATGGAGCCCACTGCGGCGTGGCTGCTCGCGCATCCGGGTGTCGAGGTGACGATCGACGTGGAGCAGGGAACGCTCACCCTGCCCCGCGGCGAGACCGTCGGCTTCCCGCTCGAGCCCTTTGCGCGGCACTGCCTGCTCGAGGGAGTCGATGGGCTCGGATTTCTGCTCTCGCGCACAGCCGAAATCGACGACTTCGAACGTCGCACATGAGAGCACGCATCGCGGTGCTCGCAGGGGACGGCATCGGCCCCGAGGTGATGGCAGAAGGTACCCGTTGCCTCACCGCCCTCGCCCGGCTGCACGAGCACCACATCGAGCTCTGCGGCCTTCCCTTCGGCGGTGCTGCGATCGATGCACACGGCGACCCGTTGCCGCCGCTCACGCTGCGCGGCTGTGTGGAAGCCGATGCGGTATTGCTCGGCGCCATCGGAGGGCCCAAGTGGTCGGGAGCCTCTGCGTCGCTGCGGCCCGAGGCTGGCTTGCTGCGGCTGCGTCGCGAGCTCGGCACCTTCGCCAACCTGCGCCCCGTGCGCGTGCACCCGCAGCTCGCAGATGCCTCGACGCTGAAAGCGGAGGTCATCGCCGGGGTCGATCTGGTATTCGTGCGCGAGCTGACAGGCGGCATCTATTTCGGCGAGAAGCAGCGGGATGCCGGGCACGCGAGCGATGTGTGCAGCTATAGCACGGCGGAAATCGAGCGCATCGTGCGGGTAGCCGCGCAGCTTGCGAGCAAAAGGAGCGGACGGCTCACCTCGATCGACAAGGCGAACGTGCTCGAGACCTCGCGTCTGTGGCGTGAGGTCACACAACGGGTCATCGAGCACGAATTTCCGCAGGTGCACCTCGAGCACATGCTGGTGGATGCGGCAGCCATGCACCTCATCCGCCGGCCGCGTGATTTCGACGTGCTGGTCACGGAGAACATGTTCGGCGACATCCTGACCGATGAGGCTTCCATGCTCGCCGGATCGCTCGGCCTGCTGCCCTCGGCCTCACTCGGCGATGGACGCCGCGGCATCTACGAGCCGATTCACGGATCGGCCCCCGACATCGCGGGTCGCGGCATCGCCAATCCCTACGGCACCATCCTTTCGGTGGCCATGCTGCTGCGCCATTCACTCGGCCTGCAGGCAGAGGCAGCGGCGCTCGAGACGGCCGTGGCGGACGCGCTCGCGAACGGCGCGCGCACCGCCGATCTGGTACTCCCCGGTGAGCGGGTCTGCACGACGCGCGAAGCCGGTGAGGCCGTGCTCAGCAGGCTGCAACCGCCTGCCTGAGAAGCGGCTGCGGCAGCACCCGCGCGGCACGCGCGAGTGCCAGCGCCAGATCCGCGCGCAGATCCTCCAGCGCTTCGATCCCGATCGACAGCCGAAGCAATCCATCGGTGAGTTCAGCGCGCTCGCGCGCCGCAGGATCCATGGCGGCGTGCGTCATGGTCGCCGGGTGCGCTACGAGACTCTCGACGCCCCCGAGCGACTCCGCCAGCGAGAAGCATTCGAGTCCGTTCAGGAACTCGCGCACCGCCTCGTGTCCACCGGCGAGCTCGAGGGTGACCATCGCCCCGAAGCCGCGCTGCTGGCGCTTCGCGAGCTCATGACCGGGGTGGTGCGGCAGTCCCGGATACCACACGCGCCGCACGTTGGGCTGGGCCTCGAGCCAGTGAGCGAGCGCGACCGCATTGCGCCCGTGGTGCTCGAGCCGCGCGTGGAGTGTGCGCAGTCCCCGCAGGGTGAGGAAGCTGTCGAAAGGGGCACCGGTCAGCCCGAGACAGTTAGCCCACCAAACGAGCTGCTCGTGGAGGCCGGGCTCACGCGCCACGACCGCGCCACCGACGACATCGCTGTGCCCGTTCAGATACTTGGTGGTCGAGTGCACGACGACATCTGCCCCGAGCGCGAGCGGCTGCTGCCAGGCGGGCGAGAGGAAGGTGTTGTCGACGGCGACGAGCGCACCCTGCGCATGCGCGAGGGCGGCAACGGCCGCGATGTCCGTGATGCGCAGCAGCGGATTGCTCGGTGTCTCGATCCACACGAGCGCGGCAGGTGAGCTGAGTGCCACGAGTACCGCGGCCTCATCGCCAAAGTCGATGAACTCGACGCATCGCTCGCCGCGCCGGCGCCAGGCGTCGAACAGTCGATAGGTTCCGCCGTAACAATCGTGTGGCGCGATGATGCGCGCGCCGGCCGGAATCAGATAGCCGGTGAGGGTGATGGCTGCCATGCCGCTCGCGGTGACGACCGCGCCGCACCCCTGCTCGAGCTCGGCGAGCGCCACCGCCAGCAGATCGCGCGTCGGGTTCCCCGAGCGCGTGTAGTCATAGGCGCGCTTCTCGCCAAAGCCGCGAAAGGCGAAGGTCGAAGTCAGGTGCAACGGGGGCACGACGCAGCCGGTGACATCGTCGCACTCGATGCCGGCGCGCACGGTCTGCGTGACCTGACTCGCCCTGGTGTTGGCCGCCGCCGCGCCCTGCCAGGGCGCAAAAGGATCAGAGGTAGAACTCACAGGATGCTCCGCTTCGGTCCAATCCGGTCTCACCGGTCTCCCGCGGAGCGTGCCTGCCGTGAAGCGGCTAGGCTTTGTCGCGTCCATCCCCTCCCGTCCGTGAGGACGTCAGAGGCCACGCTGACCGCTCATCTGTCGACACCCGCAGGCGGCGTCGCAGGAGTTGGCACCTTTCCAGAGTGGTTAGTTCTGGCGGTTGCCCCGGCGTCCAAGGGCCTATCCCTCAGCCGGTCTCGATGAGTGCCAAGGAGTGTACGGGGGCGGCCGGGGGCGGTGCAAGCCGAACGTATATCCCAGGGTTCAACCACGGGATACCCCCGGTTAGTGCAGTGCGCAACGCGCAGCATGCTGGAACGCATGGAGCTGTTACCGAGCTGTGACACGGCCAACCGTCAGGGGGCGCCGGGAGACGAGCCAGACACCGTACAAGGGATGATGAACCCTTTGCAGAAGCCAACATCTAACAGGCAGGCGGCCGCAACGACTGGCCGCAGAACATGCGGAGTATTCTCTGAGGAGAACCACCTCCGGGGGGCACGTCCATGCAGATCGCTGAGCGCCTTCGGCAGCTCGCTCCTCTTCCCTTGGTCTTCGTACTCATCCTGTTGTCAGCCGTGCGCGTTGGGGCGTCCGCGGAGATTTCCGTGCCGCCGGAGCTGCGTGGCTGGGAGGACTGGGCGCTGCAGGATCACGAGTCACATCGCTGCCCATGGTTGATTCCAGGTACGCCGGACGACGAGTCCCGCATCTGCGCCTGGCCTTCGGTGCTCGAGCTGCAGGTGGATGCGCATGGCGGACGCTTCAGCCAGCAATGGGAGGCGGCCAGTGATACCTGGCTGCCGCTTCCCGGCGGTGCGGACGACTGGCCCGAGGAAGTTACGCTCGATGGCAAAGCGGCCGCAGTCGTCGTCCACGAGGACACACCTGCGGTACGTGTTGCCGCCGGCGCGCATTCGATGGCCGGCACCTTTCGCTGGACGCAGCGGCCGGAGCTGTTGAGCCTTGCGAGGTCGGTGTCGCTGGTGAGCCTGTCGATCGATGGCGCACGGGTACCTAATCCGCAGCGCACCGATGCGGGAATCATGCTCGGCGCGCATGCGCTCGCCCGCCAGGAGGATCGCGCCGATGTGCGTGTCTTTCGCCGCCTGGGCGATGGAATCCCCGCTCTCCTCAGGACCGAGATTCGTCTCGCGATCGCGGGCGAGGCGCGCGAGATGCGCCTGCCGGCCGCACTGCCCGAGGGGTTCCAGCCCACCGCAATCGAGTCAGCGCTCGCGGCGCGGCTCGACCCCGACAACACGCTCCATGTACAGGTACGGCCCGGCGACTTCACGGTGACCATCGAGGCGCGGGGACCGAGTCCTTTGGCCGTCGTGCGCCTCCCGCAGCGCTCGGCGCCGTGGCCCCCGGAGGAGGTATGGAGCTTCGCGGCCGAGGATCGCTTGCGCGTGGTGGCGATTGAGGGCGCCGCCGCTCTCGACCCGGCGCAGGCCAACGTGCCTGCCGCGTGGCGCGAGCTGCCCGCGTACCGCGTGGATTCCACGACCCTACTCAAGGTGGTCGAGCGCAGCCGCGGACTCTCTGCGGCGGACGGCAACGACCTGCGGCTCGAGCGTATCGCCTGGCTCGATTTTGCCGGCAGCGGTTACACCATCATCGATAAGGTCAGCGGCGCGATGCGCCAGGACTGGCGTCTCGATCTCAAAGCGCCCTATGCCCTGCGCAGCGCGCGTACCGCCTCCGGCGAGCCGTTGCTCATCACCGCGGGGCTCGCACCCGGACTGAGCGGCATCGAGCTGCGAACACCTTCCCTCGATCTCACCGCGGTATCGCAGCTCGAGCACGTGCGCGGATCTCTTCCTGCGACCGGATGGCATACCCGCTTTACGAGTGCCTCGGGCAAACTCGTGATGGCGCCCGGTTACCGGCTGCTGGCCGCCGTCGGGCCAGATGCCGCCCCGCAGGCCTGGCTCGAGCGCTGGCGCCTGCTGGATATTTTCATCGTGTTGCTCACCGCAACTGTCGCCTGGCGCATGTTCGGGCTGCGTACGGCGATCATCGCGCTCGCGGCGGTTGCGCTCACTTATCAGGAGACTGACGCTCCCACCTGGCTATGGCTCGCCGTGCTGATTGCGATCGCACTGCATCGCGCAGCGCCTGCGGGAAGACTGCGCGATTGGGCCGGAGGCGCTCGCCTGCTCGCGCTCGTGTTGCTGCTGCTCTCGCTCATCCCGTTTGCGATCGCGCAGGTGCGGCTCGCGGTGTATCCACAGCTCGAGGCGCTCACCCTCCCTGTCTACGCGCGCTATGCGCTCGCAGAGGGGCCTGCTACGCCGCCGGGGCGCCCTTCGGAAGGGCCAGAGCGCGCGGAGTTGGACAAGAAACTCGCGCGATTCTCAGATCAGCCAACAAGCGCCGCGGCACTCGAGGGTCTGGCCGCGAGCGCTGCCCCCCGCCAGCATGTCGTGGTCACTGCCGGTCGCAAGACGGCGCGCGCGGAGGAGACAGCACGCTACGAGCCCGGGGCTCTCGTCCAGGCCGGTCCGGGCGTACCAGCCTGGAGCTACCACGTCTACCCCTTCTCCTGGAGCGGACCTGTCGAGGAGAACGCCACCGCGCGCTTCATCATCAGTCCTCCGTGGATGACGCGATTGTGGCGGCTCGCGGGCCTGCTGCTCGCTGTCCTCTTCCTGATCGAGCTGACGAGGCGCGAGCTGCCATTCGTGCCCACTGCATGGGGCGGCTGGGCACAAACGGCTGTGGGGGCTGTGATCGCTGGAGTCGCGCTCCTCGGTGGCGCAGTCCCGACCGCCGATGCGGCGACGACCCCGGACCCGGCCCTGATCGAGCAGCTGCGCACCCAACTGCTCGCGCCTCCGAAGTGCTCCCCGGATTGTGCCGCCGTGCTGTCCGCGGAGGTGAGCGTGACGGCGGCGCGGCTCAGTGTGGTGTTGAGCGTGAGCACGCTCGATGCCGTCGGCGTGGCGCTCCCCGGAGCAGAGCCCAACTGGAATCCGGACCTGGTGCAGGTCGATGGAAGCGGAGCCG